>Ga0206679_10001592_pt1 | contig 18652 bp, 15 predicted proteins | sample M110012015metaG_FD_155464 | JGI IMG/M metagenome (GOLD analysis project Ga0206679, IMG submission 155464) | Ammonia-oxidizing marine archaeal communities from Monterey Bay, California, United States - M1 100m 12015 | ecosystem: Environmental > Aquatic > Marine > Intertidal zone | place: USA... | reverse complement strand
GGGCGCATCGCAGCCCTAGGTCAGGACCCCGAAGATTCGGCTCCGTCCGCCAGACGCAGGGCCGTGGTGATGGGAGCCGTACCGCTTTCTTGCGCTGCGCTCAACACCCGTTCCACGCTGCGCCGCACGCGTTCCCCCACCACAGCAACCGGTTCGCGCCGGCCTTCAAGGTGAAAGATCGAGCCACGAACCAGGGCTCCTGCGTTGATCACAAAATCCGGCACAAACAAGATGCCCCGCCGGTGCAATCGCTCCCCATGTTCCATGCGCGAGAGGGGGTTGTTCGCCCCGCCGGCCACGACCTTGCACTGCAGACGCTCCACGGAAAGATCGTGCAAGATCCCGCCCAGGGCGCAAGGAGCAAACACATCGCAAGCGACCTCCATCTCGGTACCCGGCTCAACCATTTCGACTTCAAGAGAAGTGCTCACAGCGTGCACGCGCTCGGGATCGATCTCACTGGCAAGCACCCGGGCACCCTGTTCAAGCAATCGGCGGGCCAGCATTTCCCCCACCGCGCCGAGCCCCTGAATCAGGACCTTGCGCTGGGACCAGTCGACCTCTCCGTCGAGGCTCACCAAAGCCGCTTCCATGCCCTGGAAAACACCCTCCGCAGTGCAGTTCGCCAGCTCGCCAGGACCCTCCAGCCCAGGGTCGGTGCAATAGGAGGTCTCGGCACTCACATACCCCAACTCTTCAGGTCCCGTGTTCACATCGGGCCCGGTGTAATAGCGCCCATTGAGACGTTCCACAGCCCGCCCGATCGCCCCATAAGCCTGCTTCAAATCCAGGCCCTCCCGATCAAGCATGACGATCTTGCCACCGCCACAGGGCAGGTCGAGCAACACACACTTGCGGGTCATGGCCCGGGACAAGCGCAGGGCATCCATCAGGGCGGTGGATTCCACCGAATAGGACCAGCGGCGAATGCCCCCAAAGGCAGGGCCTCGGGAGGTGTCGTGGACGGCTAGGAGAGCCCGCATGCCGGATTCTGAGTCGTGCAGGGCAAGTAGCTCCTCAAAGCCCTCTCGGGCCATGGCATCAAAGAGTTGCAGGGGCATGGGGCGCAACGATAACGGCCCGCTCCTCCTGACACCATCCCCTTGCCAGACCGCCCTCTTGGCCTCTGGGCCGAGTAGCCTGGATTCCTGCCCGAGCCCCTTGGAAGATTTCATCCCTTCAATCGTCTGCACTCACCATGCTCCCTATCTCCAGCCTAATCCCCGCCATCAGCCTTCTGATCTTGACCGTCGCCTGTACCTCACCCGGCGCACAAAACACCGTCTCCGATACGGAGTCCGTGATTCCCCAGGACAAGTGGGACAATGTTGAGGACTGGAAGATCAGCAACCCCAAGGAGTCCACAAGAACCAGGGGTTTTATCCTGATGGAAATGGACAACATGGTCACCGCCTGGAACAACCTTTTGCTGAGCGCCGGTCGGGGGGCAGACCAACAAAAGTTTCGGGTCCTGGATGAAAAAATCTCCCACCGAGCAGCCAAGGACCTGCGCATCTTCCTGGAAGAACTTGAAACCGGTCCCACCCGCAACCGCCAAGTGTCGGCCATGGCGCTTGGCTTCAGTCGATCCGAACGAGCCATGGCTCCCCTGTTGGCTGCCCTGGAAGATAACTCAAGCACCGTGCGTGCCAACGCGGCTCTTGGCCTCGGCCTGTTGAACATCACTGACACGCCTCTTGGTGGCCTGGTCGCCATGCTGGAAGCGGAAGATTCCGGTGAGCGTGGTAACGCGTCTTGGGCCATCGCCGAGCTGCTTAAGTCTGGAGCAGATGGCGCCCCCGCCCTGGAAGGGGCACGCCACGGACTGTTTGACACGGAACCATCCGTTCAGGTCCATTGCGTCTTGATTCTAGCCAGGTTGGGAGACAGTGAATCCCTGGGCGACATGAGCCTGATGCTGCGCAGTGACCGCCTGCTGGTGATGCGGGCGGCGAGCCGCGCGATCACCAAACTTGGCCTTGATGATCCCCACTCAAAAGGCCGCGCCGCGCGGATATTGACCGCAGCTCTGCTGGAAAACAAAGAGGGGCAAAAGCGCGCCAGTCTGCTGCGCGACCTGCAGTTGCTCTCGAGCTCTAACTATGGGGACGAGGACACCGCTTGGATCGAGTGGGCAAACCGTCTTCCCGAAGGCTAAAACCCCCAAACGCGGCCCAATCTCCTATCCTGGCACCCATGCGGTTTCCCCTTGGAATTGGAACTCTGGCCTCCCTGGGCCTACTGATCGCGGCTGGTCTAAGTACTGCAATACCCCAGGAGCCTGAAGCCGCCCCGGCGCCCATGCGTCGACACCGGGGCGCCTGGACCCTTTCCATGCGCTCAGAGGTAATTTTCAAAAGCGCACCCGAGCGACCCCACACCCTTGGGCTGGATTTGGCATATCCCGCCAGGGGCCGCTGGATGCTGAGCGCCCAGGATCCCGGCGAGGATCGCCGCACCTTGATCTACCGCTACGGATCGAGGCTCTGGTCGATTCCATTCGGCACGGGAACCAGTCGCCTCGCCGAAGGTTCCAAGTCAGATGATATGCGCATGATGTTCGCCTTACGCCGCGCGCTCCTGGCTTGGCCTCATCAATTCAAATGGAAGGGCGATGCCCTCCAGCGCAAGGCGTCCTTAGGCAAAAAAGGTTCGCTCCTGGCGCAGGTCAACGAAGAAGGTCAACCAATTCGATTGGAAGTGCGGCGTGGAGATGGAACCCCCTACGAAACCCTGGTGAACATTCGCTGGGAGAAAATCAACGAACAATTTCAACCCGTGTCCTTCGATATGGTCGTCGACGGTCAAACAATCTGGCATGAGAAAGTCCTCAAGATCGACCGCAGCCTGCGCTTTCTCGACAGCTACTTCATGCCCCAGGACCAACGACCCAAAGCCCCAACACGCCCCCCCGAAGAGAGCCGGCGTTACTCCGCTCCGGCGGGACTAGAATGGGAGCAAGCGCTCGACGACAAACCTCTCGATGCCGAGATGCTTGTCCGTCTACGGCTCGCTGCCCAAGAAGCCCTTGGCGCCCGAGGCGGCACACTGCGCCCGGGGCTCGGACTCGTTTTGGACGAGAAAGGCAAAGTGCAGGCAGTCCTTTTCAGCGCCAACAAGGGCGAAGTCTCTCCCGGAGGTACCTGGAGCCCAGCTCCCCCGCGGGAGGGCCTTCTGCGGCCCCTGGCCCCCGGGAAAAATCCTGATCCAGCCCTACTACGGGCCCTAGTTGCCCAGGCGGCAGAGGGGGGTCGCCCCGCGCGCATCGTCCTCTGGGAAGGCCCCGAAGGAGCCAGAAGCGTGCGGGTGGAGGTCTCGGACGGGCGCTCCCTGGAGCCCCGCCGTCCCCTTGAGAGCACGCCCGAGATGTCTTCAAAATAGGTCAGGGGCCGACCCAGGGGCCCACCTGGGGGCCTTGAATGGGCTGGCACTCTCCTTGCTAGTATCTCCCTGACCCCCGAACTCCTACCCGAGCGCACCATGAGCACCCCCTCCCTGATCAACACCACCCTGATCCTTCTGCTGGCCCTCCCCTCGGCCGATTCTTTTGCCCAGACGAGCCGCAGCAGCTCCCAAGGCAGCCGCACGCAGAGCTCGAGCCGGTCATCCCAGGGCTCGAGTCGATCGCGTTCGACTCCCTCGCGTTCGACGCCCTCTCGTTCGACTCCCTCTCGTTCGACTCCCTCTCGTTCGACTTCCTCGCGTTCGACTCCCTCTCGTTCGACTTCCTCGCGTTCGACGCCCTCGCGTTCGACCGCCACCCCCTCCCGCTCGAGCACCCCGCGCCCGGTCTACACCCCGACTCGCACGACCAGCCCGACCCGCGCGACCACCCCCAGCCGCACCACGACCAGTACGCAGCCGGCATCCTCCAGCACCACTCCGACCCCTACCAGCAGTCGTTCCACCTGGCGTCCTTCTAGCTCCCGCTCGACTCCCTCCACTGGCACCACGACCAGCCCTGAGCCGATCACCTCAACCCCACGCAGGGTGCGCTTCCCGCAGCCCTACTCTGGATCCAGCACCTCTAGCAAAGACGCATCCGCTTCAGGTACCCGCAGCCAACCCGCTGGCTCGGGCCCCTCGGCCTCAGTCCGCAGCCGCTGGAGCAACGCCCTCCAAGCCCAGCCCGTCTCTCCCAAGACATCGCCTCCCTCCTCCAGCCGCTCCGCACTCTTGAACCGCTATCGCGCGGCGGAAACAGCAAGTCGAACCCAATCCGCCCGAAGTTCCAGCTTGGCGCAAAGGGTGCAAACCGCACGGCAGGGCCAGCAGGTCCGCACGGCACGCACAAACGAGGCGCGCCAGGACAACATCAAGCGCAGTGCGAGAATTGCCGAAGGCCGCAAGCAGCAAACCTTGACGCGCGTCAGCAATGCGCGTGACCAGTACCAACAAGCCACGAACAACCGACGGCGCCAGGCGGCTCTCGATGCCAAGACCAATGCCCTTGGGGACGGAACCCTGTCCGCAGGGGACAACCTCAACGGAATGCAAACTGCACGGCCCCCCGGCCTCGATGGTGACGGAACCGGTAGCTCAGGATCTGGCGCTGGCGAAGGGGACTCTGGCCAGGGCGGCACCGGCGGTGATTACGACGAGGGCTATGACGACGGATACGACCATGGCTGGCACGACGGCTATGGCTATGGATCCCACAGCATCTTTTGGGGCTGCTACTCCAACTGGGGTTGGTCTTCCTGTGGTTGGTTCAGCGGTCCCATGTACTGCTCATCCCTCTGGTGGCACAGTTGGTGGTGGAGCGGCGGACACTCCCATTGGGGCTGGTGGCCCGCGGGGAATTCCTGGTACGGCCCCGCAGTCCCCTACGGCTACTACCCGAACACGACCGTCGTCATTGAGACCTCACCTGAAGTGATCTACGTGGAGCAAGCTCCACAGGAAGTGATCTACATAGATCAAGCCGAGGTCCCCGCAGGAGAAGTGGTGGTGCCCGCAACCGAAGCCAACGACAAAGCCAAGCAAGAGGAACTCAACCGGGTCGCGCACCATTACCTCACACTGGGAGACGAGGCCTTCCGCGCGGGGCACTTCAGCGAGGCCGCTAACCACTACGCCAGAGCAGTGGAATTCGCCCCCAAGATCGGCATCATGCACCTGGTGCTTTCCGATGCGCTAATGGCGATTGGAGACTATCGCTGGGCCGCGGCAGAACTTCGATTGGCCCTAGAATTGGACCCCAGCCTAGCCATGCACGTCGTGGACAAGCACACCTTCTACGGGGACCCAATCCAGTTTGATCAACAACTAGCAACCCTTGAGCGCTACCTAAGCGATCACTTCCTCGACGAGGATGCACGCTTGCTGCTAGCGGGGAACTACCACTTCGGTGGGCGTCCCGCAGCCGCGGTGGATCTGCTGGAAAGCCTATATAGCGCAACCTTGGTCAGCACAGGCCCCGGTGCGGTGCTGCTCCTAGCGGCCCAATCCATCCAACACGGAACGCCCGGCAAAAAGGACTAGGGCAAGGGCAGCTCGCGCGGTCCCTCGTCGCCGAGGAACACCGCGAAGCCCGGGTCGCGACCAAAGCGCTCGACGAACCAGCCCTGCGCCCGCTCGCGTAGGGCTTCTTCTTGGCCACGGCGCACGAGCGCAACCACGCAGCCACCAAAGCCGGCGCCAGTGAGCCTGCCGCCAAAACTCTCTCCCCCCTTCGCGATCGCATCGACCAAAAGGTCAAGCTCCGGGACGGAAACCTCAAAATCAAGCCTGAGGGATTCGTGGGATTCAACCATCAAGGCCCCCGCCCCCGCAAGGTCTCCCTGAATCAAGAAATCACGGGCTTGAAACGTGCGCTGTACTTCACCAATCACGTGGCGTGCGCGACGCTGAAGGACCGGGTCCATGCGCGCGCCGTGCTCTGCCAGGACCTCTTCGCTCACATCGCGCAGGCACTCAGCACCGGGAGACAAGGGCATCAAGAACTTGGCCGCAGCCCGACACTCCTGCACCCGTTGATTGAAGGCACCCGCCGCCAACTTCCGCTTGACCCCGGTGTCCATCACCACAATCGAAACAGCATCAGGGTCGAGGGGCAGATGAGTGAAGCTGCCGTCCTTGCAGTCCAACCACAAGAGGTGCCCGGGCTTGGCGAAACCCACTGCATGGGGATCCATGATGCCGCATTGCACCCCGACAAAACCCCGCTCCCCTTGCAAGGCGGCCTTCACCCAACCTTCCCGTCCAATCCCAAGACCCCAGCATTCGTCCAATGCCAGGGCAGTGCCTACGCAAATCGAAGCGGAGGAAGACAGGCCGGCCCCAATGGGTAGGTCCCCACCAAAAAACAAGTCGAGACCCTGGGGTGTGCTGGAGCCGCCCTTGAGCAACTCGATCAATACCCCTAGGGGATAATCGAACCAACTGCCGCCCGCGACGGTGGGAAGGTCCGTCAGATCTCCGTCCAGAACTTCTCCCCCCAACGTGGACGCCATGCGTATGCGCTGGTCCGACCGGGGCCGTGCGGCGATCAGGGTGCCCCTATGAATGGCCGTGGGCATCACCGGCCCTCCGTTGTGATCCAGATGCGCCCCAAATAGATTGACCCGGCCAGGGGCAAAAAACAGCCGCGCGGGCTCCGAGGCAGACCCCAATTGCCGATTCATCTGTTCCAGGTGCCGCCGGTGGGTGGCGTTATCGAGGGAGGCTGATGACACGGTGCTCTGTTTCTGGGGGAGCATGGGATCCGCAAGGCCCACTCCTAAGGTGCTAAACCCGGGGTCAGGAGGCGGGCTTGCCCCCCCAATTACGCCTCAGGATCCACAGGTTGCCCCATGAGAGGGGAGATCTTCAACAGAGGATTGCGGTTTCGGCACTTTTGGGACGATAGAGTGCCTGTCATGGTCAGTCAATCGCTCCCCAAAGGTCCCCGCCCACAGCATGCCCTCCTAGGACTTGTCCTAGTGAGCTTGCTCTCCGCCTGCTCTACCCTTTCATTCGAGCGCGAGACCGAAACCTCGGGCAGCTTCCACTCGGAAGCCTGGGCCTTCACGATTTTCGCCTGGGACTTCCCCACGGAGTCCGTCCAGATCGCTCGGGACAACGTCTTCGATGCGGGGCTTTCCAACCTCACGGTGACCACCGCTGAAACCTCCCCCAACCTCGGTTGGTGGGATTGGCTGCTCGACGTCATCGGCGTACGCAAGACCGTACTCATCGGCACCTGGGGATTTTCCGGGGAGCAGTTGAGGAAAGAACGAGATTCCGGCGCGCCCTTGCTTGGATCCTGAGCCCCTGCTGAAACACAGTCGCCCCTCAACGTCGATGCAAAGGCAATTCGATACGGGCTTCAGCACCTATGCCCTCGGGGCCTGCCTTCAGGCTCACGCTGCCACCTAAGTCTCCCACGATCCGCCTGACGATCGCCAACCCCAAACCGGTCCCGCTCGAGCGAGTGGTGAAGTAGGGGTTAAAGAGGTTCGACTCCTGATCCGGATCCAATCCAGGCCCGGTATCGGTCAAGAGAATCACGACCCGATCCCCCTCCGTACTTACACACGCGGTTAGGCGCCCACCTTGCCCCACACCCTCCAAGGCCTCCAAGGCGTTGGAGACCAAGTTCAACAGCGCTCGCTGCAGCTCCCCCGCATCGGCCAATAGGCACCCGCCGTCACCTTCGCGCACAACTTCCACGCCAAGCTTTTCGGCCCATGCATGGGTCAACTCCAACACCTCGTCCATTAGGTCACCCGCCTCGACCGGCCCGGGGTCTGTGTGCTGTCCGGCAAAAGCGTGGAAGTCGCTGGCGATGTCGCGCATGGCGTCCACTTGACGCGCAACCAAATCCATGGTGCGTTCCAGAATAGAATCGGCTTCGGGACTGTTTTCTTTCCGAGCCCGTCGCAAAAGGCTGATCGAAAGGGATATCGGGGTCAGCGGATTCTTGATTTCATGCGCCACCTGGCGAGCCATTTCACGCCAAGCCGCGTCCTTTTCAGCCCGCACGAGTCGAGACCGGCTGCGGGCCAAATCCTCGGTCATGCTGTCGAACGAGCGCGCCAGATCCCCCAATTCGTCTCGCCTGGTCGACCCCAAACGGGCATCTAGCTCCCCCGCGGCAATGCGCCGGGTATGGCGCTCCAACTCCAAGATCGGTTGCAAGGTGCGCCTTGCAACGAAAAACGAAAGCACCGCTGCCAAGAACAAGCCCACCATGGTCGCCAGCAGCAAGGTGCGCGAAACAGCCTCCACCGGGGCATAGATATCCCCATAGTCCACGCCAACACCTACAACCCAACCAAAGCCGCCCTCCTCCACGGGCACGAGGTGTTTGAATGCCGCCTTCTTCTGTACTCCACGGAAATTGTAATCCGGGTACATGCCCCAAGGCTCGAGCCGCGCAGCCTCCACGAGGGGCAGGAGAGAACCCTGCTCCAAGTTACTGACCTTTTGCCCGACGAGGCGCCGGGTGGGGTGGGCCACGATGGTGTCCGCATCGGCTCCCCAAATCCAAGCGTAGGACGAGGTGTACAAGTCCTCGGTGATTTGCGTGCCATCCCTTCCCAATCGGCGTACGCCAAACTCCTCAACCCAACCCTGCAAGCGGTCGGTGTGCATCAGGCCAATCACCGCGCCCGCCGCAGCCTCTTCTTCCAGTGACTCCAAGCGTACGGCCAAGCCCACGTAGGGTCGCCCATCACCTTCCACACCAAAGATCTCTGACATGGTTCCAAAGCCAATCGCGGTACGCCCCTCAGACATCAGTTGAGAAAACCAGGGCTGGCCAGAAACATCCACCTCAAGAGTCGACGGATTCGCTCCCTGCGATTCGGCATCAAGGCGATTGGTTACCAGCACCTTCCCATCGCGACCCACCGCCACGACGATGCTGTAGTCCCCGGACAGGCGCACCATTCGGTCGAAGAGATCCTGGACAGTGGGCTCCCAAGTTTCCCGATCTTCGGCACGGCCACTTACATGCCAATTGACCAGGGGAATTCCCGCCAAATACTCCAAGTCCTGCATGCGTTCATGGAGTGCCGTATCCAGCTGGTCCGCCAGGTCGGTCGCCGTCGACAAGAGGTGAAAGCGCACGGCGTCATCAGCCAGGGGCTGAGAAACCTCGCGATCGACCCAGATGGAGAAACCGATCAGGGGCACGGCCACGGCGACCAGAACGGCCAGGGTCCACTTGGTGGAGATACGACGGAACACGGAGGGCGGGGTCGGAAGGTGAGACAAGACCCCACGGGGACTTTGGTCCGCTGGGGTTGCCCCAGCTTATCCTCTTGGCCTGCTGAAACCCCAGCACCACCCACATGGGCACCAACTCTCCCCCCCACCGCATCCTCATTTGCCGCCTGTCGCACCTGGGAGACGTGTGCCATGCCCTGCCCCTCTACCATGCCTTGCGCAGGGCGCACCCCGAGGCCGAGTTAGGCTGGGCAATTCAGCCGGCCTTCGCGGACCTCATTCGAGGATTGCCCGGACTGAAGCAGGTCTTCTTGTTCGATCGATCAGGAGGATTGGGGGCCTGGCCTCGCCTGGCCAAGTCCATGCGTGATTGGGGCCCCGACTGGGCCATCGATGCCCAGGGCAACTGGAAAAGCGCCCTGGTCACGCGCCTCTCCGGTGCCCCCCGCCGATTGGGTTTTCACCGCCGTGATTGGCAAGAGCCCACCGGAGCTTGGGCCATGACCGAATACGCCGAACGCGCCCTTGGAAAACACAGCATTCAACGGGTTCAGAAACTGGCCGAGGCCGTGGGTCCGGACTGCCGGGAACCCCAATTCCACCTGCCTATTTCCCCCGAAGCACAGCAATCGGGGGCCGCATCCCTCGCGACGCGCCTCCCGGATCGCGGACGCCCGCGGCGTATCGTGCACCCCGGCTGCCCGGGAGATCCGCGCAGCTTGCCCCTTGACCAAGTCGAGGGATTGGTGCGTGGACTCGTGCAGGGGGGCGAAGATGTGTTGCTCCTCAGCGGCCCTGGGGAAAAAGGCAGCGGCCAGGAGCTCAGCCAACGCCTCGAAAACCTAGAAGCAGTGCAACATTGGATCGATCAGCGGGGCTTGGCCGGCGTCACCTCGCTCTTTGCCGCAGCTGCCGGCGAAGGCATCAGACTCGTTGCAGGGGACTCAGGCCCCGCTCACCTAGCCGCCGCTATGAACATGGGCGTAGACATGTGGACCGGCCCCACCGATCCCGAAGCCACCGGTCCCTGGCCTCTGATTTCAGACCCCCAGAGTCAGCACACCGCGCAGCGCTCTCCAAGCGGTAACATCTCGGACCTCAAAGGCGAAGAACTCGCCCAAGCGCTGCTTCAGCCCAAGCCACGCGCATGAAAACGCACCCATGAGAATGTCCCAATACTTCCTCTTTGGCAGCGTCGCCGCCATCCTCGCTCTTCTGGTTGCCGCCGGTCTTGGTTTCAGCGGCGACCTGAGCCTACACTTCAAGGTCGCCCTGCCCGCAGCGATCCTTACCGTTGGAGCGCACACCCTGTTGATTCTCTTCATGATGATCACCGGGCGCATCCTGCGGGAGGCCGTTCGATGTCGTGACTTACCCCAACAGTTTCTCGACGAGCTCAACCTTTTCTTCTCCCGCAAGAGTGCTTATCCCGCGGCCATTTGTGGCTGCATGTCCATCACTGCAGCGGCTGTCTTGGCCTTCGGTGCCCCCGTGCTGGGTCTCCCCGCAGCAACCCACTGGGTCGCAGCCAGCTTGGCCCTGCTCCTGAATCTGTGGGCCCTACCGGTTGAATACCGCGCCCTACGGGAAACCCAGTTGATTGTGGACAAGGCCGCTGGCGCCCTCGATAAGCTCGATGAGGAAATCACATCCTCTGGAGGCGAACTACCCGAGGAAGAAGGCACAACCCCCGAAGGCCTCGCCCAAGGTGCCATGGCCGTGGCAATCGGCGCATGGCTGCCCTACATCTACATGGTCTTCATCATGGGCGAAGGCGACCTATCCAGCACGTCGATCCACCCCTTCATCGAGGTCAGCATCGTAGGCCTGGTGGTTTGGTGGCTCGGTCGTTCCGAGGCCAAGCGTCAAGCGTCCGAGTCAGCCGACGCTTCCTCAAGCACCTGAATGCGCTTGCGGATATCCCGGTACTCGGGCCAAAACACCTCGATCTGGCGCAACAACTGCAGGGCTTCCGCATCTTCTTCAGCAGCCAGGACCTGCTGGTAGAGGGCCGCCGCATCGCTCACATAGTCCTTGAGGGTCTCCATGCGTGCACGGGAATCCTCGTAGTAATCCTCCACCGCCAAAACCTGCCCAAACTTGGCGATGGCGGCCTGGTAGCGAAAGTCGTGCTCTAGTGAAATGGCCTTTTCGTAAGCCTGTTTGACCTGCGCCTCTTGAACCTCTGCAATGGCCTGGTCAAACATATTGGGACGCGCCACGCTTACCTTTTGGCCTTCGAGCAAGATCTGTCGGGCTTCCGCGAACTCGCCACGCAAGGTCGCCATCTTGCCATTGAGCAAGAACTCATCCGCCTGGGCTTCCACCCGCGCCCGCTGCATCCCTTGCTGGGCGGTTTCGTTCGTCGGATCCAGCAGGAGGGCCACGCGAAAGTCATTGCGTGCGGCGGCATGTTGGCCAGCCTCTTCCAGTTGGCCAGCAATTCGAGCGTGACGAGCAGCAATGTCTCGCTCCACTTCGCTCACACGCCGCATCGGGCGCGGATCACCGGGCCGGTATTTGGCCGATGCCACAAAGCGGCTGTGGGCCGCGTCCAGCTGCCAGTTGCTGACGGCTCGCACGCCCTGATCATAGTAGTTCTCGCCCAACTCATCGCGATAGGTGATCTGTCGCTGCACTTGAATCAAGCCTGCTTCAGCCTCGACAAAACCAGGTCGGAAACCAAGGGCCTTCACATAAGCCTCGTGTGCTCCGGACAAATCGTCTTCTGAATGCAGCGTCTGAGCCACATCCAACCATTCGCTACCGAGCTTGCTGCGAGTTTTTAGGTCCCAGCTGAGGACCACATGGTTGTCGGGCTCCAACTCTAGGGCCAACTGCACTTGTCTCAGAGCCTCGTCATCCTGACCCCCGAGGGTCAAAGTACGCGCTTGATCAAGGTGCCAGGCAATGGTGGCCAGGCGGTGTTGCCGCTGAACCTTGACGTCACCTGGGTGGGCTTCCATTTCCCTAGCGGCGGTGCGCACTGCCTCCACAAACTGCCCGTGATCGACAAGCCAATCGACGGAATGGGTGACAACAGGGGTGGTGGAAGCTTGGCAGCCGACAAATGCGGCGAGCAACAGGAGGGAGGCCTTCATGGATGGTTCGTGGACGATTGGGCCGGGGATTTCTTCCCAGGTGCCCCATAGAAGCCCCAACAGGGGCCTGCAGCAAGGATCAATCCGAAAGATACCCCTCAATCCGCCCTCAAAGGCCCAATTTTGGGGACGACCGATCAGGAGCGCATGCCCTCAAAGAGCACCAATCCCAAGCTGCCAAAGGCCAATACCGGGGCCCAGGCCGCCAGCAAAGGGGAAAGCCCCCCGTTGATTCCCAGGTTGCGGAAGACGAAGTCCATTGCAAAGTAGAAGATGCACAGAATGCCTCCCACCACTAAACGCTCGGCCCCCCCCCCGCGCTCGTAGTTGAACAGCATGGGCAGGCCCACCAGCAGGAGGATCAGATTCGCCAGGGGAAAGGTCAGGTGGTAGTGCCACAGGGTTCGGAAGGCCGTGTCATCCGGCTCACGACGCACCAACCGTTCCACCTCCGCAAAAGACAGCTCCAGGGGTTCAGCCCGGGCCCGGCGATAGGTCAGGGCTAATTCGGGATGTAAATCAAAACCCAGGAGAGTGCTGACATCCTCTGTGGCCGCCATATTGCCAAGGACTTGCCTCTGGCCATTCTGCAAATTCCAACCCGCCCCATCCCAGGTTGCACGTTCGGCATCGATGCGCACATAGTCATCCGCCTCGGCAACGATGGCAACCACGCCCTCTGCAAAAGGAGCACTGTCCTCTTCGTCACCGGGCCAAAATTGTTCGAGAAAAACCAAACTCCCCAAAAGGTCGTGAACCACAACATCGGAATAGACCCGGGGCTGATCCCCTTCAGTCAACTTCCAACTCAACCGGTCACGCTGGTCTGCCAAGGTTTCCACCAGAGTCTCGCGCAACATGAACATGCCCAGGGACAGCATGCAGCCCATCACGAAGATCGGCATCAGCATGCGCCTGGCGCTGACGCCCGAGGCCAACACTGCGGTCACTTCATTCTTTTTCAACAGGCGATTGACCGTGAACAAACCGGCTAAGAGCGTCACGAACGGGGCCACCTGCAGAAACAGAAAAGGAATCTGCATTAGGTAGTAATGCAGGAGATTCCCGCCTGAGGCGGCTGTTCCCTCATCACCCGAGCGAAGATACTGGCCCGCGTTATTGGCCATATCCAATACCAGATACAGCCCCACCACCAAGAACAGAGCCGTCCCGTAGGAACCAATGAAGTGCGCCACTACGTAGCGATCCAAGCGCCCCAAAAAGCGCAGGTGGGATCCGGATTGTCCCCTCATCGCCTCAATCCTCGGTAAAGGAGCGGAATCGACACCAGGAGCCCAACGCCTGTGGGCCCCCATGCAACCAACATCACGGGCAACTCCGTATTCAACGCCAGCTTGGATCCGAGGTTCATCGAGATCGCGTAGTAGCCAATACCAAAGCCCGAAGCCACGGCCAAAGCAGCAAGTTGATTACCTCGGCGTAGAATCAAACCCGTAGGTGCCCCAAGAAGCAAGAATAACAGGTAGACCACCGAGCGACTGCCACGCTTTTGAATCTCGAAGTTCAACCTGCGTCGCTTGGTTGGATCTTCCTCCACAAGGAGATCTTCGTAGATCTGTGAAACAGTGCGGTAGCGAGCCCTTGGCCGGCCGCCGACTTTGGACGGTGCCATCAGATCCTCCAGAGGAATCGAGTAGCGCACATGAGCCTGCTCCGTGCGTAAGCCAGCCCCAGGGGCCAGAGCCCGCACACCTTCCAAGTCCACCACGAGCGCACCTTGCTGGGTGCGAATATGCGCACGCTCGGCAAACACATCGATACGCTCCTGACTGCTCTCGTCTGCTCGACGCAGATAGACCTCGTGCCAATAATTAGGGTCTCGCGGATCACGCCAAGCTCCGCGCAGGAAGAAACCGTGGAACTCCACGGTGGTGCGACCCGGGGGAAGATTCGACAGGGTCCTCTCCAAGCTCTGGGCAATCAGCACCCGTTGATTCGCCTTGGTCTGGGGCACGCGCTCCGCGAAGAGCCACCAGGTCACGCCGGACAAAACCAGAGCCAGGATGAACCCCGGCAACAACAGCTTGATGGGATGAAAACCCGCCATCTGGATAGCAGTCCACTCACGGTCTGCTGCCAACCTCCCATAGGTAGCCACCACTGCCAGCAGAAAACACAGGGGCAGCACATAGGGCGCCAAGGACTGCAGCACCGTGGGCAAATAGGCCATGAGTAACCCCCCATCCGCCGCAGGCAATTTGTGGACCGCATTCACCGCGACCCCAGGCACCGCCAGCACGATGATTGCTACTGCCCCAAAGGCCAGGGCCTGCACCAGTTGGCGCAAGATGTAGAGCTGCAACTTCACGGGCAGGATTCTATCCTCAGTAGGCGCTGGCCCAGTTGCCCTAACCCTGCCTATTCATGCCATGATGCGCCGGCCGGGCGTCCCATGCCCCTGACCATGGAACACATCCTCAAGCAAGGCCCCAAGCGAACCGTGTTGCTGGAGGCCCCTGATCCCGCCGGACCCCGAGTGGGTCGCGTGATCAAGCGCTTCCACGCCGGTGGGATCCTAGGTAGCCTTATGGATCGGCAGCGTGCCCGGCGGGAATTCCAAGCCCTCAAAAACGTGCGCAAGCTGGGAATCGCCGCCCCAAAGCCCATCGAAATTCGCAGGGGGAAGGCGCTGTGGGACCTGGTCACCGAAGCAATCCCCGGAGCCCGAGACTTGAGCCAGGTCTTTGCCAGTGCCCAACTCGCCGACCAACCAGCCCTGTCGCTCCGTCTTGCCACGGACCTAGCCAAGCTCCTGCAGCAACTGCTCATGGGAGGTGTGCAACACGGGGACCTTCATCCGGGGAACGTGGTGCTCGACGAGAACCAACAACCCTGGTTGGTGGACATGCGCAATGTGCGTACGGGAGTCCCCACCCGAGAGCGCGACTTTCTGGATCTCCTGCTGCACCTCTGTCAAGGATGTCGAGAGACCACGCCGGCCCGTTGGCGCGCAGTGCTCTTGGCTCGCTTGCGGCGATCGTGCAAGGGAACTTCCTGTGCGAGTTGGTTCCAAGACCTTAACCCCTCCGCAATCGAGGCCAGGGCCCGGGGACTTCGACGGAGCAAGGGACGCAAGCGCATCCCGCGCTGGCAGCGGGAGAGCTCCGCCGCAACTCGCCGCAAGTCCGGATGGGTCGCCCTGAAACTCAAGCCAGGGAATTGGCGCCGCCATTCTGCAGTCTCCATGGAACGAGCCGTCATTCACTGGAATGCCCTGGGGCACCTCGCTGAGCATCAGGTCCCCGCAGAACAACCCGTGCTCCTATGGGTCGGCACCCGGAGCGTCCGCGTGGTCAGCAGACTTCCGAAGGGGACGCGCCGCATGAGCCATGGCTCCGATGCCTCCCCAAGGGCTTGGGGCCACATTTTGGGCACAATTGCAGACCGCGGAATGTATGCAAAGACCGACAGCATGGACCACTGGTGGCTGACTCCTGAGGGTCAGGTCTTGGCGGGAGATGTGGAGCTACAAGACCTGGTCCTCCAAGGTCCAGCAACTCCCTGGTGCCTCGATGACAAAACGGTCGGCAGTGACTGGTCCGAGAATCAACACGAGGATTTCCTTCTCGCTTGGTGCCAAGCCCATGGGGGCGGTTCCACGGAGCAACGCGCGTTGCGGGAGTCCATGCTTGGCCAGTTCTAAGTTTACACGGACCCTGCGCAGGAGACTGTTGGGTGCTGCTCTGGTCCCAGCCCGCGGCCTGCACCACGGGACCCTGCGAGTCACCATCGAGCAGTTACTGCGCCTTGCGGGGGGCACGGCCCCCGCAAGGCGAGTGCGCTCAAACCTGGCCCTCGCAGCCGAGGACCTAAAGCTTGACCCAGCAACTCTACGGGACTTACCCGCCCGCATCCGTTCCCACACAGCGCGCCAGATCGCAGACGGAGTGCGCCTGTCACGACCAGATGCGGGTGGTTGGATTGATGAGATCGTCGAACCCGGAGAAGGTTACGAGCGCATCGCGGAAACCCTCGACCAAACCCCTGGCACGATCATCCTTGGTGGCCACATGGGAAACTGGGAACTCTTGGCGATCTACCTGGTCCGCCGGGGAGTGCGTGGTGTCGTGGTGGGGCGCGGCCGGGGCGAACAGGATTGGCTGACCGAGATGCGCGCCCAACACGGCGTAGAGACCCTGCCCCAAGACGCAAGTGCCCGTGAAACCCTACGCATCCTGCGCTCCGGTCGCATACTGGGCGTTCTCTCGGACCTGGAAGCGCGTCAATTGGACGGAACTTTCGTGCCTTTCTTGGGCCAGCCCGCACTGACCATGACCGCCCCGGCAGCAATTGCTCGGGCGGCCAGGGCCCCACTTCTGCCCGTACGTTGCGTCTTCAATCCCCAGAGAAAACGCTACCAGGTTCTCGTGGACCCTCCCCTTTGGTCCAATCCCGAGCTCGATTCCAAGGCCGCCACGCTCGATCTCCTGCTGCGCATGAATCGAGTCTATGAATCCTGGATCCGGGCTAACCCCGAACAATGGGCATGGCATCAGCGGCGCTGGTGGACCAAGCCCGGCTCTTTCGAGGCGGTTCCAGACCCAGCCTTCCGCCGGGACAAACGCGCCCGGGGCATTTAGTCGGCCAAGGGCCGACTAGAGCAATCCCTGCTCCCGAAAGAACGCCGCGCAGGTAGCGTTCTTGGCCATGCGGTCGAAGTCACGCCGGCGAGTGTTCTTGTAGCCCTGCAAGGTATCGACAATACTCAAGATCGTGCGACCATCCTTGGACAATTGGCCATTAAAGGCCACCATTGCCTGGGCGGCGCGTTCGGACATCTGGGGGTCACCGATCTTGGTGATGAGCTGCACGAGATACTCGAGTGCTTTAGATGGATCGCCCTTATCCCAAAGGTAGGCAGCCTGTTCGAAGCGGTCCAAGAAGTACTCTTCGCGCTCGGAAACATGGGTATTGATCACGCCCTCGATAATAGTCAAGTCACCACCAGTGGCACTGTTCCGGAAGGACTCCAGCATGGGCATGGCCTGGGCGTAGTCCCGGGGAAAGGCCCACGTCAAGGTCTTAGTCTCCCACATGATGTCTGCCAGGTTTGCGGGACTCGAAAGCTCGGCCACGGACTCCCAGCGGTTCAGTTTGTTGCGCACCTCATCCGCCTCCGGATGAGTTGGCCAGGTCGCCAAAAAGTGCTGTGCACGTTGGACAAAAATCCGCGCTCTGGCCCGCACGGGATCTTTCGCCAAATAGCCGGACTCGTAGTTGCGCAAACTTTTCTGGAGGTACTTGGTGCCCGCCATGTGGTCCACCGACCTATGGCTGGTCTTGCTCAAGCCTTTGGATTGGATCCGTAGGGCGGCAAAGGTTTTACGCCATTCAGAGGTCAACCTGTCATCGTTGCGAGTGACCTTCTCGAGTTCCTCCTCGGCCTTCTTGGAATCACCATGCTTGAGCGCATCGGTAATTTTTGCGTGACTGGTGCCCGCGTCAAATGCTTCTTCGTTGGTGATGCCAGCGAGCTGAACCACCAGCAAAATGACTACGGCGAAGCCCAACAGAATCGCCCAGGTAGGCAGGCTCTTCTTGACCGCTCGCGGCCGTGTGCGCTGCACTTTCTGACGGCCGGGGCGATCTTGGGATTTTCGGGTTCTATTCGGATTAACGTTTGCCATCGCCAAGAGTGTACTGATCCATCCAGTACCCCATGGGGTTTCACTTCATACCCTTGCGGGAATCTCGTCCAATGCCGAAGTTCTGGGTCCAGTAGCGGCCAACCACGGAGGTTGCCATTTCGGTGGCTTGCCCGGAAAGCAATGCGCGGTGGTGACCTGAGGAATGGGCCCACCCGTAGTGTGCCCCTTCGGGGTCCCCCGCCCCTGCGTGGATATTCTCGCCCAAACCAGCGTTGTAGCTCTGCTCCACCATGCGGTCAAAAGGCGTGCGCCTGCCTTCAACTCCTTCTTCGAAGTGGCTGAAGATTCCAGTACGGCTCATGTACTGGCCGTGCACGATGGTCGCCGCCTGCAAACGCAGGTCCCACGCCAAACTAACCCGGCCCAGGAGTCTGCGGTAGCGATTGGTCACGCGCACCTGCTCGGACTCCATGGGACGGCAGACTTCCTCTTCCACGCCCCAAAGGCGCTCGTTGTATGCCTCCACTAGACCACTGATGCGGATCTCTTTCTGCACAGTTTGGGTCGGCGCAAAATTGCGCAAGCTGACGAGCGCCGCATCAGGTTGGATCAGGAACAGCCAAGAGGGTAGCTCCCAAAGGGAACTAGGAACATCAAGCTTGGCCAGGACCCAGTGCAGATCGACGAGCTCTTCATGGAAGTCTCCACCCAAGGAAACCGTGAAGGGCTCTTCCCAGATGGTGCGCACCTCTGCCACCAATTCATCGACCCGGCGTTGAACCAAGTTGT
>Ga0206679_10001591_pt1 | contig 18654 bp, 16 predicted proteins | sample M110012015metaG_FD_155464 | JGI IMG/M metagenome (GOLD analysis project Ga0206679, IMG submission 155464) | Ammonia-oxidizing marine archaeal communities from Monterey Bay, California, United States - M1 100m 12015 | ecosystem: Environmental > Aquatic > Marine > Intertidal zone | place: USA... | reverse complement strand
CTTCAACTATTGCGAATGTTGAAGCCTCAACTGTTACAATTTTTGCTCGAGTTCCCGATTCAATTAGATGAATATATGTGCCGTCAGAAGACCATCGCATCTCATTTCCAGAAATAAAATCACTTTGGTGAATGTCGCCACCATTTACATCAACAGTTTTTAGTCTACCATTTTCGCTGAGCAATCCAATTCTTAAGTCCTCATTATCAAAACCACAACCAACGATTTCACTATTTAATTCCCATTTTTTACCAGTTGGATTACCTTGTCTATCCCACACTAATACGCGCCCAGATTCATCTCCCGATAATACTTTATTTCCACTTTGTGAAAAGGCGATGCAAGACACATCAGTATTATGGCCACTCGATAGACTTGCCTCCACACTTAAATCTGATTTTCGCAGGATATCAACGCCATTATCTGAATTAGGAACTGCTAAGACCGAACTATCAGGGCTCCAAGTAATCGATTTGGTTTCAGAATTGGAATTACTATTAGCATTTAACAGTTGTAGATTTTCAACATCAATTAATTGAATATTATCAGTCCTAACATCAGATCCAATCAACGATAATGCAATTGTAGAACCATCGGGGGAGAATTTCAAATCAACAATTTGTCTAATTAATTCAAAGTTGGCGACTAATGTATTATCTTCAATGTTGTGAATTGCTAGTATGCCATTATATCCGATTGCGACCAATGTACTGTCTGAATTAACATCTACGGCTTGGCTATTGGGTAGTTCTTGAGAGTTTGATAGGCTCCCTGAATAGAATAGTCCGGATGGTGTTGCAGCAGAGACTGGTGCAACAATAATTAGCAACAATACCGCTATCAAAGCCAATCGTGAATCGGCAATTCGGCTTATTCGCATATTCGCCCCGTATTGCTGAGGTTAAATGGGCTTGAAAACATCTCGGTAATAAATCCCAATAATTACGATATTTTCGGCAATACCACGGAATGCCTATCAACGATTGTTGCCGGTTGTTTGATGAGGGGCTTATTGGTCGGGCGCAATATGCACACTGAGTTGCCACTTGACGCAGACGGCAATAAAATCGTTAGAATCGGCCATTCACCAGATCCAGATGATGCTTTTATGTTCCATGCAATGACAACAGGAGCCTTTCCTACACCGGGTTACAATTTTGTCCATGAATTGCAAGATATTGAAACTCTCAACCATCGAGCAATGAATCAAGAGCTTGAAGTTTCTGCAGTTTCTATTCATGCTTATCCCGAAATCTCACAGCATTACGCACTAATGAATTGCGGTGCCTCTATGGGCGAGGGTTATGGGCCAATGGTCATTTCAATGGATGGTGTTTCTGAAGAAGAAGTTCGGTCCAATGTAATCGCAGTTCCTGGTATGAAAACAAGCGCGTATCTTGGACTGAGATTGGCATGGGGTGATTGCCAAGTAGAAGTAGTGCCTTTTGATGAAATTATTCCTAGAGTTCTTGATGGCACCTATATATCAGGATTAATCATTCATGAAGGTCAATTAACCTATGTAGAGCATGACTTGAAAGTCTTGTTGGATTTGGGCGTTTGGTGGAATGAACGCACTGATGGCTGGCCTATGCCACTTGGCGGAAACGTCGTACGAAGGGATTTGGGTCAACAAGTTATGGAGGACATAACTTTGTACACAAAAATGAGTATTGAACATGCAATTGCACACCCTGCTGATGCTTTAGAATTTGCAAAGGCTTGGGGAAGAGGGATTGATGATGAAACAAATAAAGAATTTGTATCTATGTATGTTAATGATCGAACAATAGATTATGAAAACGAAGGAAGGGCTGCAGTTCGCCAATTTATCAAAGAGGGACAAGAAATAGGACTAATTAATTCCAATTTTAATACCGAAAGCATGAAGTTTATTGGCTCACCAGAATAATTTGGTGATAGCATGGACGCCATAGACAGGATTCCTAGAGTGAGCCAATACGGCTCAGTTGACCCAGCCCCCCCTTCTCCTGAATCTGATGTCGAGATATTGAAACATCAATTATTAGATGAAAGTAATCAGATGTTTCAACGAATGCGTGCTGTATTTTCCTTGAGAAATAATGGATCGGATGAAGCATGTATGGCCTTATGTTCTGCATTTGTCACAAAAAGTGTACTGCTGCGTCATGAGTTAGCATATGTCCTTGGGCAAATGCAAAACAATACTGCTATCCCTACATTGAAAGAGCGCTTAAGCGATTTGGAAGAGCACATCATGGTTAGGCATGAGGCGGCAGAAGCGATGGGTGCAATAGGTGATATTTCTGCTAAGCCCGTTTTGGAAAAATTCCTCACTGATGAAAACATCGAGGTTGCTGAATCCTGTGAAGTTGCTCTAGACTTGTTAAATTGGTGTGATTCCGATGAATGGGAAGATACTTCTTGGTAATAATTCAATGCTCAAGTTCAAAGACTACCCAACACCCGCACAATACAGAGGCAACCACTATGCCACACGAACATATCCAATTGGCTCAAACTCCTAATGGCGAAATCGGCCCACGTTGTCACACATGTGGGGAGCGATTGACTTTTGGTAATGCAATGGTTGTTGACAAGTATTACATGTGCTGGGAACATTATGTTGAAGCAACTGGTGCTGATACAGTAACCACTATCAATGAATCCGAAGGAAGATTTTGGATGCAAAAGGAATAGTATTCACTTAGTTAAAAACTGTCACCTTCTGTCTCTATGCAGGAGGGTCTGTAATGTCAACAGGTTGGGCTAGATTTGCACATCGTTTTGGACAATATTATCGTACTTCTGAATTCTGGACTCCTCCTAGATTAAAATCAAGAGAATGGATGTTTATTCCTTTTGGAGGAGCACCCCCTATAAGGCATAAAGGATTCACTGATATGAAAGATGTTAGGACATTTCTAACTGAAAGAGCAATGCATTCTTGCTTCTATTCGACCGCATATTGGAGAAGACCGTATGAGATGAAAATGGCTGATAAAATCTGGCAAGGTGCTGATTTGATTTTTGACTTGGATGGTGATCACTTACCAGGGGTTACTGACAGAGATTTTCCAGCAATGTTAGAAGTGATTCAGGAACAAGGATGGAGTCTATGGAATGATTTTTTACAACCAGAATTTGGTTTTGAAGAAAAATACTTACAAGTGACATTTTCAGGTCATCGCGGATTCCATTTACACTATCGTGATCCAAAATTATTTCATTTGGATTCCGAAGCTAGAAGAGAATTGGTTTCACATATTCGCGGTGAAGGAGTTGATGTTCAAGGCGGAATGTCTAGATTCAATGATGTTGATTCACAAGGTTGGTCAAGGAGAATAAGAGATGGTTCGGATGACATGATCGTAAAATTGCAACAAATTTCAAACAAACAAGGAGATTATTCTTCCATGTTAAAAGATTTAGAGCATGGGCTAAAATCTCAATATGATAGAGAAGGGCCAACTTCACAAAGAAGTGCGGCATCAATAAAAAAATTAGCAGAACTAGTAAATCATGAGGCGAGGTTGAAGCGAATTAAAGGTGGTAATTTTGGAGCACTGGGGGCCTATCAAGGTTTGTTTCTCAATTTATTAAAAACGGATTCTTCAGTCGTCCTTGGTAATGCTGGCGAAACTGATGAAGTAGTTACAATCGATACCCGGAGACAAATCAGATGGCCAACATCTCTTCACGGCAAGACTGGAATGAGGGTTAGTGAGTTCCCCCTAAAGCGTTTAGACCCTGATGGTTCAAATCCGTACAGACCACTAAAAGAAGCATTGGCGCTTAGCGGCCAAGAAAAATTACAAGTGGAAATAACTGTTGATGATGCAGTTGCTGAATTTGATAGTAAAATTTATGATTTATCTCTTGGCCAGAATATCGAATTAAGCGAAGCAGGAGCAACTTTTTTAGTTTTAAAGGGATGGGCAAAAATAGCATAATTGGCTGATATAAGTATCTAATCAAATCATTTTCTCACATACTCCTCCACCGGTAAGGTTCAAGGGTAGAGTTTGCCCCACCGTAGGTGGGGTGAGCCGTATGAGTCAGCAAGATGATGAAAAAAACGATGGGAAATTAGCACCAGCAGGGGCTTTACCTCTACCACCAATGCCTGCCCTACCACCACTACCAAACATGGACTCTCAACTTCCACCAGCACCTGCTATGGATGCACCATTGCCCCCAACTCCACTGCCATTACCGCCTGCACCAGCGTTTGATGCACCATTACCACCTGCACCGTTGCCGATGCCGCCTGCACCCGCAATGGAAGCGCCATTGCCTGCTGCTTTGCCATTACCACCTGCTCCAACACCTCAGCCAATTGAACAACCAGCACCTACACCATTACCAATTCCTGCCCCACTACCAGAAGTCACTCCGGTGGCAACAGAAGCAGCAGAGCTGAATGGTGAATCATCCTATGGTGATCTTTGGGCAAAACGTTCTGACAAACCACTTCAACAGATTTATGGGCATATTGACCGTATTACTAATTCAGATGCTGGTTCTTTGTTGGATAGATATGCTGATCGTTTTGGACATTCTCTTGACCGCGACATTATAGTGTTGAGAAAACAAGAGATGGATGACAAAGTATCAGAGGTAAGAGATGCACCAACTGTTGAATTGTTGAGCGAAGAATCTTCTGAACTGACAATTAGTGATGATATGGAATTATCTGAGCAATTGGCAGCAGTGGAAAATGAATTGCGTTCACTTAAACCAGAATATCAAGCAGCCAAGGGCGCTGGTGATGCTGAATTATTATCTCAGCTTAAGCCTCAATTAGAGGCACTTATTGGTCATCGAAAGGAATTGCAGGCACTTATTGCTACAAGTGAAGAAAACACTGTTGCTGAAGAAACAGTAGTTGCTGAAGAGGCAGATGGCGATGACATCTTTATTTCATTCGTCGCAATTGTTGATGATTTATTAGGTTCAAATCTTCCTGAAGATGTCGTTGAAGAATTCATTGCTAGCTCTGATTTCCAAGTTTATCAGCAAGTTGGTAGTGACCCTCATACAGCGGATGAGGAATTGCGTGCCGCGTTCTTTGCCATCGTAGATGGGCAATTAGGAAATATGGATGGCGCAGACATTCAAGTATTCGTCGAATCAGAACAGTTTGAAATATATCAAGCAGTAGGAAATATGTATCAGTGAGCGTGAGAAAATGGGATTACTCGATAAAGCAGGAAATGTTGGAAAAACGGAAGACAAACCAAAGGCTGTAGCAAAGGCCATACCGAAAGCAGTTGCAAAGGCACCAGCCCCAATTGCTGTCACTCCAGCAGCAAAAAAAGTTGTTTCCAAGAAACCAGCAAAGGCAAAGAAAGCAAAAACTCCACGTACAACTGGATTACCAGATGGTTTTGAATTAGCATCGACCATGAATCGTTCAATTAGTTGGTGGGTTAATTTTGCCGTAAACTTCTCTGTATTACTTGTTGCAATTGGTATGTCTACATCCGATACAGGATTTACTACAACAGTTCTTTATGCAGTCGCAGGATTAATGCTTATCCTAAATGTAATAGTAATTCCATTAAAGACTGGAAGAACTATCGGGCATTTCGTTTCAAGAACAAAATATATCACAGCATCTGGTGAAAAGGCAAATGTTGTCCATTCAATATTTGCAAATACTGTAGGATTTTTTGCATTGATGGGAATAATAATGGTTGCAGTAAATGCTTCAACTGTAACGAGCAAAGATGCTGTTGGCATCACAATTATAGTGGTAGGTATTATTTTCATTGTTCTTTGGTTCGTTAACAGAAATTTCAAGAAAAATAGTGATATGGATCAGGGCCTCTATGACTTGATGTTTAGAGCCTATTTGGTAAAGCACATCCCGGTAGAAGGCGAAGTTGCCACAGGTATCTGGGGAAGACTTGAGAATGCTGGAGATTGGGGTGACAAGATGATCGTGAAGAGAGAGGCGAATCTCAAAAAGGCTGAAGAAAAGGCTGCTGCTAAGGCTAAAAAGGCCGAAGAGGATGAAAAACAAAAAGCCAAGGAAGACTCAAAGAAGTCCGATACAAAATCAAAAGATGAATAAATCACTTCAAGGTGATTATCATGTTGGAAAATTATAGGTTTGGACGTTTGATTCTATCTCTTATTTTATTTGTCCTAACTTGTAGTATTCAGTATAATATGCAGTTGCCCTTGTTTGCCAATGTGACAACTATCCTAATAATTGGAATCCTATTAGTAGATATCTTAGTTGAATTCATAGTAATTCAAATTTTCAAGCAACCTACGGATAAAAAGACTAGTATTGAGAATGAATCATGGACAGAGTTGACTGTTAATTGTAGAGGGGTTGAAGCAAGAGCATTGCTTAATCGTGGAAATGATAGCGGCCGATTGTTATTGGTGGTTCATGGATGGAAAGGTAGTGCTGAGTCCGTGCGCGAGCGTGCAGAATGGTTCTGTCAGCAAGGCTGGCATGCCTTGATTGTTGAAATGCCAGGTCATGGTGTAGCGATGCCCGTGAATAGGTGGACTGCGATTAGAGTAGTGGAGCATACTGTTGAATTGATGAAATCTTTGGATAACATAATCCCACCAAAAGAAATTACAGATATTGTGTATTATGGTCACTCGATGGGTGGCTTTGTAGGGATTAATCTCTCAAAAACATTAGAACAATATTCATGGGGTCATAAATTGAGGGGATGGATACTAGAATCTCCTATGACTAAGTATTCGATGGTGTTTAATGATTCAATGTCGGAAATGAAAATTCCAATAATACTTCACCAGCTAGTTAAAAAGAGATTTTTTTCACATCTCAATAGACTTCATCCGAATGAAAAACCAATTGAATCACTAACTGAATTAGATGTTCCCACTTGGGGATTACCTAAACGCCCTACATTAGTCATTCAAGCGGCAGATGATAATGTTCTGGGAAGAGAACATTACGACCTATTAATTTCATCAATGTCTGATGCTGGAAGAGAAGAACTTCTCACAACCCATTTACTGCAACATTTGCCGCATGCGGGAGCGCGAACAGATAAAGTAAGAAGCGATATTGTTGAAGAATGGATAAATAAATTATTGCCTCAATAATCATTCCTCTTCAGTTCCATTAACTGTTTCCGCTTGTTCTTTCGCCAATTCTCGCATATCATCAACTTCATCTAATTCGTCAACAATTTCCTCACCAAGTAATGTTTCGAGTACATCTTCCATAGTGACAATACCTGCAGTTCCACCAAATTCATCCCTTACAATTGCAAACTGCTGCCTCTTTTCCAACAAAAATTCAAGTGCATGATCAACAGACTTGTCGGCATTTATAGATACAGCAGGCTTCATGAAATCACCGATCAATTTGTCGGATTCATCCCTACTAGCAGCCATTAATATTTCAGAACGGATAACAATACCAGAGATATCATCAATTGATTCCTCATAGATTGGGATTCTTGAAAAGCGGATTATTTTGTGGTCTTGTAATATTTCTTCAATCGTGGCACTAGATTTGAAAGAGGTCATCACTACTCGCGGAGTCATTATTTCACTAACATTAATGTCTCTTAACTTTAACAAGTTATGAATTACTGTCTCTTCATCTTCCTCCAGAATTCCTTCCTCTTCACCTAAGTCAACAATAGCGACAACATCATCTCTAGTTACAAGTGTATTATTTCCCTTTGGAAGTATTGATTTTAATATTTGAATTGGGATGATTATTATTGTCAATATTTTAACCAAATAGATTAGCAGCACACCTGTAAGTGGTGCCAACTGCTTCCAATATGCTGTCCCAAGTGTTTTAGGAACTATTTCAGAGAAAAACAATACTGCTATTGTTAGAATAATTGATGCAACTGTAAGATATTCCGCTCCCCATATGGTTTGAACCTGTGACCCAACACCAGCTGCACCCATCGTATGAGCGATTGTATTCAATGTTAGAATAGACGTTAATGGTTTAACTGCATCATCATCTTTCAAGTGAGCCCATAAATTTCCAGATTTCTTACCTTCTTTTTGTAGTACCGCAATATATGTGTGCGGAACTGACAATACTACCGCTTCTAGTATTGAACAAATAAAGGAAATTCCAAGTGCTAGAACAGCATAAAAGACTAGTAAAGTGATATCCATTTGTAGTCTGCGACTCCTAGGCCCAACGGTGGGTAAATATCAGTAGAGATGTTATAGTTCTTGATAATAACCCAATATTGTGATGAATTATTTACTATTATTGATTTTCGGTAATCGCCAATACATCGATAGGTGCAGAAAACACTCACTAGCATTGTATTCAAGGGTGAAACTCAAGAAGGATACCACGCCCGCATTAGTTTAGGGATTGTTATGGCTGGTGAGCATGTGTTGATTTGTGTTGCTTGGCCATATGCGAATGGCCCACTGCACTTAGGCCATGTTGCAGGATGTTATTTACCCCCTGATATTCAAGCGCGCTTTGAAAGAGCATGTGGAAATAGAGTTCTAATGGTCTCTGGAAGTGATGAACATGGGACTCCAATAACCGTCACTGCTGAGCAAAAGGGAATTAATCCACAGCAAGTTGTTGATGAATACCATGCGATTAATTCCAAGGCATTAATTGACCTTGGATGTAGTTGGGAGCCGAATATTGATCCTAGAGGTGTAGAATTTGGCGGCTCATTATTCAATAGAACCTCAGATCCAATGCATAAACAAATTGTACAAGATAATTTTACTTCATTGATGGAGGCAGGATTGTTTGAAAGAAAGACAATGCAACAATATTATGAGTCAAATAGCGATGGTAGTGGTAGATTTTTGCCTGATAGATATGTGGAAGGCATTTGCCCTTCATGCAATGAAGATGGGGCTAGAGGCGACCAGTGCGATTCTTGTGGAGCTACATATGAGTCAACAGAATTAAGAAATCCTGTTTCTAAGATGAATCCTGAAGCAAAGATAGAAATTAAAGATACAGACCATTTCTTTTATCGATTGGATTTATTTCAAAAATCATTAGAGAAGCATGCATCTGAAAGGCAGTCGGTTTGGAAAGCAAATGTTAGAGCTATGACCAAACAATGGTTGGATATGGGGTTGCGTTCACGCGCAGTAACTAGAGATCTTTCTTGGGGTATTCCTTTACCATTGGAAGGAAATGAGTGGAAAGGAAAATGCGTATATGTTTGGTTTGAAGCAGTACAGGGATACTATTCCTGTGCGAAAATTTGGGCATTAAGGCATGCACAAGATGCAGGACACCCAGGTGGCCAAGATGCATGGAAAGATTGGTGGTGTGTTTCAAAGGAGGGGGCAAGCCCTAGACATTTGTACTTCTTAGGCAAGGATAATATTCCATTCCACACTGTAATCTGGCCGGCATTGATATTAGGACTCAATCATGCCTCAAAGGGGAAGAAAGATAGCGACTCTATAGAAATGCCAACCAGCGGAGAGTTGGCATTGGAGGCAAATGTTCCTGCTATGGAATATCTAATGTTGTCAGGGGGTCAATTTTCAAAATCACGAAAGCATGCTGTTTGGTTACCTTCATTCCTTGAGAGATATAATGCGGATTATCTTAGATATTATCTATCAATTAATATGCCTGAAAATCATGATACTGATTTTAACTGGCCAGATTTTGTTGAAAAAATAAACAGTGAATTAATTGCAGCATATGGAAACTTTGTTCATCGCGTTTTGACTTTAGGTGCAAGACTGCCTAGTGGCAATAATGGACCATTAACTGATATTGAAGATGTTCAATTAACTGCGCCTCATCGTATTAAGTTAGAGGAAATACATGCATCTATCACAGATTCTTTATCGAGGCATCGCTACAAAGAAGCACTCCGTTATGTGATGTCTGCAGCACAATATGGTAATCAAATACTACAAGCAGCAACTCCTTGGAAATACCTCAAGTCGGATGACGATTCTGATGAAAAGAAACTTAGTTTATCCACCCTTGCTTTTGGTTGGAGACTTTCAAGATTCTTAGCGATTACATCTCAACCATTCCTTCCATTTAGTGCAGCAAAGTTGTGGAAGGCTTTGGGGCAAACAGGTGATATTAGCCTTGTTTCATGGAATGATGCAATTAATTGGGAGATTGGAATGACTTGGAATGACGAAACACCAATTCCATTATTCGAACGTCTTGATTTAGAGGCAATATTGGAAAGTGAAAAATCATTGGCTGATGGAGATACAGCAAAGAAAGATGAAGAATCAGTGCATGTTGTTAAAGGCGGCAAGAAAAGCAAAAAGGAGATGAATGAAATGAGCGAGGCACCAGAAGGAATAACATATTTGGATTTTGAAACATTTATGCAAGTAGATCTAAGAGTAGGGAAAATAATGAATGTTGAAAATCACCCAAATGCAGACCGATTATATGTTGTAAAATTAGATGACGGAAGTGAAGAAGAGAGAACTATATGTGCTGGGTTAAAGCAATATTACAAACCAGAAGAAATGGTTGGTAAGACTGTAGTATTTGTTGCAAATTTAAAACCAAGACCGTTAAGAGGTGTCACGTCTGAAGGAATGATGTTAGCTGCTGATGATGGAAAAGACGGGGTACGATTGGTAACAATAGATGGCGATATTGCTACTGGTTCACAAGTTCGCTGATTACAAACCAAGTCGCGAATTTACAGATTTCATTGATTCTCTAGATAGAATTCTTGCTTCATCTAGGATGTTTGGAGATAATTTTCTCAGATTAGAACCCATCTCTTCGGGAATTGAAGATAAATTAATTTCAACATTGAACAAAGCACCCTTTACCGCTGCACTTGCCAATAATGCAGCAACTCCGACATCAGAGGCTGCATTGCCATTACCCTTTTCTGCCAACTCTGGAAGATGCCTAAGAAGTGAAAGACCGAGTGTTGCAGTTTCAAATGGAACTTCTGCCGCTTTCAGCGTACATTGTCTAATACAATTTCTTCGAACTTCTTTTTCTTCTTCAGTTTCCTTAGGCATTTTGAAACAAGCCATTACAGCATCAAATGAATCGCTATCTTCTGCGGCTAGTTCGCCAGCGCGACTCATTATTGGTATTGCAGAATTTTGTGCATCGGTCGCAATTTGCCAACCATCTTGCCATTTTTCCTTATCGATTGTCAAATCTGCAACCATGCATGTCAATGCAGCAGCTTGACCAAGTGCTATCGCAGCAGCAGTTCCTCCACCAGGTGTTGGTGAAGATGATGCAAGCGATGCTTGGAAATCTCGTATAGTCATATCCATCCAGTCCATCATTCCACCGCCTTTGCTACTGCCCATTCAATTATTCTATCTTTTGCCTCAAATGGTGCCAATTGTGAAAGGCCTAAACCTTCTATTGCCGCATTAACCAATTCCTCTTCATCTGTGATACCTTCTGGAGCATACCATTTACCTGAATCAAGCATTGCAGAAAGGGGCACTAATCCTACTAATTCACTCCCTGTTACATTGATTTGATGATCTGCTGCAATACTCTTGCAAGCCTCAAAGGCAATATGCATTGGGCAGGCTGTAACGTCTCTCAAATTCATTGACACTTGTGAAATTCCATGACTTTCCAAGGTAACGCCCATGCCTTGCACCATTGGTAACATACCTGGAATTCGAGTTCTTCTACCATCGGATTGTTTTAGCAATCTCCCCGTAGACCTTACCAATGAACCAATTTTCTTTGCAACGACCGCATCAATCTCGTCAACATTTACATTATACGCTACAAGAATTGTCCTTGCACCAATTGTTATTCCTCCTGAATTAGCACATTTATCATTCCATGACATAGGTCCAAAGTCTGGTAACCTAGTAGTTTCCAAATGACTGGTTTTCCCACCACTCATTCTTGCCTCAAGGCCTTCATATTGCTCCTTTCTCAATGAAGATAATAGAGTTCTATCATCATGAGTCGCAGCAAAACCGTATAGAAATGTTGGAACTTCACATTCCTTGGCCACCCTAACTGCCAACTTTTCAGCTAATTTTGAACATTCATCCATAGTAATTCCCTGTAGAGGGACAAATGGACAAACATCTACTGCACCTAATCTTGGATGCTCTCCTATATGTTCTCTCATATCTATGTGAATAGTTGCAGCCTTGATCAATTGAAACGCACCTTCAGATACAGGGGCTGGCTCACCGGCCAATGTAATGACTGTTCTATTATAATCCGAATCTGGTTCAACTCCTAATACAGCGCAACCAGAAATATTTCTAGCAGCTTGGACAATTAGTTCAATTTTTTCAGAATTTATTCCTTCAGAAATGTTGGGCACACACTCGACAATAGTTGCCACCATATACGAGGGCTATCTCTTGAGGACTTTGAATGTTGACAAAGACTTGGCTCAATAAATCAGCCATAAAGTGCCTCAGGGGTCGCTGAAATGCCACCCTTAGACCTTTTACTGTTAACTCGCTTAACGGCACCGAGTATGTCTGTTTGAGTAATGGCATCTCTTTTTTCTCTAATGGCGAACATTCCTGCTTCAACACAAGTTGCTTTCAATTCAGCACCCGAATATCCCTCAGTCAATTCAACAATCCTTTGAACATTGATTCTCTTAGTGTTCATTTTTTTGATGTGTAATGAAAGTATAGCATTTCTCGCTTTTTCATCCGGCATAGGAATTTCCACAATTCTGTCAAACCTTCCCGGCCTCAACAGTGCATCATCCAAAATATCAGGCCGGTTTGTAGCCGCGATAATCTTCACATTTTCTAATGAATCAAAACCATCTAGTTCAGCAAGTAATTGCATCAATGTCCGTTGAACTTCTCTATCACCGCTAGTTGACCCATCCAATCTTTTTGCACCGATAGCATCAATTTCATCAAGGAAAATGATAGATGGTGACTTTTCTTTGGCTAATGAGAATAATTCTCTAACCATTCTCCCACCTTCACCGATATATTTCTGAGCCAATTCACTACCGACCATGCGAATAAATGTAGCATCAGTATAATTGGCTACAGCTTTTGCAAGTAATGTTTTTCCACAGCCAGGAGGTCCGACTAATAGAATTCCTTTTGGTGCTTGAATTCCGACCTTAGCGAACAATTCCGGTGAAGTTAATGGCAATTCTATTGCTTCTCTAACGGCCTCTATTTGTTCATCTAACCCAGCCACCTCACCATAAGTAACCTCAGGTTTCTCAACCATTTCAGCCCCGCTAACCATCGGATCCCAAGCATCATGTAATACTTCGATAATAGCCAATGTCTCTTGATTCAACGCAACCCTTGTACCTGGTTGTAATTTACTTGGATCTATTCTTTGATTCAGAGATACTTGAAACACAGTCCCATTTGATGAGCGCACAATTGCTCTATCAGTATCTAATACATCTTGTAAGGTGCCAATAATCAAAGGCGGATTTCTCATTGATTTTACTTCTTCATCCAATCGATTAGCTCTCTTTTTTAGATTTCTAACTTCAGATTCCAAGTGTGCTCTATCATTGATTAGCGTTTGCGCCTCTTCTTGTAAAATTCGATAATCGGACTCGAGTTTTTTCAAGTCGTCATCTGAATTAATTGACTCAGCGCCACCACTTCTCTCAACTTCACTACCCATGCGACCAAACAATGGTTGGGGCGACACCGTATGAACTCCTCGCTTGACAAGTTTAGAAAATGTCTGTTCCGAAGGCTTCAAAGTATTGCGGCTATCAATGCCCATTGCAGGCGACTGTGGCGGATGCGATACTATGGCAGATTGTGAGTTATGTGGAGCCATGAAGGTTGGAGTTAAGCAAGTAAAAACCGGACGAACCGAGGTTGCGGCTTGTAACAGGTGTATTGAAAAATTAAATCTTGGCCCAAAGCCAGTTGCCCCAGGACTAGCCCGTGCCTTTTCTTCTGCTCCAAGAAAAACCTCTACAAATGATCGCAGAGGAAATAACATTATGTCGCGTTCTGATAAAGACTTAGCCGATGATTTTGCATCGCGGATTTCTTCTGCTCGTAAGCAAAAGAACTGGAATCAAGCACAGTTAGGAAAGAGAATGGCCGAAACAGTCAATGTCATCAAATCAGCAGAATCAGGTAAACGTCCAACTGATTCAGTTATCAAAAAGTTTGAACGGATATTAGGAATTACATTGATGGTTGAACACAAATCTGTTGATACTCGAGTGATAAACAGTGGCTCATTTCGCGGAATAACTCTTGGAGATTACCTCAACAAAGAGAGGTGATACTATACAACAAATTCAAGTCCACGCTATTTGGTTAGCACAGGATGACCCCAAGAAGAATACTGTAGTTAGAGCATCGAAAAGAGGCGATGTTGTAATGCATAAGCGACTCAATACAGTGCCTAGAAAAGGATTCATTTTGGAACCATTATGTGGTAAAGTGTTTGGTCCCGAAGATCACGACATGTTGCTCAATAAAGGAGGGGCTATCGTCGGTTTAGACTGTAGTTGGGCGAATATAGAAGATAGTGTAGCGCAGGTGATGAAACGAACAAAATTGCAACCTCGAATGCTACCGCTGTTATTGGCTGCAAATCCTGTTAATTGGGGTAAACCGAGCAAATTAACGACAGCAGAAGCATTAGCAACTATACTCTTTCTTATCGGAAGGGAACAACAAGCAAGACAAGTACTAGGTGCTTTTAGATGGGGAGAGCGCTTTTTTGAATTGAATAAGGAGCCGCTTGAGGCATATGCTGCTGCAAAATCTAGTGCTGAGTTAGTTTCTCTGCAATTTGAATTCTTTGACATAGATGAGTCCATCATCAAATCTAACTAATGAGATGATATTATGAGTGAATTACACAGAAAAATTGGTATTTCACGTTGGGATGGAACAAAGTTTATTTTAGACCAAGATAGTATAGCAATAGAAGCATTAGTGACTATTAGAATTAATGGCAATGTTGTTGCAAACCTATTAGCCTCACCAGCTGATTTAGAAGATTTGGCAATCGGTCACTGTATTGCGGAAGCAAAAACGAGTGAGATTGGCATCGATGATTTTAATATTTCAATAGATGAAACTGGAACGCATTTCTTAGATATTTCTACTTCAGATGATATATCCTCATTGAAACCAGATGAGAGAATAATCACTAGCAGTTGTGGTGCTTGTGATAGAGATGGCGTAGATGCTCTCATGTCCAATATTCCAATGGTTACTTCGTCTGCAATTAACTTCTCTGCAGTTGCAGTAAATGAAGCTATTAATGAGATGAAACATCGTCAAATAGGCTTTTCAATTACTGGTGGAATACACGCTGCAGGATTGATGGATAGTGATGGTAATTTAGTCGCTGTCAGAGAAGATATCGGCCGTCATAACGCAGTTGACAAATTATTTGGTCACGCATATAGGAATGGAATTGACATCAATCAACATGCATTACTATTATCTGGGCGTTGTGGATGGGATATTGTTGCTAAATCAGCAAGAATGAATTGTCAATTGATTGCCAGTATTGGTGCTTCTTCTTCTCTAGCAATTGAATCTGCACGTCAGTCAAATATCACAATATTTTCTTTCGTCCGCACTGATAAAGGAGTCTTAATTGGCCACTCAAGTCGCCTTAAGTAACAAACCTTGAGAAGTAAAGCACGTGCACGTCAATTTAGAACCTGTAGAGGATGAGTGATTGTGGGCGATATAGGATATTGGCAATTACTTCGATCAAATCGGAATTTTCGCAGCCTATGGCTTGCTTCTGTGATTTCGATGTTAGGTGAATGGTTCAATACTATCGCCTTGTTTTTCCTAATTTTAGAATATACGGGCTCAGAATTTTTATTGGGATTCTTATTCACCGTTAGGATGATCTCATTCGCAATATTCCAGCCATTTATTGGATTACTAGCCGATAGATATAATCGCAAAACAATGATGATGGTAACAAATTTCGCTCAGATATTTTTAGCACTTGGATTTATTCTTGTTGATAGTGCATCTGATGTATTGTGGATGATCGCATTATCTGGAGTGATGATGTTATTGCATGGAACATATGTGACTGCTGAAAGAGCAGCAATACCTAATGTTGTTAGTTCCGAAAATCTGACTACAGCAAATGCGCTAGATGCAGCCTCATGGTCTACCGCATTGTGTATTGGGGCATTATTGGGTGGTATTGTTGTTTCAAATTGGGGTACTGATGCAGCATTTATTATTGATTCAATGACATTTGCAATAAGTACTATCCTGCTAATTCCAGTGAAAATTCAGCAAAATGTTTCAGAGGATATGAAGACACCGTTATTCAAAACTGCATTTTCAAATATTAAACGCGGTTGGTTGAGAGTGTATAAGGAATCAAGATTATTACGAATTGTATTTGCAAAATCTTCTTGGAATATTGCAGGTGGTGCTTTAGCGGGCGTATTTTTGGTATTATTGGGTGCAGAAACCGATGGATATGGGGTTGCGATGGGTTTCGGTATATTCTTCTTCGCTAGAGGGGTGGGGACAGGACTTGGCCCTATTATTGCTAGAAATGTATTGAAGGATGAATCAAAATGGCCTGGGTTAATTGGTAAATTGGTTATTGTCAGTGGAACTTTCTACATATTAGTTTCTTTAACTTTGGAAATGAATTTACTACTGACTGTTATCCTTATTCTCCTTGCTCATGCTGCCAGTGGTGCTAATTGGGTTCTTTCAACAATTATGACTCAGCGTTGGGTGGAGGATGAAATGAGAGGTAGAGTGTTTTCTATTGATATGTTATTTATGTCGATTGCATTTTCCATTTCCACTTCAATTGCAGGATATTTGGTGGAAAATCATAGTCTTGGAATTAGTGATGGAATACTATTCTTTGGTTCATTGATGGTGTTATCTGGAATAATGTTCACCTTATGGAATCCTGGTAATTCAAAAAGTGTTACACAGGCATAAGAGCAACAATGCTCAAGACTGGTTGAGATGACCCTGTGTTATGTCGGGAGAGGCCACCTCTATCCTTGCCGCTTGCTTAGTCACCGGCATTCCTGACGAACTCCCCAAAATGCCTCAATGGGATGACGATGTAGATCACGCGCCTGCAAGAAGACAAGTGTTGACTCAGCAAGAGAAACAATTGGCAATTAGAAATGCATTGAGATATTTTCCAAAACAATTGCATGAAACACTTGCAAAGGAGTTTATTCAAGAATTGAATACATTTGGTAGAGTGATTATGTGGCGTTATCGCCCAACAGAATATGAAATGAAAGCATATCCAATTGATAGTTACCCAGCAAAGTGCAAACAGGCGGCTGCGATAATGTTGATGATTCAAAATAATTTAGATAATAGAGTGGCACAATTCCCACATGAGCTGATAACTTATGGTGGAAATGGTGCTGTTTTCCAAAATTGGGCTCAGTACAGAATCGTGATGAAGTATCTTTCACAAATGACAGACCAACAGACATTAGTGATGTATTCTGGCCATCCTCTTGGCTTATTCCCTTCAAGTCCTATCGCTCCTAGAGTGATTGTAACAAATGGTATGGTTATACCAAATCATTCCTCTCCTGAAGATTATGAAAAAATGAATGCATTAGGTGTGAGTCAATACGGGCAAATGACCGCTGGTTCTTACATGTATATCGGACCTCAAGGAATTGTTCATGGAACTACCATCACTTTGCTAAACGCAGCAAGAGCGAAACTTGGATTATCGGGTGATGAGGGGCTTGAAGGTATTACTTTCGTAACTTCTGGCTTAGGTGGCATGTCAGGTGCACAGGCTAAGGCTGCCGTTATTGCTGGTGCTTCATGCATTATCGCTGAAGTTAATCCACATGCGGCTAAGAAAAGGCATCAACAAGGTTGGTTGAGTACAATAGCTGATGATGTTGATGATGCAATAGACAAGATGCTTCTTTCTGCAGAGAACAAGGAGGCGATTTCTATTGGTTATGTTGGAAACATTGTAACATTGTGGGAGAGATTGGCTGAGAGAGAAGTAAAGGTTGACTTAGGAAGCGATCAGACATCTCTCCACAATCCTTGGCAAGGAGGATACTTTCCCGTAGGATATGATTATGATAAGGCCTCATTAATGATGTCGGAACAACCACAGAAATTTTGTGAAGAAGTAAAAAGTAGTCTTATTCGTCAAGCAAAGGCTATTGATCAATTATCACAAAGCGGAATGTATTTTTGGGATTATGGAAATGCTTTCCTTCTTGAGGCAAGTAGGGCAGGTGCTGATGTAATGGCTGAAGATGGTAGTTTTAGATATCCCTCATACGTTGAAGATATTATGGGTCCAATGTGCTTTGACTATGGATTCGGACCATATAGGTGGGTTTGCTGTTCAGGAAATCCCCAAGATTTGGTAGAGTCTGATGCGATTGCTTGTGAAGTACTTAGTGAAATGATTAAGCAATCGCCTAGTGAAATCCAACAGCAAATGAAAGATAATATCCGTTGGATTAAGCAGGCCGACTCAAATAATATGGTTGTAGGTTCGCAGGCACGTATTCTATATGCCGATGATGAGGGAAGAAGAAGAATTGCTTCAGCGATGAATAAGGCAATTGCTTCAGGAAGAATTTCTGGACCAATAGTTTTGGGTAGAGATCATCATGATGTTTCAGGAACCGATTCCCCCTATAGAGAAACTGCAAATATTTCTGATGGTTCAATGTTTACAGCAGATATGGCAGTCCACAACTTCGTTGGAGACTCATTAGAGGC
>Ga0206679_10001590_pt1 | contig 18657 bp, 17 predicted proteins | sample M110012015metaG_FD_155464 | JGI IMG/M metagenome (GOLD analysis project Ga0206679, IMG submission 155464) | Ammonia-oxidizing marine archaeal communities from Monterey Bay, California, United States - M1 100m 12015 | ecosystem: Environmental > Aquatic > Marine > Intertidal zone | place: USA... | reverse complement strand
GTGAAGCTTTGGCCTTAGGAACAACATTCTGAATTGTGAATATCTTCACCATGGTGCTCGAAATTCCCCCTGAATCAGTGACAGTCAAAGTCAAACTGTAATCGCCTGAACTTCCAGTGGGTATCGTCAAAGTCCCCTTGTCTTGGCCCATCACAATCTCTAGAGGAGTCTGTCCTGAGTGCGACGGCTTTCGGAGAACCCACATGTAGTGTAGTCCTTCCCTCCCCCATACTGGGTCATCAGTTGCGCTGGCATCGAAGAACAAGTCACCTCCTCCCTCCAATGAGTGTTCGGGACCTTCAATGGATATCGATGGTGCAAGGTTGTTGACCTGTAATGGAATACATTCCTGCGAATAGGTAACTCCAGATGGGTCATAGTTCTCAGCGTACAGTGAATGCCATCCATCGGACAAACCGGAAATGTCCAATGATTCTGAAAATTCTCCATCTGGAATTATGATGGAGAGGTGTGCTGACATATCCGAGTCTGCTTCAGTTGAGCAGGCATCGATAGAGTTGGAGGCTGACTTGGCAAATAACCTTAATTCTGGAGTGGTCCATGTCATCGGATACATGCTCCAACCTGACACGGAGATGGATCCATGGACCCAGTCTCCAGGTTCAGGAGAGTCCACCATGATTGCAGACCTCGATGTGTCGCCAAGAAATATCACTCTGCTGCCCTCCCATGTATCTCCTGTTTCCGACTGTACGGTAATAGAAACATAGCAGGTGCAAGGAGAAATGGTCTCGACAACAGAGTCATTGAGAGTAATCGACCAAGCCCAAGAAGTCCTCGAACTCGATGTATCGATTACTTCCAGGGATGAGGTTATGTCGCCCCCCCAAGGGCCGTCAGTCGGTTCTAGTCGCCATTGCACCTTAGTCGGTTTGACTTCGTCTTCGACAAATCCGGATATTTCCAAGGTTCCGTTATAATACTGGCCGTTCTCAAAATCGAAACCAATCAGAGGGATGTCATCTGGTTGATCTGCGACCGTGGTCGCGACCGCGCTGAAAAATGATGCCACAACCAGCATCGCGACAAGGATGAGTGGCGATCTCACGAGTTATGGCCCGTGCCAACATGTAATGAATCTCATGGCTAGATGATGTAATCATCTATCGGAGATTCGGAGTTGCCATGCCAGTTCATCCAACCAGAGGCCGAGTGTTGTTCGATTAACAAATTCGTGACTAGCCTCAGCAGACAGTACGCATTCGCAAGCCGCTGCTGCGAGTGCGGCCGCATCCGTTATCGAGAGATTATTGCCCAGTGCTGTTGCCAGTGCAGTGGCGGCAGCATCGTGCAGGCCTATTTGCTGGACTGGAGCAGGGGCTGCACATGCAATGTGCATCGGTTCCAAGCCAGCTTGGTATAGCGTCACCCCGTGAATGCCACCGAGCACTAGCATAGCGCCCCAGCCGTACTCCTCAATCAGATTCTTGGCTGCATCGGCGGAATCTAATGTCATCTGCCGGCGACTCAGCAATTCCAGTCCCCGCTTCTCAAACAGGACCACGTCAGCACCCCTACTCCGGTCAAGCCCAGTCAGTTTGGGATCCATTATCACAGGGAGCTTTGCATCTCTTGCAGCGTCGATAAGAGCCCGGGCACCAGTTGCATCTAGAACTCCTTTATCATAATCAGATAGAACGATAGCGCAGCTATCTCCTAAGGAGGACATAGCTTGTTCTGTCAACGATTTACGGACGCTGTCAGGGAGGGTCTCACGTGGCCCCCTGTCTGCTTGAAGCAATATCTGGCTCTTGTCTAACAGGCTTTCGCGACTGCCGTAGAATCGGATCTTCGTCAGAGTGCTACGCTCTGGAACAACTTCTATGCCGCTCGTATCGATTCCGTGCCCGGATAGTTTCTCAATTATGACTTGCCCCTCTCTGTCATCCCCCACACTGGAATGTAAGTTAATTTGGAGTCCGAGGGAGTTCAGGCCCAACGCAATGTGAGCCGCTGCCCCCGGAGTCTCCTCGGACTGGAGAATCTTCAGGACTGGGACTGGGGCAGTGGAATCGAGATTATTGGCGTAACCGTGATGGAATCTGTCCAGCATCACATCCCCAATCAGGGTTACCTTAGAGGAGCCGACGTCATCCAAAAGCATCCTCAGCCTCTTTAGGGTCGCAGCACGTTCCTCGGACTCATCCATCGGTTGTGCGTGTCGATGCCTGCGAATGATGTTTGCTAACCGGCGAACTCAAGTCGAGAACCTTCTCGTCGTAACGTGGAGTTGCACGAAGGCGGATGGATGTATGACGGTCAAGCCTGTGATAGGCTTTGGAACAAATCCGCTATAGGTAGACCGATTGGGGAGAGTAGGCTTCTGCTTACTCCGGTAGAGGTGATTTTTTGCCATGATCATAGGCACGTAGACTGGCCTTCTGCGAATTGGTTACAAGAAGCGGTCGCGGATTCGCCGAGGTTGCTTGATGAGGCTGTAGTGGTGGAGTCACTCAGAGTCCCTGGTAACAGGTTGGTCGTCCATCAGAATTTCGATGCCCTTGGGTTAGTCTACTCCGATTCAACTTGGGGGCTAAGATGGACTTCCGAGGGACATCCTAGGTCAGGAGACCCTGTTTCCGAGGTCAGATGGTTTCACGCTAGTGAACATCTCGATGTCGACGACCTGTACGCTTGGTCGGAGCGTGTTTCAAGCAATGATAGGATACCTGAGATTCTTGTGGTCGATGATGAGCACGCAGTGGTTACGTACCGTGTAGCGAGAGTTGAGCCTGAAGGAATGATGGGAGGATTCACAGAAACAGACTTAGCGCATATAGCTGGACTCAGTGGTTCACCTCTGGACAACGGAGGGAGATTCATCGTAGACACTGATGATTGGCCTGAAGAGAGGATTGGTGTACCACACCCAGGAGGGAGGGTGTTGGACGCCAGTACGAACCAGATGATCGATTCGCACAATGATGCTGGACGGGACACAGTAGGAGCGGATATTCTGCGTGACTTGCTTCGAAGAGGACTGCATCCTCGTCCAGGCTTCAAGTATGGAACCAGATGGAGATGCTATGATAGGACTCTCGGGGAAAGTCACGCTCCGTGGCTGGTCATACATCCTGCTGAAGCACCCCGTGACTGGAGAGGGGCCTGCCTTGCCTCGAGACTAGCATCCGGAGTCGGCAAGATATGGTTGCACCCGCTCCAAATCGATGGATTGTGGAGTTACCTGTCGATAACAAGACCGCCGGCGGACTCGCGATGGAATAACCCGAATCGGAGATGATTAAGCAGAATCCGGAGGCAATTGCAGTTGACTTCGTCCACCGGTGACTATTGATATCGCCAGTAGTACGCAAATCACTAGCAGTCCATTAGATGGTTCTGCCAGCCAAGAGATCCAACTGTCACCTGTGAACGGGGATTCGGCCTCTAGTAGCAATGGTATTCGCAACTCAGAGCCGTGACTGTCCAACAACACCAGATTACCCCTTGCTATCATACCGGGCTCCAGCAGTCCATCTGGCTCTATATCCAGCACGATGGGGTCTCCTGGAGAAAGGGAAATCGGAGTAGAGGTGGTGGCAATTCTAGCAGCCGCACCCTCGACTGCAATGGAGTATGTTCGTTCTTCCTCACCGTCGTACTCTGGCATGAGTTCTACTGAAGAGGAAAATTCCCATGCTACGACGGCGTACAATTCATCGGTGGACAATCTATGGCCTATGCGGAACCAATCCAGATCAATATTCGTCTTGGCCTCGCCCTCACACCCAATGGTACCACGCAGACTACCTGAATCACTGGTGCTGCTCGGATTGCCGAGGATTTCTATGTCGTACGTTCCGACGGGGATATCGATATACTCAGGCTGCACCTGACTCTCGCTCTGTGACAATGAAAGAGATACTTCCAAGGTGCAAGCCTGTGAAGCGGTGACTCTTGCATAGGTTGATTCGCCTGAAATGAACTGAATAGGAATTCTCGGAGTCAGCACTTCCACTGATGAATCTCCCTTGGACTCTATTTCTACAGTTGCGGACTCTGAGGATATTGAAACCACCGTAGCAGTCCACGTGACGAGTCTTCCTCGATTATCTCGTATCACCATCCCATCTGCACCGAATTTATCTCCCACCGAAAAAGCGTCTTCAGCAGACCCCGAGTCCCTCGACCTTTGCAGTGCGTCATCGCCGTCTGCTTCGATAATCTTGACCCATGCATTTTCTGGATCTGTGTTGACAAGGTTATCAGGGGCATTGCCATTGTTGTCATCCGAATGCTCGACGATGATGCCATGACCAGGTAGTGCCGAGTCAAATCCGGAATTGGCTCTCAGAGTGATCCATATGGTTTCTCCCGGTGCTATTTCGATGGCTAAGCCGATACCGCCATCAGATATCGGGCCCAACACGAAACTTCCTCCAATGTCACCATCCACTACAGTGGAGCGTTTGGCTCCGATTAAATCGAGTGTCGCAGCCCCCGGCATCGATGGCACGGCTCCATTGCCGTTCCAGTTCCCACTTGCCATGATGTCCCAGTCACCCAAGCCATTCCAACTTGAGGAGGGGAGGTCGTTGTGCACGTCGTAGAGGTCGTGTGCACCCATCTGATGGAGCATTTCGTGGACCACGGTTCCTATTCCCGAATCCAAAGAAGCAATGGTGTAGTGACTCACGAACCAGTCCCCAATCTCAAGGGGCTCGTCAAGCCAGGACATGTGACTCCATATTGCATTGGCCCCACCTCCTGACTCCTGAGCTCCACCGGAATGGAGAATAAGCAATCGGTCTACTGTCCCATCGCTATCAAAGTCCCACCTCGATAGATCTGTCCCAACAAGTAGAGCCTCAACGGACTCCTCAATTAGGGATGTGACTCCTATGTCTCGCTCTTCATTAGAATCTGCACCCCAGTGCCCCTCTGGATGAGGGGAGGTCCAAATCTCAGAGGCCTCGGTGATTACAAGGGAGGATCCTGAACCACTCATCTGTTCGATGTAACTTGCTGCAGAGCCGTCCCCTCCAAGCATTGAATTGGCCTTGCTCTGTGAGAATGGCTTCCCAGGGAATTGAACTCTTACAATCAACCATTCCTCCTCTTCCTGCAGACCTACCAGAGAAACGGGCTCGTCGCTCTGAACAGCTATTCCGTCATCCACCCATCCATCTATGACATCGGGGTTGAAATTGGCCCAGACACCCATCAGAAGTATTGCCGCAGCGAGCACTACTCTGGCGGCGGTCATGGACTTACGTCCATGAGTCCCTCTTTCAATCCAATGCAGAACCGGTCGTCTGCGAAGTCGAATCGGCGATGGATGCTGTTCTCCAAGATTCATCTGATGATCGAGAGTCGTCGAGCCAACCCAAACCGCTGTACTCACAGCCGAGGGAGTCGAGAGTGGTCTTCAGATGCCCAGGTAACGGAGAGGAGTCGCATCCACCAATTATGAGTTTAGTGATTCTCTGGTGCAACACCAGTTCAGTAACGGCAGTCTGTTCAGAGATATCGAGGCAAAGCGCAGTGCACCCCGGAGAGGCAATACCAGAAGGAACAGTGGCTGCAGGGAATCGTGGACATGCACCCTCGCAACTGCAATCTAGAATGGCTAATCTGGTCACGGATCCATTCTCGGAAACGAAGTCTGCTAACTCGAATGCCCTCTTACCTAGAGTGGCATGAGGCAGGGTGTTAGACAACCTATCGGCGGCCAGCATTGCTGCCACAGCTATCAACAGCCTCAGTCCCTCATATTCCGAAGGCAGTGTGAGAACAAGCAATCCTCCGAAAATCAACAGCAATCTTATCCTGAATCTGGTCTCGCCGCGATCGACCAAACCGAGCAGTCGGGCCATCGACAGTGTGACTGTAGCGAGCATCGCGCACACCATAACCCAAGAGAGACCTATTGTGAGCCTGAAAAGAGCGGGTGCGTCATACCTGCTACCCACTCCCTCGAGGTAGTCTACGGACTGGGAGCTCTCTATCAGTAGCGGTAGGAAGTAGCCCCAACAGATGATGATTATCATAGGGATGAGGATGGTGCTGACACATAGAATAAGAGTAAGCCACGAGCGTTCTCTAGGCAGTAGACCCGGGCTGGCGAATCTATGGAGTCTAAAGGATGCGAACGGCATGATTGTCAGTATGGACAGCAGTATCGCCATCGACCACCTGATTTCCAACCAATCGAACGGAGAGTAAACAGAGAGATTCATCGATGTAGCGCCCAAGGGCAGTGAATCCAACCAGAGACGCATCAGGGAGTCCGCCCCATAGGCCCAAACAATTGTTGCTAAAACCAGAAGGATAGTTGATGCTCTGATTATCCCATGCAATTCTGAGAAGTGCTCTAACACTGGCCTAGGTCGATCGGAAGACAGTTCCATCGACATACTCAGAGGATGTCCTTAACCTGTGGCTCGGACCTCGCGGCCAGAATAGTTCTGTACACGCCGTAAGCGGCCCAAGCACTGAGGAAAAAGGCGCATCCGATAGAGAATACTGTCAAGTCAACCGCCCTAGTTCCCTCTTCGACGATGCTAGATGGCGGGAATGAGATTGAGGTGTCAGAGGCCATCCAGCGGACTCCGACGACGAAGGATGCGATGCTGAGGGCACTCCTCCTGATGGCTTGTGGATAAGCCAGTTCTGAGGCCAGGAACTCTGGTCCCTCATCATAACGGCGCTCAAGAACCTCTCTTTGTACCACAGCACCGACTATCAGAGCGGTTAGGCTGGTCCAGTACAGTAGGTTGCCCTGCTCATACACCCTTTGAGAGAGTGCGGCTTGCCTCTCTGCCTCCTTCTCCGCTTCATTCTCCTCAATCACGAACAGTGTGTCGTAGTCGCCAACAGAAATGGTTCTGGTCTCAAGAGTCGCCGGATCGTCACCCGTGGAAATAGTTCCAGGGGGGCTGATTGTGAAAGCCAGTAGGTTCCAGTAATCCATCTCATCCGGTACTCCTCCACCATCAACAGAGTTACCTGCCAACCAGAAGTGAACTGATTCAACATCTTCTGAGGGAGAAGTCCAACTGACTTCCCAAGTACCATCTGGGTCAGGTTCAGAGTGCGAAATATCGTTTTCGGCGCCATCGGCTTGGCGGATCTCCTGATCATCTGACCATGAAAAGATACCTACTCCTTCGGAGGAGAACAAAAAGCCGGCCTTAGTATTGCCATCCCCTCCAGAAAGAGTCAGTGAGTCTGCAACTCTGATTGTGAACTGATATGTTACATTAGTATCGTACATTACTGGGACCCCAGTAATCATGACAATCGCTCTGTCAGAAGGGGCTCCGTTGTTATGGCAAGTGCAGCCGTACTTCACAGTGAGATCATCATTACTGTTCAAAACACCCGGACCGCCACTCATGCCGAAGACGGGTATGGCCAGCAAACCAACTAATATGAGGCACAGGGATACCCTAGTCGCTGCTCCTCGCATCGCCGCACCTGAAGTGCCCTCGTCAGTGGGAGTCTCATAACCGTTGCTCGGTCGCATCCCCTTGGGATGCGCCTGCCTAGAGATCTTTGAGAGCGGAATTCAACTCGTTCATCATCTTCTTCCCGTCGCCGAACAGCATCATCGTCTTGTCCATATAGAACAAATCATTGTCGACACCTGCATAGCCCACAGACAGACTGCGCTTGATCATTACAACCACTCTCGCTTTGTCGACATCCAAAATCGGCATTCCAGCCAGAGGTCCCTCCCCAGTTCGAGCAACGGGGTTGGTGGTGTCGTTCGCTCCGATTACTAGGGCAACATCGCACTCAGGGAATTCAGAATTGATATCGTCCATCTCTATCAACTGTTCATACGGAACACTGGCCTCGGCCAGCAGGACGTTCATGTGCCCAGGCATCCTTCCCGCGACAGGGTGGATGGCGTAGGAGATCTCACATCCCTCCGCCTCCATCATGTTGGCGAACTCCTTGACGGCATGCTGGCTCTGACTGACAGCCATCCCATATCCAGGGACGACAATGACCTTCTGGGCACCATCGAGAACCATCGCAACCTCTTCGGGATCACTGCCCATTTTTGTACGGGTCAACTGGTCTTTCTCTCCAGAACCTCCGAATGATTTGAAGAGGACATCTGGCAGCGTCCTGTTCATCGCCTTGCACATGATGAAAGTAAGAATCAGGCCAGCGGCCCCTACCATCGAACCAGCGATGATGAGCACATTGTTGCCGATGACGAATCCGGTGAAGGCGGCGGCGATACCAGAGAGGGAGTTGAGGAGGCTGACGACTACAGGCATATCAGCGCCACCAATCGGCATAACGAACAGTATCCCCAGCAAGCTGGAAAACCCAACGATACCCCAGATGTAGTCCTTGTTAGTCGGGTCATCGATGGTCAAGCAAACGAAGTATAGAGAGCCTACAAATAGTAAGATTTTCACCGCATTTAGCCATGGTGGGCCCCAGGTTGGGAACCTAACCCACTTTTTACTGAAGGGGACTACAAATCCTCCTTTGAGCTTCATCATCGCTACTAGAGAACCCGTCAGAGTCACCCATCCAACCAGTCCGGACAGTCCAATGGCCACCCATATCGCATAGAGTTCGACTCCGGCGTCGGGAACATTACCCTCCTGTAATCTGCCTAGAACCTCTGAGAGTGCGACCAGTGCGGATGCGCCGCCACCGAAACCGTTGAACAGCGCCACCAACTCTGGCATGCCAGTCATTTCGACTCTTGTAGCCATCAAAACGCCAATCAAGATGCCAATGGCTAGACCCCCTACTATCAATTCCCAGCCCACCACTCCCTCAGAGTACATTCGAGCCAGTGTCACAAGCACGGCGAGGAACATTCCCATAGCCCCCATTCTGTTGCCCTGTGGAGCAGTTCGAGGGCTGGAGAGCTGTTTGATTCCTAGAATAAAGAGAGCTGCTGCCACGAGGTAACCGATATCCCATACGGCGGCGTTGACCAATCACTCACCCCCCTTTCGTCGTTTGCCGGCAATCATCTCCAGCATCTTGTTAGTCACCATGAAGCCACCAACCACGTTGATGGTCGCCATAATCAAGGCAGCGAATGCGAGCCATGCAGCAGTACCTGGGTCTCCTTCGTTGAATGCAGTGTTCGACAGTATCAGCGCGCCAACTATGGTTATCCCCGAGATTGCGTTAGCGCCAGACATCAGTGGAGTGTGAAGAGTGGACGGAACCTTGCTTATCAGCTCGAACCCGAGGAAGATGGCAAGCACGAAGACGGTTATGCTACCAATTAGTGCTGCAACGGTGAGGCTCAGTTTACCACCTCCGAGAGTCGGGACTGTTTTTCGTGAATCTGGCCGGCTGAGCAGACCAATACTCCTCCCATCCCATTGACATAGAAGTCCGAACCTTCTGGAGCTCCGACTAGGACATCGTCATCCATACTGAGTACGAGTTCGCCGTCCTGGATTAGAGATGATACGAAGTTAGTCAGATTATTCGAGTACAGCATGCTGGCAGTGGAGGCTATGGTGCCGGGCAAGTTCTCTATGCCGACTATTGTGACTCCGTGCTCGACGATGACTTTGCCAGGCTGGGTGAGTTCGCAATTGCCTCCGACATCGGCGTTCATATCCACAATGACTGCACCATCCTTGAACGTGGCCACAGCGTCTTTCGGAACTGTGATTGGAGCAGGTCGGCCAAAGATCCGCGCAGTCGTGACGATTACGTCAGCGTCTTTGGCAACTTCGCATACAGTGTCATTGACCTTCTGGATGAACTCAGGCGTCAGCGGCTTGGCATATCCTGATTCGTCCTCAAAGTCGTCCATCCCCTCGACCTCGATGAAACGGCCTCCGACGGACTCAATCTGCTCGGCTGCTGACTTTCTGACATCAGAGGCGTAGACGATGGCCCCGAGGCGTTTTGCTGTGGCGATGGCTTGCAGACCTGCGACTCCACTACCCATGATTACGAACTTGGCAGGCTTGACTGTGCCCGCACTAGTGGTCATCATCGGTATGGCTTTCGAGATATGATCTGCTCCGATAAGCACGGCCTTGTATCCTGCTAGGTTGTCTTGACTGGAGTTCACATCCATCGACTGTGCTCGGGACAATCTGCGTGGAATCATGTCCATGCTCAGCAGAGTGACTCCGTTGCCCATACACTGCCGGACCCTATCTGGATGACGGAATGGATCGGCCACGCACGCGATGATCTGGCCGCTGTTCATTTCAGAGACATTGGGCATGTGAATCGTCACTAGGATATCTGCTGCTGCTGCCTCGTCTCTCTGACCTACCTTAGCGCCTTTGGAAACGTACTGTGCATCTGAGTAGTTCGAACCTGCTCCGGCGCCGGATTCGACAACAACTTCGAATCCGGCCTTACTCAGCTTGGTGACAGAATTGGGGACAATGGCGACTCTGTTCTCGCCTTCGGGCTCTAGCAGGACTCCGAGTCTCAATTTGTCACTTCCGCGGTTTGAGCCGTAGGCTCAGTCTCCTCAAGGCATTCGACCTGAGGGCGCTTATTGAAACCGCCGCCGGAAGATTCAGCGACTAAAGGGGGCTACTGGGAGTTAAGGAGCGGCTAATGCGAGCATCACTAATGCTAAGTCCGGGGCCGCTGGCGCTCCCAGCGAGGAATGCTATGTCAAGAGGCGCTAGGAAAGTCGCAGTGATTGGAGCTGGTAATGTCGGTGCGACCTGCGCCTTCGTACTGGCTCAGAAGAACATAGGAGAGATTGTGATGCTCGATATCTACGAGGGATTCGCCAAGGGGAAGGCCCTCGATATGAGTCAAGGAGGGCAGGTACTCAACTACGACGGGAAGATTACCGGCACCAAAGACTACAGAGACATCGCCGGAGCTGATGTTGTCGTAGTGACTTCGGGGTTCCCCCGGAAGCCTGGTATGACTCGCGAGGATCTAGTCGGAAAGAACGCCGACATCATCTCCGAGGTCGGGGCGGGCATTCGGGAGCATGCGCCCGACTCTGTCATTGTCATGGTTACCAATCCACTTGATCTGATGACCTATCATATGCAGAAGGTCACTGGATTTTCTCCTGAGAGGATTGTTGGACAGGCTGGAATACTAGATTCAGCTAGGATGACTCACTTCATCGCTGAAGAACTAGGAGTATCTAACGAAGATGTTCAGGCGATGGTACTCGGTGGTCACGGAGACACAATGGTGCCACTTCCTCGTTACACCACCGTTTCGGGCATCCCAATCACCCAATTGATGGATGGCGAAACCATAGATGCCATCTGCAAGCGCACTGCGGGAGGTGGTGGAGAGATTGTTAAGTTGCTTGAGAAAGGTAGCGCCTTCTACGCGCCTGGATCGGCGGCGGCGATAATGGCGGAGTCGATCCTCAATGACAGAAAGCGCAGCCTGCCGTGCAGTGCCTACTTGAGCGGGCAGTATGGTCTCGATGATATCTACATCGGCGTACCCGTAATTCTTGGCAAGAACGGTGTGGAACGGATAATCGAGCTTGATCTGGAGAAATTCGAGCTAGAGAGCCTCCATGAATCAGCCGGATTCTACAAGGAACAACTCAGCGGAATCCTCGGATACTAGTCCGCTGGTTTCTTTCGCTCTGAGGGAGTGGGTCGTGCGTGGAGAGGCAGTGCGAGCACATCCACCTCGAGCATGACGGCAAGCTGCTTCTCGTCGACATGGGCGGAAACGGTCCTGCGATTCCGAGGAAGGGCAGAACCGAATGGGACGAGGGTGACTTCCTGATTAGGCTGCCAACCCCTAGAGAAGCCGAGATTATGGGGCTCAAGTGGAAGGAGAGAAGAATCAACAGATTTCGCCTCGGAGTGCACGACCACATGGTAATCGTCGCTACGCCCGATATCACATGGCCCGAGCACTGGGCATGGAAGGACGCTGTCATCTCTGACAGCGCCGTCGACCCCGTGGCGCGGGAATCGGTCTATCGGACCCTGCACAGGGTAGTGAGTAAGGTTGTCATCACCAACTCTGAGGGCAGGATACTGATGGCCAAAGTGACTAGAGGATTCTTCACCGGATGCTGGACTCTTCCAGGTGGTTTCGTCGATTATGCGGAGCATCCTCGCAAGGGTGCCGAACGTGAGGCGCTTGAAGAGCTAGGAATCAACATCTCGATAGCCGACCCTAAGGGAGAATCGGGGGATCCTTTAGCAGGTGACGATGGGGCACTCATCCAAGAGGCCATATTCCAGCAGGATGGAATCAACTGGATATCGTTCACTTACAAGTGCCATGCAGATATTCCAGCGGAGGACATTGTGCCCAAGGACGATGAGATAGAGGAAGCTCGGTGGTTCACACGCAAAGAAGCCCTCAATAATGCGGTTTCTCTATTTGATATAGAAGCTATACAGCGAATCGAATAGTGGTGGGCCCGCCAGGATTTGAACCTGGGTCAAATCGTCCCAAACGATCTAGCATAGGCCAGACTAACCCACGGGCCCTGAGTCCTATCCACAGGAATGAGCCGCATGAAGGTTACTAGAGCCAGTACCAACTTTCGGGGTCGGCCCTGAATAGGATACCTTCCATCTCGGCCTGCCCGATAACCTGTTCTGCGGACGGTTTGGTGTAGCCCTCTTTTTCCAATTCTGAGGAGAGTGTTTGGATAGTCAACTTGCCGTCGCTTCCGGTTGACTGACGCATTATCCTGTGTATAGCCCCCGGGCCTCCTCTGGCCTTCTCCCCCACAACAGCCCTACGGCTCTGCTCAGCGGCGATGCGGGACTCTACCTCCTGGCTGATCTGTGAAGGAAGGTTGGATGCGGCTACCGCCCCGGCGAGACTCTCTGGGGACTGGAACTCCCTCTGTGTCTTTCCCTTTGAGGAGCCACATCGGGGGCATGATGAGAACGAAGCCTTCCTAGAGCCGAACGAGTTGCCGCAGATGCACTTGACTAGTATCCAGACTTCATCCACGCTAGAACCACAATATCGCAGTACAATAGTTTGTCCCGAGCTTTGCTGGGCCGGTTTGATGTATCCCGGGCCCGTGCGGGGTACATGGCTGGGACCAGAGTGGTTGTCGGTTGGGTGCTCGCCGTGCTTCTGGTAGGAATGTCGGCGAACAGCTTCATTGCCGAGGGTGCGCTCACCGCCGAGGCATGGGGATTTCTCCTGCTGACTCCGCTGGCTCTGGCGATGGCGCTCAGTCCTACGGTACCTTGGGAGGGCGCTGATTCTGAGGGAGTTGAGGAGTGGTCGGATGACGAGAGTTCCGATAAGGGAGAGAAGGATGTCCCTGATCCAATCGAATCTGGCTTCGACATCCCGGTCCTGTAATCACGTGAGTCTGAGTGTCTCTAGATTAGCAGGAGCGTAGGTCTGCACCTTGAAGCGTTCCCTCAGACCTTGCCGGAAGGCGTTGCAGGTCTGGGGGTCCCCGTGATGACAGATGATTTTGCGAGGGGTTGGATTTAGAGCCGATACGTAATCAAAGAGTTGGTTCCTGTCCGAATGGCCACTGAAGCCGTCTATAGTCACCATGTTGCACCTGATATCGATCATCAGGGTCTGCCCCTTGTCCATTAGAGGAACTTGGGCATGACCCTGTTGTAGACGCCTGCCCAAAGTTCCCGAGGCCTGGTATCCAACGAAGCACAGGGTATTGCCGGGCTCGGGCGCCCAGTGCTTGAAGTACTCAACAATAGGGCCTCCAGTCATCATCCCACTGGTAGCGAGGACGATACAGGGGCTGGGGTCGAGTAGTATCGTATCCCTCTGCTCGCGCGAGTCGACCTGTTTGAACCATGATGAGTTGAAGGGGTTCTCAGGGCCCCCCTTCAGCATCTGACGACGGAGGTCTCTATTGAGGAAGTTCGGATGACTGGAGTGAATCGCTGTGGCCTCAGATATCATTCCGTCAAGCCAAACGGTAACAGGCTTGACGTTGCCTGATTTGAATAACTGGTCTATTGCTATCATGACCTCTTGGGATCGACCTACTGCGAACACAGGACAGAATATCTTGCCACCCCTCCCAAGTGCGTCGATGATGAGGTCCTGTAACTCTTGACTGGCCTGCTGCCTTGTGGGCTGGATATCCTGAGGTCCGCCGTAAGTCGATTCTATTACTAGGGTCTCGACCTTGGGGAACCTGACTGTTGCTGCATCGAAGAGCCATGATTTCTCGTACTTGATGTCGCCTGAGAACAACAATTTGTGTTCACCCTTGCCTTCTCCAATTTGCATATAGACGCTGGATGAGCCAAGAATGTGTCCGGCGTTCTCCATTGTCATCTTTATGTCCGGCGAGATATCTGTCTTGTCACCCCAGTTGACATCGACAACGTGCTTGATACATTCCTGTATGTCGGCTTTTGAGTACGGCGATTCGTTACCCTCTGCCTGAGCGACCTTGATGTAGTCAATCTGGAGTAGTGTCATGAGGTCACGAGTCGGTGGCGTGCAGTAGACAGGGCCTCTGTAGCCGTACTTGAACAGAACTGGGAGCATGCCAATGTGGTCTATGTGCGCGTGGGTAATCACAATCGCGTCCAAATTATCCAGTGGGAGAAGTTCTGGAGCAGTGAAGAAGGGTTCTACTTCGCTGCGATTGGTGGTTGGCTTCGCCCCACAGTCTACGAGCACCTTAGACTCGTTGGTAGTGACTAGATGCATCGCCCTGCCGACCTCTCTGTAAGAGCCCAGCGCGGTGACCCTTACCCATGGCTCACCGGGTCTTGGAAGACGGTAGATGCGAGTGCCGAACTTCCTTAGTAGTGATTTCCTGTCATCTGCCATCTCCTTACGGTATCGTCGAATGTCATGCTGGGTCCGACTTGCTATGGCGGGAGCCCTGACCACATCGACTAACCAACCGATCTCATCACGCAGAGCTCTGATGTTCGAACCCTTTGGGCCAACAGCTACAGATGGATCGTCGCATTCGAGAATAACTTGGCTAAGAGCGGGGTCGAGCCAAGTCTTGCGAACTTCGGCATCGGGAGGAATTAGTCGTGCGACCGCGTCGTGAACTGCATTTTCGTCGACTAGCAAATCGGCATGAGGTCTAATGACTATGCGACGTTTGATGGTCTTAGCTATTCTGACCGTGAGGTTATCACCAGAGCCGCTGAATGCCCCTGGCTGCTTGGTCACTATAGAAATCGAGCCAGCCTCTAAGTCGACCTCGTAATCGACATCCTTGGGTATCAACTTCGAGATTTTTTTCTTCAATTCGCTCAACGTAAGGCGCATTCGTTCACATCCTTGCTATGCTCGCGGCAGTACTTGTCACCCACCAGAATGGGAGGTTGGCACTTGGCCGGGAGGGAGATTAGATTTCAGACAGGAGGTTTGATACCTCGTCTTCGGAGAGTTGGTTGAAGCCTGCGCTTGGGGTGATGACGACGAGATCCATTCCGTTGCCGCTGGCGGCGTCGCGCTGAGCGGAAGCAAGCAGGGCCTTGGCGGCGACACGCAAGGCCTCGTCCGCGGACATCCCCTCTGTGAACTGATCTTCAAGCACTCCGTACATGTAGGGGCTGCCGGAACCGGTGGCACAGTAGACGTCAGGAATCGAGCCGCCGGCCGAGTCTATGCTGTAGACACTAGAACCGGAATCGTCCACGCCTACGATTAGAAGTTGGACGTAATGCGGCCGGCCAACTAGGATGTTGGCAGTTAGTGTAGCGGCGCCCTTCACAGTCATTGGAGTACCATGCTTGAGCTCGTAAAGGCGCAATTCGGCCGTGAGAGTGCGAGATAGCGACTGAGCGTGCCCCACCAGTCCTGCGGTGGTCAGAGCCACTGAGTCTGAAATCTTGAATACCTTCTGCACGTTCTTGTTGGCAATGAAGTGCCCCATAGTGGCCCTATGATCAGCACCGACCACGACTCCACCGTCAAAAGTGATCCCGATAGTGCTGGTTCCGGTCTTGACAACATCCATGGAATCGTTCATTGAGCCACCTGCTGCAGGGAAGTCCCCAGCGAACCCGACTCGGTTCGGGCCCCTTATGAATGCGACGGGAGAGAGGACTGGTAAATCGTAGAATGGGTGTAAACATGATTTACGCGCTATGTCCTACCGCAGAAGTCAAGGCGGCGCCTAGAAGCGGGAAGTCGTGGCTAAGGACGAGGCAAGCGGGCCGCGCTGGATAGAGATGCCCAGCATTCCGGATGATGCAGGCATGGCTATGGAGCCCGGTGAGAACTATCACGACCTCGCAGACAGGTACCCCGATGCCCCCGTATCCAGAGGAACTGGTGACGCCATCGTCCATCGGGCAGTACTCGACGATATCACCGGTGTACCCATGGTGATGGATTGGGTATCAGATGGTGACCTAGTAATCGTGGAGATGAGTAGGATGTTGAGCCGAGAGCTTGAGTTGCAGACAGCGGTAGAGAAGCTCAGGGGCTTCGTAGAGGATGACCTATGTGGCGAGGTAGTCAGACTAGGAGATTCGCGACTTCTGCTACTACCCTCTGATTTCGAGAGCACTCGGAAGTCCGAGGGTACGTCGATGTATTTCTGAGGTGATCCCATCGAAAGCCGTATTGAGCAGCCATGCCCGGTCTGCGAATCCGGCAAAGAGTTGACCATGATAGCACACACTTCCGAGATACCATATTTCGGAGAACACACCCAGTTGACCATACTTTGCGACTCATGTGGTTGGAAACATACTGACTTCATCCCCGCTGAGGGTAGTAAGCCCGGTGGATGGAGTCTCAAAGTAAATTCGCCCGAGCATTTGAGTGTGAGGGTAGTGCGCTCCTCATCATGCACAGTGAGGCTGGTCGAACTGTCCCTCGAAGCTTCCCCGGGAAGCAGTTCTTCAGGCTACATCTCCAATATCGAAGGCGTGTTGAATCGTTTTGAGGATGTCATCATGATGCTTCGTGGGCAAGCCGAGGACGATGATATGACTGAACAATGCGAAATCCTTCTGCGAGAGATTGGGAGAATCAGCGCTGGACAGGGGTCTGTCGAACTCCTACTGCTGGATCCGATGGGGCACAGTCAGATTCTTCACGATGATGCGAACCCGAGAGATCTCACAGAGGAGGAGTTGTCAAAGTTGCAAACGGGCCCATCCATCCCCGTGTTCGACGCAGACGATCTCTAGAAGGCGTCTGGTGCGAGGAACTCGTCAAGTCTGTCAGACCACATGTCTCTGCGTTCGGCCAGATCATGCAGCCACTCTGTGGCCCTATCGATGCAGATTTGCTTGATTTCCCCGGCGAGCATCCGACCACTCTCGTACTCTGCCTTAATTTCAGACAGGGCGTTGTCATCGCGCTCGAAGAAGAATTGGAGGTACTGGAAGGCCACGTCCTTGGAGCAGTCGCCACCGAGGCGTCGGTGCTCCTCGACAGTAGGCTGCCCTCCACTGAATGACCGTTTGACTTTTACTTCCATCTCCTCAATTGACTCATCCATGAAAATCGTCGTCTCAGGCTGCGATGAGGACATCTTCTCTCCCGTCATGCCCACTGCGAACCTGTGATAGGTAGAGCAGGGTGGCATCAAACCCATACCACCTAGTTCGCGCTCTAGGGCAAGCATTTGCATCCGCACGCGTGCACGATCATCAATCGTAGCTCCGGGGATATCGATTGTACCGTACTTAGGATTGGCGAGCATGTCAGCAAAGCTGAGAGGTGCAAGTGCCTCCATCATCCGCTCGAAGAGAGTGGCCCTCGCTGAAACATCGACCTTTCCATCAAAGACCCCTAGTGCTCGCTGATTGCCCTCCTGAACCGATAGCGCCACCGTCAGACCTCCTTCCTTACGTGGCTTGACATTGAACCAATGTGTCTTGCCGGCAATACCACGAGTGAGTCTCAGATGGGGGTCTTGATCGATACCGACAGGGACTACGATGGGGCGCAATCCGCCGAAATCCTCCAATTGGGGATGAATGATGTCGCCGACTTGAACCAGCGGTGCCTGAACGTGAGCCAGGTTGGTCTCGCCGCTGAATCCGTATATCGCCTCAAACTCGGACAGATTAGTCCTCTTACCCAGAGTAAATGCCAGTCGTTGAACAGCCGGTCTCGAGCTCTGGAAGTAGACCTTAGTGGAATCAGGATCGAGGCCGAGGGCTGCATAGTTGTGGACGTACTCGTTCAGGGCAGTCTTACGGCCCTCCTTGAGGGAGGTGCCTCGCGTGGCTAGTGCCTCAAGGTCGGCAACTGTGACCGTGATGTCGGCACCCTGCTCTTGGAACCATCTGACTTGGTCTATGACCATAGAATGGCCTAGGTGCATCCTGCCACTAGGCATCAGTCCTGTCAGAACTCCAAAGGGCTCTGCGCGCTGGATGCAGCCGAGAACCACGTCGAGATCACGATGGGCGAATATGATACCTCGACGGTGCAACATGCCTGGATTCGGGAGTTTGGAGGGATTCACTGTGCCGAGGCCGAACTGTTCGATAATTCTCGCGTAGTCCTGCGACTGGTCGGACGACCATGGATCTATGCGTTCGCCTCCCGCCACGTCCCGTGGCCTGCAATGCCCTCAATCAAGGCATCGCCCCTTGAAGCCACAAAGAGTCCAACCGTTAGACCGAAATATGTAGCCATCTTCGAAAGTCCCGTGGCATCGATACACTGTATTGGGGCGGGGCTCGTGGGCTCTTATGTCGTATGCAGGTTGGCAGATAGGGGGCATGACGTACACGTGCACGACATGAATCCCCGGCCAAGGGTGGTGGGGTACCCCGG
>Ga0206679_10001587_pt1 | contig 18705 bp, 14 predicted proteins | sample M110012015metaG_FD_155464 | JGI IMG/M metagenome (GOLD analysis project Ga0206679, IMG submission 155464) | Ammonia-oxidizing marine archaeal communities from Monterey Bay, California, United States - M1 100m 12015 | ecosystem: Environmental > Aquatic > Marine > Intertidal zone | place: USA... | reverse complement strand
AATAGCAACAGGACCTCCAAAAGGAGCTATCCTTACAACTTCAATTTTTTCGCCTGGAGTACAACCCATCTCTAATAGTTTTTGTTCCAAATCACTATCAGAAATTGACCGCATTTCTCCCTTAGTACCTATTGCTAAATTAGCTAATTTTTGCATGGGGGCAAATGTAGCTATTTAGAATTAATCTAAAGTTAAACTACAGCAAAATATTATTTAGAATAACTTTGGATAGAAGAAAAATTAGGGCAAGTATTACAACCGTTTTTCTTACTAACTCCGCAAGCAGTAAGAAAAAACAAAACGAGAATAAATAAAAGGTAGTATTTTTGTATTTTCATAAGTATGTGCAAATCTAAATAAATTACTTAATTTCCGCCAATATGATAAAACTACTTCACCACCTAGGACTCTACTTCAGTATGATGAAGAAAGTCATAAGCAAACCAGAAAAATGGAGTGTTTTCAGAAAACAACTTGTATTAGAGATGGAAAAAGTTGGTATAAACTCAGTAAGCTTAGTAATAATTCTTTCTTTTTTTGTTGGAGCAGTTGTAAGCATACAGACTGCTTTTAACATGGACAGCCCTCTCTTACCATCCTATTTAGTTGGCTTAGCAAGCCGTGATTCCTTAATCTTAGAGTTCTCCCCAACAATGATTTCACTCATCTTAGCAGGAAAGGTAGGCTCAAGCATAGCGTCAGAAATTGGGAGCATGCGTGTTAGCGAACAGATTGATGCTCTTGAAATAATGGGAATTAATTCTGCTTCTTTCCTTATCTTACCCAAAATAATTGCTACTATTTTCTTTTTCCCATTCTTAATAATAATGAGCATGGGTATTGGAATGATAGGTGCATGGGCAGGAGGATTATCTGCAGATGTAACTACTGCAGATTTTATGTACGGATTAAAATATGAGTTCAACTCATTTTACATCACCTATGCAATGATAAAAACTATCTTTTTTGCATTTATTATATCTTCTGTTTCTGCTTATTTTGGCTACCATACTAAAGGAGGGGCAATAGCCGTAGGAAAGGCAGGTACTAGTGCTGTGGTAACAAGCAGTATACTTATACTCTTATTCAATTACATATTAACAAACCTTATCCTATCATGATAGAAATGCAAAATATTGAAAAACATTTTGAGGACAATCATGTGCTAAAAAATATATCCTTTCTGTTTGAAAAAGGAAAAACGAACTTAATAATTGGGGAAAGTGGTTCAGGAAAAACAACCCTCATTAAAATATTAATTGGCCTCCATAAAATAGATAGCGGAACAGTTCTGTTTGATGGAATAGATTTTAATACCATAAAAACAAAACAGCAAAGAATACTAAGGCAAGAAATAGGAATGTTATTTCAGGGAGGTGCACTTTACGACTATATGAGTGTAGAAGAAAACATAATGTTTCCTCTAAATATGTTTACCGAAAAAACAGAAGCAGAAAAATTAGAACGCGTAAACTTTTGTCTTAAAAGAGTGAATTTGGAAGGGATAAACAATTTAATGCCATCTGAACTAAGTGGAGGAATGACAAAAAGAGTTGCCATTGCCCGAGCAATAGTAATGCAACCAAAATATTTATTGTGTGACGAACCTAACTCAGGGCTTGACCCAAAAACGGCTATCATTATTGATAATTTAATTCAAGAAATTACTAAAGAATATAACATTACAACTATTGTAAACACCCATGACATGAATTCAGTAATGGAAATAGGTGAAAATATTGCCTTTATTAATAAAGGAGAAATATGGTGGAAAGGAAACAAAGATGGACTACTGAATTCTGACAATAAAGAACTAAATAATTTTGTTTTTGCATCCAAACTTTTTAAACGATTAAAAAACTAAGATGAAGAATGTAAGAGCCAAAAAACACTTAGGACAGCATTTTTTAAATGACGAGAGGATAGCGTTTGACATTACTGACCTATTGAGTGATGACGCAAAAAATGTAGTAGAAATAGGTCCAGGAATGGGAGTACTTACTCAGTTTTTAGTAAAAAAGGACTTTATAACTGAAGCAGTAGAAATTGATACAGAAAGTGTTTTTTACCTCCGATTAAACTACCCAAAACTAAGTGTACATGAAGGCGATTTTTTGCAACTTAATTTAAAAGAACAATACCCCTACAATTTTTCATTAATTGGGAATTTTCCTTACAATATATCTTCCCAAATACTATTTAAAGCCTTTGAAAACAGAGACCAAATCCCTGAAGTAGTTGGAATGTTTCAAAAAGAAGTTGCAGAAAGAATCGCTTGTAAAAAAGGAAAAAAGAGAGGAATTTTATCTGTTTTCCTGCAAGCCTTTTATGATATTGAATACTGCTTTACAGTAAATGAAGATGTATTTACGCCACCTCCAAAAGTAAAATCTGGCGTTATAAAGCTCGTAAGAAATAATCGAAAAGAACTTTCTGTTGATGAGAAAAAATTTAAACGAGTAGTAAAAGCTGGGTTTAACCAAAGAAGAAAAACTTTAAGAAATGCTTTAAAACCCTTTACTTTAAGAAATGAAAGTGAAATAGTAGATTTACTACCTTTAAGAGCTGAGCAATTATCAGTTGACGATTTTATAAAACTATGCAATCATGTCGGATAGAATAGAAATAAATAGTGCCTATATTGAGCAAATAACAACCTTAATTGAAAGCAATAACTCAGCAAAATTAAGTGTAATTCTTTCCGATTTGCACATTGCTGATATTGCGGAAATTATTGAAGATATAGTCATAGATGATGCTCATTTTTTATTCGACCTAATTGAAGCAGAAAAATCAGCTGCAGTACTAGTAGAACTTGAAGATGATACTAGGGAAGATCTTTTATCCGACTTAACTGCAAAGGAAATTGCTGAGGAAGTAATTGATAACCTAGAATCGGATGATGCTGCTGATGTAATTGGAGAATTATCAGAAGATAAAAAAGAAGAAGTACTTTCCCTAATTGAGGACACTGAACATGCCAGTGATATTAGTGATTTATTAACCTACCCTGAAGACACTGCAGGGGGGTTAATGGCAAAAGAACTAATTAAAGTAAATGAAAATTGGAACACTATGCAATGCCTTAAAGAAATGAGGAAGCAAGCAGAGGATGTGAAAAAAGTGTACACTATATATGTAGTGGATGATGATAATAAATTGTTAGGTTCATTATCACTAAGGCGATTATTATTGGCCGAAAAAGGATCAGCAATTAAGAGTATTGTAAATGCCGATATTGTATCGGTTAAAGCGACTGAGGATGATGAGGATGTAGCTAATATCTTAACTAAATACGACCTAATTGCCCTGCCTGTTGTTGATGATTTGAACCGACTGATAGGTCGAATTACGTTTGATGATGTAATGGATGTTGTAAAGGAAGAGGCTGAAAAAGATTACCAAATGGCTTCTGGTATATCGGAAGATGTAGAAAGTAGCGATAGTGTTTGGGAGCTTACCAGAGCACGATTACCATGGTTGCTTATAGGAATGATGGGTGGATTATTAGGTGCAGAGGTAATTGGCATTTTTGATTTAAAAAATAATTTTGAATTGGCATTTTTCATTCCATTAATTGCTGCAATGGGAGGCAATGTAGGCGTACAATCAGCAGCAATTGTTGTGCAAGGATTAGCTAACGATTCCTTAAAAATGGAAAATATTGTTCAAAAATTAATCAAAGAACTAGGTGTAGGAATGTTGAACGGAATTATTTGTTCCATTATAATTCTTGGAGCAGCATTTGGCTTAGGATATAGCATGGAACTCAGCCTAACCGTAAGTATTTCACTACTAGCGGTGATTGTTTTTGCAGCTGTTTTTGGCACATTTATCCCCCTTACTTTAGAAAAATATAAGATTGATCCTGCACTAGCAACTGGGCCTTTTATCACTACCGTAAATGATGTATTAGGTTTATTCATCTATTTTTGGATTGGACAATTATTAATGAGCTAATCCAAAGAAAATAAAAACCAACAAAACCGAAATTGAAAATCCTTTTTATTGATACCATACACCCTTTCTTAAAGCAAGAACTCGAAAAACAAAATCACATTTGCGATACGGCTTATAACAAAAGTAAAGCTGAAATTGAAGGAATAATCAGTAATTATCAGGGGGCAATCATCAGAAGTAGATTTAAAATTGACAAGCAATTTATTAATTGTAGCAGTAATTTACAATTTATTGCCCGAGCAGGAAGTGGATTGGAAAATATTGATGTAGGCTATGCTGAAAGCAAAAATATAACATGTTATAATGCTGCTGAAGGAAACCGACAGGCAGTAGCCGAACATGCTTTAGGAATGTTACTTTCCCTTTTCAACAACTTGAATAAAGCCGACCAAGAAGTTCGTAATGGAATTTGGGAACGAGAAGGAAATAGAGGCATAGAACTTGCTGGAAAAACGGTTGCAATAATTGGGTATGGAAACAATGGATCGGCCTTTGCAGAAGTATTAAAAGGTTTCAATATGAAAATATTGGCTTACGACAAATACCTAACTGATTACCCTTACAAAAGCAGCAAGGAAGCCATCCGAAAGGAAGCAGATATTGTGAGTTTGCATATTCCTTTAACAGAGGAAACCACTTATTTAGTAGATGATAATTTCATAAATAGCTTTGCAAAAGATTTCTACCTCATAAATACTGCAAGAGGAAAATGTGTGAATACAAAACACTTGGTTGCATCCTTAGAAAATGGGAAAGTAAAAGGCGCTTGCCTTGACGTATTGGAATATGAAAAAACCTCATTCGAAAACTTAAGCAAAGAGGGATTAACTGATGATATGAAAAAACTAATTGACAGTAAGAATACTATCATATCACCTCATGTGGCAGGCTGGACAACAGAAAGTAATATGAAAATTGCTGAGGTATTACTAGAAAAAATTATTTCTGGTGTTCAGCAATAAGTACATCAATTTCAGCCTCCATTTTATTCATGCTTATAACAGCATCATTTAATGATTTGTAGGCTGCATCCTTTACACTACCAAAAGTAGTGCCTATTGAATTAAACATTCCTTTGTAATAAGTGATACCTTCATTCATATTTAAGGTGAAAGCATTCAAATATCTTCCTGATTTTCTTCCCCAATCATTTTTATGCTCTTCAATTTTTTCAGATAAATACTTCAAGTACATTCCTAATTCATTTACAAACATATTAGGCCTATCATCACGAACAATACCCTCATCACCATTATAGATATGGTGAGACATTTCTTGTAAAGAAAGTTCTCGGTTAAAATACGCCATATTAGGTCCTGGGCAAATTGAAACTCCAAAACTTTCACGAGTATTTAAACCATAATTAATAACTGCAGTAGCAGCCAAGCCCATACACAAACAGGTTTTATCCGTAATCTGTTCTGAAATACCTTTCTCTTCAATTTTATTTTTCTGAAATAATCGAGAAGCAGTACAAACGCCCTCAGTTCCATATTCATTGCTTAAAGCCAAGAATTTTCTTGGGCAAGGGCTTCCAGGTTTTCCATCTTCAATCTTCTGAAACTTTTCTACATCTTTAGAAGAGTTTCTTAAATTATTGAATGGAACACCTAAAGGAGAAACATTACTTAAATACAAATCTTTTTCCTTAGCTTCTTGCAATTGTTTACGCGTTTCAGGGTCAACAGTAGTTGCTTCAGGGACCAATAAGAAAGGTGTTCCCCAACCTACGGTATCTAATTTATAATGATCAATCAAAAAATTATGTTCTTCAGCAGTAGCAACACCACCTTGAGCAGTAATTGTAATTGCCAAAGTATCATTTGGCACCACCTTTGCTTTTGCTTCCAATGCAGGCTTACATATCGCATAAAGCTCATCCACTAACTCTTGTCTTCTATCTCTGAATTCTGCAAGGATTGGCCCCATTAAGTAACCATCAGTTGCAAAGGCATGCCCTCCACAATTTAACCCTGATTCAATACGGTATTCCGAAATCCAAAGTCCTTTTTTAGCTAAAAACTTACCTTGTATAATTGCTGACCTATAATCAGAAACTTTAAGAATAATTTTCTTTTTGATATAGCCATTTGCATCTGGGAAAAAATCATCAAACTGAGCAATATACCCATATAACCTTGGGTTCATCCCTGCCGAAAAAATTACGGATGATGATAAGTTGGAATTAGCATAACCTCTTAAACCTGCATGAGCATCATTAAATTCTGACGGCAATTCTTCTTTTTTAAAGTAATTAGTTTTATCAACTTTCGTCATGATGTTTACATCAATACTTCCCATTGATAAATTATCTTTCAACCAAGCTGATAAATCCTCAAAACTAAATGAGTTTTCAATTAATCGATTAAACTCTTTCTTCACATCACTACTATCAGGTAGCATTGCAAAATACTTTTTTACCTCCTCAAACTTATCTTTAGTTGCAGTAGTAAACTCCTCAAATTTTTTGGATGCAATTTTATTTACCATATTCAGATAGGAAGTAATCCTGTCCGCACGGTAATCTTTCGTGTTATTTTTTATCTCTTCATAAGATATATTATTTAATCCACTATAATATTTTCTTAAGCGTTCCAACAAAACATCATCCGCCAAAGCAATTACAGTATTGATACCATAATGGGCTACTTTTAATGGAGAATCAGCTGTAAAAGCTGTTCCCATTACCGGAATATGAAAAGTATGAGATGCAGTCATAAATTGTTATTTTTTAGAGAGTGCAAATATACGGAATAAAAAGCGGATAAAAACAAAGTAAAGGCTAGTGTGAAATAAGCTGAATTGTGTCGTTAGATTTTTGTTCCAAAACAACCTCCTTATCCTGCAAGAATAATTGAACAGACTCATCTGTATAATGCCTAATTGTAAAAAGGCTTAAGTTCTCATTGCAAAGCACCTTAAAAAAAGCTTTTAAATTCTCAATTAACTGTGGTATTTTATGTAAATCATTGTCCACACAAATCATGAAAGAGATAGCAGAATTCTGCATTAAATTAACTCCTACCCTATGTTTCGCTAAAATTGAAAAGATCTGACTCATATGCGCCTCAACAATAAAGGCCAAATTTTCATCAGAAATAGAAATAAGAATTTGATTTTCCTTTACAATAAATGAAGGAATACTAGTATTGTTTTCAATCCCATTTTCTATAAGAGAACCTTCATTATCAGGATTTAAAAATGATTTTATTCGCAAGGAAATATTTTTCTTTTTTAAGGGTTGAATCGTTTTTGGGTGTATCACTTTTGCTCCAAAAAAAGCCAATTCAATTGCCTCATCAAAAGACACTTTGTTTAACAACTGAGCGTCCACAAAATGTTTTGGATCAGCATTCATCATTCCAGGAACATCTTTCCAAATAACTACTTCTTTTGCATCCAAACAATAGGCTAAAATAGCAGCTGAAAAATCACTTCCCTCTCTTCCTAAAGTTGAAGTAAAATTTTCGGAAGTACAACCAATAAAACCTTGCGTAATACTATGTTTATCTTTAATCGTATTTTTAATAAAAGTAGTTGTGGTTTCCCAATCCACTTTTGCATTCCTATACGAATTATCTGTTCGGATTAAATCCCTTGCATCTAACCATGTATTTTCAAAACCTATTTGAGATAAATAAGCACTCATAATTCTGGTTGAAAGAAACTCTCCTATTGAAACTATTTGATCGTAATCGTAAGCATAATCCTGATTTGGAGCTTCCTCTAACACCCACTCAATTTCAACAAATAAATTATTTACTTCATTAAAAATAGCGTGTTCTTTTACAAATAACGCATTGATAATTTCGGTATGAAAATCTTTTACTTTTTGCAAAGCTTTTGTTGCATCAGTAGAATTTTGAACATAAGCTTCAACCACCTGCTCCAACATATTAGTAACCTTTCCCATTGCAGAAAACACAATTACTAATTCCTCACTAGCGTGATTCTGTAAGATTTCCCCTACATTTTTTATATTTTCAATATCCTTAATTGATGCCCCTCCAAACTTAAATACTTTTGCCATTTTCTATTTAAAATCAGCTACAAAGTAAAGATTATTTTTTCATCAAATCCCTTTAAATTTTAGATATTTGCAGTGCTCAAAAAACAAAATACATGAAAATTGCATTCCTAACTTCTGGAGGTATAGCACCTTGCCTTTCTGCTTCAATTGGTCTATTAACTAAAAATTATTTAAACAATTATCCTGATGCAGAGATCATAGGATACCTAAACGGATACAAAGGCTTACTCCTTGGAAATTCAATTTCTTTTCCAAAATCACTTTTAGGAAATACTGATAAATTCTATCAATTTGGAGGATCACCAATAGGGAATAGTAGAGTGAAACTGACCAATATTGATGATTGCATTAAAAAAGGATATGTTAAGAATGGAGAAAATCCGCTAACAGTTGCCGCTAATCAATTAGTGAAAGATGGGATTACTATTTTACATACAATTGGTGGAGATGACACCAACACAACAGCTGCAGATTTATCCAATTACTTAAAAGAAAACAACTACAACTTAACGGTAGTTGGATTACCAAAAACGGTTGACAATGATGTATACCCAATAGCACAAACTTTAGGAGCTTGGACGGCAGCAGAACAAGGCGCTATCTTTTTTGAAAATGTAGCGAATGAAAATACAACTTCTGATAGACAATTAATTATACATGAAGTAATGGGAAGGCATTGCGGATGGCTAACAGCCGCTACTGCATTAGCCTACCGTAAGCGACTCAACAACCTTAATTTTATTCCAGAAGTAGGGTTGACAAAAGAAAAATGGGAAGTACATTCTGTTTTATTACCGGAAGATGAAATTGATTTTAATAAAGAATGTGAGCGCTTAAATAAAATAATGGACAAGCACGATTGTGTAAATGTGTTTTTAAGTGAGGGAGCAGGAATGGATGTCATTATTGAGGAAACAGAAAAATCAGGAGGAACAGTTTTGCGTGATGCTTTTGGACATGTAAGATTAGATGACTTAAACCCTGGAAAATGGTTCGCTAAACAATTAGGAAAACGCTTAAATGCTAATAAAGTACTCGTGCAAAAAAGTGGTTATTTTGGGCGTTCCTCAAAAGCAAACCAAGCGGATTTGGATTTAATATTTGAAGTAGCTGACTATGCTGTTCAAAGTGCAGTAGCAGGAACAAGTGGCGTAGTAGGCTGGGATGAAGACAATAATGACAAGCTAAGCTGTATTGAGTTCAACAGAATAAAAGGAGGAAAACCATTTGACACTACCCTAGATTGGTACACAAAAATGATGAACGAAATCAAAGCCATCTAATTGAGTAAGCAAGCTCCATTATTAACTTATTTTGGCGAACCCAAACAAACTGATGCTATACAATTTGCATTAGAAAATGAACAAGTAAAAATTCAACTTACTGGTTTGATTGGATCCTCATTTGCGCTTACAGCAAGTGCAGTAGTGCGTGAAAGCAACACACCACATCTGTTTATATTTAGAGATAAAGAAGAGGCTTCCTATTTTGTAAATGATATTGAAAACTTGCTTAACAATGAAGTTTTCTTTTTCCCTGCATCCTACAGAAGAGCATACCAACTAGAAGAAACGGATAATGCCAATATTCTTTTAAGAGCAGAAGTCCTTAACAAACTAAACAATAAGCGTAACCCTATAATCGTAACTTATTCTGAGGCGTTATCAGAAAAAGTAGTCAGCCGTAAGGAACTTAAAAAACACACCATTAACCTAAAAGTAGGTGATGAAATAGCGATTGAAGACTTGGAAGAAATCCTGCTAAACCTACATTTTGAAGCGGTTGATTTTGTGATTGAAGCAGGGCAATATTCAATAAGAGGGGGGATTTTGGATGTCTATTCCTACGCTGATGAGCATCCGTTTAGGTTAGAGTTTTTTGACACAGAAATTGAAAGCATCCGTACCTTTGATATTAACTCTCAGCTTTCCCTTCAAACTCAAAATAAGGTAACTATAATACCCAATACTGAAGCTAAAAAAAGCAGCAATACACAAGTTAGTTTATTGGAATACTTGCCTAAAAATGCGGTAATCTGGACAAAGGACATTCACTACACCAAAGGAATTTTAGAAACTTATTTCTCAAGAACTGAAGAGCAATATAAGAATGTAGCAGAAAACGCTACCAAACACCTTAGCCCTGAACATTTATTCACCAATGCAGAATACTTTACCAAAGAGTTGGCAAGCTATTCTATCATTGAAAATAGTAGTAAACCTTATTTCCCTACTGATGAAAAAATAGAAGTAAATACTATTCCCCTCACCAAAATAAATAAACAGTTTGATTTATTAAAAGAGGATTTATTAAAAAATAGAGAAGAGGGATTAAAAAATATTATCCTTTGCTCATCAGACGAACAAGAGGAACGATTCAATGCCATTTTCAAACATAGCGAACAGGAATTAAGTTATAAATGCGTCCTGTTTTCCTTACATGAAGGGTTTATTGATTACACAAACAAACAAGCCATTTATACCGATCATCAGATTTTTGACAGGCACCATAAATTCAAATCAAAAACAAAGTTTACCAATAATCAGGCGATAACTATAAAGCAATTAACCCAACTGGAAATTGGTGATTTTGTAACGCATATTGACCATGGAATCGGGAGATTTGAAGGATTACATAAAATTGAGAATAACGGTAAATATCAAGAGGTAATAAAGCTGACGTACAAAGAAGGCGACATCCTCTACATAAGCATACATTCCCTACATAAAATTGCACGATTCTCAGGAAAAGAAGGTATGCAACCTAAGATTCATCAATTAGGTTCGCCAGTTTGGAAAAAAACAAAACAAAAAACAAAAGCAAAAGTAAAACAAGTTGCCTTTAACCTTCTCCAGTTATACGCAAAACGAAAAACACTAAAAGGATTTCAATTTGCACCAGACACTTATTTGCAACATGAGTTGGAAGCTTCCTTTATGTATGAAGACACTCCTGACCAAAGCAAGGCAACCCTGGCCATAAAAGAAGATATGGAAAAGGAAATGCCAATGGACCGCTTAATATGTGGAGATGTTGGTTTTGGAAAAACTGAAATTGCAGTACGAGCTGCTTTTAAAGCAGTTGCCGATAGTAAGCAAGTTGCTATTTTAGTTCCTACCACTATTCTGGCTTTACAACACTATAAAACCTTTAAGAAAAGACTGAAACACTTGCCTTGTACTGTGGATTACATCAACCGATTTAAAACTCCAAAAGAACAAAAAGAGACTTTAGAAAAAGTGGCTATTGGGGCGGTAGACATCTTAATTGGAACCCACAGAATAGTAGGAAAAGATGTAAAATTCTTGGATTTAGGATTGATGATAATTGATGAAGAACAAAAATTTGGAGTCAATATAAAAGACAAGCTCAAGCTGTTCAAGGAAAATATTGACACCCTAACTTTAAGTGCAACCCCTATCCCAAGGACGCTACAATTTTCATTATTGGGCGCAAGGGATTTATCACTCATCAACACCCCACCGCCCAACCGACAGTCGGTAGATACTAATATTATAGGCTTTAATCAAGAAATAATCCGTGATGCGATAAGTTATGAAATGTCACGAAACGGACAGATATTTTTTGTACACAACCGCATAGAAAATATAAAAGAAGTAGCTGGTTTATTGCAAAGGCTTTGCCCTGACGCAAAAATAAAAACTGGGCACGGACAAATGGAAGGGAAGAAGTTGGAAGAGCTAATGATTGACTTCATGGAAGGGGATTTTGATGTATTGGTATCTACCACCATCATTGAAAATGGAGTAGATGTACCCAATGCCAACACCATCATTATTAACAATGCCCAAAACTTTGGACTGAGTGATTTGCACCAAATGAGAGGAAGAGTTGGGCGTTCCAACAAAAAAGCATTTTGTTATTTAATTAGTCCTCCCCTGCATAGCGTTTCGGAAGAAAGTAGGAAAAGATTGACAGCCCTAGAACAATTCTCCACCTTAGGAAGTGGGTTTAAAATCGCTATGCGTGATTTGGACATACGGGGAGCAGGAGATTTACTAGGAGCTGACCAAAGCGGGTTCATTAATGAAATTGGTTTTGAAACTTATCAAAAGATATTGAATGAAGCCATTGAGGAATTAAAACAAGAAAAATTTCAGGATTTATTTGAAGAAGAAACAGAACGGTTCTATGTAAAAGATTGTGCCTTAGACACAGATTTGGAAATTTTGATTCCTGACACTTATGTAAGTAATATAAGCGAGCGATTGAACCTCTACAAAGAACTAAACAACTTTACTGAAGAAGAAGAAATTACTGCTTTTATTCAAAGACTAAATGATAGGTTTGGCACGGTACCCCAAGCAATTTATAATGTTTGTGATGCATTAAGATTAAGATGGGTGGCTAAGAAAATTGGCTTTGAACGCATCATTCTGAAGAATGATAGAATGCGCGCCTACTTCCCTTCAAAAGCGGACTCTCCCTACTACAATACGGATGCCTTTCAGCAAGCATTGGGCTACCTGAAAAGCAATTTTGGTACTTGCGAGATGATAGAAAACAAAGGAAAACTTTCCATGCGTATTAAGAATATTGATTCTATTGAAGGTACTTTAGGAGTTTGCAAAAGTATTATAAAAGACTAGAAATTTCTCTTTAATCAACAATAAAAACAACTTATCAACAATCGTTTTTTTTACTAGTCAATCACTTTTAAATCATCTAGGATTTAAGTAAAATTGCAAGGAGTATTAAAAAACAGAAATGTCAGAGAAAAGAACCATCAAAAACGCACTAATTTCCGTATTCCATAAAGACGGATTAGCACCTATTGTAAAGAAATTAAATAAGCTAGGAGTAAACATCTACTCAACAGGTGGCACACAAAGCTTTATTGAAGATCAAGGGATTTCTGTAAATCGTGTAGAGGACCTAACAACTTACCCTTCAATATTGGGCGGGAGAGTTAAAACTTTACATCCAAATGTATTTGGTGGAATTCTGTCCAGAAGAGAATTAGCAAGCGACAAACAGCAATTAGAACAGTACAATATTCCTGAATTTGATTTAGTAATTGTTGATCTCTACCCTTTTGAAAAAACAGTTTCATCAGGAGCTAGTGAACAAGATATTATTGAAAAAATTGATATTGGTGGCATTTCATTAATCCGTGCAGCTGCAAAAAATTTCAAAGATGTATTAATCGTTTCCGAGATGAGCCAGTATGCTGAAACATTGGAAATATTAAACAATAATGGAGCCAGCACAAACATGGCAGAAAGAAAGAAATTTGCAGGTACTGCATTCAATGTTTCTTCCCACTATGACACTGCTATTTTCAATTACTTTAATACAGATAACACACCTGCATTCAAGGCAAGTATCCGTGAAGTAAAAACTTTGCGTTACGGAGAGAATCCACATCAATCAGGAACTTTTTATGGTAACTTAAATGCAATGTTCATCAAGCTAAACGGAAAAGAACTTTCCTACAACAACCTATTGGATGTTGATGCTGCCGTGAATTTAATTGCTGAATTTGATGAAACTACATTTGTCGTTTTAAAACACAACAATGCTTGTGGTTTAGCTTCTCGCCCTAATTTATTAGACGCTTGGAATGCTGCCTTAGCAGGCGATCCTACTTCAGCTTTTGGAGGTGTACTTATCACTAACAAAGAAGTGGACTTAGTAACTGCTGAGGAAATAAACAAACTATTCTATGAAGTACTAATTGCACCATCATTTGCAAATGATGCTCTTGAGTTATTAAAAAGTAAAAAGAACAGAGTGCTTTTACAACAAAATGAAGTAGCTTTACCAAAATCGCAATTCCGTACAGCACTTAATGGTGTATTGTACCAAGATAAAGATTTGAAAAGTGATGCAATTACCGATATGGTAACCGCTACTGAACTTGCACCAACTGACGAACAATTAACCGATTTAGTGTTTGCATCCAAAGTATGTAAGCACACAAAATCCAATACGATTGTATTTGCAAAAGGAAAGCAATTATTTGCCAGTGGAGTTGGGCAAACATCAAGAGTAGATGCATTAAAACAAGCAGTAGACAAAGCAAAAAACTTTGGTTTTGACTTAAACGGTTGCGTAATGGCTTCTGATGCATTTTTCCCTTTCCCTGACTGTGTGGAATTGGCGGATAATGCAGGAATAAAAGCAGTAATACAACCAGGAGGATCGATAAAAGATAAACTATCAATTGACTATTGTAACAATAACAATATAGCAATGGTATTAACAGGAACAAGACATTTTAAACACTAAAAAATAAAGGATTATGGGATTTTTTGACTTTATGCAGGAAGCAATTGCTATTGATTTAGGAACGGCAAACACACTAATTATTCATAACGATAAAGTGGTTGTGGACGAACCCTCAATTGTTGCTAAAAATATTAGGACAGGAGAGATAGTGGCTATTGGAAAAAAAGCCCAACAAATGCACGGAAAAACACATAAAGAAATAGAGACAATTCGTCCCTTGAAAAATGGAGTGATTGCTGATTTTCAATCTTCAGAACAAATGATTATTGGGTTTATTAATATGATTCAAAGGAAAAGATCCATCTTCTCTCCTTCTTTAAAAATGGTTATCTGTATCCCTTCAGGAGTAACTGAAGTGGAGAAAAGAGCTGTAGTTGATTCAGCAGAACATGCAGGAGCAAAAGATGTTTGGCTAATACACGAGCCTATGGCAGCTGCTATCGGTATTGGAATTGATGTGCTTGAACCAAAAGGAAATATGGTGATTGATATTGGCGGAGGGACTACTGAAATTGCTGTTATTTCATTAGGAGGAATTGTTTGTGATAAATCCATAAGAGTTGCAGGAGATGAATTTACTAACAACATTCAAACCTATATGAAAACTAGGCATAATATTGCAGTTGGTGATATTATGGCTGAGCAAATAAAAATAAATGTAGGATCGGCACTTACCGAACTTGAAGAACCACCTGCAAACTATGCTGTACATGGTAGAGATTTAATGAGTGGAATACCAAAAGAAGTAATTGTAACTTACAAGGAAATTGCAGGAGCGCTTAACAATTCAATCGAGCAAATTGAAGAGGCGGTAATGAGTGCCCTTTTCACTACTCCACCAGCACTGTCGGCCGATATTTACAATGAAGGATTGTACTTAACAGGAGGAGGGTCAATGCTAAGAGGATTGGATAAAAGAATTGCAAGAAAAACAAAACTACCTGTATATGTTGCTGAAGATCCTTTAAGGGCAGTAGCCAGGGGAACTGGAATTGCACTGAAAAATACGGAGAGCTATACTTTCTTAATTCAATAGCTGATAAGAGAAAATGTATAACCTATTACGGTTTATTAAGATAAATCAATTTCTATTACTTTTCATTTTAATAGAAGGATTTTCTGTCTTTTTATTACTGCAAAATAATAGCTATCAAGCCAATAGAGCTATTAAGTTCAGCACCCAATACACTAGCTTTATTCATAGTTATACAGCTTCATTTTCTGATTATGTATCCTTAAAAGAAACCAATGATTATTTAATTGAGGAGAATGCCAAACTGCTTACTTTATTAAAAAATGAAACTTCATTTGTTGACTCTACACTTATCCGCAACAAGAAGTACCATTACTATCCTGCCAAAATAATTAATAACTCTGTTAGTAAGCGGAACAACTTTATAACACTAAACAAAGGAAGGAAGCACGGAATTAAAGAAGGTATGGGTATTATTACTAAGCAAGGAGTAATTGGGGTAGTCCATTCTGTAAGTGCGCATTATGCCATTGCCATTTCATTATTACACAGAAAATCAGCTATTGGAATTCAGCTAAAAAAGAATAAGCAAAATGGAATCCTTAAATGGAAAGGTTTTGACTATAAATCGGCTACTATTTCTGATTTCCCTAACCACATTCCTGTTATTATTGGGGACACCATAACCACAAATAGTCATAGTGTTATCTTCCCTGAAGGAGTGAATATTGGTATTGTAGAAAACATAAAAAAGAATAAAGATGATGGGTTCTTTAATGTTAGTGTTAGCCTTTTTGAGGACTTCAATCAGCTTAATTATGTTTACATAATTCATTCTGATGAAGCTGCCGAACAGTTGAATCTAGAACAAGAAATAAAAGAAGATGAATAAACATTTTATAAAATATTTAGGGCTCCTACCTTTCTATGTACTCCTACAAGTATTAGTGCTAAATGAAGTGCTTTTTTCTGCTTACATCAATCCGTTTTTATATGTATTACTCATTATTAGTTTACCTTTAAAAACTCCAAAATGGTTTTTACTAGTCTATGCCTTTTTACTCGGATTTTCAATTGATATTTTTTCAGGAAGCTTAGGATTTCATTCTACAGCGACTGTACTTATTGCCTTCCTCAAACCCTTCATCAGCAAGATAACTATCCCCCATAATATACTTGGAGATTCAGATGAAATCACACTGAAAAAAGTAGGTCCAAAATCATTCATTACCTTTTCCTTATTTTTAATTCTGATACATAATAGTTGTTTGTTTATTATTGAACACCTAAGTTTTAATCTTGCTCTTTCCGGAAAGATTTTAGCGAGTTCAGTAGTTACGCTCATCATTGTACTCATTACCCAATTATTTAAGCAAGGTAAATAATGAAACAGCATAAAAACAGACATAAAATTGTTGTTGGTATATTTCTGTTAGTTGCAATTACATTCATTACCAAGCTATTCTACATCCAAGTTCTAAATGATAATTATAAATTTTCAGCTAACAATAATGTGTTACGTTATGATGTTCAGCAAGCAGTTAGAGGTTTAATATACGACAGGGATAGCAACCTAATTGTAGCCAATGTTCCTGCTTATGACTTAATGATAGTCCCCCGAGAACTGAAAGACAAGACAATCGATACCTTGGCTTTTTGCAATCTTACTTCAATTACTAAACAAGAATTTATCAGCAAATACAAAAAGGCTGCTGAATATTCAGGCTATAAGGAAAGTGTATTTATAAAGCATATCAGCTTAGCAAGCTCCAGCACCTTGTCCGAAAAACTATTCCAGTTTCCAGGATTTTACCTGAGTAAGCTTACCATGAGGAATTACCCCTCCAATGTTGCTACTCATTTAGTAGGGTATCTGGGAGAAGTAAATTTGCGACAAACTAAGGAAGACCCCTACTACACCAAAGGAGATTTGACAGGAGTAAGTGGTGTGGAAGCAGCCTATGAAAAACAGCTGAGAGGCACGAAAGGAATGGCTATAAAATTGGTTGATGTTCATAACCGTGACCAAGGGAAATTCCAAGAAGGAAAGTTTGATACTTTGCCAATTTCAGGAAATACCTTAACATCAACCATTGATATTGAACTGCAAGAATATGGTGAGCAGCTTATGGAAAATAAAATTGGTGCCATTGTAGCTATTGAGCCTTCATCAGGAGAAATTCTAGCCTTAGTTTCAGCACCAACTTATAATCCTAATTTATTGATTGGACGAAAGCGATCAGAAAATTACAAGATTATTGCTGAAGACAAAAACAAACCCTTATTCAATAGAGCTCTACAGGGAACTTATCCTCCAGGATCTACCTTCAAATTAATAAACGGACTCATAGCCCTTCAAGAGGGAGGGATTAGAAAGAGTACTTCCTTTTCCTGCAATGGAGATGATGGGTATAATTACGGAAAGGATAAGCATGTAGGTTGCCACCCACATCAAAATCCGCTAAACTTAATTAAGGGAATTGAAATTTCCTGTAATGCCTATTTTTGTAGTGCTTACGAAAAATATTTTAGCCGATTCAACTCTACAATTGAGGCTTATGACAATTGGTATAGCCATGTTTCCAGCTTTGGAATTGGTAATTTTATGAATAATGATTTTATTACTGGGAGTCCGGGTAAATTACCAAAATCATCTTATTTCAACACCCTTTATAGGGGGAGTTGGAATGCAAACACCATCATCTCTATGGCAATTGGGCAAGGAGAGTTACTCCTCACCCCAATACAAATGGCAAACATGACAGCCATACTTGCTAATAGAGGATTTTATTACACCCCTCATATTATTAAAGATATTTCAGGAGTGGACGGAATAGACAGCAACTTTACAATTAAAAAATATTGCAGCATTGATGAAAAGTATTTTGTTCCAATAATTGATGGAATGCAAAATGTAATTGAAGGTAAAAAAGGAACTGCACAAAATTGTAAAATTGCTGATTATGAAATTTGTGGAAAAACAGGGACGGCACAAAATCCGCATGGGGAAGACCATTCTATTTTTATTGCCTTTGCACCTAAAGAAAATCCTACAATTGCTATAGCAGTATATGTTGAAAATGGAGGATTTGGATCTACTTGGGCTGCTCCAATCGCATCCTTAATAATAGAACAGTATTTACAAAGAGTCATCACAAACAAAGTACAAGAAGCCTTTATCTTAAATGGAAATTTAATAGAAGAAGAATGAGAGCTGCAAAAAATATTTTTGCCAATATTGATAAAGTAAGCATCTTACTCTATGGAATACTTATGCTTTTTGGGTGGATAAATATTTATGCCTCACAGTACAATGAGGATACAGCAATGGCACTTGATTTTAGTAGCCGATACGGCAAGCAACTCCTTTTTATTGTTATTGCTTCCTTTGTTGCTTTTTTAACGCTAATCATTGATTGGAAATTTTACTATTCCCTTTCCTACCTCTTTTATATTGCTATTATTTTACTTTTAATTGGCGTACTCTTTA
>Ga0206679_10001586_pt1 | contig 18706 bp, 17 predicted proteins | sample M110012015metaG_FD_155464 | JGI IMG/M metagenome (GOLD analysis project Ga0206679, IMG submission 155464) | Ammonia-oxidizing marine archaeal communities from Monterey Bay, California, United States - M1 100m 12015 | ecosystem: Environmental > Aquatic > Marine > Intertidal zone | place: USA... | reverse complement strand
TGCTGTGCCGAATATGTTTTGTGTTGAATATCTTAATGCGTCATTTTCATTCTGAGCATAAGAATTGATAGTTAAAAATCCTAAAAATAGGATAAGAGTCTTTTTCATATGTTGAAATTATTTTCTTGGTTTTACACTTCTTCTGTTTCCTCCACCAGAATTGCTTCTTGTTCCTGATGAATTACTTCTGCTTCCACTGTTGTAAGATCTGTTTGGTGTGGAATTAGATTTGTTAGAGTTATTGTAAGAACGATTTGTTTTTGTTGTAGTTCTGTTGTTTGTTTTTGTATTCGTTCTATTATTTGTCTTTATTGTGGTGTTGGATATATTTGTTGTGTTGTTAGTTTTAACAGTGTTAGAGTTTGTTGTCTTTATAGTACTATTATTATTTGTGTTATTAGTTCTAACAGAATTACTGTTTATAGTGTTTATCTTTATAGAGCTATTATTAGAATTATTGATATTATTTATACCTGTAGTTTGATGACTTCTGTTGTTAAAACTTCCTCTGTGTCCGAATGAGTGATTTGAATTATTTGTTGAGTAAGTACTTCCCCAGTTGTTATAATACCCATGGTGATGATTGTTGTAATATCCACCATAGTAATAAGGAGAATAATTATATGAATAATAATCATAATAAGGATCGTAGTAATTCCAAGAATTGTAATAAGGAGAATTCCAACCGTTACTGTAATAAATGCTTGTTCCGCAATGATAAGGATTTCCTGTGTACCAATAACTATTTGTATAATGACTTCCATAATATCCGTACGAATAAGATGGTCTGTGGAATCTTCTTATTCTGGAAGTGTAATAAAAGTCATAATCATCTTCATAATAATTATTGTTATTAATGATAGTTGTCTTTCCTTCATTTGAAATACTGTCGTCATAAATTTCTTCAACAATTACAATTGTTTGTTCTGTTTCAGGAGCAGAAACAAATTCATCAGAACCCAAGTAATTTGGGTCAGAATAATTATATGAATTATAAGTTGTTGTACAAGAACTGAAAGAAATCAGTAAGATTGATAGGTAAAAAATAGTAGTTTTCATCTTTTCTTTTTTTAGTTAGACCAAAGTAAACAAAGATAGTTTAATTTATTAAATTTGCTATCTCATTTCTTATAACGAGAAATGCGGGATAAAATTACAATATTTTAAATTAAAAATGGCAAAAAAATTAACTTCTAGAGAACAAGATTACTCACAGTGGTATAATGAATTGGTTCAGAATGCAGATTTGGCTGAAAATTCGGGAGTAAGAGGATGTATGGTTATAAAACCATATGGATTTGCAATTTGGGAAAAAATGCAAGCAGAACTAGATAGAATGTTTAAAGAAACAGGACACGAAAATGCTTATTTCCCTTTATTTATACCAAAATCATATTTCAGTAAAGAGGCAAGTCATGTTGATGGTTTTGCTAAAGAATGTGCAGTTGTAACTCATTATAGATTGAAAAATGACCCAGATGGAAAGGGTGTAATAGTTGATCCTGAAGCGAAATTAGAAGAAGAATTAATTGTCCGTCCTACTTCAGAAACAATTATTTGGGATACATACCGAAAATGGATTCAATCTTACAGAGATTTGCCAATTTTAGTAAATCAATGGGCAAATGTTGTGAGGTGGGAGATGAGAACAAGATTATTTCTTAGAACTGCAGAGTTTTTATGGCAAGAAGGTCATACCGCTCATGCTACTAAAGAAGAAGCAATTTCGGAAACCAAGCAAATGGTAAATGTGTACGCAAAATTTGCAGAAAGTTTCATGGCAATGCCTGTAGTGATTGGAACAAAAACAGAAATTGAAAGATTTGCAGGAGCTTTAGAAACTTATTGTATTGAATCATTAATGCAAGATGGTAAAGCATTACAAGCTGGTACCTCTCATTTTTTAGGTCAGAATTTTGCAAAAGCATTTGATGTTAAATTTGCTACAAAAGAAGGTAAACAAGATTATGTTTGGGCTACTTCTTGGGGGGTTTCAACAAGGTTAATGGGAGCTTTAATCATGACTCATTCTGATGATGCTGGATTAGTACTTCCTCCAAAATTAGCTCCTTATCAGGTAGTTATTGTTCCTATTTATAAAGGTGAAGAACAACTGGAGGCTGTTTCAGAAGTTGCCTTAAAAGTGAAAAAGGAATTAGAAAGTTTAGGTGTTTCAGTGAAATTTGATAATAGAGATACTCATAAACCAGGATGGAAATTTGCAGAATACGAACTAAAGGGAGTTCCATTAAGATTAGCTTTAGGAAATAGAGATTTAGAAAATGGAACTATTGAAGTTGCTAGGAGAGATACTATGGAAAAAGAAACTCTTCAGATTTCTGATATTGGTAATAAAGTTGTTCACTTATTAGATAATATCCAGGAAAATTTATTTACAAAAGCTAATTCTTTCCGTGAAGAAAATACTTTCTCAGCAAATACTTATGATGAGTTTAAGGAATTAATTGAAAAAGGGGGTTTTGTTTATGCTCATTGGGATGGAAGATCAGAAACTGAAGAAAAAATTAAGAAAGAGACGAAAGCTACTATCAGGTGTATTCCTGAAGGTAGTAAGTTTGAAGAAGGAACTTGTATTTATTCTGGTGAAAAATCAACCAAAAGAGTATTATTTGCAAAAGCATATTAAATGTCAGAAAATAAGAAAATACTAGATTTATTAAAAACAAAATCATCCACAAAACAGGAAGTTTTTAGAATCACAAAATCTTTCTTTTCTGATTTATCTAATCTTTTACAGGAAAAAGCAGAATTATTAAATTCAGATATTCAGAAAGAGGATAAATCGGTTGAGGTTGATTTTAAAAAATCAGGAGATTTCGAATCACATTTCAGTTTTTCTGGAGATAGATTAGTCTTTCATATGCATTCAAATATATTTGATTTCCATACTTCTCATGAAATAAATAAGACTTCATATGTAAAAGAAGATAAATTAAGATCGTATTGTGGTGTAATACATGTATATAATTTTTTAAATGATTCTTTTAAGTATAATCGAATGAATGATGTTGGGAATTTGGTTGCCAGAATTTTTATAAATAAGGATAAACACTTTTTTGTTGAAGGTGAAAAACAATTAGGTTTTTTATTTAATGATTTTGTAAATCAACAATTAGACAAGTTAGAATTGGAAAGAATCATAGATGTATCTATACTTTTTTCATTAAATTTTGATTTAATTACACCAAATTTTCAAGATGTAAATTTAGTAAGTATTCACCAAATACTAGATATGAATAGTAGTCATAAGCTTCGAACTTCTAAGTCTCTTGGATTTAAATTTTCTTTTGAAAACAAATAGATTGTTTTTATTTGTAAAATAATAAAAAAAGAATACATTTGCACTCCAAATTTTTGGAAATAGCTGGCCCGGTCGTCTAGTGGTTAGGACGCATGGTTTTCATCCATGTAACCGGAGTTCGATTCTCCGTCGGGCTACATTTAAAAAATAAAATAAAAGAAAGATGGCAAATCATAAATCTGCAATAAAAAGAATCAGACAATCAGAGAAAAAAAGATTGTTAAATAAGTATTTCCATAAAACAACAAGAAATGCAATGAGAACTTTAAAGAATACTTCTGATAAAAAGGAATCTACTGCATTACTTCCAAAAGTTGTTGCTATGTTAGATAAATTAGCAAAAAGAAATATTATTCATAAGAACAAAGCTTCAAATCTGAAATCAAAATTAACTAAGCATATAAATGCAATATCTTAATTAGGATTTAGTTTTTAGTTATTATTTTAGAGGAGGGTCTATCATTTTATGATAGGCCTTTTTTTAGACACTTATTTTATTCCAATATTTATAAATCCCTAAAGTAGAAAGTAAAGTCTCTTATTGCAACAAAAATAACAAGAAGTCTGTATAAACGACTCCTTTAAAACCACCTAAAACACTAAAAGTTACAGTTATTACACTTGCGATTCCAATTGTGTAAAGAGGATATAATCCAATCAAAAGATCTAATTTCATAGAGTTTAATTTGTTTACAAATTTAATCATTTAAACTGCTATATTTGCAGAATGGGAGAACTGAATTATAATATGGTTGCAACTACCATGTCCGGACTGGAAGAAATATTAGCGAAAGAACTTAGATCTTTAGGAGCTCAGCATGTTAAAATTCTGAATAGAGCTGTTGAATTTGTGGGAGATAAAGGATTTATGTATAAAGCTAATCTGAATTTGAGGACTGCAATTAGGATTTTAAAACCAATTTTTGATTTTAAAGCCAGAAATGAAAAAGAACTTTATCGTAAAATATACGCATATGATTGGGAACAATATTTTAGTGTAGATGATACTTTTGCAGTTCAATCATCAGGAATTTCTGATGTGTTTTCTCATAGTAAATACACTGCTCTTAAAACTAAAGACGCAATAGTAGACTCATTCAGAGATAAACATGGGAAAAGGCCAAATGTAGATGTAGACTCTCCAAGTGTTCAGATTAATGTTCATGTCAGAGAAAATAGCTTTGTCATTTCGTTAGATAGTTCTGGATATTCTCTACATAAAAGAGGGTATAAAGTATCCTCTGTTGATGCTCCTATAAATGAGGTGTTGGCTGCTGGTTTAATATTATTGTCCGACTGGAATCAAATTAGTAATTTTCATGATCCAATGTGTGGTTCGGGCACATTTTTAATTGAAGCTTCAATGATAACTCATAATATTCCTGCTAATATCTTCAGAAAACGATTTGGGTTTGAAGGTTGGAAGAACTTTGATGAAGAATTATGGGATACAATTAGAGATACTTCTTTGGAAAAAGAGAAGGAATATCATGGAATTATTACAGGAGCTGATAAGTATCAGAAATCATTAAGATCATGTAGAGCAAATATAAATAATGCTTTAATGAGAGATGAAATAAAAGTAAAATTGGATGACTTCTTTGAGTCTTCAGTAAAACCAAATACTCATGTTGTTTTTAATCCTCCTTATGGAGAGAGAATGCCAATTTCAATAGATGAATTTTATCAGAAGATAGGTGATACACTTAAACATAATTATGAAGGATGTACTGTTTGGCTTATTTCATCTGATATCGAAAATCTAAAAATGATTGGATTAAAACCATCTAGAAAGATAAAAGTTTATAACGGGAAATTAGAGTGTAGATTTCTGAAATTTGAAATCTATGAAGGTTCTAAAAAAGCATCCAAACAAAATATATAAAAAAAGGAGAGTTTTAACTCTCCTTTTTTTGATTAAATTTTCTTATTAGTTATTCAATAACCTTACCGCTTCTTTTACTGAAATCCTTTCACCATCCTTCTCCGCATAAATAAATGCATCTGAGAAACCACTTTGAGCTACTTCTGATTTTCTAAACTCAGCTTCTGATAATGAATTGTATTTCCCTGCTAAGTATTTATATAAGATTCCATTATGATGAATTTTATTTGTTCTTCCAATTTTATTTAAATTGTCTTGAGTTTTAGTATCTAGTTCTTCACCCCAAACTCCAATTTGTACAATAAATTTAATTTCCAAAGTTGGAGTTTCTTCAATTTTTTCTTCTTCTTCTTCTTCTTCTTCTTCTTTCTTTTCTTTCCTTTTCTTTCGGATTTTCTTTTCCTTAACAATTGCCTTACTTACAGTAATTCTTTCTCCATTATTAAAAGTTACAAGAAAAGCATCTTCAAATCCTCTAGCTCTCATTTCCGCTTGTTTTATTAAAGCATCTTGGTGGTTGTTTGGTGCATTTACAAAATAATATGTCCCTCCATTATCTTTAAAGTCAATAACATCTACCCCCTCAAAAATATTATATGAAAGAGGTTTCTTATAGAATCCTAGTTGAACTTTATACACTACTTTTTCTTTCATTTCTTCTATTTCTTCTTCAGGTATAGTGTTTTTATCTGTTGAAGTAGAGTCTGTTCCTATTCCTTCAGAAACTATATTATTTTCCTCAGATTCCTCTTTCTTCTGTTCTTCCTTATCAAAAGGATAAATAAAATCAGAAACTACACCATTTTCTACTTCAATAATTTTCGTGTCTGGTATTTTATTTAGATTAGTAACAATCATATCTCTGTTTTCAGCATCATCAACAATATGGAAAGTACCAACAGCATAAACAATTGATCCATCTTCTTGTGGAATACTTTCAAGATCTTCTAAACTTAAGAATTTATTTTTCAGATAAGAAGGAACATCATCATAAAATCTACCTACTTGAACTTTATACCTTTTCCCGATCGGACTTTCTTTTTTACTATTTAAATAAGCAAGATTAAATGCATTTGCTTTGGCAATAAGATATTCGTTTTCAGTTTTGTAATTATCTTTATTTATCTCCGCATTGTTATAAAACTTAGCATATTCTCTAGAAGCTGCTCCATATTCAGAATATAATGATTTAAATTCTTCTTCTGATAATTGAACTCCTCTTTCATTAACAACTGCTCCTACAATTGTATTTAATTCATCATCTAAATAATTAGGTACTCCATCATTATCTCCATCATAAGCGCAACCAAATTCATTAACTTTAATTCCGTTTGGTGTTCCAGGACAATTGTCATCTATATCAGGAACTCCATCAGCATCATGGTCTTCAACATCTATAGCTTTAAAGTTTATATTTGTATAATTCTTTTCGTCATAATAATTGTATTCATCTGGTTTTGGAGTAAATAAATCATAATGAAGAGTAAAGTTAACAGTAGTAAAGTTGTCGTTTGATGCCAAGTCAGTTGCTTGGTCAATATCTACAAAAGATAGATGGTAATTCATGCCTACATCAAATCTAATTCTTTCAGACACATCTAAAGAAATACCAGCTCCAAGAGGTAGATTCATTCCGTTTTCCTGAGGATTGTTATCTGTTCTGAAGTAGATCCATTGTGCTCCGAATGTTGCAAATGGTGATATTTTTGTATTACTTAAAACATTATTAAAAGTATAGTCAAAATTAAAACCTAAAGCATTCAAATCTGTTTCAAAATTATCTTCTCCAGATTTTTCATGTAATTTTGCATTTGAAGTGAATAAAAAGGAAAGATCTAAATCTTCAGAAAGGTTAATTCTAATTCCTGTATTAATCCCCATATTTCCTAAAAGGTAGTTTCCATCAGGTCCTTTTATATCTCCAAGAGAGTTGTAGTATCCGGATCCTATAGAAAACATTGGTTGAAATGCATCTTTTTCAGGAACATCATAACTTGTGTTCTGAGAAAAGGATTGGGTAAATACAAATAAAGTAAGTAGTAAGAAAATTTTCTTCATAATCAATAGTAGTTTTATACAAGGCGTAAAAATACTAAAAATTCAGAAAACAAGCACTTTCTTTTAGAAATTCGGTTTTAACCCAAATTTATCATAGAATTCATTAATGGCCGTGAGCGCTTCATCAGCTGTGTCTACTACTGAAAATAAGTTCAAATCTTTAGGGCTAATATTTTTTTCTTTGTCTAACATTGTCTCTTTTATCCAATCTAATAATCCGTCCCAAAAAGATTTACCTACCAATACAATAGGAAATTTTCCTATTTTTTTTGTCTGAATTAAGGTTATTGCTTCAAAGAGTTCGTCTAATGTACCAACACCACCTGGCAGTACGATAAATCCTTGAGCGTATTTTACAAACATTACTTTTCTTACAAAGAAATAGTCAAAGTTTATTAATTTATCATTATCAATAAATTCATTTGAAGATTGCTCGAATGGTAATTCAATATTTAATCCTACAGATTTTCCTTCTCCTCTTTGTGCTCCTTTATTTGCAGCTTCCATTATACCTGGTCCTCCACCTGTAATTACTCCGTATCCATTTTGAGTTAATTTATAAGCAATTTCATCTGCTAATTGATAATATGGGTTCTCCTCTGTTGTTCTGGCAGATCCGAATATTGAAACGCAAGGTCCAATTTTACCCATTGTTTCAAATCCTTCTACAAATTCAGACATTATCTTAAATATTTGCCAAGAATCCTTTGTTTTTATTTCATTCCAACTTTTTTCATCAAATATTCTTCTTAGTTTCTTTTCATCTTTATTCATTCTTCAAATTTTAATTACTTAATTCTTCTTTTAGATATTTTGCTGTATATCCAACCTTACTTTTTACGATAGTTTCCGGAGTTCCGTTACATATTATCTCACCACCTTTTCCTCCTCCTTCAGGACCTATGTCAATTATATAATCAGCAGTTTTTATTACATCCAAATTATGTTCTATTATTATTACCGTATTTCCTTGATTTACTAGTTTATTGATAACCTCCAAAAGTATTTTTATATCATCAAAATGTAAACCAGTTGTTGGTTCATCTAAAATATATAATGTATTTCCTGTGCTTCTTTTTGCTAGTTCGGATGCAAGTTTTACCCTTTGGGCTTCTCCTCCAGAAAGTGTAGTTGCAGCTTGTCCTAATCTGATGTATCCAAGTCCAACATCTTGTAAGGTTTTTATTTTTTTATAGATAGAAGGAATTTTTTCAAAGAATTGAACGGCATGATTGATTGTCATGTCTAAGACATCAGAAATTGATTTTCCTTTGTACCTGATTTCAAGTGTTTCTCTATTATATCTTTTACCATTACAACTTTCGCAATGTATAAGTACATCTGGTAAGAAGTTCATTTCAATGGTTTTCATTCCACCACCTTTACATTCCTCACATCTTCCACCAACCACATTAAACGAAAATCTCCCTGACTTATATCCTCTTATTTTTGATTCGGGCAAAGATGTATAAAGGTTCCTGATTTGAGAAAATACGGAACTATAAGTAGCGGGGTTTGATCTTGGAGACCTGCCGATAGGAGATTGATCTACTTCAATTACTTTGTCAATGTTTTCAATCCCTTCAATTTTTTTATACTCAAGAGGTTCTTGTACACTTCTGAAAAAATATTTATTTAAAATAGGGTAAAGTGTTTTGTTTACTAATGTAGATTTTCCACTTCCAGAAACTCCTGTTACGCAAGATAAAGTTCCGAGTGGGATTTCTAAATCTACATTTTTTAAATTATTCCCTTTTGCTCCCTTTAGTATAAGTTTTTTACCATTTCCTTTCCTTCTTTCTTTTGGAATTTCAATTTTCCTTATCCCATTTAGATATTCTGAAGTGGAATTTTTCCCTTTAATAAAGTCTTTAGAGGTTCCTGAAAAAGTAATTTCACCCCCATGTTCTCCAGCATCAGGGCCTAAATCCACAACATAATCTGACTCTAAAATCATGTCTTTATCGTGTTCTACAACAATTACAGAATTACCAACATCTCGTAATTCTTTTAATGATTTTATTAATTTCTTATTATCTCTTTGATGAAGTCCAATTGATGGCTCATCTAAAATATATAACACATTTGTAAGTTGAGACCCAATTTGTGTGGCTAATCGGATTCTCTGACTTTCTCCTCCTGATAAAGTTTTAGAGCTTCTGTTTAATGTGAGGTAACCTAAACCTACATCTAAAATAAATTTTGTTCTAGTTTTTAACTCTTTTATTATTTGTTTTCCTATTAATAATTGTGTTTTATTAAGTTTCTTTTCTGAAGTATTAATCCAATTATAAAAACTTGAAATATCCATATTTGATAAATCTTTTATACTTGAATCTGCAATTTTATAGCTTGTGGATTCTTTGTTTAATCTACTTCCGTCACAAGTTTCGCAATGAAATTCACTTCTGTATTTATCCGCCCACCTGGATATTGATTTTACATAAGTAAGTTTAGCTTGCTGTTCTATAAAGTTTATAATTCCATCAAAATTTATTTTATATGTTTTACTAACTCCTACATTTTTCAGCTCTACCGAAAAATTTTCATGAAAACCATACAAAATTGCATTTAATCCTTTTTTGCTTATTTCTTTAATTGGTGTTGATAAATCAAAGTCATATTTTTTGCCAATAGCTTCAATTTGTTTCAGAAACCATTTTGCATTCTGTCCTTCAATAGGAGCTATTCCTCCTCTGTTAATACTTAGTTTTTCATCCGGAATAATCTTTTTAATATCCACTTTTTTATGAAATCCTAATCCGTTACAACTATTACATGCTCCTTTAGGAGAGTTAAATGAAAAGTTATTTGGCTCAGGGTTTTTATAAGCAATTCCACTAGTAGGACACATTAAATTTTTACTGTAATACCTAGGAGTTGCTGTGTCGTGTTCTACAATCATAAGTACGCCATCACCATCAGAAAGAGCAGTTTTTACTGATGAAACCAACCTTTTATTATTTTCATCTTTAACCTTAAGTCTATCAATTACAATTTCAATATCATGAGATACATATCTATCTAATTTCATTCCAGCAATTAAATCTCTTATTTCTCCATCTATTCTGATTTTAACATATCCTTTTTTAAGTGTTTTTCGTAGCAATTCTCTGTAATGTCCTTTTCTGGAACGAACAATTGGAGATAAAATATTAATTTTTTTATTTTTAAACTCTTTTTGAATAAGTTTAATAATCTGATCATCAGAATATTTAACCATTTTCTCTCCTGTATCATAAGAATAGGCAATTCCTGTTCTGGCAAAAAGAAGTCTTAAATAATCATAAATTTCAGTAATAGTGCCGACAGTTGACCTTGGGTTTTTGCTAGTTGTTTTTTGTTCTATTGAAACAACAGGACTGAGTCCAGTAATTTTATCAACTTCTGGTCTTTCCTGATTTCCAAGAAACTGTCTGGCGTATGCGTTAAATGTTTCTAAATACCTTCTTTGTCCTTCTGCATGTATAGTGTCAAAAGCAAGTGATGATTTTCCGCTTCCGCTTTTTCCTGTAAATACAACAAGTTGATTTCTGGGAATTGTAAGGTCAATATTTTTCAGATTATGAACTCTGGCGCCTATAACCTCAATTTTATCCTCTATCATCTTTAATTTTGAGTATTAAAAATGTTAACTTCATGTTTTTCTGGGATTGTAAACAAGTAAGTTTTACCAGACTTATTAGTTAATTTTTTATCTCTTAACCATGGATTATGTTGTTTTAATATTTTGTAATTTATACCTACACTATCGGCAAAAACTGAAAGTTCAATGTTTTTGTCAGAAACACTTATTTTTTTTGTTTCAATAACTTTATATAGGTCTCTTTCTCTTAGATTAAAACCGTACTTACTTTTGTTTTCAAAAATTTCTTTAATAGCCAAAAGTCTAAATACATACCTTGATGTTTCTGTTGGTAGAAACAAGTCATAATAATTATTTGAATTTTGTTCCTTACTTCTTCTTGATAAACCATTCATACCTACATTGTATGAGGCAGCAGCCATTGTCCAATTACCAAATTTATCGTATGCTTTTTGTAAATATTCGCAAGCTGCTTGTGTAGATTTTTCAAGGTTGTATCTTTCATCTACTTCAGAATTAACTTCCATGCCATAATCTTTTGCAGTGCCTTTCATAAATTGCCAAAATCCAGAAGCTCCTGCAGGAGAAACTACATTTTCTAATCCACTTTCTATAATTGCTAAATATTTAAAATCATCTGGTATGTTATTCTTTTTCAGAATAGGTTCTATAATAGAAAAATATTTATTAGCTCTCTTAAAATAAAATAGAGTGTTAGATTGCCAATACACATTCTTATGAATTTCTTTATCGTACCTTTCCCAAATATCTTCTGCATATAAAGGAGTGTATTCTCCTGCAAATCCGACCGAATCTGGAGTTACAAGTGTGTAACTTCTAAAATATGAGTTAAATTCTCTTTGATGGATAATATCATCTATTTTGTCATTTTTTTCTTCTGGAGATAAAAAGTTGAATGAAACAATAGCGATAAAAATTAGTGATGAAATTAGTAGAAGTTGTTTTTTCATTAAAATTGTGTTTTTAAATTTTTAAATTTTTCGGATTGTTTGTCTTTTTCAGATATTATTGGATTATCTATCTTCCAGTCGATATTTAGTTCTGAGTCGTTCCACATTAACGAGCCTTCAGATTCTTTATTATAGATTCCGCTACATTTATATGAAAAAATTGTATTGTTTTCTATAGTAGAAAAACCATGAGCGAATCCTGGAGGAATCCAGAACATTGTTTTGTTTTCCCCTGAAAGCATAACAGAAACATGTTGTCCATAAGTTGGAGAATCTTTTCTGATATCCACAGCAACATCTAATACAGAACCTTTAATTACTCTTACTAATTTTCCTTGTGCAAATGGAGGGTTCTGAAAATGTAAACCTCTAACAACTCCTTTTGAAGAAAAGGATTGGTTGTCTTGTACAAAATCTATATCTATTCCATTTTTTGTAAATGATGACTTATTCCAACTTTCAAAAAAGTAACCTCTATCGTCTTTAAATACTCTAGGTTTTATTATTAAAAGTCCTTCTATTTTTGTTTTTATTATTTTCATTTTATTCAAGATTATGCAAGTTTCAAATATATAAAATCAAAATAGAAATATAGCCTGATTTTATAAAATAAATGTAGTTTTGCTAAAAAATTAAATTATGAAAAAAATCAATTTATTAATCGTAAGTATTGCATTAATATTCAGCTCGTGTACTGAGAATGCATCTTACAAAATACCAGAAACAGAAATGGAAAAAGTAAGTTACTCATTAGGAGTTAACATGGCGTCAAGCGTTAAACAACAAGGAATGGATACAATTGATGCAAATGCAGTAGCAAAAGCATTTTCTGATGTGTTCGAAGGAAATGATTTAGACATTTCAGAAGAAGAAAGTATGACAATTTTACAGGATTTCTTTGGGAAAATGCAAGCTGAAAAAAGTGCAAAAGCGAATGAAGCTGGAGCTGCTTATTTAGCAGAAAACGGAGCTAAAGAAGGAGTTACAACAACAGAAAGTGGTTTGCAATATGAAGTTATTACTTCAGGAGATGGAGAGAAACCAACTGCTGCAGACCAAGTTACTGTACACTATCATGGTATGCTAACTGACGGAACTGTATTTGACAGTTCAGTAGATAGAGGACAACCATCTAGTTTTGGAGTTACTCAAGTTATTAAAGGATGGACTGAGGCATTACAATTAATGAGTGTTGGAGATAAGTGGAAACTTACTATTCCTGCTGATTTAGCTTATGGAGATCAAGGTGCTGGGGGAATGATAGGTCCTGGAGCAACTCTAGTTTTTGAAGTAGAACTTTTAGGAATTAATTAGGAATCTATTCTAAATAGTAAGAGTCTGATTTTATATTATATTGATATTCTGGAACATTAATATTGTTTTCTAAATATAATATTCTTTCATTCTCAATAAATTTATTTAATTCTTTTTTACTTTCTTCATCCATTTCTAATATTGATTTTTCTGCTTTAGATATTGGAAGTATTTGATATCTTTTTAGGTTATCTTTTTTATATAACCAAACCCAATGTAGATGATGTCCAATTTCTTTAAACTTAACCACACCAGTGGAGTCTCTAAATAAAGTGAATTGTAAAGAAGACCCACCATCAGTATGTTCTCTTCTTTGATTACTTATAATATTACCTAAGGACCAGATAATAAGTTTTTCATTATCCATACTGTCTTTCCTGTATTCAATTGGTTGTATCCAGTGAGGATGTCCACCAATGACTATATCAGCTCCATTTGATAATAGCCATTCTCCCCATTTCTCCTGATATTTATCTGGGTATGATAAGTATTCTGTTCCCCAATGAGTGATTACTATGATTTTGTCAACATCTCTTTCTTTTGAAGTCTTGATGTCTTGTAGTATAATCTCTTTATCAATCATATTCACAATATTAGGATGTTCAGTAGGTAATCCATTTGTGCCATATGTATAGTTTAGTAATGCGACTTTAATTCCATTTTTTGTAATAAAAAGAGGGTATTTTTTTGTCCTTTCAATAGAGTCTTTATAGGTTCCTAAGTGATCTATTTTTAATGAATCAAGAATGTTTATAGTCCTTATTAGTCCTTCAGATTTTCTGTCATTACTATGGTTGTTGGCTGTTGTTAATATGTCGAAACCAGCATCTTTAATTGCGATAGCATATTCATCAGGAGCGCAAAATCGTGGGTATCCACTAAATGGGATACCTGCTAAAGTTACTTCTAAATTAGCAATTGCAAAATCAACACTATTGATTAAAGAGTGTGTATAGTCAAAATAATGATGAAAATTATAATTATCATTTGAATCTTTTGCAGCTTGTATTTGAGGTCCATGCATCATGAAATCTCCCATAAAAAGAAAACTAACCTCATCTATTAATTTATTTGTTTTAATTGGAGGTTTTTCTTGAATATTATCATTAGAACCCTGACATGAGATATTCAAATGAGTAATAGATAATATTAAGAATAATCTTATTGTGAATGAGAAAATAGAATTGTTAATCATATTTATCTTTTATTCCATCTGTCTAGTTTAGGAATTCCAATAGTATAAAACCATCTTCTTACTTTTCCTATTCCTTGTTTTTTAAGTTGCTTCTTTACCATTTGTTGCATGTCTTTTGCAGTTTTAATAGTATCTTTCATTTCGAATTCACCGTTATTGTAACAATAATTACAATAATTGTTATTTAAACTACCATCTTTATTTGTTCCGGATTTAAACATTTCACTGTTTTTTGGCATCATACAGCTTTGGCAAAATTTTTCTAATCCCATAATTTTTAAGTTATAACTTTCTTGTCCAATGTGAAGTCCTTCCAAACCATGAAATCCCTACATATCCTCTTAAGTTTAATCTGTTTTTAGAAATCATATTTATTGTGCCACTATATGTATTTCCGCTTTTTGGGTCATATATCTCTCCATCATCCCATTCGTCTTCTCCATCATACACAAAGTCATACATTATTTTCATCCCCAATCTACTTCTACTTCTTAAATTTTCATCATCATTTAAAGGGTCTGTTTTAGGGTTTCCATTTTCATCATTAGGAAATTTCATCCATGTTATTTTACCAAAATAACTGTTGTCAGATCCTTTTTCAATAGTGATTATCGCATCTTTTTCTTCATTAAACCATTCTCCCTCAATTTGGTAGGATTGTGAGAAAATTAAAGTGTTTAATAAAAGTCCAAATAAAATTAATGTTATTTTTTTCATGTTTCAAATATATAAATAAAATGTGAAAGTGTAAGTTTGATAGAAATTCTATAATTAATCTTAATTTTTTTTAGGTTTTTTGTTTCTTCTTTTTGGCAGCAGGAAATAAGATATTATTCAAAATAAGTCTGTATCCAGCTGAGTTAGGATGTAGAGATAAATCAGTTTTAGGATCACCTACTTTGTGTTGATAATCTTCTGGGTCATGTCCTCCGTAAAAAGTCCAGGTTCCATTTCCTAATGTTCCATGTATATATCTGGATTCATTTGTAGATTTTGTTTCTCCCATAATTAGTACATCTGATTTTATAAACTCATTATTAAAAGATGTAGTTTGTCCCATAAATCCTTTTACTACTCTGGTATGATTTTGGCATAACATTGTTGGAATAGGGTCCCATTTTGCTGAAAAATCAAAAAGTGTAAAGAAATCTACTTCAGCTTTTATTTTTCTGTTTGATGTAGCATCAATACTAGAAAACTCATACTGATTAGGATTAGTAACCAGACTAAAATCTTTAAATGCTAGAGTTTTTGAGAAATCTAATTTATTTTGAGCTCCAGACTCTATTGGGTCACCATCAAACATATGAGCACAAATATCTGTGTTCTGAGATGCTAAAGCAATGTCGTAAGAATCGGTAGCAGAACACATGGCAAATAAAAATCCACCACCTATTACAAATTTTTTTATCTTTTTTGCTACAGCTAGTTTTTCGTCTGATACTTTATCAAAACCAAGTTTTGTTGCGGTTTGTTCGTATAATACTTTTTGCTCTTTATACCAAGTAGCGTTTTTGTATGAAGCGTAAAATTTACCATATTGACCTGTAAAGTCCTCATGGTGTAAATGTAACCAATCAAAAAGAGGTAATATATCGGATAGAACTTCTTCATCATAAATTACTTCATATGGAATTTCAGCATAACTTAAAGCCATTGTTACCGCATCATCCCAAGGTTGTTTGTTTTTTGGAGAATAGATGGCTATTTTTGGAGTTTTTTCTAATCTTACAACATCCTGGTTTACAGATGGAGAAGAAATGCTTTTTAGGATTTCAGTAGATTGAACATCTGCAATAATTTGATAAGAGACTCCTCTGATAATACATTCTTTTTCAATTTCGGGGTAATGTTTTATCAAAAAACTTCCTCCTCTGTAATTTAATAGCCAATCTACTTTTACATCTTGTTCTAAAGTTAGAAATGCAATTCCGTAAGATTTTAAATGATTTGTTTGTGTTTCGTCCATAGGAATTAGAATGTAGGACGAGAAACTTTCTAGATTAAAAAGTAGTAATGATAATAGGATTAACCTTTTCATTATATATCATCTTCATCATAGTCCATTTCATCATTCATAGATGAGGGGATGGTAACCATAGATTCGTTTGTAACAGAATCTGCTTCATGCTCAAATTCATCTAAGTCAGAGAATTTTGCATACTGACCTCTAAATTTAAGTCTGATATTATCCAATCCACCATTTCTGTGTTTTGCAACAATAATTTCTGCTTGTCCCATGCAATTTTCTCCATCTTCCCATTCCTGAATTTTATAATAATCAGGTCGGTATATAAATGTAACAATATCTGCATCTTGTTCAATTGCACCAGATTCTCTAAGGTCAGAAAGCATTGGTCTTTTACTACCAACACCCGACCTTTGTTCTAAGGAACGGTTTACCTGAGAAAGTGCCATTACAGGAATTCCTAATTCTTTTGCAATTCCCTTTAAAGACCTAGAAATAGTAGAAATTTCTTGTTCTCTATTCCCTCCTTTTCCACCAGCAGTCATTAGTTGTAAGTAATCAATAACCAGCATTCTTACTCCATGTTTTTTTACAAGTCTTCTTGCTTTAGCTCTAAGTTCAAATACCGAAATAGCTGGGGTGTCGTCAATAAAAATAGGAGCTTTTGATAGTCCTTTTATTTTTGCATGCAGTTGTTTCCATTCATGCTCTGCTAATTCTCCTTTTCTTAACTTACCTGCTTCAATTTCTGATTCGGAAGATATAAGTCGGTTTACTAATTGTTCGGATGACATCTCTAAAGAGAAAACGGCTACTGGCATTTCATGTTCTACAGCAATATTTCTTGCCATTGTAAGTGCAAATGCTGTTTTTCCCATACCCGGACGAGCAGCACAAATAATTAAATCTGATTTTTGCCAACCTGAAGTTACTCTATCTAATTTTGAAAAACCAGAAGGAACACCACTTAATCCGGATTCTTTATTTTTTAAATCTTCAATATTTTTAAGTGATATTTTTATCAAATCACTCATGCTATCATAACTTTTCCGGAGGGTACCTTCAGTTACATTAAATAGCTCTTGCTCTGCTTTGTTTAGTGTTTCAAAAACATCAATTGTATCATCTAAACTTTCTTCAATAATACCACTAGAAATATTAATAAGTTTCCTCTGAATGAATTTTTCGGCAATTATCCTAGAATGATATTCGGTATTTGCAGAGGATGAAACTCTACTAGTAAGACTAGAAACATAAGATACTCCTCCAGATTTTTTAAGGTTTCCTAATCTTTTTAATTCCTCAGTTACTGTAAGGATATCAATTGGGTTTGACTCTTTAAATAGATTTGCAATAGCTTCAAAAATAAATTGATGTTCTGTCTTGTAAAAATATTCTTGTTTTAAAATGTCAATACTATCAGAAAGAGCTTCATTATCTATAAGTATTGCCCCAAGTACTGATACTTCTAAGTCAATTGCTTGAGGTTGCATTTTCCCATTTATATCTGCAGCTTGTGTATTTTTATTTTGAAACTTTTTTGCCATATTTATTCGCTATATACTCCCATTTCGGAGAACTTATCCATTCTTATCTTTACTAACTTCTTTGATGTAAGTGTTTCGCACTGAGCAATACTTTCTTTTATTGCTTTTTTCACATTTTTAAATGATTGATTAGGGAAAGTATGAGAACCTCCAAGTGGTTCTTTAATTATTCCATCAATCAATTTGTTTTTCATCATATCATCAGAAGTAAGCTTTAGTGCTGTAGCAGCTTTCTCTTTAAACTCCCAACTCCTCCAAAGAATAGTAGAACAATTTTCTGGTGAAATAACAGAATACCAAGAGTTTTCCATCATTAATACTCTGTCACCAATTCCTATTCCTAATGCTCCACCAGAAGCTCCTTCACCAATAACAACACAAATGATAGGTACTTTTAGTTTTGTCATTTCAATAAGGTTGTGTGCTATTGCCTCACCTTGCCCTCTTTCTTCTGCTTCTAGTCCCGGAAATGCACCTGGAGTATCAATTAAAGAAACTACAGGTTTCCCGAATTTTTCAGCCATTTTCATTAAACGGAGTGCCTTTCTATACCCTTCAGGGTTTGCCATTCCGAAATTTCGGTATTGTCTTTCTTTAGTGTTTCTACCTTTTTGCTGCCCGATAAACATAACTGTTTTTCCGTCAATAGTTCCCCATCCACCAATCATTGCTTTGTCATCTTTTACTCCTCTATCCCCATGAAGTTCTACAAAATCACCTTTTGTTAATGCGTTTATATAGTCCAATGTATAAGGTCTGTTAGGATGTCGAGACATCTGTACTTTTTGCCAAGGTGTAAGATTTTCGTAAATTTCTTTCCTAGCATCTTTTATTTTTCTCTCTAATTCAGATACAATTT
>Ga0206679_10001582_pt1 | contig 18732 bp, 20 predicted proteins | sample M110012015metaG_FD_155464 | JGI IMG/M metagenome (GOLD analysis project Ga0206679, IMG submission 155464) | Ammonia-oxidizing marine archaeal communities from Monterey Bay, California, United States - M1 100m 12015 | ecosystem: Environmental > Aquatic > Marine > Intertidal zone | place: USA... | reverse complement strand
CTGCAGTGCCCCCATTCTCGTATTCTATAGAGACAACGAGTTCGGCAATGCCTTCATGGGCAGCGGCCACCCTTACATCCCTGATGATTGCGGATTCCATCTAGGCCTGTGGTGGTGCTGTAAAGATGATGTCACTCGGCAGTATTGGATTACCTGCGCGGGTTGAATCTTTTGCTGCTGCGGGACGCATAAAGACGTGCAGGTTCCAGCTTTGTAATACGCTGATTGCATCTTCACTGCCCATATCGGGCAGCTCTCTTTGAGCGATGGATTCCCAGGTGTCCTGGCCTTCAGGAAAGATAGATTTGCGTGTTTCGTTAAGTGTTGCCATGCAGCTTTCACGTCGATTTGTGGGAGATTAATAACATAACCGAGATATATTCCAATGTCATTGTCCATCACTTGAACAGATATGGCTCATCACCTATGGTGACTACAGAAGAGGAGGTGGAGTATGTGGCTAAGAATCAGGCAAATAGCGGGAGTAGCGGCGAAGTTGCAACCGGTGGAAGAAGATCTGAAAGAGATACTGGGAATTGAAGTTTGCTACCGTGATCCGGGGGTTGGTTACTTCGGCCTGGAAAACGCCCTGTTCCCGATCGGCGATCAATTGCTTGAAGTGGTGGCGCCAATTCAGGAAAACACTGCGGGAGGACGGTATATCGAACGAAGAGGTGGGGATAGTGGCTACATGGTGATTACGCAATGTGATGACCATCCACCTCGTCGTGCTCATGTCGACGAACTGGGTATCCGCATTGTCCTGGACAACCAGTCCAGTGAGTTTATCAATCTTCAACTACACCCCCGGGATACGGGGGGCACGTTTTTTGAGATTGACCAACAGTTGGGTGAAGGTGCCCTGAATGAGGATGGTCCCTGGCACCCCGCTGGGCCAGACTGGCAGCGAGCGAAGCAACTGGGGCGGGTGAAGGGTATAGCCGCAGCAGAAATCCAGTGCGACGATCCTGCATCCGTGTCGCAGCGCTGGGCGGAAATCGCGCAGCTCCCACTTGATACATCTGACGGGGTTTCCCGGATTCGGTTTGAAAATGCTGTGGTCAGGTTCGTAGCTTGCACCGACGGCCGTCCTGAAGGTCTTGGCGGCATCGACATAGAAACCACAAACAAGGCTGCGATTCTTGAAGCGGCGGCTGCTCGTGGAAAGGTCAGCGGCGAAGACCAGGTTTACCTTTGCGGGATGAGGATGAATCTCTTATGAATTACACAGACATTGACTATGAAGTCATAGGCAGCGTTGCCTTGCTGACACTTAATCGCCCGGAAAAGCTGAACGCGTTCACTTACCACACTCTCAGGGAAATTCGCGAAGCAGTAGAGGCCAGCGTACAGAACCCTGAGGTCGTTGGGATTGTAATCACTGGGAAAGGGCGTGGTTTTTCGTCAGGCCTTGATTCTGCTGTTCTTGCTAGTGTTACCAGTGGTAAGACTCCGGCAACCACTGAGGAAGCCAGCGATGAGCTTCCAGGAATATTTTCCTACCTGCTAGAAGTACCCAAACCGGTTATTTCAGCGATTAATGGCGTCGCCGCGGGTGGCGGGTTAATTCTGGCACTGATGAGCGACATCCGGATTGCAGCCAGGGATGCGGCCCTGACAACGGTGTTTCTGAAACGTGGGTTGATTGCGGAACATGGTTCCAGCTGGATACTGCCCAGGCTTGTTGGAACAGGCAGGGCGCTGGACCTTCTGTGGTCAAGTGACAAGGTCACTGCCGAAGAGGCGCTAGGCCTAGGATTGGTTGACAGGTTGTCCGAGCCGGAAAATTTGGTGGCAGATGCGCTTGCATACATTGAGAAGCTGGCCGTTACTTCGGCTCCTGCAGCCATCGCTGAGACTAAGCGACTGGTGTATTCACATCTAGGTAAAGGCTATCGCGAGGCGCTGATTGAAGCCAATCTGTCACAGAACATCTTTGTCGTAAGGCCAGATGCCAAAGAAGGAGCGCAGGCGCTGATCGAAAAACGCATACCCAGGTTTGAGCGCCTGGGCAAGGACGACATTTCCTAGTTTTATACCTCCTAGTTTTATACCTTGGCGCCCGGCCAGATGCTGGAAGTTAAGGATCAATTGTTTGGTTGTTTTGAGGGGCTGTGTTCAGAGAACCTTGATGACCCGGCGGTCGATTTTCTTCAGTACGTACCAACTGGCGGCACCTACGACAGCGGCGAAGCCGGCAATGTAGAAGATGTCGAACATTGGCGGCCACTGGTTGTGCAGCAGTACTTCACGATAATTCTTTAGCAGTACTGCCACGGGGTTCAGGTAAAAAATCGCCCTCAGACTTTCATCAATGCGGGTCATATCGAAAAAGACCCCTGAAAGGAACATTAATAGCAGCATTCCGTTCTCGATAATAAAACGAAGATCGGGGATGAACGGGATAACGGCGGCAAGCAGACTGGCAAACGCCGCAACCAATAAAAACTGGCAGGCTACGATCGGTAGGAGCGCAGTCCAGTGAATGCTGGGCGTGAAACCACTCAAGGCCAGAAACAACAGCAGGATCGGTAGAACCATCAGGAATTTCATCGAGGTGACTGTTACTGTCACCATTGGCAGGACATACTTAGGCAGGTAGATCTGATTGATCAACCCGGCATTCGCGACAATGGAGGAGCTTCCGTTACTGAGGGAGCTGGAAAACCATTTCCATGGAAGCAGCCCACACAACAGAAAATACATAAAGTTCTCGCCGCCCATCTTAAGGCCCAGCCCGAAGAGAAGATAGAAGGAACCCATATAGAGAATAGGCTCCATAAACCACCAAAGAAAGCCGATGTAGGCGCGGTTAGCCTCGGACTTAAGATCTGCCCAGGCTTTTACACTAATGAGTTCTAGGTAGTTCATGGAATAAAAGTCTATCCTGTTGTTATTCGAATTTTCGTTGCTCCCACCATGGGAAGAACTCTGGCATGTCGGTGCTGACTTTTCCGGAGAACTCAGCGGGTCGTTTCTCCAGAAAGGATTGTACGCCTTCGTGGGCGTCTTCTGATTTGCCTGTGAAGTAAACACCACGGGAATCGATCTTGTGAGCCTCCATCGGGTGATCCGCGCCAAGCATCTTCCACATCATGTGCCGAATCATGGTGATCGAGATTGAGGAAGTTTGTTCGGCGAATTCGTGTGCGAGATCACGGGCCGCAGGCATCAGGTCATTTTCTTTATGGACACTGCGTACGAATCGTTTTTCCAGGGCCTCCCGGGCATCAAAAATCCGGCCTGAATATGCCCATTCCAGTGCTGTATTAATGCCGACACAGCGCGGCAGGAACCAGCTTGAGCAGGCTTCAGGTACGATTCCGCGTTTCGAAAAGACAAACCCGTAACGCGCTTTGTCGGAAGCCATTCGAATGTCCATTGCGCATTGCATGGTCGCACCGACGCCCACGGCTGGACCGTTGCACGCGGAAATAACCGGCTTCAAACATTCGAACAGTCTAAGGGTTAATACGCCTCCACCATCAGGGTGAATGCCGCGACCGTCTGATTCATAGTCGAATGTTTCACTGCCGCTCGAAAGGTCTGCGCCGGCGCAAAACCCCCGGCCCGCGCCTGTAAAAATAATCGCCTTAACATTATCGTCAGCATCAGCCCGATCCAGGGCGTTGTGTACTTCAGATGACATTTGACCGTTGAAAGCGTTCAGGCGTTCAGGCCGATTAAGAGTGATAGTCAGAATGTTGTCTTGCACTTCGTAGATAATCGCTTCGTAATCCATGATGTTTCTCTTTTGTATTTTGGCTTTTCGTTTGTTAACTGTAACTGTTGATTAACTGGTCAAACAGGTGGCGCTGGGCATGGGAGCCGCCGATTCTGTAGATTTGGTTTTGGACACTTTGCATGAGTGTTACGCCTTCGTGTTTTTGCTCGGACGCGAGTTTCGCTACGGCCTTCGCCATGGTTTCACCGACTATTTTAGCCACAGTTCCCTGGCTGGTTTTTGCATTCGACCAGTGGTGAAAATGATCCAGGCCTGCCTTTACCGTTTTTGCATCCCCCAGTATTGCAGGCGTTATCAGGTAATGCAGGCTGGTGAAGACAAGTTCGTTGTCCTGTACACGATTCTTTGAAAGTTCGTGTAGCGGAGCCCAACGATCTCCGACCTTTACGCCGGACATCTCCAGTCGCCAGAGCAAGGATGTCGCGTTACAGACATCCAGGTAAAAATCATCCGCAAGAGGTTCAACCAGTGTTTCGTCATAAACATTAAGTGCCTGGTCCAGATTGCCAAGGCCTATATGCAGCAGCGCTTTGTGCCAGTGGAGGTGATAGACAAAGTTGTTCGCTGAGGTCCATTCAGGCAGCAGTGACTCTATGAAAGGTATGGCTTCTTCGAAGCGCGATTGCATCTGGTATACGTGGGTGACCGCATGGGCTGCCCAGATATCCTTTCGGTTGATATCCAGTGCTTCGAGGCCTGCGGCTTCTGCCTCGGGGTAGCGCCCGGACTCTTCCAGGGCAAAGCTGTGCATGCCCTTTAGAAAGCCGTAATAACGGTCGTTGGCTTCATGGTGTTGCAGGGCAACCTGGAGTGACTCCATCATCTGTCTGCCACCGTTGCCGTAAAAGTGTAGGTAATGCGCCATACGAAGTGCCAGCATGTCTTTTGGATAATTCAGGACAATGTCATCAAAAACAGCAGCGGCTTCCGCCATTTGGTCAGCCTGCCAGAGTGAGAGCGCCTTCAGATAGCGCTGCTCCCGGTCATTGAGGTCAGGTCGAGCAGATACGGAATCGAAACATTGTTGAATGGCTGCCCGAAACCTGGGGTCTGCGGCAAGTTTTAGAAGATAGGCACGAAAGAGCAGGGCCATGGGCATGGTGGGATCCTGTTCAAACAGTCGTTCCAGACAGGGCATAACCTGGGCGGAGGAAGCCAGATAGTTTTCAAGGGCCTCTGTGAACAGTTGCAAGGAGGTCGGGTTGTCGGTGGTGTAGTCCAATCCCAGTTCATCGTGCATCACGTTCTCCCGCGTCTGAAAAAGCCATTATTGCTGTCCATAAGTACGTTTATCCTGCTGTAGGTACTGGTGCTCTTCCGGTGTCGATTGTCTGCCCAAAATAGTGTTTCGATGAGGAAATCGACCGAACTTGCTGATGATATCGCAGTGGTTTTTGATAAACGCGAGGTTTCTTGAGATGGATTCTCGCCATTCATCAGATGCATGTTCAAGCATCTCTTCAAATAGGGAAACAGCTTTCCGTTGGAATATAAGGTTTTCAGCATGGTGGAGAGGATGATAAAAAATAATTTTCGCTGGGATATTGAAGCTTAGATGTCCGTCTCTTTCCAGCAGCGAAACAACTACGTCCTGTGCCTGGACATCATTTACATACGCCGCTGGTGTTCCTCTATAAAGATTACGGGAAAACTGATCGAGCAGGATCACCAGGGCCAGAGATCCCTGGGCGGTATTTCTCCAATCGGATAGATTGCCGTTTTTTGCAGATACCAGGTCTGATTCAAATGCCGTTCTAATATAGTTGTCGGTTTCTGGCTTAGAGTGGTACCAGAGCTTCTGCTGAGCTTCGAATCTTGCCGGGTTTGAGTCAGAAGACCCAAGCCAATAGCTGATGATCGCTTCAGAATTATTACTCAAGCGTTTATTCGGCATGTGCCAACAGTTCTTCCTCTGACAGTTCAAGGTATTTCGACAGGTAGTGCACACCCATATAGAAAGGCAGGGTGTCAGCCAATGCGACGCTTAGTTTAAACAAGTAGTTGCTGGCCATGAGCACTAGCATTGCGCCGGCACTCATGACGCCCGCGAGAAACTGGGCGCCAAATGTCACGGTAATCACCATAAACGAATCAACTCCCTGGCTGATCATAGTGCTGCCATTGTTCCTTAGCCAAAGGTGCTTGCCTTTGGTGAGTCGCTTCAAGAAATGGAAGATGTACACGTCACAGTATTGCGCGGCGATATACGCCACCATCGAAGCCATGACCGCACCGGTTGTGGTGGAGTAAAGCAGTGTAAACAGCTCTACAGAGCCTGTTACCGAGCTACCGTTTGGCAAAGCGACATCCTCCGCCAGTTGAATCAGTTGCCAGGGAGGCTGGTTTTCAGGCCCGACAGAGGGCATGGCATTGCCAAGCCACATGGTGCCGAGAATGAAAAAATTTAGCCCTAATCCGACAGTGACCATAAAGTTCGCACGGGCACGCCCGTACAATTCACTGATCAGGTCTGTGCAGAGAAAGGTCAAAGGGTAGGGTAGTACACCCACTGCCAGGGCCATTGGCCCAAGCTGGATGAAACGGGTGATACCGATGATGTTCAACATTGTCATGGCACACAGGAAAAAACCCGCGAGAACCAGGAATACTCTTTCTCGTTTCTCCCGGACTTCATCGGAAATTTCTCTAGGCTGGTTATGCATACTAGTTCTCTATTTGTCCAAGGTTAGCGTGAATAATGGCGCCGTTTATAACCGGGTTGTCTGCAGCGAAACAGATAGTCCGTGCGATCTCATTGGGCTCGACTAGTCGCCCAAAGGTTGACCCAGCGGCGATACTATCCAGGATCTCCTGTGAGTCACCGACGTGAGCCCTTAACATCTCGGTGTTTGTGAATCCGGGACACACACAGGCAGTATGTATACCAGAACCAGCCAGATCCTGGCAGGTGGCTCGCATCATGCCGATCATGGCGTGTTTGGTAACAACGTAACTAAAGGAATTTGGAACGGCTTTCTCTGACAGTGTTGACCCAATATAAATAATTGACGAGCCGGCATTCATTTTCGGCAATAGGGCGGCGTTCAAAATCTGGGGTGCGATGACATTGATATTGATAACGGAACGAAAGTTATCAATGTCATCACTGCGTACCGTCTCACTGGTCAGTCTCGCCGCATTGTGGATCAGGTGAAATACTCCGGGCTTCAGGCTATCCGCGAATGCTGCGACTTCCTGCACTGCCTGTGCGCCTGCGAGATCAATCTGGACATTTTCTATGCCAGGCAGGTTTGCAGGGGTCCGCGACAGATTGAACACGAGGTGCCCTGCCTCACTAAACTGTGCGGCAGCGGCCTTGCCGATACCTTTGCTAGCACCTGAAATTACAACAGTACTCATGATTTTGCCTCTGAATTATTGAGATACCAGCTTGCGGTCCCATTTTGTCCAGGGCTGGATGAAACCTTCACTGTCATCTCTCTGATGTCCTCGGCCTTGATCTCGGGGTGGTCAAGCATTCTTTTCAGGAGGTAATGGCAGAGTTCCTCGACACTGGCATTTGATATCGGCAGGGTTATGACGTCTCTTGGTAAGAATGGTAGGCGCTCATTCCCGTAGACTCCCACGATATAATCCCCATCGCGTTCCAGCTGAAAGTAGGGCGATTTCTCCGGTAGGATTGTTTTCTCGTCTAATTCATCACATAGCTCTTTCACCACTCGTTTGATCAGTGAGTAGTCAAAGATTAAACCGTTGTCGTCAATCGGTGATGTAAGCTCGCATTCCACCTGGAAGTTATGCCCGTGAAGGTCCTCCCGCTCGGTCTGGGAAAAAATGGTAAAGTGTGCGGCCGAAAAATTCAGGGCCTGCTTGGCTATTTCTATCCTGCCTAATTTTTTTTGGGTCACGTTATCAGCCGGTAAAAAGTAAACGGGCATGTTAACAGAACCCACGAAATCCAGCAGTTCAACAGAACTCAGGGTTTCCACAGTGCTGCCTGGGCGTTGGCCGGTCAGTTGCCAGGGCCTTTGCACTTCAGGCACACTCCTGTATTGATTTTTTTGAATGGAGAAAAACCATGGCCCTTTCTACCTTAAGCCGCTCTATTAGGGGTGAAGTAGCGATTATTACAGGTGCCGCATCAGGTATGGGAAGGGCAACAGCGCACCTTTTCGGCGATGAAGGCGCGCGAGTCGCCTTGATAGATATTAATGACGATCCTCTGCAGGCAGTTGTCAAAGAAATGACCGATGTCGGTTACGACGCAAAAGGTTGGGCGCTGGATCTTGCAGATGAAGCAGCGATTGAAAAGGTGTTCTCGGAGATTGGTGATCATTTTGGTGGGATCGATATTCTGGTCAACAATGCGGGTATATCGATGTTTGCGCCAATAGATTCGGATGATTACGGGATCGCGTGGAGTAAAAGTATGGCTGTTCTTCTTACTGCACACACACTCACTATCCGAGCAGCCTTACCGTTGCTGCGTAAGTCCGCGCACGCTCGCATTGTCAATATTGCATCGACCGAGGGGTTGGGAGCAACTAAATATGGCAGTCCCTATACGGCTGCAAAAACAGGGGTAATCGGTCTGACGCGTTCTTTGGCGGTTGAGCTAGGTCCTGAAAATATTACCGTCAATTGTATTTGCCCTGGTCCTATCAATACTGGCATGACGTCAGCTATTGCAGATGGAGACAAGATCATCTTTGCTAAGCGCCGCGCTGCGCTCAGGCGTTATGGGGCTCCGGAAGAAGTCGCACATGGCACACTTGGGCTGGTTTTACCGGCGTCACAATACATCACCGGCGTTGCTCTGCCTGTTGATGGTGGCCTGACCATCCGAAATGCTTGAGCAGATGAAAGCGAATCGTTCAGAGAAAGCTTTCGATCGCGAAAAAATGCACGCGGGCAATGCAGGTCTGGAGATTGATCATGCGGCCGTCGAGATCGAGGTCGAACGCCTTTTGGCCAGCATGAGTTTGCAGCAAAAGATTCATGAAATACGTGGCTGGCAGGCAGCGCCCATCGACGGGCTTTACTATGCCGGTGGAGACGAAGCACTCAAGATACCTGCTTACAGGATGGTTGACGGTCCAAGAGGGGCGAGAACCGGAATGGCGACGGCTTTTCCTGTGGCAATAGCGCGAGGAGCAACCTTTGACGTAGAGCTTGAACGAAGGGTTGGTTTAGCGGCTGGTCTGGAGGTTGCCGCTAAAAACGGCAATGTGATCCTTGCACCGACTATTAACCTGCTCCGCCACCCGGGTTGGGGGCGTGCCCAGGAAACCTACTCGGAAGATACCTTTCACATGGGGGCGATGGGCGTGTCGTTTGTGTCCGGCGCTCAAAATTACGTGCTTACCAGCCCGAAGCACTTCGCACTTAATAATATTGAAATGACCCGGTTCGAGATGAGCGCGAATATCGACGAACGCTCACTGCATGAGGTTTATCTGCCGCATTTCAAGCGCTGCGTCGTTGAAGGTGCTGCAGCGTCGGTGATGAGTGCTTACAACAAAATAAACGGTGTTTACTGCGGTGAACACCCCGCTTTGCTCAACGATATTCTTCGGGACGACTGGGGGTTTAAGGGCTTTGTGGAATCGGATTGGTTTCTGGGAACACGGTCCACCGCAGCTGCGATTAATGCGGGCATGGATATCGAGATGCCTGTGGGTTACCGGTTTGACGACGAGAAGATTATGGCAGCGATCGCTGCCGGTGAACTGACTGAAGAAATAATTTCGCGCAATGCAGGTAGGGCGCTATATCAAAAAGTTGCCTTCGATCTTGCAAACAGGGAGCTACCCGATGCGTCAGTGGTGGAAAGCAGTCAACATATTGAACTGGCAAGGGAAGTGGCTGAGAAGTCATTCGTATTGTTAAAAAATGAGGCAGTATTGCCTTTATCGACATCGCAAAGTATCGCGGTTGTCGGTGACCTTGCAGATGTCCCGAACCTGGGCGATCGTGGTAGCAGTATGGTGACGTCATCAGAGGTTACCACGCCCCTGGCTGGGCTAAGGGCTTTTGGGAATCAGGTAGACATTAACTACTACGCCAGCGACGCTGACCTTGGCGGCATCGGAGAGTCTGATGTCGCAGTGGTTGTCGTTGGGCTGACGTATAAAGAAGAAGGTGAGTTCATTCCTACGCAGCAACAGGAATCAGAGGGCTCTGACCTTGCCCGAGGCGGCGACCGAGCCGACCTCAGGTTGCCCGAAAGCCAGGAGCAGTTGATTCTAGACGTCGCGTCGAAAGCCAAGAAAACTATCGTTTTGCTAGAGGGTGGTAGTGCGATTGAGGTGTCGAGTTGGGTAAGCGAGGTCGACGCGTTGATGATGATCTGGTACCCGGGTCGCGAGGGAGGACATGCCATTGCCCGTGTGCTCTTCGGAACGGTTAGTCCGTCAGGGAAGTTACCGGTTAGTTTCCCTCGCTCAATCAGCCAACTGGTGGATTGGGATATTACGGCCCTCGATATCACCCACGACCTGTTCCATGGTTATCGTTACCTTGACAGGAAAGAGGAGCAGCCAGAGTTTCCATTTGGGTTTGGCCTGAGTTATACAGAATTCACTTTGGAGGGTTTGCAGGTCGAGCGTGCCGACGATCGGTTTTTCCTGAATGTCAGCGTGAGGAACGCGGGCAAGACAGTTGGTGCAGCGGTTCCACAGTTGTATGTGTCGTGTCGGAACTCATCTGTTGAACGACCGGTTAAGGAGCTCAAGGGATTTGGTTGGGTTGAGTTGGAGCCGGGTGAAATAGCAGACCTGGAAATTGAACTGAGTGATGAAGAACTGTGTTACTACGATCCTTACCATGGCTGGGTGCTTGAACCCTGCACCTATGACTTCAGGGCAGGACAGGTGTCAGATAACTTGCCGCTCGAATCGACGTGGAGCTTCGATGGCGAAGACTGGTTACCCGAATGAATATAGTAGATGACCCGCGCCCGATTTATGCCTCGCCCATGGATGCAGGAACTTACAGTCTTCTTGGGCTGGACAGACACGCGCCTCAGGCGGTTAACAATCACGGCAGATACGGCGGGCTCGCGTCTGCCGATGGCCAGTTTGATATAGATTACAACCCTTGCGCAGAAGCTTTCCCTGATGAGCAAGTAGCCAGTGGCATCGTGACGTCGTTAAAAGGTTGGAATGAATCTGTGAAGTATCCCGAGACAATCAGGGATATCCGGGTTTATAAAACTGCTGGAATGAGAAAGGGCGCAACTGATGTTAGCCTGATGATATTCAATGACGGAATGGGATACCTTGGACGTAATGGGCGAGTCCGGGCGGGGCTGGTTCTGGATAGTTTACATGCGGCCGGAGAGATCCCGGCGACGCTGGCGGTGTTTATAAATCCGGGTAGACCTATCGGTGTCTCTGCCGAGCCTGCATCACAGCCGGAGAGAGACAGGGCCGATGAGCAGCGAAGTATCGAATATGATTCCCTGCGCTCCGACTATTCGGAATTTCTGCTTACAGAAATCATTCCTCTGGCGGAGAAGACCATGGATTGCTCTGCGACAGATGATCCCAACCGTCGAATGATGATTGGCATGAGCAGTGGTGGCATCTGCGCATTCACAGTGGCATGGCATCATCCTGACAGGTTTGCCAGGGTACTTAGTCACTGCGGTTCCTTCACTAACATCAAGGGTGGGCATAATTACCAGTCCATGATCAGGACCACGCCAAGAAAGCCAATTCGCGTATTCATGCAGAGCGGGGAAAACGATATCGATGGTCTATTTGGCAACTGGCCGCTGGCTAATCAGAGTGTTGCCCAGTCATTGGGTTTTTCCGGGTACGATTATCGATTTGAATTCGGTGTTGGTGGACACACACTGGCCCATGGCGGGGCGTTGTTTGCCGACGCTATTCGCTGGTTATTGCGGTAGCTGAGTTAATCGGCTTTATCGAGGGCCGCCAGCAGCGGAATTAGCTTTTCCTGCGTTGCCTCATGATAGAAATCCTCACCCAGCAACCTGACATTAGGGCCGTAGGGGCAATGTCCGAGACAGACTGACCTATCTACTGTTGCGTCTAGCCTACGTGTTTCAATTTCGCGTTCTAGCCAGTCAGCCAGAGCCTCGCTGCCTCGGTGGGCGCAGCTTGGCTGATTCGTAAAGGGCCGAAAATTAGTACAAACCACAATGGTTTTCATCTGTTTAATAGTTCAAATAATAGGCAATCAGCGGCAATCATAGCAGTTCGCAGAGTTTCACGGCTGTGGCACAATAGTCCACTTTCTTAAATCACCTTCGGAAATCAAATGGAAGATGTCGTAATAGTTGATGCCGCACGTTCTGCGGTAGGTAGAAGAAACGGGTCTCTCGGTCTGGTACATCCCACTGACACTTTGGGTCACACGATGATGAAAATGCTGGAACGTAGCAATGTTTCATCGGACAACGTTGACCAGGTGATTGGCGGTTGTATTAATAAGCTTGGCGCCCAGGGAATGAATGTCGCAAGAACTGCCTGGTTGTCGCACGGTGGGGCGGAAGAAACACCTTGTATCACGATTGACTCCCAATGTGGTTCTTCACAGGAAGCCGTTCACCTTGCGACCAGTATCCTTCGCTCAGGCATGGCCGAATGTGTGATTGCCTGTGGTGTTGAGAATATGTCGCGATTGCCCATTGGAACAGATTCAGTGGGCCTTAAACCAGAACTTGGTAAACCCGTTTCCCGCTCCTACTTCGAACAATATGAATTCACCAGTCAGTTTGAGGGTGCGGAACGGATGGCAGAAAAATACCAGATTACCCGACAGGACACTGATGCTTTTGGTCTGCAGTCCCAGGAACGTGCCAAAAAAGCGGTAGACGGTGGGCATTTCGATAGCCAGATTATTCCTATGGAAGTCCCGGTATTTGACGATGAAGGTAAGAGAACAGATGAGTCTTTTGTGTTCCAGAAAGATGAAGTGCTTCGTGATACCAGCCTTGAGGCACTCGCAGGGCTAAAACCTGTTGCGCGGGAAGATGGTGTTCATACTGCTGGAACTTCCTCGCAGATAGCTGATGGTGCTGCGTCAGTTCTGCTTATGACAGCATCCAAAGCTGCCGAGCTTGGTGTGAAACCCATCGCGCGGGTAGTTGATGCTCAGTTAGTCGGTTGCGACCCTGTGCTAATGCTCGAAGGTCCAATCCCCGCCACTGAGAAAATGCTCAAGAAAACCGGGCTTAACATTTCTGACATCGATGTGTTCGAGGTCAATGAAGCCTTTGCTTCGGTTGTACTGGGCTGGGCTAAAACAGTCGGAGCCGATATGGCGAAGGTTAACCCCAACGGCGGTGCGATTGCGCTCGGTCATCCTCTTGGTGCCACAGGCTGTTTCCTGACCACAAAGGCGGTGCATGAGTTGCAGCGCACCGACGGAGAATACGGCTTAATCGCGATGTGTTGTGGTGGCGGGCTTGGTACAGGAACCATTATTCAGAAAATTTGACGTCCAACGGGCATCACCCTGAGCGAAGTCTAAAGATTTTTAACGGGGTATACCTAGCGTCATCGTGAGCGCGGACCTTTTGGGTTACGTCGTACAGCGGGATAGCACCGCTTAGGTTGGGATGAGGCTATTGGTTGGGATGAAATTTTTGGTTGGGAAGAATTTGTTGGTTGGGAAAAGTTTTTGGTGGGACAGTATTGGTCAGCCTGAGAATCTCAGGTACCTGTGATTCTCAAGTAAATGTAGAGCAGATAAGCGCCAAGGAAAACCCCGCCGACGGTCCGACTCATTATTTGGCCCCGCATAATAAATACTGGAATTAGTACAGCTGCAAAAAGTAGGGTGGCTATGATGTCCGTCGTACCGTGTTCGGGTATTGATAGCGGGTAAATCATAGCACTGATAGGCAAAACCAGCAGGATGTTAAAAATGTTCGAACCTATGACGTTACCCACGCATAGGTCTGCCTCCTTGCGCATCGCGGCGATGATCGATGTGACAAGTTCGGGAAGGCTGGTACCGATTGCGATGACGGCCATACCAATAATGGTTGTTGAAACGTTCAGTATTACTGCAAGTTTTACCCCATGGGTTATTGTCAGTTCGCCTCCGAGGCCCAGGAAAAAGATGCCACCAAGGATGAGCATCCAGGCTCGTGATGTGGTGCCGAGCTGTGGGGACAAACTGGCAATGGTGGCCAGTAGTGGGTCCTCCACCTGCCTGAAAAAGTCCATTATCATGATGTAGACGAAAATACCGAATAACAAGAGCAGCACTAACCCGTCCGACCGATCAAGTATTGGGTCAAAACCCTTTAGCTGGGAGTCTAACGTCATGATCATCAGGGTGGTTGTCGCCAGAAGGAGCAAAGGCAATTCACGCCTGATGATTTGTCCTTCGATCGCAATCGGCGCGATCAGCGCTGCCGTACCCAGAACCAGGCCAAGATTCGCAAGATTGGAACCAGCGATGTTGCCAAATGCAATGTCGGTTTCGCCGTCTAGGGCTCCCATGACGCTTATCACAAGTTCAGGTGCACTGGTGCCGAATGCGACAACGGTTAAGCCGACAACGAGTGGCGATATGCCATGTGCTTCAGCAATACCGGAAGCGCCGCGAACAAGGGATGCACCGCCTACGAGCAGCAGGGTCAAGCCAGCCAATAAAAGTAGGACGGTTGTCATGTCGTCAGTTTATCTGGGTTAGCTTCTGAATGGCAGAAGAGTCTTGTTGCTCCAGAGCGTCCAGACGGTTCAGGGACAGCTGCCTGTAGGGTTCAAGAAATTCCTCTATTTCTTTTAGGGGGTTCGGGTTCAGCGAGTACCAGCGCTTTTGGCCATCGGGTTTTACCACCACCAGCTTCGCTTCCCGCAGGTATTTGAGGTGTTTGGAAACCGCGGGCTGGCTGAGGTCGGATCGGGTAACCAGCATATTGACGGTACATGGTTCCCGCCGGATGGCTTCGAGTAGTCGGCGGCGATTGGGTTCTGCCAGGGCATTAAATGTATCCATGGGCGCAAATATACTTATATCGTTATATAACTGTAAATGAATATAGTAAATTGTTGTCGACCGTTAACTATCCAGTGATGTCACGTAGCTATCTCGGCGGACCATGGGCTATCCTTCGACCTTCATGATTGTTAACAACCAATTTAGGGGTTAGATGTGAGTGATTTAAAAGGGCAGATTGCGGTTGTCACGGGTTCAAGTCGAGGAATTGGCAAAGGGATTGCCCTGGCATTGGCAGAGCAGGGCTGCACTGTATACGCGACGGGCAGAACTATCGGTGACGGTGATCGAACCATCGACACAACAGCGCGCCAGGTCACTGCTGCGGGTGGAGTGGGTCATGCTATCCGGTGTGATCATGGTGATGACGATGACATCGCACGGTTGTTTGAGCAGATTGGTCAAGAAGCAGGCCGTATCGATATTCTTGTCAATAATGTCTACAAAATTCCGAGCCCGCCAGCCTGGGGTGGCGGTTATTGGGATCACCCTATCTCGATTTGGGATGATCAGGTCGGTATTGGCCTGCGGGCGCATTATGTCGCGAGCTGGCATGCTGCGGGGTTGATGTTCGAAAGTGACAATGCACGAATGTTGAATGTATCGTCACCGGGTGGTCAGAGTTATCACTTTTCTTCGTCTTATGGTGCGGGTAAAGCAGGCCTGGACCGCCTAACGGCAGACATGGCAGTCGAGCTTCAGCCAAAGGGTATTCCTGCCTGTGTGCTGTATCCAGGGTCTGTGTCGACTGAATTTATTCAGGACGCTGCAGAGGAACAGGGTATGGACCTATCTCAGTCACAAACGCCATTGCTGGTTGGGCGGGCGGCCACTTCATTGCTCATGTCGGATGACATGATGGCACGTACCGGTACCATCCAGTGGGTGGAAGATCTCATTGCGGAATTTGATCTCTTTGATGAAAATGGCTCTCGTCCAACAGCGAAATATGCCCAAAGGAATAGCTAATGGAATTTGCTGTCGCAGTCGCCTCCGAAACCGATTCCTGGAAGCATGTAAAGCGAGCAGAAGAACTGGGTTTCCACTCAAGCTGGTTCTATGACACGCAGCTTCTGAATCCGGATGTTTTTATTTGCATGGCACTTGCTGCTGCAAATACATCATCTATTCGACTGGGTACCGGCGTCCTGATTCCATCCAATAGAATTGAGCCGGTGACCGCGAATGCTTTCGCAACCCTGAACAAACTGGCGCCGGGTCGTATTGACTTTGGCGTTGGTACAGGTTTTACCGGTCGCAGAACCATGGGGCTTAAGCCGATTGCGCTTGCAAAGATGAAACGCTACATAGAGCGGGTTCAGTCGTTGTTACTCGGCGAGACGATAGAATGGGATTTGGAGGCTCAGACGCAGAAAATTCGTTTTCTTAACCCTGACCTTGGACTCATTAATATTGACGACCCTGTGGATCTGCACATCTCAGCGATGGGTCCGAAAGCACGTCGCCTTGTGGCAGAAATGAAAGCCGGGTGGCTGAATTTTGGTAGTGACCCTGCCTCTCTGATCAGGGAGCTTCAAGATATGCAGAAGGCCTGGCAAGGAACTGGTGTCGATGAAGTGGCGCAGCACAGCACGGTGTTTGCGCTGGGTGCAGTACTCAGCGGTACCGATGCTGAAAATCGAGAAAAATTAATGGGTCAGGCCGCCCCGTGGACGGCCGTGATGTTCCACAATATGCTCGATGGCGTGATGCCAGTGCCTTTGAATCTTCCAGAGGATATTGCAGTGATCGTTGATAAGTACCAGCCTTTGTTAAAAGATTATCAACCAGAAGACGCAAAGTACCTGACGATTCATCGTGGCCATCTAATGTTTCTCAGGGAAGAGGAAAAGAAACTGATTACGCCTGAACTTGTGCAGGCAACATCATTCAGCGGTTCGTCTGACGAGCTCGTCGATAGAATCAGACAGTTGGGTGAAGCTGGATACAGCCAGTTCGCGATCCAACTGGTTCATGGCCAAGAGTCTGCCCTTGAGGAATGGGCAGATGTTTTTGAAAGAGTTTAGGGTGTCTTTTGCGTGTTCATCCAGAATAACGTCCAGAGGGTTGCCGGTCTTTGAATATGGCCTGAGCTATCCCGGTCGGTGCCAGAATGGTTTCCGGGTGCAACGATTATTATTGCGTTTGTGAAATAGCTAGTGCCTGGTCGATATCCCAGAGAATGTCATCGATAGACTCAAGGCCCACTGAAATTCTGATCATATCTGGCGACACGCCCGCAGCGATCTGCTCTTCGTCGTTCAGTTGGCGGTGGGTCGTTGATGCAGGATGGATAATCAGGGTCTTCGCGTCGCCAACATTCGCCAGGTGACTCATGAACTCTGCGCTCTCGATAAACTTGACGCCAGCAGCCTGGCCACCCTTGATGCCGAAAGTGAGGATGGAACCCGCGCCTTTGGAGAGATATTTTTTTGCGAGTGGTGCGTAAGCATTGTCGGGCAAGCCGGCATATTTCACCCAGCTGACGGCGCTGTGGTCATTCAAAAAGTGCGCAACTTTTTCTGCATTTTCGACATGTCTTTCCATTCGCAAGTGCAGTGTCTCCAGACCCTGCAGGAACATAAAGGAATTGAAGGGCGAAAGACTTGGGCCCAATGTCCTTAGGGTTTCCAGCCGGCACTTGGTGATGTAGCCGAAGTCGCCGAAGGTCTCATAAAACCGAATCCCGTGGTATCCCTTAGAGGGCTCGACCATTTCCGGGAACTTCCCGTTATCCCAGGGGAATTTCCCTGATTCGATGATGACTCCGCCTATGGATGTGCCATGACCGCAGATAAATTTGGTTGCGGAGTGAACCACAATGTCCGCGCCATGTTCGAAAGGCCTACATAGATATGGCGATGCGAAGGTGTTGTCGATCATTAATGGGATGCCAAATTCATGTGCAATATCGGCGACAGCCTGAATATCAATCAGGTTGTTAGATGGGTTGCCGATGGTCTCGATGAACACGCAGCGAGTCTTGTCTGTTATGGCCGCACGAAAATTTTCGGGGTCATCGGGGTCAACAAACGTTGTGTTGATCCCCATACGACGGAAGTTCACGTCAAACTGGGAGTAGGTGCCGCCATATAACGTGCTGGCTGAGACGATCTCATCACCATTAGATAGCAGTGTGAGCAGCGCGGTCATTTGTGCCGCCAGACCCGACGCTACTGCCAGTGCGGCGGTTCCGCCTTCCAGCGCCGCCATGCGCTCTTCGAACATGGCCGTTGTTGGATTGGATAAGCGGGTATAGATGTTTCCAAAGGTTTGCGCATTAAATAGGCTTGCGGCATGGTCGGTATCGTCGAAGACATAGGCGGCTGTTTGGTAAATAGGCGCAGCTCGTGAACCGGTTGCGGGGTCAGGAATTTGTCCTGCATGAAGGCAGAGTGTCTCGAAGTCGTATTCATGGTCTGGCATGGGTCATCCTGTTTTCATTTATTACGCTCCAGGTGGAGCTTGTTTGTCTCTCGCTGCGGGTTTGATATTTCAAGCTACTCGCACTCCAATTCACGCCGCAGGCTTTCCGTTCACGCCGCAGGCTTTCCGTTCACGCCGCAGGCTTTCCGTTCACGCCGCAGGCTTTCCGTTCACGCCGCAGGCTTTCCGTTCACGCCGCAGGCGCTTTACACCACCCGCCGAGGGCGTTTGCTGGAGATAACCCCCGTGTTGACGCCGGACCAGTTAAGGCCGCCGAAGAGTCGGGCGTATTCGATTTTCATGCAGCGGTCCATTACTACGGTCATGCCTTTGCTTCTGGCCACTGCGGCTGCTTCTTCGTTGGCTATGCCCAGTTGCATCCAAAAAACCTTGGCGTCCAGTTTTTCTGCGCCGTCAATATAACCGGCGACATGCTCTGCGCGCTGAAATAGATCAACAATGTCGACAGGTTCGTCAATCGAGGCCAGGTCAGGTACGCAGCGCTGCCCGAGTATTTCGTCATAGTTAGGGTTCACGGGTATAACCTTGTAACCGTGATCCAACAGATACTTCGCCGCAAAGTAACTTGGCCTAAACCAGTTGCCCGATAGACCAACCAT
>Ga0206679_10001581_pt1 | contig 18751 bp, 15 predicted proteins | sample M110012015metaG_FD_155464 | JGI IMG/M metagenome (GOLD analysis project Ga0206679, IMG submission 155464) | Ammonia-oxidizing marine archaeal communities from Monterey Bay, California, United States - M1 100m 12015 | ecosystem: Environmental > Aquatic > Marine > Intertidal zone | place: USA... | reverse complement strand
GACCGACCCACTTCAGGTATTGTACTTTATGCTAGAACATCAAAGGCACTTAGCAGAATGAACGAGCAATTTCGAGAAAAACAAGTACAAAAAACATATTGGGCAGTAGTAGAGAAAACACCTCCAAATTCTTCTGGAAGTTTAGAGAATTATTTACAGAAAAATCAAAAACAGAACAAGTCGTATGTTACTAAAAACCAAGGAGGAAAACATGCTATTTTAGATTATAAACTACTAAAAAAACTTGACAACTTTTTTCATTTAGAAATTAAACCAAAAACAGGAAGGCATCATCAAATAAGAGTTCAATTATCACATATTGGTTGCATTATAAAAGGAGATTTAAAATATGGAGCAAAACGATCTAACAAAGATGCTTCTATACATCTGTTAGCACAAAAACTAGAATTTATTCACCCAGTAACAAAAGAAAATATTACAATTTTAGCTCCAGCTCCTAAAGAAAGTGTCTGGGATGCTTGCTAATAAGAAACTCTTATATTTGCTTTCATGAAAAAAAGGATTTTATTTTTATTAGTTTTAATTCCCATAATTGTATCCTCTCAATCCGTATCAGAAAAGGTTTTAAAAGAATATGAAGATACACTCTCTTCAATTGCTCATACAATGATGCACGGAAAAACAGAACAAATCCGTACAGAAGCAAACAAAGGTTTTATATCAGAATTATTAGAAGTATTGCAATACAGTAATTCTTATTTCTTTCCATTCGACTCTCTTAAAACCATAAGCAGACTTCAACCAGAAGATAATAGCTTTCGACTCTTTAATTGGATCCTAAAAAAAGACAATGGAACATATCAATATTTCGCATACATTGTACTACCTCCTAGCAAAAACGAAAATAGAATAATAAAACTAAAAGAAACAGAAAAACATTTACTTGATTTTAAAAAAAGTATCCTACATCATACCGATTGGTACGGAGCTTTATATTATAAAATTATAAGTCCAAAGAAAAATAATAAGCACTACACCCTACTTGCATGGGATGGAAATAATACAAAAAGTATTATAAAAATAATAGACATACTAGAAATAAAAGATGATGGAATATGGTTTGGAAAAGACCTGTTTCTAAAAGATGGAAATACTACTAAAAGAATAGTTGTAGAATACAATTCTAATACTTCTGTTTCTGTAAATTACGATAAAGAGAAAAATAGAATTATTTTAGATCATTTAGTTCCACTAAAAGAAGGTCAGGAAGAATATAAAGCCTTTTATGTTCCGGATGGTAGTTACGATTGTTATCAATACAAAAATGGAAAATGGATTTTTAAGGAAGATATTGATGCTAGAACAAGTACAATAACACCTAGAATATCAAAAGAAAAACAAGACAAAGGTCTCTTTAAAAAATAATATGTTACAACTCTCCTTTTCAGATAAGATAGAAGTGGGATGTGATGAAGCAGGTAGAGGATGTCTTGCAGGTCCGGTAGTAGCAGCTGCAGTTTTACTACCAGATTCTTTTAACAACAATGTATTAAACGACTCCAAACAACTCAGTAAGAAAAAAAGAGAGGAACTAGAAACCATCATAAAGAATGAAGCAATTAGTTTTGGTGTTGGAATTGTTTCTCCACAAGAGATTGACGAAATAAATATATTAAACGCTTCCTTTTTAGCCATGCACCGGGCTATAGACCAAATAAAAGAAAAATATGAACTTCTACTAATAGATGGAAACCGATTTAACAAATACAAAAACACCCCTCACCAATGTATTATAAAAGGGGATGCTAAATTTATGAGTATTGCAGCCGCATCTGTACTTGCAAAAACTGCTAGAGATAAAATAATGAATGATTTATCGGTAGAGTTCCCACTGTATGGATGGGAAACAAACCAAGGGTACCCCACCAAAAAACACAGAGATGCAATCCGAAAGTTCGGTGCTAACAAATACCATAGGAAAAGTTTCCGATTGCTACCAAATCAGCTAAAGCTATTTTAATAATTTTGTCTTTATATTTAAAGATGAAAAAATGAACAAAACTCTAAAAGGTATTATTGTAGTAATAATTTGTTTATCCGCTATTTCCTATTGGGTTTATATAGGAATAAATAAAAAGACTGAAATAGAAACAACTGAAACAATAACAGAGGACACCTCTGGTCTTATTTTTAATCTAATACAAAAAGATACCAGCTTATTTTTAGACTCTCTTATAGGTAGTTATTATGTTTCTTATTCTGATAGTACTAACTATATAAACATTCTTAAAAACCAGAAAACACAAGAAATAATAATTGGAAATATTGCTCCATATACTACAAAAGAATTCTTAAGTTTAACCTATAGTAAAAAAACTCAGAAAAACTATAAAACATATCTGAAGAACAATAAGAAATTCCAAGAGTGGGACTCTCTAAACACTACATTAAAAACTAAATTTGATTTTAATATAAATGAACTCTCCTCTTTTACAAATGAAATAGGAAGTTTTAGATGTAATACTTCTATTTGTTATTATCTAAAATCAGATGAAGCATACAACATAAGTAGTCTCTTACTTTTAACTAACGATAGTGTGTCCTCTCTGAAAAAAGAAGAACTAACAATATATAAAACCTATACAGATAATCTTTTCCAACTACTTGCAGGAGATCTATTTACAGAAAATAAAGATTATTATATAAATATGGGAGATTATTTTGTTTTCTCGTCTGATACATCAGAGTTAAGTTACATTTACCAAATCTTAGAAGAGGGAAACACTTTGGAGAAAAATCCTTTATTTACCAACTATAAAAGTAAACAATATTCTGAATACGGACTAAATTATTACTCTGATATAACCAAAGATGATGACACTTTAAACAGAATACTTTCCTACCAACTAAGAGGAGAACAAAATGGAGTAATCTCTAATTTTAATATATTTTATTCCGAAAAGATTTTGGATACTATAATTATGGACACTCTTTTAGTAGATACAACAATAACACAGGAGGAATTATTAATAAATGATATAGTAAATTCTACCATTCAATCTCAAGAGAAAGAAGATTTAGGAGAAATAATATACACTTTAAAAGAGGGAGAAACATACCGTAATGCAACTGTAAATCTTAAAAAATTGTTGGAAGAAAACGGATACGATTACCAAAAAATAAAAGCAGAACATATATTCTTTTTTAGTAACAAAGGAAACACAAAACTAGATTGGAAAACAGCTAAATCCAAATACTTAGGAAAAGGTTTAGCTAAAAAAGGAGATTACTTTTTAATGAAAAAGTTTTATTATTAATTCAGGAAATAAGTTAAACTAAAAGTGGGTATTACATCCTTTTTTATTACTCCCATCAGAGGAAATAAAACCCCCGCATTTATTAGTATTTTCTTCTTTTTTGTGTCCAACAAATAATTAAGTTGAGGGCTTATAGCAAAGTCCAACCTTTGTGTTTCATCTTTTGCAAACATATCATATATTCCGTTTGCAGATACACTTCCATACAATTTATCAAACAAATGCATTCCACCTCCAACAGAAGCTCCGCTAAATACAAAGGAGGAATTTAACTCTGCATAAACAAAATACTCTTCTGTTTTCATATAGTTTAGTCCTACCCCATAAGCAAACGGAAATCCGTAAGTATGCGTAACAAATAATTCCTGCTGTTTTTGCTTAGAAATACCCTTATCAAATTGATCTAAATCATATCGTTCTATTAAAGAGATTAATTTTTCAGCATAAGTAGGACTCGTAGCATATCCCGCCTTTTTTAGTCCTTTTGCCCATCCTTTATAATCTGTTAATTCCAAATCAAACAAGGAGGAGTATCGTCCTCTTTTGGATAGGAATAAGGAATGATCTCTGTACGATTGTTTTACCTTCTTGTACTTCCGAAAACATTCGTTTTCCGCATCATCATCTGCAAAAATTTCTGCTCCCTCCCATCCGTGGCATTTTATCCCAAAATGGTTTTTACCTTCAGTAGCTAAATAACTTTCTCCATTTCCACTTTCTAGTATTCCTTGTGCTAAGGTTATAGATGCAGGAACTCCAAATTCATTCATCTCGCTTACGGCCAAATCAGCATATCTTTCAATATACAAATCGGTTTTACTTTGCGAAAAAACAGAGAACCCCAATAAAAGAGATAAAAGAAAAAAGAAATATTTCATTCCACTAAAATATACATTTATCATAAATTTTATACATTTGGAAAATCTTAATTATAAACATTTTACAATGAAAAGAAAACACTTTCTTAAATCTGTAATTGGAGCTTCTGCCTTTTTAGGAATTCCATTTAATAGTTTTTCATCTGATAGAACTTCTGTTCAGGAATTGATAGACAATACCCAAAAAGACGTGGACGGAAGTATGTTCGGATTTGCGGACTCTCCTATAAAAAAAGTAAGGGTGGGTATTATTGGTTTAGGAAATAGAGGAAATACCCTTCTGGAGATGTTTCAATATTTAGTAGAAAACAATCATGCTGAAATTGTTGCTCTATCAGATATTACAGAAAAGAAAGTAAATTCTACTTCCGAAAAACTAGCTGTTTGGCAAAAAAAGAAAGCAAAACTATATTATAAAAGCCAAAACGATTGGAAACAACTCTGTCTCAGAGATGATATTGATTTGGTAATAATTGCTACTCCTTGGGATTTGCATACTCCAATGGCCGTTTACGCAATGGAAAACGGAAAACATGTAGGAAGTGAAGTTCCTGTTGCTTCTAGCATTGAAGATTGTTGGAGTTTGATACAAACTGCCGAGCGTACCAAAAAACATTGTATGATGATGGAAAACTGCAATTACAATGAAGAAGAACTTTGGGTACTCAACATGATACAAGAAGGAGTTTTTGGAGATATTACACATACAGAAGGTGCTTATCTTCACGATTTGAGAGCGTTAATGCTACACGATACTTATTATGAAGGACAATGGAGATTGCACGAACATGCCGAAAGAGATGGAAACTTCTACACCACTCACGGATTAGGTCCTATTTCCTTTTATTTAAATATTGGTAGAGGAGATACTTTTTCTCACTTAACATCAATGAGTAGTAGAGAGTTGAATTTGAGTATTGCTGCAAAACAAGCAGGACACCCAATTCAATCGTACAAATGTGGGGATATGAACAATACCATGATCAGAACAGAAAACGGAAAAACAATACTTCTTCAGTTTGATGTACATACGGGAAGGCCTTATTCCAGAATAAACAAAATAGTGGGTACAAAAGCGGTACATGATGGCTACCCAAGTAGACTATATATTGAGGGAGAAAAACCAGAATATTGGGGACACAATTGGTTAAAAGAAAAGGAATATGATGAGTATAGAAGTAAATACCAACATCCAATAATCAATAAACTAAAAACGGTAAGCCAAGGATTTAAACAAGGACACGGAGGTATGGATTTTGTAATGATTTACAGATTGGTAAGATGTCTTAATTTAGGATTACCACTAGACATAAATTTATACGATAGTGTTTTATGGAGTTCTATCACTCCACTTTCCGAACTTTCGGTTGCTACAAATAGTCAATCTATAAAAATACCCGATTTTACGGCCGGCACATGGAAAAACAACAGTAAGTTAGAAATTATGAGGGAGATTTAATCCAAACCTATCGTTCATTCCTTTATTACCTTGCAAACCACCTGTGTGTATTGCTAAAATACTACTCCCTTTTGGGAAGTAATCTTTAGCAATTAAATCCATTATTCCGAACATCATTTTTCCGGTATATATTGCATCTAACGGAATGTTTTCTGTGTGGTAAAAATCCATTATAAATTGGATTAACTCTTCCGATATTTTAGCATACCCACCAAAATGGTAATCTGTAATTAATGTGCAATTTTGTTTGTTTGTCCAACTTAATATGTCCTTTTCTAACTCTTCACCTCCTTTTAGGGCAGGAAATCCTAATACCTTCTGATTATCGGAAGATGAATTTACAATCCCTGAGATAGTTCCTCCAGTCCCTACTGCACAAGAAATATAATCTTGTGTATCATTCTCCTCCAAAATATCAGCCGTACCTTTTATTGCCAAATTGTTGGTTCCTCCTTCCGGAATTAAATAAAAATCTCCAAACTTATCTTTTAACTTTTCCATAAAACCTTCTGTATGTTTTTGTCGGTACTCTTCCCTACTTACATAATGGAGTTCCATGGAGTTTTCTTTTGCAAAACTTAAAGTATCGTTTAGGGGTAAAGTTTCCTCTCCCCTAATTATTCCAACACTTTTAAATCCTTTTTTATTTGCAGCAAATGCTGTAGCCACTATATGATTGGAATAGGCACCACCAAAAGTTAAGATAGTATCTGTGTTTTGTTTTCCCGATTCTATTAAGTTATATTTTAGCTTATAGTATTTATTACCAGAAACAAATGGATGAATCAAATCTATTCTCTTTATAAAGAGTTGTATTTCTTTATCTTTTAGTAGAGAATGGGATATTTCCTGAGTTATTATTTTCATTTGTGCAAATATCGTAAATTTGCCGTTAAATGAAAGAATTTTCAAAAATACAAAATCTAGATAAAGATGAATATTACCACTCCAAAGAAGGATATATTGTTTTTACAGAAAAGTACCATTTAAAAAGAGGATATTGTTGCAACAATAACTGCAAACATTGTCCGTACAAAAAAGACGATAAAAGAAAACAAAATGACCGATATTAAACAAGCCATTTTAGCAGGCATTCCATCCGAATTACCTCCAAAAAAACAATACGACACTACTGTAAGTCATGCCCCAAACAGAAAGGATATACTTACAAGAGAGGAAAAGAAACTTGCCATAAAAAATGCATTACGATATTTCCCGGAAAACCTACATTCTGTATTAGCTACAGAATTTGCAGAGGAGTTAAAAGAATATGGTAGAATCTACATGCACCGATACAGACCAGATTATGAAATAAAATCTCGTCATTTTGAAGATTTCCCTCATAAAAGCAAACAAGCTGCCGGAATAATGATGATGCTATCCAACAACTTGGACCATGCCATTGCACAACATCCACACGAACTGATTACTTATGGTGGTAATGGAGCTGTATTTCAAAACTGGGCACAATATTTACTCTGTATGCAATTGCTAGCAGAAATGACAGATGAGCAAACTTTGGCTTTGTATTCTGGTCACCCTATGGGATTATTTCCATCACACAAAGATGCACCAAGAGTTGTAGTAACCAACGGAATGATGATACCTAACTATTCCAAACCAGACGACTGGGAAAAATTTAACGCTTTAGGTGTTACTCAATACGGACAAATGACTGCAGGAAGTTTTATGTATATCGGTCCGCAAGGTATCGTACACGGAACCACTATTACCGTACTTAATGCTTCCCGTAAAATAGATTCTACCGCAAAAGATATGAGTGGTAAAATATTTGTTACTGCAGGATTGGGAGGTATGAGTGGAGCTCAACCTAAAGCAGGAGTTATTGCAAAAGGAGTTTGCATAGTAGCAGAAGTAAATCCGGAAGCAACTTACAAACGACACGAACAAGGCTGGGTAGATGAAGTATATAAAAACCTAGATGAATTAATAGACAGAGCAGTACAAGCCAGAGAAAACAAAGAAGCGGTATCATTAGCTTATGATGGAAACATTGTTGACCTTTGGGAACGATTAGTAGAAAGGGAAATACATATTGAATTAGGTTCCGACCAAACTTCCTTACATAACCCATGGGCAGGTGGATACTACCCTGTTGGGATGAGTTTTGAAGATGCGAATGATATGATGGCAAATAATCCGGAACAATTTAAAGAGGAAGTACAAAAAACATTAGTACGACATACCAAAGCCATTAATACATTAAGCCAAAGAGGAATGTACTTTTTCGACTATGGAAATGCCTTTTTACTGGAAGCAAGCCGTGCAGGAGCAGATATACTAAAAGAAAATGGAGATTTTAAATATTCCTCTTATGTGCAAGATATTATGGGACCAATGTGTTTCGATTATGGTTTCGGTCCTTTCCGTTGGGTATGTGCTTCCAACACAGAAAAAGATTTAGAAATTACAGATAAAATTGCAGGAGAAGTTTTAGAAGAATTAATGAAAACTGCTCCTAAAGAAATTCAATTGCAACTGCAAGACAACATCAATTGGATAAAAGCAGCAGGAGAAAATAAAATGGTAGTCGGATCGGAAGCCAGAATACTTTATGCAGATGCAGAAGGAAGAATGAAAATTGCAGAAGCATTTAATAATGCAGTAGCATCTGGAGTACTCTCCTCTCCTATTATTTTGGGTAGAGATCATCATGATGTAAGTGGTACAGACTCACCTTACAGAGAGACTTCCAATATTTATGACGGATCGCAATTTACGGCAGATATGGCCATACAAAATGTGATTGGCGATAGTTTCAGAGGTGCAACTTGGGTATCCATCCATAATGGTGGTGGCGTAGGTTGGGGAGAAGTAATAAATGGTGGTTTTGGTATGATGTTAGATGGAACAAAAGATTCAGAAAGAAGATTGAAATCCATGCTATTTTGGGATGTAAATAACGGAATAAGCAGGAGGAGTTGGGCCCGTAACAAAGAAGCTAATTTTGCTATAAAAAGAGCTATGGAAATGGATCCTAACTTAAAGGTAACTATACCCAACTTTGCAGATGATACTTTGATAAATAAACTAAATCTATAAAATATGACTAATCGAGTAAACCCATCTATTTTTAAGTTTTTAAATACACTAAAAGATAATAATAACAGAGCTTGGTTTGCCGAAAATAAAGAGTATTATTTGGAGGAAGAAACGAAAATAAAATCCTTTTTCACTTCTGTTTTTCAGGGGTTACAATTGCAAGATAATCTGGAAGGAATGAAAGCCTACAGAATATATAGAGATGTTCGTTTTTCGAAAGACAAATCACCTTATAAAATATACAGAAGTTGTAGTTACAAAAGAGCTACCCAAGCTTTGAGAGGAGGGTATCATTTGGAAATAACAAATGATGGATCGTTTTTGGCAGCTGGATTTTGGCAACCTAACAAAGAAGATTTACTCAGAATACGACAGGAGTTTGAATTAGATGGAAATACAATTACTGAAATTTTAGAATCAAAAGATATTAAAAAAATATTTGGAGGATTCTACAAAGGACATTCTCTAAAAAAAGCGCCAAAAGGATTTGACAAAAACCATCCTAATATCCAACTAATAAATAAGAAGGATTTTATATTAATGAGGAAGTTTACAAATAAGGAAGTTCTACATAAAGATTTCCAAAAAACGGTATTAAAATCCTTTGAGTCCGTAAGACCTTTTTTCGATTACATGAGTAGTGTACTTACTACAGATTTAAATGGAGAGTCCATAATAGAAGATTAATTTATAGTATGAACAGATAAGATTTAGTAAATATTATTTTTTTGAAGTTAATTTTTATATGTAGTTTTGTACAAACAAAAAACTATTAAAATGAAAAAGATAATATTCAGTATTCTGACTATAATCAGTGTAAACACTTACTCTCAAGTTGAAATGAGTACTAACTCTGCACAAAATCAACCTACATACTTAATTGATAATGTATTAATTGGAAACGGAGTAACTACCTCCAACCATGTTTTTACAGGAGATTCTTCCCAAATTGGATATTTTACAGATCCTACAGGAGCTATAGGGTTTACAGAAGGATTTATTCTTTCTTCAGGAAGTGTAGATTCTGTAGGAAAAATAGGATCTGATACAATTTGGTGGAATTACATTTGGGATAGTACATTTACAAATATTATTGATTCTACACCAATAGTGCAAGGATACCACTTAACATCTAGTTTAATGGGTGCTGGAGATCCGGATTTATTAACTATTGCAAATTCAGTTCCTGGATTAATTGGTCAGACGTTCTCTGTTTCTTCTACTGGAGATGCAGCTATTTTAGAATTTGATTTTGTTCCTTCTGCAGACACAGTGAAATTTAACTATGTTTTTGCATCAGAGGAATATTTAGATTTTGTAAACTCATCTTTTAATGATGTTTTTGCATTCTTTATATCAGGACCTGGAATTACAGGTCCATATGCCTCACCGGCTGCATTTCCAAATGGAGCCATCAACATTGCTGAAGTACCAAATTCTAACCCTTCGTTACCAATTACTATATCTACAGTAAACGATACTTTAAACTCACAATATTACAATCATGACACTTCTGCTGCCGCATCTGCATTTAATGGATTTACGGATGTATTTACCGCAAAAACGGCTGTTATACCTTGTAATGTTTATCATATAAAACTTGCTATTGCAGATGGCACGGATGGTTCTTACGATTCAGGAGTCTTTTTTGAAGCGGGGAGTTTTGACGCTACCGAGCCAGGAGCACTTAATGTAAATACTGTAACTACTGATATTTTATGTTTTGGAGATACAACAGGAACCGCACAACTTTGTATTGCTGGAGGAGTTGCACCATATACTACAAATTGGTATGGTGTAAACCCTAATAATTTAGGAGCAGGAACCTATAATGTAAGTGTTACAGACGCTCAAGGATCTTCTGGTGGTTCTACTTACACAATATCAGGACCATTACAATTATTACTATCTACAAGCTATACAGGAATTCAATTAGAAGGATCCGTAAGTGGGGGTACTGCAAACTATACTTATAACTGGACTATAAATGGAGTTAGTGTAAGTACTTCAGATGTTTTTACTCCTACACAAAATGGTGACTATATACTTACTGTAACTGATGCAAACGGATGTATTGTTTCTTCTGACCCTGTAAATGTATCGAACATACAAGTAGGTATTTCGGATATATTAACTGAAAAATTAGTTGTATATCCTAATCCGTTTACTACTAAAACTACTATTAATTTATTAGACAATTCAATAGTAAACAATATTTCCTTATTCGACCCACAGGGTAGAAAAGTAAAAGATTTTACACACAATGTAAGTTCTGATAAAATAGAGATTGAAAAAGGAAATTTACAAAATGGAATTTATTTACTAATTATTGAAAGCAATAATTACATATCGAAAAGTAAATTGATAATAGAATAAACAACTAATATATAATAAAAACTCCCAGCAGGAATGTTGGGAGTTTTTTTTTATAAATCTCCCTCCAACTTTGCCCCAATAATGATGTGTTCTATTAACATATCTTCTCTGTTATTTACTGGGTCGTATTCTTGTTTTAAATTGTTATCGTAAATTTTGGCCATGGTTTGCCAAAAGAAGGCATTTACAGAACCTCTGTACTGTTTCAGTAATTTGTAAGTAGATATTTTAGTTTCTCTGTAAATCAGTTTTACCAATATATTCCCTTCCGTTCTGGTCAATTTTTTCAACTCCTCTCCTAGTTCTTCTTTCAGGAATTTACTTACTTTTTTGGTGTGTTTTTTCTTTTTTCTTTTTCTGGAAATGGAATCCAATTCCTTTTCTATTTCTTCTAGTTTTTCCTTGGTGTAAATAGCGTAAGGATATACTTTTAATACTTTCCTTTTCAGGATATAATAGCGTCTCCTCTCCTTTTGGTCTTTAAACGAAAGAACATCTACAGTTGGGATTTCAGAGATTAAAATGGTATCTCCTTTTTCTACAATAAAATCTTTTATAATTACATCTTGAGAAGATAAGTCTGCAAAGCAGAACAGACTAAGTAGAATTAATATTTTCTTAGTTTCTTTCATTTTGTATTACAAACTCCCTACGAATCACACCTATGTTAGTATGTAACTCTATAAAATACAGCCCAGAAGAAAAAGTAGATACATCTATACTTTTTGTTTTATCATTAAATTTTTCCGAAAACACTTCTCTCGATTGAATATCGTAAATTTTTATCGTATTTATTATTTCTTTATTTTCAATTACCAAATAGTTAGATGTAGGATTGGGGTATATTCTTAAATCAGTATTCAATGCTACATCAGACTGAGGATTTAAAAATACTGCCGTAGCTTCTGAAAATTCTGATTTACAGTTTTCCATCATTTGTACATTATAGAAAAAATAATAGTAATCTGGATCTCCAAAAGGAGAGTTATGCCCTGTAATAGAAGCTAAGCTTCCGATAGAATACGGATAAACCGCTCCAGAATTAGATCTGTATAAATCCGGATTGGAAGTAGATAAACCTAACTGTAAGCCATTCATAACCGGAACATCAAAATTAATGTTTAAAGTATTTAAACCAAGCTGAACTGTAATAGTAGTATCTTCTAAAACCTGAGAATTATTATCTCTTAATTCAAAAATAATAGACTTAGATGTACCAGCATAAACATCAAAGGAAACCATAGTAGAAGGAGTATAACAATCTATATACATATGTCGGTCATTATTATAAAAACCTCCACCACCAATAGTATTGTCAATAGGACCTCCATAAACTGGAGCACTACCAAATTCTCTTACGTAATAAGTTGTGTTTTGCGTAAGTAAGGGAGTAATAAAATTAGCTCCAGAATATAATACAGAACTACCTAGAGTATCTGCATACCATTTTACAAAGTTAGATGGAGAACTTAATGTAAATGTAGAAGGATTAACATAAGCAGTATCGTTATAAGCAATAGGTGCAGGAGTATAAGCTACATTCGCAATATTAATATACAAAATAGTATCTACTCCCAAACTATTCGACACTATTAACTGAACGGTATAAGTTCCATTATTATCATAAATATGAGTAGGATTTTGTAAGTTAGAGATGTTTCCATCTCCAAAATCCCAAGTCCAACTATTTGGTTGATTCTGACTTAAATCAGAAAAAATTAGTTCCCCAGTACAACTTTGTGTACTAGAAACAGAAAAATCTGCTACAGGAGGAGCTACACAACCATTATAAGTAGGTTGAGCATTTACAGCTACAGCTCTTCTTCCTTTACTATGATTTACTTTTGCACAAACTGAAAACCAGCTATCCACTACTGTATTATTAGGATTTATGAAAAAAACATTTGAAATGGTACTAGTAGTCATAGAGTCCATATATACATTACCTAACATACTTAGCTCATAAGAAGTAGCACCAGTAACAGCAGACCAAAGTACATATATAGAGTCCGGACAAATCCAATCTACCAAAATATTCTGAGGAATACCAACTATAGTAAAATTTTCATCACTTTCATCAGAGTAAAGCCCTCTAGATACTCTTACCTTAACCATATCGCTTACAGTATTTGGTACCGACCATGGGAAATATCTGTTACTTGGACTTACGGAAGAATTTATAATATTCCAATTTATACCATCAGTAGTATATTCTAACATAAAAGGAGTTGTACTCTCTGAAGCATCCCATCTTATATATTCAGATTCTCCGGGCACAAAACCTTCTCCACCTATAGGATAGGTAAGTTCAATATCATCTGTAATAAACTCATAAGTAATCCAATATTCCTGAGGGCCATAAGGAATAGAGAAACCACTTATATTTAAAGTATAATTTCCTGCTGTAGGGTTATTTATTAGTATTTGTTCCATATTATTTAAATCGTCTGTACCAGGAACAGCTACCGAATTTAATGCCGACTGAGTTGGACTCTCATCCAACACTAAAGGACTGTAAGAAAGTCCTAAAGGTAAATAAGTTAATGTAGTATTTATATCATTAACTAAAGCAATAGATGAGGAAGTAGAAGCCTCCTTATCGTGCCAATAGGTCATTATTTTTACTTGATTAACTCCAGAAGGAATAGTTATAGTATGTGTATTTGCTCCTGATTGAGAGATAGAAGAAGTAGCATAATTATTATTTTCTAACATTTTAACCGCCTTAAATGCGTTCACCTCACCCCAACCATGTTTAAAATCTGGCCCAGGGTTCCCTAAATCATCTGCTGAATTTAATAAAATACATTTCATAAGTGCAGAAGGAGGATTTACTCCTCCATTAAGTTCTTTATAGGCTTGGTACAATTGTGCCAACACCCCGGCAATACCTGGGCAAGCCATTGAAGTTCCTGTAAAATGATCGTAACTAAATGGAGGGACAGTAGACCAAACAGAACTTCCCTTAGATGCAATATCTGGTTTTATTCTACCATCAGCAGCCGGACCTCTACTAGATGAACTAGCCAAGTTACCTATCCCATTTAAATTAGCAACTGCTAATACATTTTTACCTTGTTTATGACCTCCAGTTACATTTCCCCATCCACTTCCTGCACCATAACTACAATCGGAACTACCGCTATTACCAGCCGAAAAAACATGCAGTAAAGAAGGATATAAAGTTATCTGTTCGTCTAAATCCTTTGATAGAGAAGTATATCCAGCATTACATCCATTTCCATAAGATTTGGAAGTGATAATTACATCATTGTTTTGGTATATTGTTGGTACATCATAATAGTTGTTGTTAGAAGAGGAATATACATATAAAAAAGCTCCGTTTGCCATACCAGCTGCTAGAGGATCAATATTTCCTGAACCCATAATAGTACCTGCCACATGATCACCATGATCATTAGAAATACTAGAACTACAACCTCCACAATTACTTTGGTCTATTCTACCTTGATAATCTGCATGAGGACCAATTAATCCATCATCTTGCATCATTACATTTATTCCAGATCCATCATAATGACGCCCAGTTGTAAATTTTGTATTTATAACATTTGACCTATGCAAAGTTATTCCCTCATGATTTTCTTTTTCAGATGGAGGATCAATTGGCTCAATATAAGAAACATAATCTAACTCTGAAAAAAGGTTTAAATTGTTTTTATCGATACTTACGGTTAATGAATGAGAAAAGGCATTGACATCCTCAATACTTTCCGACAACAGCCTTACTTCTTCTATTTTATCTGAAATAATAATGTTTTCATGTAGTAATAGTTTTACAAATAATAAATTTCCTTTCATGGCCCAATCAGGAAATTTACTTCCACTTAACTTTGGGTCAATTTTATATTCTGCTTTTATCTTGTTAACTGAAATAATATCATATTTGTCTAAATTTTCAGATGAGATATTATTGTCACAGTATACAGCAAAAATATTTTTCGGGAGATAATATAGAAAATTTACTCCTAGTTTTCCTAATTCCTTTTTTTTCGTTTCTGTTGGAGTTTCATTGAAAAATAACAATCTATAATTATCATTTCCGTTTATAGAAGTTTCTAAATTCTGTTCTAATTTAAAAGTTCCTGACTTTAATTTTAACTGAACTATTTGAGAGAAAGATGTGGAAGATAAAAATAAAGCACAAATAAATAATAATGTTTTTTTCATATAAATATATTTTCTACAAATATACAAAGCAAATTCAGTTTAAAAAGCTTCTGAAAAACTAATTCAATTTTTCTTATTTGTTCAGTATAAACCGCTTACTTTTGTGTTATGATAAAAGAAATACAGTTACAAGTTTTACCCGAGCAAACTGCTAATATAGAAGTTCTGAAGGAACTTGTAGCCGCAAAATTAAATATAGAATTATCTGAAATAAATCATATAGAAATTATAAAAAGGTCTGTTGATGCCAGACAAAGAACTATAAAAGTAAACCTAAAATTAGAGGTTTATATAAAACAGGATTTTGTAAAAAAAGAAGAAGACTTTCCTATCTATAAAAATGTAGAAGGAAAAGAAGAAGTAATAATTGTAGGTGCGGGTCCGGCAGGTATGTTTGCAGCACTTAAATTATTAGAAATTGGTAAAAAACCAATTATTATCGAAAGAGGAAAAGATGTAAGAAGTAGAAGAAAAGATTTAGCAAACCTAACAAAAAACCATGTTGTAAATGAAGACTCAAACTATTGTTTTGGAGAGGGTGGTGCAGGAACTTTTTCGGATGGAAAACTATATACCAGAAGCAAAAAAAGAGGAGATGTAAATAAGGTGTTAGATGTATTGGTAATGCACGGAGCAACTCCTGAAATAAGAGTTGAAGCACACCCCCATATTGGTACAAATAAATTACCTAAAATAATACAAAATATAAGAGAAACTATTTTAGAGTACGGAGGAATCGTACTATTTGATAGTAGAGTAACAGACGTCCTTTTAATGGGTAATAAAGTAGATGGTGTAGAATTACAAAATGGAGATAGGATACATGCCGAAAAAATAATACTTGCTACCGGTCATTCTGCAAGAGATGTATTTGAACTGTTAGACACAAAAGAAATAGAAATTCAGGCAAAAGCATTTGCTCTTGGAGTAAGGGTAGAACATACTCAAGAACTAATAGACCAAATACAATACAAATGCAAAACAAGAGGTGAGTTTTTACCTCCTGCACCCTATTCTGTAGTAAAACAAATAAAAGGAAGAGGTGTTTATTCTTTTTGTATGTGTCCTGGAGGAATTATTGCTCCCTGTGCAACAAGTCCTGGAGAAGTAGTGACTAATGGTTGGTCGCCATCCAGAAGAGATTATGCAACTTCCAACTCAGGAATTGTAGTAGAGTTAAAAGTAGACGACTTTGCTAAATACGAAAAATTTGGAGCACTTGCTGGAGTGCAATTTCAAAAAGAAATAGAACAAGAAGCATGTAAAATAGCAGGAGGAACACAAAAAGTTCCTGCACAGAGATTAATAGATTTCACCCAAGATAAATTATCTACCGACATCCCAAAAACCTCTTATATTCCAGGAGTAACATCTTCTTTACTATCTGACATATTACCTAATTTTATCCATACAAATCTGCAAGAAGGATTTAAAGAGTTTGGAAAACAAATGAAGGGATACTTAACTAATGAAGCTGTAGTACATGCTCCTGAAAGCAGAAGCTCTTCCCCTGTCCGAATTCCAAGAGAATGGCAAAGTATGCAACACCCACAGATAGAAGGACTTTTTCCATGTGGGGAAGGTGCTGGATATGCTGGAGGTATTGTATCGGCTGCTATTGATGGTGAAAAATGTGCAGAAAAATGTTAATTTTGTGGAACTATTAATAGTTTAAAGTCGTTCAAAAAAATAAAATATGAAAAAAATACTTTTACTAATTTTAATTCCTTTTTCTGCTTTTACTCAATACACTAATATTCCAGATGCTAATTTCGAATTAGCTCTTTTAAATTTAGGATTCGATTTTGTAATTGATGGAGTTGTAGAAACATCCGCTATTGATACCGTTACTGAACTTTACATTAATAACGAAAACATATCTGAATTAACAGGTATAGAAGATTTTATTGCATTAAGATCTTTATTCTGTTACAATAATAATCTTTCCATACTTAACCTGACTAACAATACACAACTTTTTGAGGTAACTTGTTCAAACAACAATCTGATTTCTATAGATTTAAAAAATGGAAATAATTCGGGACTATGGTATTTTATGTCTATGAACAACCCTAACCTTAATTGTATTGATGTGGATGATGTTTCCTGGTGTGAGGATAACTGGGCTGTTGATAGTTGGACATCTTTTAACAGTAACTGTAATCCTACTTCTATTGGCTTGGTATCTGAAAATAAAAAACTAATTAAAATTATGGATATTCACGGAAGGCTTTGCAGAGCAATTCCTAATACTCCACTAATTTACATCTATTCTGACGGAAGTATAGAAAAGAAAATATTTATTAAATGATAAAAAAATCACTACTGCTTATATTAATTATCTCCCTCTTATATTTATCTTATTTAGGAATAACACCACATAAATCTATGAAATTTACTGCATCTATCCACTTACTAGCACAAAAACTAGAGTTTACACACTCAGTAACAAAAGAAAATATTACAATTGTAGCCCCAGCTCCCAAAGAAAGTGTTTGGGATGCTTGTAAATAAATTTTTGTAGTTTTATAAATAAATAATATTATGCAATATAAAAAAATTTACACCTTATTCTTTATAATAATTTCCACATATGGTTTTTCACAAACTAATATGGAAAGAGATTTAAACAATACAAATGAAGAAGACATAGAAGTGGAATCAGATGATGATACCGATTGGGCAGAAATGGAAGAAGGAGATAGCAACCAACCATTTATCTCGGTAGAGCAAATGCCTATTTTCGGGGATTGTAAAGATGAAGCCTGTACACAATCTGAAATTATGAAATTTATTGCTAGAAACTTTATATACCCAGAAATTGCAAAAGAAAATGGTGTAGAGGGGAGAGTTATATTAGAGTTTGTTGTAGAAAAAGACGGAACAGTTGGCAGGGTGAAAATTCTTAAAGGTTTGGATAAACACATAGATAAAGCGGCTGTTACTGTAGTAGAAAAATTACCAGAATTTACTCCTGGAAAACAAATTGGAAGAGCAGTAGCCGTAAAATATACGGTACCAATTAAATGTTCTTTAGGTATAGAATACGGATGTATTAAAGGAGATTGTGAAAATGGAATTGGTACATATAACTCCACAGATGGTTCTTCCTATTCGGGGGAATGGAAAGATGGAAAACCTGACGGAAAAGGGAAAATGACTTATAAAAATGGAAAAACGGAAGAAGGAAGGTTTATGATTGGGGTTTGGATTGGAAAATGAACTAATAAGGATCTACATCCATATTAATACGAACGGCCCTAAAGTCTTTTAACTCTCTATATTGTTCTATCAACTTACTAAGTATCTTTTTTGCATCTTTTACAGAAGCTTCTGTCTCTATTTTCAGTAATATGTTTTTATGGTAGTAAGTCCGTATTTTACTTACCCCTGGTGATTCTGGACCCAATACTCTATTCCCAAAACTTTTTCGTAAACTAATTGCAAATTGTTTGGAGAGTTTATCTAGTTTATTTTCGTTTTTATGTTGCAGGTTTACAGAGATA
>Ga0206679_10001578_pt1 | contig 18779 bp, 15 predicted proteins | sample M110012015metaG_FD_155464 | JGI IMG/M metagenome (GOLD analysis project Ga0206679, IMG submission 155464) | Ammonia-oxidizing marine archaeal communities from Monterey Bay, California, United States - M1 100m 12015 | ecosystem: Environmental > Aquatic > Marine > Intertidal zone | place: USA... | reverse complement strand
GCGGCCACCAGTAGTGCCTGGCTCACCCGGTTGGAGAAGTCCTCGATCTGTCGGATGGCGTCGGTGGCCGTGGCCACCTCCTTCACGCCCGGCTGCTCGCCAAACTGTCGGGCCATCTCGGCCACGTTCCCAGCGTCCGGATTGGTGGGCACGATCCGGTACGACGGTGGCATCACCTCAGCCGTCACGCTCTCTACCAACTCCGGCTTGTCGGAGAACAGTTCCTGGAACTCTATGTAGGCCGCCGCCTTGTCCACGTAGGTGTAGCCCAAGATGGCCGGGCTGCCGTCCAGGACGTCACGGATGGCGCCGTCCTGGTCGGCCGAAGCATCGGCCCTCATGAAGACGATGAATTCCACGCCCTCCTGGAACTGGGCCGTGGCCCGGTCAGCCCCCTCGCGGATCAGCAAGGAGGCGCCGACCAGTGACAACGAGATAGCCACCGTGAGGATGGCGGCCACCGTCAAGCTGAGATTCCGCCAGAGGCTGACGAACGTTTCTCGGACGTAGTACCAGAGTCGAGACAGCACGTCAGGCGGCCCGTCCCATCATCAGGACAGCACTCACTCGTACACACCCTGGGACTCGTCGCGCCGAATCACGCCCCGGTCTAGTTCGATGACCCTACGGCGCATCGTGTCCACGATGCTTCGGTCATGGGTGGCCATCACCACCGTGGTTCCACTGCGGTTGATGCGGTCCAGGAGGCGCATGATGCCCACCGAGGTCGCAGGGTCCAGGTTTCCCGTCGGCTCGTCGGCCAGCAGGATCAGCGGACGGTTCACGAATGCCCGAGCGATGGACACCCGCTGCTGTTCGCCACCGGACAGTTCGTCGGGAAGGCGGTCAGCCTTGCGGCTCAAGCCCACCAACTCGAGGATGGCCGGCACCTGGGTACGGATAACCTGACGGGGCCGCCCGATGACCTCGAGCCCGAAGGCCACGTTCTCGTACACCGTCTTCTTGGGTAGGAGCTTGTAGTCCTGGAAGATGTAGCCGATTTGGCGTCGCAGATACGGCACTCGCCAGGTGCTCATCTCGCCAACGTCCTTGCCAGCAACCGTGAGCCGACCCTCGTCGGCCACCTCCTCACGATTCAGTAGGCGGATGAAGGTCGACTTACCCGATCCCGACGGCCCCACGAGGAAGACGAACTCGCCCCGCTGGATCTCGGCCGAGGCGTTCTTCAAGGCCACCACGTCGCCCTTGAAGACCTTGGAGACGCCCTCCAGTCGGATCATCGAGCGTCCTCCGGCCGGGCCGCTGCGGGTCGGATCGGTCGGATCAGCACGGCGCGCACGGTACCAGAGGCACTACTACCGATCGGGTCAGTCTCCCGCCCCCTAAGCAGGTCGCAGCTCAGGAGTTGGCGTTGGAACGGGACCAACGCAGGTACGACTCCATGAACCCGTCCAGGTCACCGTCCAGCACGCTGGCCACGTCGCCCACCGCATGCTCGGTTCGCAGGTCCTTGACCATCTGATACGGCTGGAGGACGTAGGACCGGATCTGGCTGCCGAAATCGACGACCAGTTTCTCACCGCCAATGGAGGCGATCTCGGCGTCGCGTTTTTGGTGCTCAAGATCCAACAGGCGGGCAGCCAGCATCTGCATGGCCTTGTCCTTGTTCTGGTGCTGGCTCCGCTCGTTCTGGCAGGAAGTCACGATGCCGGTGGGCAGGTGGGTGATGCGCACCGCCGAGTCGGTCACGTTGACATGCTGTCCGCCGGCGCCCGAGGACCGGTAGGTGTCGATCCGAAGGTCGCTTTCGTCGATGTCGACCTCGTCGACCATCTCGTCGAAGAACGGGACGACCTGCAATGAGGCGAAGGCCGTCTGGCGCTTGGACTCCTTGTTGAACGGAGAGATCCGAACCAAGCGGTGCACACCCCGTTCAGCCTGCAGTAGTCCGAAGGCATAGCGACCGCGAACCACGAACTCAACCGAGCTGATGCCGGCCTCCGTGCCTTCCGAGATGGACTCGACCTGGAGCCGGAAGCCCCGACGGTCGGCCCACCGGGTGTACATGCGCAGGAGAATCTCGGCCCAGTCCTGAGCGTCGGTCCCACCGGCTCCGGACTGTACGTGGCAGACGGCGTCACCCTCGTCGTACTGGCCGCTGAACAGGGAGCGCAGTTCAAGGTCGTCGAACCGACCGGACAGCGACTTCACCGCTTCGCTGATCTCAGACTCGAGGCTGTCCTCGCGGGCCTCGAGTGCCATCTCTACGAGGGTCTCGGCGTCTTCGATGCCCTCCGTCAAATGGACATGCAGGTCCAGGTCCTCGATTACGGCCGCCAGGTCCTTTTGGACGCGTCGGCCGCGGTCCTGGTCGCTCCATAGTTCAGGATCGGCCATCTCGGACTCGAGGGCCGTCCGGCGTTCCTTCTGTTCGGTAATCCGAAGGTAGCCAGTGGCCTCGTCGAGGCGGTTACGCAGCGCTTTGAGTTCTGGGGTGAAGTCCTGCATTTCAGGCTCCGTGGCACTGCTTGTACTTGCGCCCCGACCCGCAGGGGCAAGGGGCGTTACGGGGGGTGTTCTCCCAGTCGCTGTTGACCTTGGTGGCCCGGGGTACGGGAGTGGACTCCTCGACTCTGGCGGGAGCGCCTGCTGCCGCGGCCACCGCCGCCGCACCGGTCACCGGCCCCTCCGGCCCGCTGGTAGTCAATTCCTCGGGTGCAGCCTCCTGGGCGGCGGCCGTCACCCGGATCCTCATCACGTAGCGGAGGAAGTCTCGGGCGATCAGGTCGTCGAGCTGTCCGAATAGTTCGAAGCCTTCGCGCTTCCACTCAGTGGCCGGGTCCCGCTGGCCCATGGCACGGAGGTGGATGCCCTCTCGTAGGTGATCCATCTCGTAGAGGTGCTCGCGCCATCGCTGGTCGATGATGCGCAGCATCACCTGGCGCTCCACTTCCCGCATTGTCCGGATACCCAGCTCGGCCTCACGACCCTCGAACACCGTCAGTCCGTCGGCTGTCAGTAGGTCGTAGAGCTCGTCGGTTGATCGGGCCGCCTCTACGGCTCCAATGCCATCGCTCAACGGCCAGTAGGAGTCCAACTCGATTCGGAGACCGTCGACGTCCCACTCCTCGGGCAGGTCGGATCCGCAGAACGCCTCGATAGCTCCGTCTACGACAGTTCCCAATGCCTCCAGGACTTCGTCGCGTAAGTCGCCTTCGGTCCTTTCATCTTCGGCATGCTCTCCGTCGGTTCCACCCTGCGCCCCCTCCGCAGCCTCATCTGGGAGGGGCGGGGTGTTGAGGAGCTGGTCCCGGCGGCGGTAGATAACGTTGCGCTGCTCGTTCATCACCTCGTCGTACTTCAGGACATTCTTGCGGACCTCGGCGTTCTTCTGCTCGACGGTCGTCTGGGCGCGCTCGATGGCCTTGGTGACCATCTTGGATTCGATGGCCTCATCCTCGGGAAGGGCGCGGTCCATGACGCCCCGCATGGCGTCTGAGGCGAATAGGCGCATCAGGTCGTCCTCCAGCGACAGGTAGAAGCGACTCTCCCCCGGGTCTCCCTGGCGGCCGCTGCGGCCCCGCAGCTGGTTGTCGATCCGACGAGACTCGTGGCGTTCGGTACCCAGCACGTATAGGCCACCGTTTACCCTCACCGTTTCACCCAGGGCTCGACATTGGGGTTCGTAGCGGGCCAGTAGCTCTGCGTACTTCTTCTCACCCTTCGGGCTGGCCGGGTCCAGGCCCGCCGCCCGCGTCTCTCGTTCGGCGAGGTTCTCCGGGTTCCCGCCTAGGATGATGTCAACGCCACGGCCGGCCATGTTGGTGGCCACCGTGACGGCACCGGGGCGGCCTGCCTGTGCCACTACCTCGGCCTCCCGAAAGTGCTGCTTGGCGTTAAGCACCTCATGTTCCACGCCCCGCTTTTCCAACTCACGGGATAGGCGTTCGGAGTTCTCGACGCTGACCGTGCCCACCAAGACAGGTTGACCATCGTCGCGACGCCCCACGATGTCGTCGACTACCGCCTGGAACTTGCCGGCCTCGGACTTGAAAATCAGGTCGCTCTGGTCGAGGCGAGCCAGTGGCCGGTTCGTGGGGATGGGCACCACCTGCAGGCCGTAGATGCCTGCCAGTTCGGCCGCTTCGGTCTCGGCGGTACCGGTCATCCCGGCCAGCTTCTCGTAGAGCCGGAAGTAGTTCTGGAGGGTGATCGTGGCGAGCGTCTGGTTCTCCTCCTTGATAGACACCCCTTCCTTGGCCTCCACGGCCTGGTGGATGCCATCGGACCAGCGTCGCCCTTCCAACACGCGACCGGTGAACTCGTCGACGATCCGGACCTCGCCGTCCACGACGATGTAGTCCTTGTCCCGCTTGTAAAGCTCCTTGGCCTTGAGCGCCGAATGGAACTGGTGGACGAGGTTGGCCGATACCTGGTCGTAGAGATTCTCGACGCCGAGAGCCGCCTCGACGGCGTGGACACCATCCTCAGTAGGGGCGATGATGCCCTTCTCCTCGTCCACCTCATAGTGACGCTCAGGGTTCAACCCCCGGACCACCGAGGCGAATCGCTGGTAGAGCGCTGCTGCCTCAGCGAGGCGGCCGCTGATGATGAGTGGGGTCCGGGCCTCGTCGATGAGGATCGAGTCGACCTCGTCCACGATGCAGAAGGCATGGCCTCTCTGGGCCTTCTCTGTATCGTCCAGCGCCATGTTGTCGCGTAGGTAGTCGAAGCCGAGTTCGTTGTTGGTCCCGTAGGTGATGTCAGCTGCGTAGGCGGCTCGCTTCTCGGCCCGATCACGGACGTCCGGGACCACTAGTCCCACGGAGAGGCCAAGCCAACGGTGGATCTGACCCATCCACTCGGCGTCGCGGCTGGCCAGGTAGTCGTTGACCGTGCACAGGTGCACGCCCCTACCGGAAAGCCCGTTCAGATAGGCGGGCAGGGTACTGACCAGGGTCTTACCCTCGCCAGTACGCATCTCGGCCACCCAGCCGAGGTGAAGGGCCATGCCTCCCATCATCTGTACGTCGTAGTGGCGCTGGCCGATTACCCGCCAGGCCGCCTCTCGCACCACGGCGAAGGCCTCGACCAGGAGGTCGTCGAGGCTCTCCCCGTTTTCGTACCGCTGACGAAACTCTCCGGTCCGGGCCCGCAGAGCGTCGTCGGATAGCGCGGCGGTGGCATCACCGAGTTCGTTGATGTCGGGGACGATGGCCTCGAGGGCTTTGACCTTCTTCCCCTCACCGCTGCGCAGGACGCGCGAGAACACACTCATGGTCCGACGAGGCTACCGGTCGACGACTGGCCCTTAGGGGCCGATCAGTGACCGGTCAGGAACTAGTGGCGGGGCGGAGCAGGCCCATCTCGGCCAGGCGGGGGGCAGCGTCGTTCACGCTCGTTGCGAGGATGGCGGCCAACGCCTGCAGGTCGTCCTGGCGAATGGTCAGGACCCGACCGTTGAAGTCCTGGCGCTTGACCTGGATGATCCCGAGGTACCGGCGAATGAGTTCGACTTCGGGACCCACCGCATCGACCATGGCCACCAGGTCTATAACCACCTTCTGGCCGGGCAGCCAGGCTGGGGGTTCTTCGCCAACCGCTTCAACCACCACCTCGACGTCTGCCGGCGGAAGCAACTGATCAACTGGAACGTCGTAGAACTCGGCCAGGCGGTGTAGGCGCGGCACCGACACGGCTCGTTCCCCCCGCTCGTAGGCGCCCAGCACCGATGCCTTGAACTCGGCCTCGGAGCGGGCCTCGACGTCCTGCAACGACAAGCGCTTCTGGCGTCGGATGACCCTGATACGTTCACCCAGTCGAATGCTGTAGTCATCGTCGGAGACCACATGGTCACCAGCGCGTCTGGCCTCGGGGCTGAACTGAAGGGAAAACGACTCGGCCACGGGACGTGACGGTAGCGACCGCGCTCCGTGGTTGCAATGACCCGCCCGACCGAATCAATCTGCGGGCGACACCCTCCCATCACGGAGTGCAGTGAGCAATGTCCCTGCCGAGATAGCTGCCGTCTCGGCCCGCAGTACCGTCGGACCTAGACCCACCGTGGGGTGTCCGTTCAACTCCTCGTCGGTCCATCCCCCCTCGGGACCGACCAGGACCACCCTGACTGACCTGTCAATAGGGTCCCCGCCCGGTTGCGCTAACGCCAGACCCTCTGCCGGCTGGACATCACGAGCCGCCGCCATCTCCTCGACTGTCGGAAGCCAAGCACCCCGAGACTGCATAGCGGCCTCCCGGGCCACCCGACGGAAACGCTCCACCTGTGTCGACGCTTTGGCTTCGTCCCACTGCACGACTGAACGGTCCGCCGACAACGGAAGGATGCGGTCCACCCCCAGTTCGGTGAGTTTCTGGACGACCATCTCAGGCCGCCCACCCTTGATCAGGGCGAAGCCCACGGCCACCGCGGGATCCGATGCGGGCACGACCACCACGTCACCGACCAGCTCTGGATCGTCGCCGACGCGATACACCGCCCGACACCTACGACCAGCCCCGTCACCGAGCGTCAGGTCGTCACCATCCCGCAGACGCAACACTCGTCCTAGGTGGTGCCGGTCGTCCTCATCCAGTATCGGGGTGGACAGATCAACTACGAAGACATGGGGTCCACCACGTCCAGCCGGAAGAACGTCCACGAGAGCTAGCGGAAGGCGGAGCGGATCTTCGAGATCAGGCTCTCGTCCTCGTCGGCCACGACCTCATCGCGCTCGTCGGCCAGGGCCCGTAGTAGGCGCTCAGCCTCATCACTGAGCTCGGCCGGCGTGTCGACGTGCACTTCGACCACGAGGTCGCCCCGTCCCCTCCCTTGCAGGTGGGGTACCCCTCGGCCCCGGAAGCGGAACGTCTCACCAGAGCCCGTCCCTCGGGGCACGACCAGTTCCTCGACCCCATCGAGGGTCTCGTATTCCAGGATCACCCCGAGGGTGGCCTGGGTCATCGGGAGGTGTAGGCGGTGCAACAGGTCCACGCCATGGCGCTCAAACACCGGATGGGACCGCACCCTCACCCGCACGTAGAGGTCGCCGGCAGGGCCACCACGGGGACCCACGGCACCCCGGCCAGTTAACCGCAAGGTCGTGCCTTCGTCCACGCCTGCCCGAACCTGGACGTTGAACGACCGATCTTCCACGGTGCGTCCCTCGCCACTGCAGTACCCGCACGGGTTGGGAATGACCTGCCCGCGACCAGAACACGTGGGGCATGCCGTGCTGGTCAACATCTGGCCCAGCATCGACTGTCGGACCCGCTGCACCTGGCCCGCGCCGCCACATTCACCACACGTCTCAGGCCCTGAGCCGGCCGCCGCACCGGTCGCCTCGCACGTCTCGCACACCACAGCGGTGCGCACAGAGACCTCGGCCTCAACGCCGAACACCGCATCCTCAAAATCCACCTCGATCACGGCCTCGAGGTCCTCGCCGGGCACCGGGCCGGCACGTCGCCGGCCTCCCCCACCGAACGGCGAGCCCGACCCTCCGAAGAACGACTCAAAAATGTCGCCGAAACCGGCGAACGGGTCCCCGGGTCCAGCTGAGCCGGTGTGGCCGAACCGATCGAACCGGCTACGCCGCTCAGGGTCCGACAGCACCTCGTAGGCAGCAGCCACTGCCTTGAACTCAGCCTCGGCTGTTGCTGCTTCCCCGCCATGGTTGGCGTCGGGATGGTGCTCTCGGGCTAGGCGACGGTATGCCTTCTTAATGTCGTCGGGTGAGGCGTCTCGGGAGACCCCCAGGACCTCGTAGGGGTCACGTTCGGCCATAGCGTTCGGTCCTCCGGTCAGCCCTCTGTGAGGCGGTCGCCGAGACGCCGTCCCACCACCGCGACCGTGGCCAGAGCTTGGGAGTAGTCCATCCGCGTTGGGCCAAGCACCCCGATCGACCCGGCGGTCTCGCCGTCAATCTCGTAGGGAGCCACCACCAGCGAGCAGTCAGCCAGCGGTTCCACGCCGGTCTCGGTGCCAATGGCCACGCTCAGACCTCGGTCAATCACGTCGCGGATCATGGTCACCACGATGAACTGGCGTTCCAGCACGTCGAGCACCTGACGCACCCGTTCTACCTCCCCGAACGCCGAGGCCACGCGGGCAGTGCCGCCCACGAACGCCCGATCGGCCGCTTCAGTCCTGGCCGCCAACACCCCACCCACCACAGCCAACACCGCGTCGACTGTCACGTCACCGGTCACCGGTGTATCAGGAATCGCCGACAGGCTCCGCCCGATCAGCGAGGCCGAGAGGTGGGCCGCAGCGATAGCTAGCGTGGCCTCCGAGGGACTCGATGACGGACCGGACAACTCCAGGGTGTGCTTCTCTACGGTCCCGTTGGCCATCACCAGCACCAGCAGGCCGAGGTCGCCGGTCAGGCCGACCACTTGGACCGATCGCACCTCTTGGTGGTCTCGATCCGGAGCCAGCACGACCGCCGCGCTGCCCGTGAGGTCCGACAACAAGCTGCTGGTGTCAGAGAGCATCTGTTCCATTTCGCGGTGTGACCGCCGGAAGAAGGCCTGGACTTGCTCCCGGTCCGCTGCGTCCAGCGGGCCTGGGCCGTCGATGCGGTCCACGAAGAACCGGTAGGCCTTCTCGGTGGGGACCCGGCCAGCCGAGGTGTGAGGCTGGACCAGGTAGCCCTGCTCCTCCAGGTTGGCCAACTCGTTGCGGACGGTGGCCGCCGAGACCTCTACGTCCTCGAAGCCCGTAATACGCGCTGATCCGACGGGCTGCGCTGTGTCGATGTACTCCTCGACCACCGCGCTCAGAATGGCCGCCTTCCGGTCCTCCAGCACGGAGCCGATGCTACCGGCGGAGTTTGTCGAGGCCCGTGGCTCCAACCCACCTCCCAGATCATGTTCCAAATGGGCCGGCCCGGTCACTCGTCCAACTTGAGTGCGGAGATGAAGGCCTCTTGGGGCACATCGACCCGCCCAATGGATTTCATCTTCTTCTTGCCCTCCTTCTGCTTCTCCAGCAGCTTGCGCTTTCTTGTGATGTCTCCGCCGTAGAGTTTGGCGGTCACGTCCTTACGGAAGGCCCGCACAGTCTGGCGGGCGATGACCCGACCACCGATAGCAGCTTGGATGGGCACCTCGAACTGCTGCCGGGGAATGAGCTCCTTTAACTTCGAGGTCATCTTGCGCCCGTATGCGTCTGCCGCGTCCCGGTGGACCACTGCCGAGAAGGCGTCCACCGCCTCGCCGTGCAGCAAGATGTCCACCCGGGCTAGGTCAGACCTCCGGTATCCCTCGGATTCGTAATCGAGACTGGCGTAGCCCTGGGTCCGGCTCTTCATCTGGTCGAAGAAGTCAATAACCACCTCAGCCAGTGGCAGGTGGTACTTGATCTCGACCCGCTCGGGTGAGAGGTATGTGATCCCCTCCAGTTCGCCGCGGCGTTCCTGACAGAGCTCCATCAACGCCCCAGTGAAGTCCGTCGGCGTGATCACGTTGGCCAGTAGGTAGGGCTCCTCGATATCAGCGATCTCACCGCCCGCCGGCAGATCGCAGGGATTGTCGATCTCCATCACCTCGCCATTGGTACAGGTCACCCGGTACTGCACCGACGGGGCCGTAGTGATGAGGCTTAGGTCGAACTCCCGCTCCAGGCGCTCACGAACGATCTCCATGTGGAGCAGCCCCAGAAAGCCGCAACGGAAGCCGAACCCGAGGGCTCCGGACGTCTCAGGCTCGTAGGTGAAACTCGAGTCATTCAGCCGCAGCTTCTCGAGGGCCTCCCGCAGGTCGTTGAACTCGTCACCGTCGATGGGATACAGGCCACTGAACACCATGGGCTGGGGCTCGCGATAACCATCGAGGGCCTCAACCGAGCCATTGCGACTAGTGGTGATGGTCTCACCTGAGCGAGCTTCGCCGACGTCCTTGATCCCGGCCAGCAGGTAGCCGACCTCGCCGGGACCCAGTTCTGGGACCGCCGTCATGTCGGGCCGGCGAACCCCGATCTCGTCGACCTCGTGGACTGTGCTGGCCTGCATGAACCGCAGTGAGTCCCGGGCGGCAAGTCTTCCGTTGACAACGCGGATGGACGACACCACGCCCCGGTACTGGTCGAAGTGGCTATCGAATACGAGGGCTTGGAGCGGGGCATCGGCGTCGCCGACGGGTGGCGGCGTGCGTTCCACCACGGCGTTAAGAAGCTCGGCCACACCCTCGCCGGTCTTGGCGCTGATGTGGAGAACTTCCTCGGCGGGGATGCCGAGCACCTGTTCGATCTCCTCGGCGTACCGGTCCGGTTCGGCGGCCGGCAAATCGATCTTGTTGAGGGCAGCCACGATCTCGAGATCGTTCTCGAGCGCCAGGTAGCAGTTGGCCAGTGTCTGGGCTTCGATCCCCTGGGCGGCATCCACCACCAGGATCACGCCCTCGCATGCCGCCAGTGAACGGCTCACCTCGTAGCCGAAGTCCACGTGGCCCGGCGTGTCGATCAGGTTGATGACGGCGTCGCCCCAATCCAGGCGGACGCTCTGAAGCTTGATGGTGATGCCCCGCTCCCGCTCGAGGTCCATTGAGTCGAGGTACTGGGCCCGCATCTCCCGGGGGTCCACGGCACCACATAGCTCGAGCATGCGATCGGCCAGCGTGGATTTACCGTGATCGATGTGGGCGATGATCGACGTGTTGCGTAGTCGTGAGAGGTCCATTACGTCGATGACGGTACCGGCGACCGGACCCGCCCTGTGGTGGCATCCGGCCCAGTAACCCATCAGGTCGCCGGGGGCGGGTGTCACGCTTCGGATCGGAGCGATCCGCCAGTGCCACCGGTAGGATTGTCCTCCGTGCCGGCCCGTGGGCTGCGTCCCCGGCCCAGCCCCGTCGAACGACGGATCCCAAACGGGAACAGCGAACGAGAAGACCGAGGGACCACTCCCGTGGCGAACATCAAGAGCCAGATCAAGCGGAACCGTCAGACCGAGAAGGCCCGCCTGCGCAACCGCGCTGTGCGTACCGAACTCAAGACCCGCATCCGCAACGCAATGGAGGCCGCCGATTCGGGCGAGAATGCCGCTGAAGCCGCCGCCGAAGCCATGAAACGGATCGACAAAGCCGCATCTCAGGGTGTGTTGCACCCCAACACCGCTTCACGTCGCAAGGCACGCCTGCAGAAGCACCTGAACTCGCTAAACGACTGACGCCTCCCAATTCAGCGTTCCGCCACTGGTTCGGTAAGAGTCAGGACCGGGACAGGCTCGCTAGTCGAGCTATTAGCACTTCAGCCACCAGCTCCTGCGGCCACGCCGAGCGTCCCCGCAGGTCCAGGTCTGCAGCGGCCAGCAGTCGCACAGCACGGGCGATCCGTTCGCCACCCAGTCGACGGCTAGCCGCCAACGCCTTCTTGGCTGGGAAACCCTTGACGCCCAGAGCATCAGCCGCCCCCGCCTGATCCCTGATGCCCGAGCCATCGAGGCGTAGCAGTTGCCCGTAGTGGCCATTCAGAGCCGCTGTGATGGCCAGTGGGTGTCGTCCACCGGCCCCCATCATCCGGGACAGGCAGTCCAGCGCCTTAGGAACGTCCCCGGCATCGATGGCGTCGGTCAGGTCCCACGGAGCCACGTCACCACCCGAGCCCAGGAAGGGCTCTACGTCGTTCGTCGTGAGTTCGGCTCCGAGACCGAACACGGCGGCCAGGGTCTCCAATAGAGGCACCACAGCCGCGCGGTCTTCCCCAAGTCGGCGTGACACCAGCGCCCTGGCGGGGCGGTCCAGGTCAACCGGGCCGGCAGCGATCCGGTCGTCCAGCCACTGTTCGCCCTCCCGGCCCCGACCCACCGCCGTCTTTCGGACATCCCCACCGACGGAATCGATGGCTTCCAGCAGAGACTTCGGCACTGGATTCAGCCGCTGCTGGACGGGAGCGTGACCCTTCTCCCAGACGACGATGAGCGCTGTGGTGTCAAGCGGGTTGGCCAGATAGGCCACCAGTGGCACCACCGAGTCCTTGTCGCCGAACCGGCCTAGATGGCGACCCACGACAACCCGACGCCCGGTCAGGAAGGGTGGGGTCTGTGCGGCGTCGACCAATCGGGCCAACTCAAAATGATCCTCAGTCCGGTACTCCTCCTCGGTCAACTCCTCAAGGGCCAACGAACGGTCCTCGTCACCAAGGGCCGCTTCGACAGCGGCACGCACGGCCTCTGTGACCAGTCTGTCGTCGTCCCCGGTGATGAGCACGATGGCGGGGGCGTTCACCCGGCCAGCCTCTCAGGAGGTCCAGCGGCTAGCACCTCGGCCATGACATCGGCCACCCGCCGCGAGCCCCGAACGTCATGGGCCCTCAGTATCCGACAGCCCTTAGCGATGCCTAGGGCATGAGCGGCCCAGGATGCTTCGACCCTGTCCTCCAAATCGCTTCCCGTGACCTCGCCCAGGAAGCCCTTGTTAGACGCCGACAACAGGATGGGGCGGCCCAGAGTGGCCAGGTCGTCGGTCCTCCTCAGCAATTGGACCGACATGGCTGGGGTCTTGCCAAGATCCAGACCAGCATCCACCATGATCTGCCGGTCACCAATGCCTGCGGCAAGGGCCCATCGGACTCGTTCAGCGAGGAAGGCGCTGACCTCGGCCACCAGGTCGTCGTAGCGAGGTTCCGGATCAGGGATCCTCGGTCCAATCCGCACGTGGGTCGCGATCACCGCAGCACCGTGTCGGGCGCATGCTGGAAGAAAGGATGGGTCGGCGAAGCCGCTGATGTCGTTGCCGACGCACGCACCAGCTTCCATCGCCACGTCGGCCACGCTGCCCCGGAAGGTGTCCACCGCGATGGGTAGGTCGAAGCGCTCCCTTAGCGCGGCGACGGCAGGCGCCACGCGGTCCATCTCTTCGGCCTCGGTCACCTCGGGGCCGGGCCCCGCCTTGGAGCCGCCTACGTCGAGCAGATCCGCCCCATTGACCACGTGGGCTTCGGCGAGGCGTAAGAAGTCGTCAAAGTCCCAAAAGCGGCCCCGGTCCCAGAAGGAGTCAGGGGTGCGGTTGAGGATCCCCATGACCAGCGACCGGTGGGTGCAGTCATGTCGGTGGTCGGGGCCCAACTCGACGATCACTCGGCCGACGGTACACCGGCCCGGTGACTATCCCGGGTTGCTCCGAGGCCCATACCTTCGCTGAATCGAACCGCCGTCGCATCACCAAACGACGTAGCCGACGGTAGATGACCCGGATCGTGGAAACCATCCAGAAGCCAACCATCCGGAAGCCCTTGCCGGTTGGTGCCCGCTAGCCATGCCCGGCAGACGGACCAGCGGTGAACTCTAGAAGAGGGCCGACGTGAGTCGACGACGCCAGACGGCGGTGCGTTCGTCATCGGGGCCGAGGACCTCCAACAGGTCGACGAAACGTTGGCGCGTATCATCATCGTCCTTGACCGACGGGAGGAGTTCAGTCAGCGCCGCGTCCACATCGTCGACGGCCTCCGTGCGGGCCATGGCGGCAATGCGTCGGGTATCGGCTGACTCGGGGATCCGTTCCAGCAAATTGAGGGCCGCTTCCTGGTCTCCCTCGCCTGTCCGCTCGACCAACAGAAGGGCCAGGGCGGTTACCGCAGCCACATTGTCGGTCTCGATACCCAGAGCGGCGATCAACGAGGCCTCGTCACCGAGGGCGATCAGCCGGTCGATCTCGGACACCTCCTCAGCCGGGAGTAGGCCCTCCACAAAGGTTCGGACGGCGTCCTCGCCTTGGGCGCCCACGAAACTGCTGGACACCTGTCCGTCCACCAGGGCGAACACTGCCGGAATGGACTGCACCTGGAAGGCTTGGGCTACACCGGGATTGGCATCAATGTCGACCTTCGCCAAGGCAATCCGGCCACCCTGCTCGGCCACCACCTTCTCGAGGATCGGCCCAAGGGCCTTACACGGGCCACACCACTCGGCCCACAGGTCGACGACCACCGGCACCTGGCTGGAGCGGTCGATAACCTCGGTCTGAAATGTTGCATCGGTGACATCCATGTCCACGAGGGTAGAGGCGGGCACGGTAGGCACCTCGCTCAACAACCCGACTACCGTCCGGCCCGATGGACGTACCCGCCGGAATCGACCACGACAACCTGGTTCGCTGGTTCGACGAACGTGTGGGAGGGCTGGACGGCAGCTCACTGACCTTCGACCTCATTACTGGAGGGCGTTCCAACCTAACATTCACGGTCTCAGATTCTGGTGGCCGTCAGTGGGTGCTGCGACGCCCACCGATGGGCCGCGTGCTGGCCACCGCTCACGACATGGCCCGCGAACACCGGATCATCAATGCCCTGGCCGACAGCGGCGTGCCGGTACCGGGAATCGTCGGGCTCTGCGAAGACGAGGAGGTGAATGGCGCACCGTTCTACGTCATGGAATTCGTACCCGGTCTGGTGATCCGCAATGCCGACGAGGCTGAGCAGGTGCCGATCGACGTTCGACACCGCATGGGCGAATCTCTCATCGAGGTACTAGCCCGCCTCCACGAGGTCGACCTCGAGGCGGTCGGTTTGGCCACTCTGGGACGCCACGAGAACTACATCGAGAGGCAGTTGAAACGCTGGCGCACCCAGTTCGAGAAGGCCGCCACCCGCGAGGTGCCCGGTGTACTGGAGGCCCACGAGATCCTCGCCTCGCTGGTGCCAGTTCAGCAGGGTGCCGGGATCGTCCATGGTGACTACCGACTCGACAACTGCATGATGTCGCCAACCGGCGAGGTCGCAGCGGTGCTCGACTGGGAACTGTGCACGCTGGGCGATGTGCTGGCCGACGTTGCCGGGATGGTGGCCTACAACGACGACCGCGCCACCGGCGGCAACCCACCTCCTACGTCGGTCGAGGGCTTCCCGACCTCTGATGCGATTCGGGAGGCCTACGCCAGACACTCCAGTCGCGACCTGGGCCATCTCGACTTCTACATAGCTTTTGCCTACTGGCGGATCGCATGCATTGTCGAGGGCGTCTACACCCGGTACGCAGCTGGCGTCATGGGCGACCAGAACGACCCTCGTCTGGTGACCCTGTTCGGCCAACGGGTGGTCGATGTCGCCCAGATTGCCCACGAGGCAGCCTCCCGACTGTCGAAGGCGTCCTGACCATGGCCGAAGAATCGGATTCCGAACTACTCGAGATCATCGAGACACCGGTGCTGGCCGACCCAGTTCTGCTGTTAGCCATGGACGGATGGATCGATGCGTCTGGGGCGGCGCGGGTGGCCCGACAACACTTGCTCGATGGTGAGCACGGTCGACGAATCGCCCGCTTCGACACTGATCGGCTGCTGGACCACCGGGCACGACGTCCGACGCTGCACCTAGTCGACGGCGTCAGCAGGCGGCTCGAGTGGCCGACTCTGGAAGTCTTCCTGCTGGAGTCGACTGCCGGGCATGATGTGCTGGTGTTGCACGGCCCGGAGCCGGACCACGAGTGGCGGGCCTTCTCCGCCGCGGTGGTCGACCTGTGTCGACGACTGGGCGTCTGCATGGTCGTCGGCATGGGGGCCTATCCAGCGGCTGTCCCCCACACTCGACCCACTCGCCTGTCCTGTACGGCCAGTAGTCCCGAACTGGCCGAGCGCCTGGACTTCCTCACGGCCACGATCGAAGTTCCGGCTGGTGCCCAAGCGGTGATCGAGATGGATGCCGGACGGGCGGGCATCCCCGCTGTCGGCGTCTGGGCGCAGGTCCCCCACTACCTGTCAGGGAGCACCTACCCGCCGGCCGCCCAGGCGCTCCTCGCCGGCGTAGTCGAACTGACTGGCATGGACGTTGACGATGGTCCGCTAGCCGAGTCCTCGCTAGCCGCCAGGAGCCGCCTCGACGACCTGGTGGCCCGCAACCCTGAGCATGTGACCATGCTCGAGACCCTTGAAGCCGCCTACGACGACCTGCACGACATCCGTGGCCAACTTCCCGACGGTGAGCAGTTAGCAGCAGAGCTAGAACGCTTCCTCCGGAACAATGGCGACTAGTTAGGTGGAGTCGGGCCTCGAGATCAGGGCAGAATCGCCAGTTGTTGGGTAAGCGGCAGATTCAGGAACTCATCGAACTCGTCGATGAATGCCACTGAACTCTTACCGTAAGTCTGGATGGCCCTTGAAAGACGGCATCAAAATGCCATCGCTCGGTTACCGGCTTTAGACGACGACATTGACCAGTTTCGGGGGGCGGGCGATGACCTTCCGAGGTTCGTTGCCGTCCAACGCGGCCACCACCTTTTCGCATGCGAGGGCTAGGGACGTTGCTGCATCGACATCTAGGTCAGACGGCACGTCAATCCGATCCCGAACCTTGCCGTTGACCTGTATGACCATGGTCACTATCTCGTCGATCAGCTTGGCAGGATCGGCAGTGGGCCATACCTCGACATGCACATGGCCGCTGTTTCGCATCTCCCACAATTCAGCGCACAGGTGTGGGGCGGCAGGCGCCATGACCAGCAAGAGAGCGTCGACCGCACCAGCCAGGGTCTCGGTATGCGGCCCCTCATCGGTCTGAACGTACCGGTAGAGGGTGTTGGTGAACTCCATGAATCCAGCGATCGCAGTGTTGTAGGACCACCGGTCGTACTCGTCGGTGATTCGGGCCACCAGTCTGTGGGTGGCCCGGTCGATCTCGGCGTCGGCCTCGGTGGACTCACCCGTCCGCGCTTCACTGATCAGGTCCGATCCGGGGACGGCTAGTCGCCATACCCGGTTCAGGAACTTGGCGCAGCCGTCGATACCGAAGTCCTCCCAGTCGACGTCTTCCTGTGGGGGCTTTACCTGTAGGTGAGCCAGCCGGAGGGCGTCAGCACCTTGGTCGTCGAGGATGGCCTCGGGAGCCACCAGGTTGCCTTTGGACTTGGACATCTTCGTGCCGCCGAGGCGGATCATCCCCTGGGTGAACAGGCGCTTGAACGGCTCCCGGAGGCCCTTCGGGGCGACGCCCAGATCGGCCAGCGCCTTGGTGAAGAAACGGGCGTACATCAGGTGGAGGATGGCGTGCTCGACGCCACCGATGTACTGGTCGACGGGCAGCCAGCGGTCCACCGCCTTAGCCGAAAATGGAGCCTCGTCGTTGGTCGGGTCGGCGAACCGGAGGAAGTACCAGGAGGAATCCACGAACGTGTCCATGGTGTCGGTCTCCCGGCGGGCCGGACCGTTGCAGGACGGACAGGTGGCAGCGAGGAAGCCCTCGTGGGTGGTTAGCGGCGACTGCCCGGTCGGCATGAACTCCACGTCGTCAGGTGGTTCGATGGGTAGTTGCTCGGTGGGTAGGGGTTGCTCGCCGCAGTCGTTGCAGTAGACGATGGGGATGGGGCAGCCCCAGTAGCGCTGGCGGGACAGGAGCCAGTCGCGGAGTCGGTAGTTGACTTTGCCGGTGCCGTAACCATGGTCCTCGAGCCAGGAGATGGCCGTGGCTTTGGCCTCGGCGACTCCCATGCCGTCCAGGAACTCCGAGTTGATGGCGGGGCCCTCGCCCACGTAGGCCTCCCCGTCGAAGTCGTCGGGGGGGCGAACGGTGCGCACGATCTCGCAACCGTGGGCGGTGGCGAAGTCCCAATCGCGCTGGTCCTGGCCAGGGACGGCCATGATCGCCCCGGTGCCGTAGGTCATCAGCACATAGTCAGCCAGGAAGACGGGGATGGCCTGGCCTGTGAACGGGTTGACCACCCGACCACCGGTTGCCACACCCCGCTTGTCGAGTGCACCCTCGGTGGACTGGCGTTCGATGTCGCTACGCCCGGCCACCGATGCCCGGAAAGCGTCGACGGCGGCCCGTCGGTCGTCGGTGGTGAGTTCGTCAACCCGCGGGTGTTCCGGGGAGATCACGGCGAACGTCATGCCGAACGAGGTGTCAGGTCGGGTGGTGTAGACGGCGAGAGGCTCCACATCGGTGCGGGCTACCCCGTCGTCGTCAGCTACGGGTAGGCCGAACTCGGCGCCCTCGGACCGGCCGATCCAGTGGCGCTGCATGACTTTGACCTTCTCTGGCCAGTCCACGGTGTCGAGATCGTCAAGGAGTTCCTGGGCGTAGGTGGTGATCCGGTAGAACCACTGCTCCATGTCCCTACGTTCGACGAGGTCACCGGAGCGTTCACAGGTCCCGTCGCCGAGGACCTGCTCATTGGCCAGCACGGTCTGGCAGCCGGGACACCAGTTGACCGGCGCGGTATCACGGTAGACGAGGCCGGCCTCGTGGAACTTCAGGAAGATCCATTGCGTCCATCGAATGTAGGAGGGATCGTGGCTGCGGACCATACGCCGCCAGTCGTAGACGGCGCCGATCCGTCGTAGCGAAGCCGATAGTGCTTTGCCGTTGCGCTCGGTGTGTTCCCGGGGGTGGGTGCCGGTCTTAATGGCCGCGTTCTCAGCTGGAAGGCCAAAAGAGTCGAATCCGATGGGCGACAGCACACCGTCGCCCCGCATGGTGCGGTAGCGCACCAGTAGGTCGCCCATCGTGTAGTTCCGGACGTGTCCCATGTGGGCTGGACCGCTGGGGTACGGGTACATCGAAAGCACGTAGAACGGTGGTCGCGGGTCATCGTTGTCGACCTCGTAAGTGCCCTCGTCGATCCAGTGCTGGCACCAACGCGCCTCAATTGCCTGTGGGTCGTACCGCATACGAGCGACCTGAGGGCTTTCAGGGGAAGGAGACATCGCCGACGAGGCTACGACCCGGGCATGGCCCTCCCGCGGTTTGAAACCGATGACACCTGGGCCGTGTCCCCGAACGGCGCTGGTAGATTGTCGGCTCCTCGGGGCTATAGCTCAGTTGGGAGAGCGCTTCCATGGCATGGAAGAGGTCGAGGGTTCAATTCCCTCTAGCTCCACGTGACGCCGCAGGT
>Ga0206679_10001576_pt1 | contig 18787 bp, 18 predicted proteins | sample M110012015metaG_FD_155464 | JGI IMG/M metagenome (GOLD analysis project Ga0206679, IMG submission 155464) | Ammonia-oxidizing marine archaeal communities from Monterey Bay, California, United States - M1 100m 12015 | ecosystem: Environmental > Aquatic > Marine > Intertidal zone | place: USA... | reverse complement strand
TCAAACACATACACAAAACCAAAGCAGGGATAATAAAGAATAGTTGTCCAAACTAAAAATTGTATCTGCCTTGAGCCTTTGAGCTTTTGACGTACGGATTGAAATTGTTCGGAGATCAAATAGACGAGTACGCCCACGCTGACACTTATAAGCCCGATATTGAACCAGTTCGGCAGCTCAAAGGACATCTGAGCCACTCGGCTGTAGGGTTCGTAGAAAAAATACCCTCCGATTCCATAGTCATTAATAATCTGTCCATTAAAGGGGAAGGTGGTTTCTCTGAAAAGTCCTATGAGTCCAAACCCTACCAGGCACGAGAAGAATATTAAAAGCGCTTTTTTCGTTTTGACTTTCTTCTGGCTCATCGCATAGAGCCCAAAGGGAAGCAATAAGACGGAAATGCTTACTACAGTCGTATAAAAGTAAAACAACCAGCGCAGTACAATCTCCTTATTGAGGCCCAGCATCTGATGAAGCAATTCATTGGGGTGCATTGTGTAGTGGCTGGGAGTCGATTTGTGGGAGGCGAGCAGCAGGTAATACAAGATCAAGGAGCATATACTGATAAATACACCTCCATAAGTATAAATCCGGTGTTTCATCGGAATGTTTTTCCCAAAGGAAACAAGCATAAATGCAACGGGTATTACCATTCCCACCTGTCTGGAAAGCGATGCGATGATCGTAAACAAAAACGCCCAGCACAGGAGCTTTAGGTTTTCCGCTTTCAGATATGCCGTAAAAAAGTACAGGGAAATACAGGCATTCATCAGAAAGAAGATGTCTGTCATAAAGGTGGTGCTCAGCAGATAAAACAGCGGATTAAAAGCGAGTAGGGCCGTACAGAAAAGCTTCAGCTTTTGATTTTCAGTGAGTAGACCCAACCAGCGGTAAAAAGTATAAATAAGAATACCTCCGGCAAGCACAGTAGACATCCTTAATACAAAGAAGGAAAAGCCAAAAAGCTTGGTGAATAGACCTCCCCACACGAGATTGGAAACAAAAGTAATGGCAATGCGATCATATATTTTAAACTGGCCATATTCACTAAAATCCCTTACGGATTTGGCGTAGGCCCAGTCATCGATCAGTGCAAATTCACCACAAATATTGACTACGAACAGACTCAGCATCCAAAGGATAAGGAGACTGAGGATACCCTTATGCGCTTGAATACGATTTAAGATATTGTTCATTACTTTTTAATGAATAAGACTTTAGTTTCACGATCATAAGAGACAGAACAGCCATAAAATTTAGCCAGCCTACTTAATGGAATTACCAAAAAATCCTGTGTTGAAATATTTGTTTCACCTGGTTGCACGGTAGTTTTAGTCCAAAACGAATGAACCTCACAATTTTTACCTGCTTTATATTCTGCAGTTTTATTACTAAAGCTCCATACAATGCTCATAGAGCTGTTTGCTTTGTTACGCAGTGTTACTGTAGTTTTCGTGATTTGCTCACCAATAGTAGCGGTTGTAACAATTTCACTTTGTTCATGATATAGGGTGTCCTGATTGTTAACACTAAAGTACCCGTCGTGACTGGCTTCTTTGAACTCAAACAAATCAACATTTCCTCCCATGGTATTGGCTATTTGATTTAAATAACTTGGCTGGACAAAGTATTCCTCATCATCTTTATAGATTGGGACGAAGCCCATAGAGACACTTTTATTAATTTCTTTGTAGTTACCAGATGTGTACATATACGTTTTGCCATTTATCTGAAGAGCTATATGTGCCAGATCGGGAGAAATGTTTTTCTCACAGCTTCTAAATATCAGAAAGGGTATCGCAAATAGAGATACAAAGAACACAATATATAGGGCTTTCTGCCACCTTGGTTTATTTTTAATAGTAAATAGGGTATAAAGCATAGAGAAATTATTAATGCATTAAAGATAGCAAAACGCAAAACATAGAGCGTTCAAATAGAATGTGAGACAAGGGCTTAACAAAACGATGCGGGCCCTAAAGAATCAGCTACTCCATCCTTTTGTGGTAGCCTTTTAGACTTACGAATTGTGTATATTGTTCTTCATCGTTCTCTATCCATACGATGGTTGAGGTTATGGTAACCAGATGCACCTCTTCACCATTGAGATCTATAATTTCTTTTACTGTTGTATTTGTGGCTGTTTTCGCGGATGTAATTCCGAGCTGCTGCAATTCAAAAGGCATAATTGGCTGAGTAATTACATAGGTGTGCTCATTGATTTTATGCTCTATGTATTCAGCCCCCATAATAGTGAAAAAATGATGCTCTATTTCACCGTCTGATAGCTTAAATCCTTCTGTGAACTGCATTTTGTATGGAGGGATAAATTCATTCTCAAAATGCATGACACTATTTATATTCACATAGGCCAGCGTATCATTTATGATGGGCTTACCAGCTCGTAATGTGTCCTGCCATGCATTGGCTTTGACGACTTCCCCTTTTTCATTCAATTTATATGAGGTCCATTCTCCAGTGAACACACCGCTTAATTTATTTATTTCAGCTTCTACTGACTGGCTGTATGCATTCCCGGAAATACATAAACTCAAAATCAGATACATTTTTTTCATGCGGCTAAGGTAGTATAATCGGGATATAAATAAGTGTCAAGGAGGTCATGTTGCTTATTAGAATCGTCACTTTTCTTATTCATCTGCAATAAAGGAGGAAGTAATCTTTATCTTTTCGGTGTCCCAGTAATGAAAGGTCGTTTTTACATGTTCAATGACCTCTGGACCGTCGTCATCGTTATAATGTCCGGAGTAATTGAGATGTATGACTGTATTCCACAAACCTCCATTGTCATTAGGAAAAATAAGGGCAGTAGCTCCAAAATAGGGCACATCAGAACCATCGTAAACGGCAAATGCTTTCACAAAGGTACTTCCTGTCCAGAAGAAGTATATTTTACCAGTGGGACAGGCACAGCAGTTTTGAGCAAAATCAATGGTCACGATGTTGCGAACAGAGTCAAGGCCTCTTCCGTCATCCCACAATTCAGTATAAAACCCATCATTGTGTATTCCCTCTATTTCTATTCTGGCAAGCTCCATATTGTTGTTGGCTACTCGCAACTGAACAATAGGAATGGATCCATATTCTCCTTTACGCATTTTAATGGTTCCAAAAAGGAAGATATTGCTGGTTTTTTTATCTATATGTACTTCTTCTGCTACAAAACGCTCAAGGAGAAACCCAGAGGCTGTTTCTTCACCCTCAGTATAGGTCACTTTTAGCCATTGATCAAAAGGAGCTTCCGCTCGTTGTACCACTTTTAATTCTGATGCTATCGGAAGTCTTGCGACTATCTCACCGTCAACGGGCGACAACCTCAGATTCACGCTGTCTGCCAATAACCAGACCTGTCCATTCGAATAATCTCGTTGTGCCATACTGTTAACGGAAAGCATGAGCAAGGAGAACAACAATATATACTTCATAAAAATGATTTAGAAACTAAAGATAGCAAAACACAAATTATTGAGGGTTGATATAGAATTGAAGTGAGTATATTAGCGGAGAACTCCAAAATTTATGTAATGAAATTCAAACTTTTAATTCGTTTTACCTTTCTTTTTATTCCTTTTGCTTCTGTAGCGCAATTGCCTGCTTTGAACTGGGGGGAATTAGAAAACTCATTTGCTATCAAGGGAATCGTAGGTGGTAATGATGAGCATTTTTATGTTCAGGAAGCATCTATGTCAAAATCTGTATTTAAGGTGTATGATTACAAGGCACAATTAGTAAGCTCTATGGACCTTCTCAATGAGTATAATGGACAGAAGCTTTATGTTGCCAAAACAATGAAATTTCACAACAAAGATATTTTGATATTAGCAGGAATCGATAAAGAATCTGACTCTTGCACTTATTACAGTACGGAAATTAAAGACGGAAAGGTGAGTGACGAGTTGATTAGACTTTGTTCTGTTCCTTATAAGTTTAAACGACTTGTAATGATAAAAACCAATTTTGGAATGGATTATCAGGGGATTAGGCTAAGTAGAGATAAAGAGAGTATCATTATTGTTATGGGATATTCTTTGGTCGATTCCAAAAAAGAAAATGAAAAATTTACAGTAATAAGAATCAATAAAAACTTGGAAGTCGATTATCAAAAAGAGGGTGGAAATGAGTATGCAGATGATGATTTCACAGTAGACGATGTCGAGGTTAGTTCAAATGGCAAACTCATTGTTTTAGGGAAAAAACATAAAGAGCGAAAAGAAATTAAAGAAGAAATCAAGGAAAACAGGGCCGATCGCGAGAAAGGGGAGAAAAATAAGATTATTCTATATGATTTCTACATTTATACGGAAAGTGGTGAAGGTTTTGAAGGTGAAAAATTTGTACTTGAAGGCGAGTCAGTTCCCTTGAGAAGTGTGTTGTTTCCTCTTTCGGATGGCAATATGATCATGACCGGGTTTTATGCCCAAACCAACAATAATGTTATTGGTGCTCGCGGAACTTATTTTGCAACACTGGATAAAGAGGGGAATCCAATCAGTAAATCATTAACGCCATTTACCCACGATTTTTTTGATTCCATTGAAGAAAGACATTTTCCAATGATATTAAAGAAAATACAAAAAGACAAGTACAAAGGATTGTCTGTATTTAACAATATTCGTTACATTTCGCTTAATGAAAACACCAAGGAAGTGAAGTTTGTTTCTGAAGTAGCTTATAGCTATGAAAAAGTAATCAGAAACAGTGATGGGAGTTCCTCACTCAGCACCCACTATTTTGCTGGTGATGTCTTAATCACGAATTACACCCTAGACGGAGATTTGGCTTGGTCCACCCGCTTGGAGAAGTGGTATCATACCAATAAAAAATCTTTTCTCGGCCTTCTTCTAAAAGAAAATAAGGGCAGTCTATATTTTATTTTCAACAACCTCAAATCCAAAGAAGAGCGCAAGGCTATGGGAGTAAAGAAAAGTGAGAATCCAGTAGTAGAAATGGGTGTTATTTCGCCAACAGGAACCAAAGAGCACAGGGAGGTACTTTATATCCCGAATAAAGAGGATGATCGGATAAAGCTTTTGCCGGTTTCATCAGACATATCGGAAAATGGTTATGCGATACTCCGTTTTGCTCGATCGATGACAATGAAAAAGAGTAAACTGGCGACTTTCAAAGCTTGGTAAGAAAGCAATTGAAATAATTACTCTAGAGAAAACTAATCTTATGAAATATCTATTCGTGTTTTTGTTGCTTGGAATGACCTTCGTCATAAACAGTCAAAAGAGACATCACTTTGATGAGGTAGCTTATGCTGATTTTGATGACCTGTCGAACACCTACATTCAAGATAAAACTCCTGATAGTTCTAGTATTGTAATTCTGAAATCAACAAAGCTCCCGCTTACAGGTACGGTTTACACCAAATGGGAGAATAATCAGCTGAACTTTGAGTATAATTACAAAGAGGGCCTGGCAGATGGGCTATGTAGACAGTGGTACGTGAATGGTCAGCTGTCCATTGAATTGAACTACAAAGCTAGAGAAATCATCAGTCAAAAATGCTGGGATAAAGAAGGAAACAGTATAAAATGTTTGTTGGTGGGATTTTCAAGTGTAATAAACGCACAAGTCGCAACTGCTAAACAACCAAATTGTGATGAGGTTGAAGGAATAGAGGTTCACGAAAGTGACATCGAAAAAGAACCTAAAGATTATACAGAGTTGCCAAACAACTATACAGGTAATACCAAAATATGTTTTGATGGTAAAGTTATTCAGCTAACTCCATTCATAAATGGCGATCCTAATGGTATAGGAAGGGCTTGGCATAAGAACGGTCAATTGAAAGGTGAAGGGTATTATAAAGATGGTCTGTCAGAAGGGTTAATGCGTGGATGGCACGAAAATGGACAACTTCGGTATGATTGGAATTGGAAAGATGGTAAGATAGATGGTTTATGGAGAAGCTGGTACGAGAATGGTCAGTTGTATGCTGAAATAAATTACAAAAATGGTGAGGTATTAAGTTTTAAATGCTGGGACGAAGAGGGAAACGAAATAGATTGCAAATAGAAACAATAGACGAAATACTTGACTTCAGAAAGACGAATTATTTTGAATTGAAGTGAGTATATTAGAGAAAACTTAAAAATTATAGTATGAAATATCTATTCGTGTTTTTGTTGCTTGGTTTAATAGTTAGTTGTGGAGATGATGCTTCTGGTGATGCAACAGCAGATTCCGTTGAGAAACAAAATCCTGAACGTAAAGCAGAAAATACGGATAGCGAAATTCCTGATACATATTTTGGACCACACAGGCTAAGGGTATTTGATGATTATGATAAAGGGCTTGCGTATGCAAAAAAAATCCAGAAACCTGTATTATTGGACTTTAGTGGGCATAACTGTGTAAATAGTCGTAAAATGGAAAATAATGTTTGGGGAGCACCAGGTGTAATTGAGATCCTTAGAGATGAACTTGTTATTATTTCTCTTTTCGTAGATGACAGAACGGAATTGCCAAGTGATGAACAAAAAATGATTACAGATTACAGAGGCAGAAAGGTAAAGCTCACAACCTATGGGCAGAAATGGAGCAATCTTCAGGTGTCCAGATACAAGACCAATACCCAGCCGTATTACCGTATGCTGAGTCCGGATGGTGAAGACCTATCCAATGGACCTGGAGATTACGAGCGCCATAAAACACCTCAAAAGTTCAAAGCATGGCTTATAAAAGGACTTGAATAGCTTTAAAATAAAATCCCAAAACTTCAATAAACGAACTAATACTCCACACTAAACACCTTCTCTGTACTCCCATCATCATAGACATAGATAAGAGGTGTATTGGGTTTAAAAGTAGTCTCACGACCCATTAGGTCGAGGATTTGGATGAGGGTTTTGGAGGTGGTGAGTTCCGTGAGTCCTACTGTTGATGTAGAACAATCGTTGTTGCAGTCTTCACTGAATGATGTTTGGAGGTCTATATCTGTCCAATTAGCCGTTGACCATGCAGCGTAATCTACTTCTATGCAGGTTAGATTAGGATTATTATATGCCTCCATAAAATAAAAATTGGAATTATTACCATTTGAAATATTTAAGCAATTGAGTTGATTAGAAGAACAACGTAACTTTTCTAAAGTAGTATTCTGACTGAGATCAAGACTTGTTAATTGATTAGCATTACATAGCAAACTAGTTAGCGCTGTATTATTGCTCACATCAAGACTTGTAATTTCGTTATTAGAAAAATATAATGTTAATAAAGCAATATTCTGACTCACGTCAAGACTAGGGAGCTGATTGCTGGCACAACTGAAATTAGTTAGAGCAGTATTATTGCTTACATCGAGATTTGTTAATTGATTATCAACACAATCCAAACTAGTTAATGCCGTATTCTGACTTAGATTTAAGCTTGTTATTTGATTGTTACGGCAAGCTAAATTAGTTAAAACGGTATTCTGACTCACGTCAAGACTCGGGAGCTGATTCCCACTACAGACTAAATAATTTAAAGCAATATTCTGACTCACGTCAAGACTCGGGAGCTGATTAAAACTACATGTCAAATAATTTAAAGCAATATTCTGACTTACATCTAGGCTTGTTATTTGATTGCCACTACAATTCAAGTCAATTAAAGCAATATTCTGACTTACATCTAAACTAGGGAGTTGATTGTATTGACAACTCAATTCAGTTAAAGAAGTATTATGGCTTACATCAAGACTTGTGAGTTGAAAATTCGAAAAACACTTCAAAACATTCAAATCACTGGCGCTATTTACATTCAGGCTTAAGAGTTCATTTTGACTACAATTCAAATACACTAAAGCAGCATTTTGACTCATATCAAGACTCGTGAGATGATTGTCATAACATTCCAAAACAATTAAAGCAGTAAATGCTTCTATTCCTGTTAAATCAGATATTCCCTGACCAAAAATCGTTAATTGTGTCACCCCGCTTATATTACTTGTCAATACCTGTCCATCAATCACATCATCGTGACCAAAATTAATTAACGCCTGTTCAAAATTTGAATCTGGAATTTGAGTGTATTGTCCAAACAGACTAACACTCAAAAAAACGGATACGAATAGTAGAGTTGTTTTCATAGTTAGAGTTTTCTCAAAGTTACAAATAATGGCATTTCTCATCCTTTCCTTAAATACCAATAAAACCCCCCCGACAAAAGCCGAGGGTTGTTGAATGTTGTGATCGAGACAGGATTCGAACCTGTGACCGTCTGCTTAGAAGGCAGATGCTCTATCCAGCTGAGCTACTCGACCAATAAAAAAGGGGGATGGCATACATCCCCCTCGTCGGGGTGGCAGGATTCGAACCTGCGACCTCCTGCTCCCAAAGCAGGCGCGATGACCGGGCTACGCTACACCCCGATTGATCATCATCTTTTTTCCAAACGAATCTGGAAAGTGCGTGCAAAAGTAATCAATTTTCTTCCTTCTGCAATGCAACTTGCGGAGAGACGGGGATTCGAACCCCGGGTACCCGGTTAGGGTACGCTTGTTTAGCAAACAAGTCCTTTCGGCCTCTCAGGCACCTCTCCAATGTTCAATGAACGGACCGCAAAAATAAGGATTCTGCTGATTTTTATATAAAAAAAGTAAAAATATTCTACTTGTACAGGAATTTTCCTTTCTCGCCCTCGATAGTCACCTGGGATTCCTCCGAAGCTTCCACACGTCCAATGATTTGCGCATCGACACCAAAGCCCTTTGAAATGGCTATAATCTCTGCCGCAATTTCCTCCGGAAGATACAGCTCCATGCGATGTCCCATATTGAACACCTTGTACATTTCTTCCCAGGGAGTACCGGATTCTTGCTGGATCATATCGAATAGAGGTGGAATGTCAAAAAGCTGGTCTTTGACGATATGAAGACCGTTTATAAAATGAAGTATTTTGGTTTGTGCACCACCAGAGCAGTGTACCATTCCGTGAATGTTCCTTCTGTGTTTTTTGAGGATGGCGGTAATGATCGGAGCATAGGTCCTTGTGGGAGACAATACCAGCTTTCCGGCATCTAAAGGGCAGCCCTCAATAATATCTGTCAGCTTTTTTGAACCGCTGTATACCAGCTCACTCGGAATAGCCGAATCATAGCTTTCAGGATACTCCGTGGCTAAGGTTTTATCGAATACATCATGACGTGCACTGGTCAATCCATTGCTTCCCATTCCACCATTGTACTCTTTTTCATAAGTAGCCTGGCCGTAAGAAGACAATCCTACAATGACATCTCCAGGGATAATGTTATCATTAGAGATTACATCGCTTCGTTTCATACGTGCGACCACTGTAGAATCCACAATAATGGTTCTGACCAGATCGCCTACATCTGCCGTTTCACCACCTGTGGAATGTATTTGAACACCATGTCCTCTAAGCTCTTCCAGCAATTCTTCAGTTCCGTTAATGATCTGAGAAAGGACTTCTCCGGTAATGAGGTTTTTGTTTCTTCCAATGGTGGAGGACAACAAAATAGGTCCTGTGGCTCCCACACAAAGCAGGTCATCGATATTCATAATCAGTGCATCCTGTGCAATGCCTTTCCAGACACTTGCATCGCCTGTATTCTTCCAGTACATGTAGGCCAGAGAGGATTTTGTTCCTGCACCATCTGCATGCATTACACAGCAGTAATCCTCGTCACCGGTCAAATAATCAGGGACAATTTTACAAAAGGCCTTAGGGAAAAGTCCCTTATCCACATGCTTAATGGCACGGTGCACATCTTCTTTTCCTGCGGAAACCCCTCTAGACTGGTATCGATTGTCTGACATAATTCAGATTAAGATGACAAAGTTAGAAATTTGAATTGGCTTATGCCTTTTGCAAGTCAATAAATCTTAGTTGGATACCTCAAAAAGCAATTCGACTTCAGGATCTAGTGTAAATTTCTTGATAGCTTTGCTAAAGGACTTTTCGTATACAGACTCTTCTTTGCTTATCCTGATTACGTCCTGTTGCGTAGTGCCATCCTTAAATTTAATTTCAATTTTTAGTGAAAACTGGAAGATGGCTTCCTTTTGATGGATGCTTATGACAAGGTCATTTTCGGAAATTTCCGATTGAAGATCGAGCTTTGGATGCCCCGAGGTATAGAGCCACTGCTCAAAAAACCAGTCTAAATCTCTTTTCGTAACTTCTTCTACGATTTGTTGGAAATCTCTGGTATCGGCATTGGACAGCCGATAGGCCCTGTAATACTTCTGAATGGATTGATGGAACAGCTCGTCTCCTAATTCAGCTCTTAGCATGTGCAATACCCATCCTCCCTTTTGGTAGCTGTTGGGGTTCAGTAAATTCATCAGACTGCTGTAGGTGGTGTCCACGACTGGGTGCTTGTAGTTTTTTTCAAATGAAATTATTCTACTTCGGTCTGTTTTCAATTGTTCTTGAAAAGCTTCTTTTCCCTTGGTTTTTTCGATATATACATTGGTCAAATAGGTCGCAAATCCTTCACTCAGCCAGAGGTGGCACCAGTCTTTTTCTGTCGCTGAATTGCCAAACCACTGGTGCACAATTTCGTGTGCGATCAGAGTTTCGGAGCTTCGTGTGCCCTTTAGTGCATTTTCATCGTAAAAAATACAGCCGGCATTTTCCATCCCACCAAATCGCGTGGTAGACTGTACGTTATCGAGTTTTTCAAATTCGTAGGGGGCAATGTAATTGACATAAAACTGAAGAATTGATGGAGCCAGCTGAAAATCATAAAAGGCTTGTTTTTTATTTTTTGGATAAACGTAGCTGGTCACTGTTGTTCCATTAATTACTCCTGCTTCTTCAGAACTCATTTCGGCAACTCCCACGACCATTACCTTGGTAGGCAGCGGCATACTTGATACATAATGAAAGCTCCTTGTCTTATTGATAGTTATTTCCGAAATCAATTTTCCGTTGGCCACCACATCGTATTTTTCGGGTGCAGTTACGATGAATTCCACTGTGGCTTTATCCGACAAATGATCGTTGCAGGCAAACCAATTCTGGGCTCTTGTGGGCCAGTTGTCTCCAAAAAATGTTCTCGAATCGTATTTGTTTTTGCCAATAACCAGTCCGTCTTTGGGAACACCACTAAATGAAACAGAGAGGATTAATGGCGATGAAACGGATTCTGTGCTCATGAGAAAAAGACTATCGTCTTCATGTCTGTACAGGACCTTCTTTCCATTCAATTTCAGATATTCGATTTGCATCCCTTTTCCGCTGTTGTCCCTTGACGTCAGATTGAAAACGATATCTTTTTCAGCGTCAGTATGCTCAAATTTGATCTGCTCCTCTACCATAATGGTATCGGAGTCATCCGTGAGGGTGAGGTCAATTTTGTAGTGAGTGACATCAATTTGTGGAATTTGAGAAACGCAGATTGACGTGGCAGCAACAAATGCAAGAAACAATACGTGTTGAGGTTTCATATCTTAAAATTACTTGAATCCTCGGGTTTTTTTAATGTTTTCGTAGGCCTCCTGAATTTTCATGAATTTTTCCTGGGCTCCTTTCTGGTATTCTTCTCCCATGGAGGCGACCTTGTCAGGATGGTGTGAAATAGCCATTTTGCGATACGCTTTTTTGACCTCATCGTCCGTAGCTGAAGCGGTCACACCCAAAATTTTGTAGTCTGAATTTACATCCCGATAGAACATGTTCTTTAAGCTTTCAAAGTCCGTTTGTGAAACTCCAAGCTTCTGGGCAATGTTCTGAATGACCTTCATCTCACTTTCATCTACATTACCATCCGCTTTGGCTATGCCAAACATATAATGTACGAGCTGTACGCGTACTTCAGGAGACATTTTTGTTCGAATGTCGTTGCAGATTTGATCAAGAGGAATATGCTTGGCATCCAGAAATTTCTTTAACACTTTTAGATGCTGTGAAGTAAATTGATTGCCAAACTGTTGTGAGAAAAAGGATTTGACATAATCCAGCTCTGCTTTGAGGACTTTTCCATCTGCTTTCATTACAGCTGCAGAAAGCGCCATGAGCATGGTGGCTACATCAGACATCGAGGAGCGCTGCCGGTAAAATTCTAAGGGATCCTGTCCTCCTTTTCTTCTTCTTGATTGCCCACCTAACATAGAGGCCACCAGAAATGCCAAAATGGCAAAAGAGAAACTTTTGGTGAGTAAGTACACCACAAAGGCAATGAGAAGAGCCATATTGAATTAAAAATTAAACAGGGGCCGAAGCCCCTGTCGCAAAGTTAAGAGATTTGCTTCATATTTCGTTCAATGAACTCATTTAAAGCTTCACCTTTTAGAAGACCCTGACTTAGCAGTGCGAGGTCTGTTAATTGTTTTACAGTTTTCTTCTGTTCCTTTCCTTTCTTTTCAAGGAGAGAATTTACCTTTGGATGATTGGTATTTACTACCACATGATGCATTTCGGGGAATGCACCATACATTCCGCCGCCGCCGCCCATTCGCTGCTGTTCCATCATTCGTCTCATGAATTCGGGCTGGGTAATAATTACTGGAGCTTCTTCCTCCGACATGGATTCAAACTGTACCATGAATTTTTCCTTGTTCAGTGTGTCTTCAAATACCGGTTTAAGCTTTTCTTCATCTTCTTTGGAAAGCTTTGATGGAATATCTTCGGATTTCTTAACGAGCTTATCCAGTGAATCAGCATCTACACGTGTAAAGCTCACGTTTTCGAAAGTGCTTTCCAGCTTTTGAAGCCAGTGAGACATTAAAGGCCCATCTAAATGAAGGACATCATATCCTCTGTCTTTTGCTTTCTTTACGAAAGAAAACTGCTCTTCTTCATTATTGGTATATAAACAAACCACTTTATTGTCTTTATCAGTCTGGAGTGCTTTAACCTTTTCTTTATATTCTTCAATAGTGAAATACTCTCCATCCGTATTTTTCAATAGCGCAAAATCTTTTGCTTTACCTGCAAACTTCTCATCTGAAAGCATACCGTACTGAACAAAGATCTGAAGGTCATTCCACTTTTGCTGGAAATCCTCTCGGTCTTTCTTAAACATCTGAGCAAGCTTATCAGATACCTTTTTGGTAATATGTGAAGAGATTTTCTTCACATTGGCATCACTTTGAAGATATGAACGAGACACATTTAAAGGAATATCAGGTGAATCAATGACACCGTGTAGCAGTGTCAAAAATTCAGGAACAATTTCTTCCACATTATCCGTGATAAATACCTGGTTGGAATACAAATTGATTTTATTGCGCTGTACCTCCACATTTTCCTTGATCTTCGGGAAATACAAGATTCCAGTCAGGTTAAAAGGATAATCCACATTCAAATGGATATGAAATAATGGCTGATCGAAGGTCATAGGATACAGCTCACCATAGAAGGCGGCATAATCCTCGTCTTTTAAATCCTTTGGTTTTTTTGTCCAGGCCGGAACAGTGTTGTTGACGTAGTTTGGTACCTCAACAGATACTCTTTTTACTTTACCATCCTCGTCTTTTTCTCCTTCTGGTGAATCAACATATTCTGTTTTCGTACCAAAGAGAATAGGAACAGGTAAAAATTTACAGTATTTGTTCAAAATACCTGAGATGCGTTCTTTTTCTAAAAATTCTTTAGAATCCTTTGTAATATGGAGGATAATCTCCGTCCCCCGATCTTTTTTATCTGTATCTGTAATCGTGAATTCCGGATCTCCATTGGATTCCCACTGTACAGCTTTTGATCTGTTTTTTCTGGATAAGGTTCGGATCTGCACCTTGTCTGCTACCATAAAGGCAGAATAAAAGCCGAGTCCGAAGTGTCCTATAATTTGTTCTGCGCCGTCTTTTCCTTCGTATTTTTTTACAAATTCTTCGGCACCGGAAAATGCGATCTGATTGATATACTTGTCAATTTCATCAGCCGTCATACCAATTCCATTGTCTTTAATGGTAAGCGTTTTGTTTTTCTTGTCAAGGATGACTTCTACCTGAAGGTCTCCGACCTCATTTTTATAATCACCATTTGCTGCGAGTACTTTAAGCTTTTGAGAAGCGTCTACAGCATTGGACACCAATTCACGTAAAAATATCTCGTGATCCGAGTATAGAAATTTTTTGATAATCGGAAAAATGTTTTCCGTTTGTACATTAATATTTCCAGTTTTCATAAATGTTATTTTTTTTTCAAGTCTATGTCAATAGTAGTGCCAATCCTGAAAATATGACACTTTGTCGCAATACGATGCAATATTTTGCCAATCCTAGGAAATTCTGACTCCAAAACTTGTATTTTTGCCTTCATGTCAATAATAGAGGTCATTCTTCCAATACTTGTTTTAGCTGGCATGTTATGGTCTATATCCAGGAGCTCTTTTATGAGGAATGGACCTTTTTCTGTTCGCAGTCTTCAGTTTGCGTTTTTATTGCGAATTTCTTTTGGATTCATATTGTTTTTACTCTACACCTATTATTATCCGGTAAGACAGGATGCCGACACCTTCAAGTATTTTGACGACAGCATGTACATGTATGACGCATTATGGACAAATCCAGGCGATTATTTTCAAATGCTATTTGGCTTTAATTGTGAAACGGAATATTTCCAATCGAATTATTTTACCCATATGTCTAACTGGGAACGATCCTATGACAATGGCCTGTTTAACGACAATAGGCTGGTAATAAGGATAAATGCACTTATGCGTATTTTCTCTTTTGGAAGCTATCACGTACACAGTATTATTTTGAGCTATTTGGCATTTTTAGGGTCATTTTACCTTTCGAGAGTCTTTTATGACATTTCCAAGGCTAAACTTATCACGTATTTTTCGGTTTTCATGGTTCCTTCGCTCGTTTTCTGGAGCTCAGGCATTTTAAAAGAAGCCGTTCTATTATTCGCCTTAGGCGTTTTTGCGTACCATTTTTATCAGCTTTTAAAGAGAAACTACCACTTCAAACACGTAGTGATGCTCCTGCTGATGTCCTGCATATTGATTGTCATGAAGCTCTATGTGTTTGCGGCCTTTTTACCGGCAATACTGGTTTGGTATATCGTGAACAGATACAAGGCCAAATTATGGGTATACCTACTTTCTTATACGGCATTCATACTAATTGCTCTTTTGATAGGACAGATAGACCCCAGATATGACTTTATTAATTTGATAGTGGACAAACAAAAGCAGTTTATTGGTCTTGCCGAATTTTATGACGTGAACAGTGGCTTTCATATGGAAGTACTTACCTATGAACTTTGGGATGTTATAAAGGCATGTCCAGAGGCAATTTTCAATGCATTCACAAAACCATGGCTGAGCGAGGTCAGCAGCATCCTGTTCGTTCCCGCAGTTATTGAAAACCTATGTTTTCTATTGCTTCTGATTGGAGCAATTATGTACAAAAGAGAGCTAAACCAAAAGCACTGGAATTTTATCCTTTTTTGCTTATCATTCTCTGTCATTCTGTATTGCGTCATTGGCCTTACAACACCGATTACAGGAGCTATTGTTCGCTACAAAATTCCTGCTGCACCCTTTTTATTTATGGCGGTATTGCTGATATTTGATTCTGGAAGACTACCAGAATCGCTTACAAAAAACAAATGCACAAAATGGATCAATACATTTTTATAACAGGAGAAAACTCCGGGTTCGGAGAAGCCACGGTCCTTTACAAATAATAAACTGGCTTATTGAAATTCTATCGTACCGTCTCGCCTTAGAATCAATAATAGATTATCCTCGCGATGAATTTTCTTTAAATGCTTTGATTTTAGCCATCCGGAATAAAATATAGTGCTGATGTTTTCTCCTTCGGCAATTTCAAAATTTTTCTGAGTGCGTTCTTGTCCGCCCCCCATAAATCCACCTTCAGAAACGACAACACTATCCAGCTTTAATCTGCAAGAATTCTTCCAGAAAGGAAGACTTTTTGGAGAATACACCAATAGGTCATTCTGGTCATTGGTCACCAGGGTCACCACCTGAAATTGCTTGTCATTTTCTTTTAAATTCATAGCATAAAACGACTTGCAGTCTTTTAAAACAATGGAGTCTCCTAAAAGGACTTCTGTACTCTTTTTGACGACATTTTCATTTGTGATAGAGTCTTTTTCATATTCAGTCATCGTCATGGAGCTTGCAGATAATACAATTTTGAGACTGCCCAGCTGCTCCATTAGATTCCATGTTCCCTGAATCTCTTCTGGAAATTCTGTCATGACCATACCATCTTTAGGTTGGGGACGGTCAAAATATACCGTAGTACAGGAAGTAAATACCGTAGCGATAAGTAAGAGGAATGCTGTTTGTTTAAAAAAGAGTGCAGGTGTAATTTTCATGGCCTTATTCTATTTTCATCCAAATAAAGTTGTCCATGTCATCAGAGCCATTTGTGCTTTTAATCATCAGGGTATTGTTTTTCCCTTCATAAATAGTAACAAATGGGGTTTGCTCTTCAGGAAGATCGACACCAGGGATGTCCAAAAGTAAATCACAGGAAGCGCCATCAAGTGAGCTTGCTCTTGGTGTTATTCTTAAAGCCTGTCTTTGTCCCATCACAGTAATGGCCATCGAGTCTGCAAAAATTTCCAATGTCAATTGATTTATATTGTCTAGGAATTGCTGTGGTACTTCTTCATTTTGTTTGGAAGGATCCGCTTCTCTTATAGATGCAATTGTTGCATCGAGATTAATGCCATAGGTCCCAAAAAATTTCTTGTTACAATCTTGTGAATAAGATGTGCCAGTAATAAGAACGAGGAGCAATCCTGATAAAAGTGATTTCATTTTCATTTGATTAATTTTGAGCGCAATTTACACAAAAAGAGTTGCTTAGATTCACAAAAATTTAAAAAAAGGAACAGAAATTAAGGGATTTTCATCCAGACGTAGTTGTCCATCTCTTTAGGATTAACTGAATTTATGATCTGCAATCTGCTCTTTTTCTTCTCATAAATCGTAAGAAACATATCATTTTCTTCTTTGGAGGCAGGCATATTACTCAAGTCCAGAAGTAAATCACAACTTCCATTTTCTTTAATTGAAATTCGATTTGAGAAAGGTAGAACACGCTTGTTTCCCAGCATTTCAAGAGAAAGAGAATCCGTATAGATGATTAAGGTAATGCTCTCTATCATTTCGCGAAAGTCATCCTCCAGAACACCGGCCTCCGTGTTGGATGTGGTATCGAAAAAGGACATGCTGGCAGAAATATCTACTTTATAAGAACCGATATAATTGTCAATGCAATTTTGAGAAAAGCTTATGCAGCTCAAGCAAAACAGGAATAGTGATAAAATATATTTCATAGGATAAAGATAGAAAAACACGAACTCCTTGACTTCAGAAATCCATTATTTTTTATCAGTCTTATTAAACCCCAATGCCTTTCTTTTTTTATCAACCTGCCTGTAGTAGACAGGGACTACAATTCCAAAAGAACAATAAATAAAGCCAGCAAAATACTGGTACTGATCAGGTAAAATGAAAAGTAAAATAATAGAAAGAACGGGTATAATCGCCATCGCAGCAAAACTGTATAAAGAGACCTTGGTTTCAAAAACCTCCAGATCATTTAGTTCCAGCTCATTTTTAAATTTTAAGGCATTCTTATACAATAAATAAAAGACCAGATAGATTAAAATCAAACCGATTCCGTAACCTATCAATAGACCGAACCAATCGTGATTGGATAAGATCATATTTTCCTTAAACTCTTCTACCTTCAGGGCATGAGCAGCAGACTGGTCATTAAATAAGTTGCTGATGAGTAAAGTCATAAGAGTACCGAGAATATTAAACAAAAATTTCAAAGGATACACATAAAAGAGAACAAGAAACAAGAAGATGAAGTTCAGAAATTTGGTTCTAGAGTCTTCAAGGCCGTACCTTAAGAAAAACTCGTAATGTTCATTCCAGAACATAAAGATGACCATGGTCGCAAGAACAAATCCTAAAAAACCGTACATAGATGCCTGCAGCTCCAAAAATGATCCGGGGACCTGAAGCGATACGACCAGTAAAGTGATGGCAAATCCGAATACGGCATCGGTCAGACCTTCGAGGCGGGAGGAGGAAATACCTCGGTAGCGGAATCCATGTTCGGATACCATTTTATCTCCTTTTAAATAATTTCTGATCATACGCTGGAATTAATTATTTCACCAACACTTAGCTGGGAGCAAATGCCTGTTAAAAATACCAGGACATATCTCATAATTTAAGACTAAGATAATAAATAGTTAGAGCCACTTTAACGAACGAAATAAAAGAAATAGGCCTATAACTATCCATATCGCTAGAAATATATCTGATATTGAAACCTTAAAGCTTCCGATATGAATTCCACGTTTATTTAATTTTTCTTTTAGGAAGTTTTTCATAATGAATTTGCTTGATAGAAACTAAAGATAGAAAAACACGGAGAATAGTTAGAGCCACTTTAACGATAATGTCTTCTTAATTCATCAACAGCATTATCTAGATTTTGACGAGCTTTATTGGCGCAATTACAGGTGCATATAAAACTCTGATACGGTTCTTGAACTTCGTTGCAATCACCAACGTAATTCAATTTATAGCCACGTCCAGAAAATGCATTTCCGCAAATAGTACAAGTTGATTTATTTTCAGCATCATCCTTTACCCCGTCATCTTCTACATCAGAAAAATCAAAACCTTCTATAATCGTTGGTTCACTATCACAACTAACCATTACACCAACCACCAACAAAACGAATAAATATCTCATAACTAAGATTTAGAAACTAAAGATAGAAAAACACGGAGAATCCGATTTTACTGTATACAAAAAAGCCCTAACTCCGTTGTTATTAGGAATTAGGACTT
>Ga0206679_10001575_pt1 | contig 18795 bp, 16 predicted proteins | sample M110012015metaG_FD_155464 | JGI IMG/M metagenome (GOLD analysis project Ga0206679, IMG submission 155464) | Ammonia-oxidizing marine archaeal communities from Monterey Bay, California, United States - M1 100m 12015 | ecosystem: Environmental > Aquatic > Marine > Intertidal zone | place: USA... | reverse complement strand
CTCTTTGGAATGAATCAGACCCTCGAAGAACTGATAACTGCCGATACGCCCCTGGTCAGATATGCTCATTTCGCAAACCATCACCAACCGATCGACTTCCGGGTTCAGCGAGCATAACCCATTGCTAAGTTTCTCGGGCAGCATGGGTACTACATATTGCGGAAAGTACACTGAAGTACCCCGCTTATAGGCCTCCTGATCCAGTGGTAAACCTGGAAGGACATAACTGGCAACATCCGCAATGGCGACAAACAGCTGATATCCACCTCGACGCTTCTCACAGTAAACAGCATCGTCGAAATCTCGTGCGTCTTCACCATCAATGGTAACGAAATCCAGGTGCCTCAGGTCCTCACGTTGTCTTTTCTGTGCAGGCGTTACTTCAAAGGGTAGCTGGTCAACATCCGTCAGCACTTCATCAGGGAATTCGACCGGTATGTCGTTGTTTCGCAGCGCGACTTCCACCTCCAAATCAGGCGTCAGATGTTCACCAAGTACTGCCACTATCTCAACGGAAGCCAGCCCGTGGAGGGTCGGCTGTTGGGTGACCCTAGCCACAACAATTCTGCCTTCCTTGATTTCTTCCCCGGGGTCATCGATTAAAATCTCATGATCGATCCGCCGATTTAGCGATTCCAGCAATGCGATTCGGTTATCAAAATGAACCCGGCCTACCAGTTCCAGCGTGTTGCGGGCGAGTACCTCCACGATCTCCCCTTCATCCCTGCCCCTACGATCTCTGCCGCGGACACGTACCATCGCCTTGTCCCCATGGAACACAGCGCGCATCTGCCGATGGGAAAGAAATATGTCGTCTCGCTCATCGTCGCAAATCAGGAAGCCGAATCCATCAGAATGGGCCGATACTCTCCCCGCAAACAGTTCCAGTTTGTTCGCAATGGCATAGACATTCCTTCTATCAACGACTACCTGACCATCGCGCACCATTGCTCGCAGCCTGAGAGTGAGTGCGTCTCGATCTCGCGCGTTTTCAATACCGAGTTCTTTGGCAAGCCGCTTGAACGAAAGAGGCTCACCGACCTTCTCCATACGGCTAAGTATGGCTTCCCGGCTGGCAATGGGATGCTCGTACCTTCCTTTCTCGCGCCTGGAGTGCGGATCCTTCATTGGCTGACCTCCTTTCCCTTAGATGTACTTTGTAATTGACAGATCCTGTCTGGTAATTGTACCCTGCGCGTCCTCATGCCGAGGTGGTGAAATTGGTAGACACGCTAGCTTCAGGTGCTAGTGGGGGCAACCCCGTGGAGGTTCAAGTCCTCTCCTCGGCACCAACAACCTACATTAACGTCAGTTAATACCTTGTTGTTGGTACTGTAAGACCTCTACTCAGTCTAGTGATCTCTCTACTTTAGTTACAAAATAAACACACTTTCCCATGCTGTTTTTGTTTAAATAGCAATGAACCAACATAAGGATACTCTGTGTCTCCCCAAAAACAGTGTGGTTTTACGCTCATCGAACTAATGGTCGTCGTCGCCATCATTGGCATGCTCGCCGCGGTGGCCTTGCCCGCGTACCAAAACTACATCCAGACAGCGAACAGCAGCAAGGTCCAGACTCAGTTTGAAGAAGCCCAGCGTGCAACAAATGCCTTATTTGTTCGCAGCTTAGTCCAGTTGCAGCTCAACCATGCAATCAGTGTTCCCACGACCGACGACGGTTGGATATCACTTTACAATCCACAGGGTATTGCAGCACCAGGCGGTGGCAATGCGTTCGTTTCCGGCGCAGCAAACGCTACGACAGGTCAAATTGGTGTGACATCCAGTGGCGTGTTTCCAACCACAGCGCAAGTGATTCTTGAGCTTCCAGCCTTTGCACCCCTTACTTCAAAATCAGTAACCGTCTCCGTAGCGCAAAACCTATAACGGCGGGTTGCATTGCCCACCTGACGTTAGCCAAAAGGCTCATTCAGGATAATAGTGTCCTCACGATCGGGACCGGTAGAGACAAAATCCACCTTTACTTCACAGGTTGATTCAATTCTCTCGAGATAGGCGCGAGCATTTGCAGGGAGACCCTCCATCGTTTTCACATTAGCAGTGGCCTCCTTCCAGCCCGGCAGCTCTTCATAAACCGGTTTCGGCGAATCGCTGTCAGAGTTTTCATAGCCAACACAGATAGCAATTTTTTCCAGCCCATCAAGTACATCCAGCTTGGTAATACATAAGCCAGACACGCTGTTAATGTTAATCACTCTGCGGAGAGCATGCGCATCAAACCAGCCACACCGCCTTGGTCGGCCTGTGGTCGATCCAAATTCCTTTCCGACGTTCGCAAGGTGGCTGCCCACAGAATCGAACAACTCTGTCGGAAAAGGTCCTGAACCAACCCGCGTGGTGTACGCCTTGGTAATACCTAGAATGTAGTCCAGGTCCAGCGGACCCACACCACAGCCGCTGCCTATCGCTCCAGCCGTTGTATTGGAAGATGTGACATATGGGTAGGTTCCCTGATCGATATCCAACAGCGAACCCTGGGCACCTTCGAAGAGAATATTCTCACCAAACTTCCGACGCTGAGTCAGCTCTTCAACAACATCTTTCACCATCGGCCGCAGTTGTTCCACATAGGACAGGGAAGCTTCAAGGTTTTCTTCAAGGCTGACGGCTTTCGCGTGAAAGTAGTTCTTGAGGACGAAATTATGGTAGTCCATTATTTCCTCAAGTTTTTCTCTAAATTTCGAACCGTCAAAGAGGTCAGCAACCCTTAGACCACGGCGCGCTACCTTGTCCTCATAGGCCGGGCCAATCCCACGCCCGGTCGTCCCGATTTTTTGATTACCACGAACATTTTCGCGCATCTTATCCAGCGCGATGTGATGTGGGAAAATCAACGGGCAGCCACTTGAGATATACAGCCGCTCCCTGACATTGACGCCTGCTTCTTCAAGCCCAACAATCTCCTTAAAAAGGTCGGGAACAGACAGTACGACCCCATTGCCGATCATACAGGTGACCTGCGGATGCAGAATACCTGATGGAATCAGGTGAAGAACTGTCTTCTCACCACCGACCACCAGTGTGTGTCCGGCGTTATGACCACCCTGGAAGCGAACGACAGCCGATGCTTTCTCGGTCAGAAGATCAACCACCTTGCCTTTACCCTCGTCACCCCAATGTGTACCGATGATGACTACATTCTTACCCATCGCTATTTATCTCCTGATACCAGCTGCCATCGCCCATGTTGAAAATCGAGATAATGGCTAAATCCGTCAGGCTGTCCCGACTCCACAACGATATAACCCTCAGTACGCAACTGTTTTATCTGCTGCCAAAGTGAATCCTCTTCGCCAGTCGGCACTTCAGGGACCCAAACACTTTTTCTTGACTCTTCCGGGAGCTTGACCTTTTCGGTGAGGCTCCTCACATCAATAGAAAATCCCGTCGCACCACGTGCTTCTCGACCGAAGACCTGCCCGATGTGGTCATAACGGCCGCCTTTGGCGACCACAGAGCGACTACCATTCACATATGCGGCGAAAACTATCCCCGTGTGATAGGCGTAACCACGGAGTTCACTCAAATCAAAATAGACGTCGAGGTCGGTGAATCGGCATGCAATGGTATCGGAAACCTGCTGCAGGTTATCGATAGAAGCAAGAATGCCTTCATGCGCCTTGAAAAGAGAACGCGCTCGTTCAAGCACTGAATTACTACCGGTCAATCCGGGAAGCTGCGTCAACAATAACGAGTCCCCCTCAGACAAACCAAAAACCTCACAGTGCTTGCGGATTTCTGCAACCGATTTCCTCTGTACCGCCTCGAAAAGTAACTCTTGCTGGCCTGTGTTGAGCGCGAAACCGGACATCAACTGACGGAAAATATCGACATTACCGAGATCCACATGAACTGCATCAAAGCCAAGAGACTTTAAAGACTCGATCATCAAGCTCACGATCTCTGTGTCTGCCTTACTGGTTGAATCACCAAACAGTTCAGCACCAACGCTAAGTGGAGTTCGATTAGCCAACATGCTGTCAGCCTGTGCCTGGACAACAGTTCCTGCGTAGCAAAGCCTGGCCACGCCATCACTATTCAGGCTGTGGGCGTCTATTCGAGCCACTTGCGGGGTAATGTCCGCCCGAACTCCCATCGTTCTACCCGTCAAAAAATCAATCACCTTAAATGTTTTTAAATCGAGATCGCGTCCGGTTCCGGTCAGCAGGGACTCCAGATACTCGATCATCGGAGGAATAACGTAGTCGTATCCCCAGGTCGAAAAGAGGTCCAGCAACCTTCGCCGAACTTCCTCCAATCTTTTTGCCTGTGAAGGAAGTATGTCTTCTACCCCATCAGGCAAAAGCCATCGGTCAACAATGTCCATCTCAGTTTTCCAACATCTAGTTAATTAAATACAACAACCCTGTACCCAGTAGCATACTCGCCAAACCTGCAATCCGCATGGTCTTGTCATCTATTTCAGACAACATCATCACCATCTCCCGCCATCGTCTTGGGTAGAGAAAAGGAAGAATTCCTTCAATTACCAGCACGAGACAGAGTGCAATTCCAACGTCATGCCACATGTTGTTTTATGGACGTCTACTGAACGCCTTACCCCTCTTACCTATTTTAGGTCCCCCTAAACTGAACCAGGTAACGCTGAAGGCTCCCATCTTTCCCGCCATCTTTGTTACCCCCCGAAGGAGCCCCCCGAAGGAGCACCCCGAAGGAGCACCCCGAAGGAGCCCCCCGAAGGAGCACCCCGAAGGAGCACCCCGAAGGAGCACCCCGAAGGAGCACCCGAAGGTGCATTCCAAGATACATTACTGGTCAAAAAAACGGGTAGCTTGTGAAGGCTACCCGATCTTGAAACGCGCAAACTAACTCGTTCGTGGTCTGGGGTCAACGACGCGCGCCATAGCTGCTGTTCAGGTACTTGAAAAATTCGCTATCTGGTTGAATCAGAAGGATATCTCCCTTGTTGGAAAATGTTCGCTGATACGCTGACATGCTACGCGAAAATTCATAGAAGTCCTTATCCTTGTTGTAAGCGGCCGCATAGATTCGGGCAGCTAATGCATCACCTTCACCGCGAACTTCTTCTGCCTTACTGTACGCTTCCGCCAGTATCACCTCACGTTGCTTGTCTGCATCAGCCCGTATCCCAACGGCCAGTTCCTGCCCTTTCGCGCGATGTTCACGAGCTTCAATGTCTCGCTCCGTGTTCATACGGTTATAGACCGATTGACTGACTTCGGGCGGAAGGTCAATTCGCTTCACCCGAACGTCAACCACTGAAACACCCAACTCTTCCTGTGCGACCTTATTGAGCCGTTCAGTCAGAACATGCATCAGCTCATCACGCTCACCGGACACAACCTCATGCAGGGTTCGCTTACTGATTTCATTTCGCAGACCGTTATTGATTCGCTCCTTCAGCAGTTCCTCAGCTCGCCGCTCATCACCTGATGTTGCAGTATAATAGGTCTGCACATTATCAACTTTGAATTTAGCGAACGAATCGACAATGACCGCTTTCTTTTCAAGGGTCAAAAAACGTTCCGAAGGCGCATCAGAAGTTCGCACCCGCGCATCAAACTTCCGCACATCATTAATCATAGGAAGTTTTACATGCAATCCTGGCTTGATGTCATCGTCAACGACCCGACCAAATTCCAGCAAGATAGCTCGCTCCAGTTCGGTCACCACATATAGCGAGTTCATCCCCAAAAGCCCCAATAGCACCAGGACGAATCCGACAACAAAAGATCGGTTACCCATTAGCGTCTCTCCCTTCTGTTGCCAGCGTCAATCTTGTTCCCATAGTTCGCCCCACTATTGCTATCAGTCGAGCGGCCTGTTGACACCATGCCGGCCTGGTTTTGTTCCAGTATTTTATCCAAAGGCAGGTACAAGATATTGTTCCCACCCTCCACATCAATCATCACCTTGGTAGAATTCGACATGACGCTTTCCAGCGTATCAATATACATCCGGGTCTTAGTCACTTCCGGCGCCAGCTTGTATTCCGCATAGAGCTTGTTAAAGCGTTCCGCTTCACCACGTGACTGAGCTGTCACTCTTTCTTTGTAACCCTGCGCTTCTTCGGTATATCTCTGCCCTTGACCTCGAGCTTCCGGCACGACCTGGTTCGCGTAGGCATCAGCTTCATTTCTGAGCCGCACTTCGTCCTCCCGCGCCTTGATCACATCATCGAAGGCAGCACGTACAGCATCCGGCGGCGCTGTCTCTTCAATATTGACCTGCGTGACCCTAATGCCAGTACCATAGTTAACCATGTAGGTCTGGATTCGATCCTTAACCGCAATCGCCACTTCCGCTCGACCTTCAGTCAACACTTCATGCATTTCGGTAGAACCAACCACATGTCGCAGTGCACTTTCTGTTGCCTGATAAAGACTCTTGTCCGGCTCTCGAACATTCAGCAGATATGCCGTGATATCACTAATGACATACTGAACTGTCATCTTCACTTTGACGATATTTTCGTCTTCCGTCAGCATCTCTGAATCATGGGAACTTGATCGAACCCCGGTGACATTCTCGACCATCACCTGATCAACAAGTGGCGGATTCCAGTGCAACCCGGGGAGCACAATCTCATCCAGCTTCTTTCCAAAACGCAGTACAACACCACGCTCCTGCTGGTCGACGGTATAAACGCCCATCGCCCCATAGATCGCACCAAGCACCAGTAGAATCATCGCGATCATGCCCATACTGACCGGTTGCGACCCACCTCCTCCTGACGGATCCGAGCGAGAGCCACCTCCAAACATCTGTGACAGATTCGCCTGTAACTTGCGAAACGCCTCGTCCAAATCTGGCGGTCCGTCTTGATCTCGATTTCCCCAGGGATCTTTATCTCCCTGATCTCCACCGCCTGGTTCATTCCAAGCCATACTAATCTCCTAATAAAAGCTCGTGGGAAAACTATTCTCCCACTACATTTGTACAAGTACTAACGGTTATACTTCTGCATACCTTGTTGTACCCATTATCTAGGGAACAGATTGTCCCGCCAGTTTGTCCCGGGTAATTTTTCGCAAGCTGCTCTCCTGAATCCTGAGATGCATCTCTACAGACCCATCTTCACAGGGTATTTCCGCTACAACGGCACCAAGCTCAAAAAACTGAGCCCTGATTCGACCATCCTGTGGCCGAACTGTAACATTAGTTTCTATGACTGCCTCACTTATTCGTTCTGCAATCGCCTCCAGCAGTATCTCTTTACCGGCACCATCAATACTGGACACCCAGACTTTTGTTACAATACCCTGAGCATTTCGTTCAATTTCGGGCTCCTCATCAAGCAGGTCTACCTTGTTGTAAACCATCAACTGTGGTGTCGCTTCGGCACCAATCTCTTCCAGCACCAGGTTCACTTCGCTGATTTGTTCGTCGCGCAGCGGTGACGCTGCATCTACTACATGCAATATTAAATCAGCCTGGCTGACTTCTTCTAAAGTTGCCCTGAATGCATCGACCAGCGAATGTGGAAGCTGGCGGATAAAACCCACCGTGTCTGCCAGTACAGCGTTACCGATTACCGGCAATTCGAGCTTTCTGAGCGTTGGGTCCAGAGTCGCGAACAACTGGTTTTCCACCAGAACATCAGCAGTGCATAACTGGTTGAATAGCGTTGACTTACCGGCATTAGTATAACCGGCGAGCGAAATTGTTTTTACATCCGACCGGGTCCTGCCTCGCCTGTTGTGCTCACGTTGAGACTGAACCTTCGAAAGACGACCGTTAATTCGCTTGATTCGCTCAGAGACCATACGCTGGTCCGCCTCAAGCTGGGTTTCACCGGCACCGCCCAAACCGGACGACGCTCCAGCACCACGACCCGAACCACCTCTTTGACGATCAAGGTGAGACCAGCCACGAACCAGCCGTGAAGATGCGTGGTCCAGTTGTGCAAGCTCCACCTGAAGCTTACCTTCGTGAGTTCTTGCCCTTCTCGCAAAAATTTCGAGAATCAAACCCGTACGACCGAGTACACGTTTGTTCAGGGCCTGTTCAAGGTTCCTTTCCTGAGTGGGTGTTATGTCATCACCAAATATAACAAGATCACAAGCCTGATCAGCCAGGAACTCTGCGATTTCATCGACCTTACCACCGCCGATAAATGTCCCGGGATGCGGGTACCTTCGATTGCTGGAGAGACATCCCACAGGAACCAGACCAGCCGAACGCACGAGTTCTTTCAACTCATCAGTCGTCGCAAGTTCTGAGTTGTGCTTCTGTATATGAACCAGCAGCGCTTTGCTACCGGATTTTGGTCGGTCTAAAAACAAGCTAATTCAGTTCCTTCAGTCGGCATCTTCACTGCTCGTGACGGCACTACTGTTGAGATCGATGACTTGTAAATCATCTGGTTTGCTGTGTTTCGCAAAAAAATGACAAACTGGTTAAACGATTCCATCTGCCCCTGCAACTTGATCCCGCTAAGCGAATAGATTGATACCGGGGCACGATCTTTTTGCAGCACATTCAGAAAAGGGTCTTGTAGAGATTGCCCTGTTGACAAGTTGCTCTCCTGGGATTCCTGTATTCCAGCCGCAATCGAGATGGAGGAATCGTTAAATAAGTAATGCTAAGCAAACATCCGTAGCCGTTTGGGTCAACCGGGCTCAGGCTCAGCACTCGCTTCACGGGCGACTATCCTAATATGGTGCTGTTAATTACGATTTTCAAGGCTTGCTGGGTATTTGGCTCCGCCAGAAGATTGAGGTTTTTCCAACTCCTTAACCAGGTATGCTGCCGCTTCGCTAGTTGCCGGGTCGCCGCCAAAGCAGACTTGATCATGGTTTGCTCATCTATTTCACCCTCAAGAAACGACCAGATCTGGCGATACCCCACCGCTTTTATCGCCGGAAGGTGGGCATGAATGCCAGGTTTTTCGCGCAGCATCTGAACTTCCCCGATAAATCCAGCTTTCAACATTTCCCTGAAACGCGTCTCGATAGCCTGATGTAGCGCCAAACGGTCATCAGGAATGATCGCCATTTCAAGTAGTGGAAAGGGGCATGCTTCAACCGATTGACGATGCAGGCTTGATAATGGGACACCAGTCAACCGAAAGACCTCTATTGCACGCTGAAGCCTCTGGGGATCTGTCGGCCTGATTCGTTTCGACGATTCAAGGTCAACCCTGGCCAACTCTTGATGCACATGCGCCCAGCCATGTTCTTCCGCCTGGCGTAATATTTCAGCTCTAATGTCGGAGTCGGCGGCGGGAAGTTCCGCCAGGCCTTCTTTTAACCCCTTGAGGTACAGCATGGTGCCACCCGAAATGATCGCCAACTTTCCTTCGCTTTGTATCCGGGATACTACTGCAATACAGTCTTTGCGAAATTCAGCAGCAGAATACGGATCATCCGGGTCCCGGATATCGATCAGGTGATGCTTTACCTCTGCCAGCGTAGCAACGTCAGGCTTGGCTGAACCAATATCCATGCCCCTGTATACCTGTGCAGAATCTGCACTGATGATCTCTGCTCCAAGATGCCTGGCCAGTTCCAGGCTAAGTTGCGATTTACCACTGGCAGTTGGACCAGTGATCACCAGTGCACCCTTCAAACTTACCGGCCTCTCAGGAATAAGCTATCAAGCTCCGCCAGACTCATTTCGCACCAGGTCGGTCGTCCATGATTGCATTGGCCGGATCGTTCGGTTTCTTCCATGTCGCGCAGCAAGGCATTCATCTCCGGAAGGGTTAATCGCCTGTTTGCTCGAACAGAACCATGGCAGGCCATCGTTGAAAGGATTTCGTCCCGGTGTTGCTCAATCCGCGCGCTCTGGCCATATTCAGAGAGATCAGAAAGGACATCACGTACCAATTGTTCTACATTGCTCTTCGCAAGCAGTGTTGGTACCGCGCGCACAATGATGGATTCCTCACTCGCCCGCTCGAGTTCAAGGCCCAACGCAGAAAACTCGAAGCCGTGCTTATCAACCAGATCAGTTTCTTTTTCACTTACAACAATAGAAAGGGGCACCAACATTGGTTGGCTACGGATTCCTTCAGCATCGCATGCAGTCTTCATGTGTTCGTACGTAATTCGCTCGTGCGCCGCATGCATATCAACAAGAATCAGTCCGGCCCTATTTTCCGAAAGAATATAGATGCCGTGAAGCTGTGCAACGGCATAGCCAAGCGGTGGCATCGTGGTGTCATCGGATTCAGGAAACCCCGCAGCAGGATCTTTTGCAAACATTTCTCGGTATACAGACATTTGTGGGTCCCGGACCCCCTGCGACCCCGATCGGCCCCCGAAGGATATCGGTGCCTGGAAGGGGCCCGCTCCTCCCGGGACTCCTGCGAGACGCGGATCAGCTTCACCCGCTACCGGTTCTTCCGGGCGTACATCTGCCAAAACATGGTGAATTGTCCGGAAGATAAAATCATGGACATCACGGCTTTCACGGAACCGAACCTCACATTTGGTTGGATGCACGTTCACATCAACCAGCCGGGGGTTAATCGAGAGAAACAGGCAATAAACAGGATTTCGACCGTGATACAGGACATCTGCATATCCCTGCTTAACGGCGTGGGTAACTACCTTGTCCCTAATGATGCGCCCGTTAACAAAAAAGAACTGTTGATCCGCCTGACTGCGTGAGTAGGTTGGCAACCCAATCCAGCCCCGGAGCTCCATACCGCCCCTTTCCTGAGAGAAGAAGACCGAACTCTCGAGAAATGCACTGCCAAATACGCTGGCGACGCGGTGCGCCTCATCGTCACCAATATATTGCTTCGTTGTTTTTCCATTGTGACTCAGGACAAAACTGACCCCAGGATGGCTAAGACTCACTTTACGAACAACCTCTTCCACTTTCAGGAACTCAGTTCGCTCGGTTCTAAGGAATTTCCTTCTCGCGGGGGTGTTGAAGAACAGCTCTCGTATCTCAACAGTCGTTCCGCGGGGATGAGGTGCCGGTGAAATTTCAATCCGCATGTCTGCGCCGGACGCCTGAACACTCCAGCCGGATGAAGCGTCTTCCTGCGTGTTAGCCGTTAGTTTAAGCCGGGATATTGACGCCACGCTGGCCAGCGCCTCACCACGGAAACCGAGCGTCTCAATGGCTTCAAGGTCACCCTGATCCCTAATCTTGCTGGTGGCATGCCGCGCCAGCGCGAGATTCAGGTCGTCTTTGTGAATTCCCCTGCCATTATCGCGAACACGAATGAGTTTCACACCCCCGGCCTCAACATCGACCTCTATCCTGGTCGCACCGGCATCCAGTGAATTCTCAAGCATCTCCTTGACGACGGAAGCCGGCCGTTCCACGACCTCACCTGCAGCAATCTGGTTTGAAAGACGCCTATCGAGTTGTGTGATTCTTTGATGCATTAACCCCTCTTTCGCGAAGTTATCCCGGAGGAATCTTCAGTGTCTGACCAAGATGAATAGTATCATTGCGCAGACCATTAAAGTCCTTCAATTTCCTAAAGGGTACCCGATAACGTTCGGCGATTTCGGACAGCGTATCGCCCCTTTCAATGACGTGGGTTTTCACCTTGTCAGTCTTACCTTGTTTAACCCACGCAAGGTAAGAACCACTGGGTGGGCTCGATTGCATGGAGACCTTTACACCCTTAAATATTGCATTCGCCAGTTTGGCCTGGTGACTTCGGGTGGCCAGCTTTCTCGCTTCCGCCGGGTTTGATATATACCCCGTCTCAATGAGCAGTGATGGAATGTCTGGCGACTTAAGAACAGCAAAGGCTGCCTGTTCAACGGTTTTCTTGTGCAGTTTGTTCACTTTTTTCAGGTTACCGAGCACCAAATTGCCCATTTCCAGGCTGAACGAGAGGCTCCAGTCCTTAACCATATCAATCAGCACACCAGCCAACAGATCATCTTTATCATCCAGGGAGACGCTCCCCACGCCACCTATCATATCAGCCCTGTTCTCTTTCTCCGCGAGCCACCTGGCGGCTTCACTCGTGGCTCCTTTTTGGGAAATGGCATAAACCGAAGCGCCACTCACCTTTGATGTCTTGAAGGCATCGGCGTGAATCGATAAAAAAACATCTGCCTGACTGCTACGAGCTATTTCTGTTCGTTTACGCAGCGCAACATAGTAATCACCCTCGCGAATCAGTTTCGATTTGAACCCAGGCTCCTGCTCAAACAGGACATGAAGCTTCTTGGCGATTCCAAGCACAACATCCTTCTCGTATAGCTTGCCAGGTCCTACGGCACCGGGATCATCACCACCATGGCCCGCATCGATAGCAATGACCACATCCCTCATTTGCGTCAAGGTCCGCTCAGATTTCGGGGCGACTGTCAGGCTCGGCTGATCCTTTCCTTGGAGATCAATCACCAGGCGATGGCCGTACTGCATGACTGGTTGCAACACAAAGGAGTTTGGTCGGACTTCCTCATTCAGGTCCAGAACAACCCTGATATCTTCGCCGTTGTTTCTGCTTGCGGACCTGATCTGACGGATAGAGGTCTGCTCCAGCTCAAGATCACTCACAGCCGAACTGAACCGCGCGGAGGAAATGTCGATCACAAGCCGAAGAGGGTCACGCAGAGAGAATATTTTATACTCAACGGGTTGACCGAGGTCAAACACAATTCGAGTTTTCCCTGGTGATGGATGAACCCTGAGACCATCGATGTCAATCTTTGCGGCTGAAGCTCCTGTATGCGCCGCTGAAGCTCCTGAAGGACAAACCAGCATGGCCACTGCCGCTGCTCGCAGCAACCATCCTAGGCTGATTCGTCTACCTCGATTAGCTGGGTACAAATTTCCTCGCCGCTCTGTGAGTTCGACCTGACGCCTATGATCCGCTTTTCGCCCAATACATCAATGGTAATCTCCAGATCATGTTGCGGCAGATAGCCTATGGCTTTCTCAGGCCATTCAATCAAACATAGTTTGTTGTTACCGAAGTATTCATCAATACCGATATATTCCAGCTCCCCTGGATCGGCCAGGCGGTAAAGGTCAAAGTGATAAACCTCTGAGTCTAAAATCTGGTAAGGCTCAACGAGGGTGAACGTTGGACTTTTAACTGCTCCTGAATGACCCATGGCTCGCAGTATGCCCCTGCATAAAGTCGTTTTCCCCGCACCAAGGCCCCCGCTGAGATGAACCACGCCTTCGCCGTGCAACAGGCTCGCCAGCCTTGCGCCCAGTCCAAGCATCTCTTTTTCACTCGTAAGTTCAAAGTTTATCATCTGGTTTAGTTAACCCGGCATGCCATTAAGGAGCTTTCTTATTTCGGGCAACAGCTGGGTAGCGAGCAAACCACGCTCACCTTGTCTTGCAGTAATGTTGTCTGCTGCGAGCGAATGCACAATAACGCCAAGACAGGCTGCGTCATTCACATCCAGCCCCTGGGCAACCAGGCCGCCAATAACCCCGGACAGGACATCCCCCATCCCGGCAACCGACATACCTGGATTCCCATAGGGACAAAGCCATACATCATGGCGACTGGCTATTAACGTGCCTGCGCCTTTGAGCAGGCTCACCCCGCCGTACTTTTCCTGCAATTGTTTAACTGAGGCTAATCGGTTCACCTGAACGTTCTTTCCCAGAAGGTTTCGAGCTTCTCCGGGGTGCGGTGTCAAAATCCAGTTATCTCTTTTTGTAGACTGTTGTGGCAAGCGGCTCAATCGATTCAAGCCATCTGCATCAATAATCATGGGAAGTTCAGACTCGAGCACAATATCAAATAATTCAGAAGCCCTGGCACTATCACCACCAAGGCTATCATTACCAAGGCTATCATTACCAAGGCTATCATTACCAAGACCGGGCCCCACGACAACAACCGTTGCCCGGTTAATCAGCACTTTCAGTTCATCAGGTGTTGTCACACTTTTGGTCATCACCTCCGGTCGCCTTGCCACCAGCGAGTTGACGCTTGTTGGATGTGTTGCGACAGAAACAAGCCCCGCGCCGGAATATAGTGCGGCCTCGGCAGCCATCGCGACAGCACCTGCCATACCCTGGTCGCCACCGACAACCAGCACATGGCCATGGTTCATTTTGTGCGCGTTCCTGTTTCTGACAGGCAGTTTTCGGATCTGGTCTTCATAACTCAACATCCGCGCACTGGGTTCGATTGCATCAAAGACACTACCCGGTACCGAAAGATCAGCGAAATTAAGCTCCCCTACCACCTCCGGACCATCATTGGTGAACAACCCGAGCTTCCGCCCAATGAAAGTGACTGTCATGTCGGCCTTAACACACGCGCCCAGAATGTTGCCCGTATCGGCGCACAACCCAGACGGGAGGTCTACCGCAAGCACCGTACAGTCGTGCAAGTTAACCGCTGAAATAACCTGTTGATACTCAGGTCTCACAGGACCGATTAATCCAGTGCCCAGTAACGCATCCACGACAAATGCTGAATCTTGCAGCGAAAGTTCGGCGGTAAGTATTTCGACACCTGCCTCGCGGCAGTAACCGTACGCCTTGCCCGCATCTGTTTCCGCCGAAGGGACCTTGCCAACCAGGCCGACGGTCACTTCAATTCCCCTGTTCGCGAGCAATCCGGCGATGATGAAACCATCCCCGGCATTGTTACCTGAACCACACAAAACACTGACTTTCCCAGGAGAGGGTGCCTGTCCCAGCAGAACATCTACACAGGCTTGCGCCGCGCTACGCATCAATTTAATGCCTGGGATACCCTTTTCCTCGATGGTTATCCGATCGAGTTCACGAACCTGCTGCGCCAGATAGATTGAAGTCACGGTCTTGTTCACCTACATTCAAACCCTGATTATAGGACAATGCCCGCCGTTATCTGAGATTAGTCCTGAGATTCCTCGAAAAATGACACTGAATCACCACCACAAAGTTGACTGGGAAGAACTCAAAGGCCTGCTGCCTGGTTGGGGACGGGAACTCGGCTTCTCTGGGGTCGGCGTTGCAGATATCAATCTCGAAGACCACCGGAACCGACTGCAGGGCTGGCTGGCTGATGAATACCACGGCGAGATGGAGTACATGGCCCGGCACGGAAGCATGCGATGGCAACCCAAACTTCTACATCCGGGCACTCATTCGATCATTACCGTTAGAATCGATTATCTGCAAAAGCAGCCGGCACCTGAAGAAATTCTGGCGCAGGCAGACAAGGCATACATCTCGAGGTATGCGCTTGGGAGGGATTACCACAAAGTAATCCGCAACAAACTAAAACGCCTGGTCAAAAAGATCAGTGATCATTGCGAGAACCTGGGGTTCCATGACTTTGATTCACGCGTTTTTACCGACAGTGCACCGATCCTTGAAAAGGCGCTTGCGGAGAAGTCAGGACTGGGGTGGATCGGAAAACATACTTTGCTGATCAACGAAAAGGAGGGGTCCTGGTTTTTTTTGGGCGAGATCCTCACCAACCTCCCACTTACCCAAAACCCCAGCGCGCAAACCAATCGCTGTGGTTCATGTAGCGCCTGTATTGATATATGCCCCACAAAAGCAATCGTCGCGCCTTACACACTGGACGCAAGACGATGTATTTCTTACCTAACAATTGAACACAGAGGCGTTATACCCTTGGAGCTTCGAAAACCAATGGGTAACAGGGTCTTTGGTTGCGATGATTGCCAGCTGACATGCCCATGGAATCGATACGCAAAGCAGTCCTCCGAACCAGACTTCGAGCCGAGACACGGGCTTGATGCAGCTGACCTTCTTAATCTCTTTAGCTGGAACGAGGAGGAGTTTCTAAAGAATACGGAAGGCTCTGCCATAAGGCGTACAGGTTATGAAGGATGGCTTCGAAACCTTGCGATTGGCTTGGGAAATATTGATTTTAAAGCAAGCGCTACTGGAGAGACTGCGTCCAGCGGGGCTGTGGTAGCAGCACTGGAGAGCAGGAAAGGGTACTCAACATTGGTAGATCATCACATTGAATGGGCAATCAACCAGCATCAGCGCATTATCAATTCATTTTGAAGAAATGCGCACGATAATGCTTTAACTCTTCAATCGATTCCAGGATGTCATCCAGCGCCCGGTGAGCACCTTTTTTTTGATGACTGGCCGCGATATCGGGTCGCCATCGCACAGCCAGCTCCTTCACGGTGCTGACATCCAGATTACGGTAATGCAGGAAATTCTCTAACTCGGGCATGTACTTCACCAGGAATCTTCGATCCTGACCGATGCTGTTTCCACACAAGGGCGATACCCCCGCAGCGGTGTGTTCCTTCAGAAACGCAAGCGTTGAGAGCTCCGCCTCACGCTCCCCGATCCCTTTCTCACGAACCAGATCAATCAACCCAGATTCATTGTGATGCGTGGTGTTCCACTCGTCCATCCCGGCAATCAGGTCTTCACTTTGCCGGACATAAATCACGGGCCCCTGTGCGATAAGATTGAGCTGTGAGTCTGTTACAAGCGTGGCCAGCTCCAATATACGTTCCGCTTCCGGATCCAGCCCGGTCATCTCCAGATCCATCCAAACGAGGTTCTGGTTCGTGCTATTAGTCATGTTCTTTCCGAAAAGAGTCGCGGCCAGGACAGCCAAAGACAGTATGGTACCTGAAAAACACCTTCTTTCTCCAAGAAGATTTGTAAGTCAGTGTAGAATAGGCGGCGGCCAGAATCGGGACATCCCATGATACCTCTTGTAATAGAACCAAACGCGCTTGCGGAATTGCTTGACGATGAGCCTGAAGGCAACGAATACCTCGTCGTTGACCTCTGTCGGGACGAGAACTACCAACGCCACCACATACCTGGCGCAGTCCACATCTCACCGTCCGAACTGGTCTCTGGCGCACAGCCTGCGGTCGGCAAACTCCCACCTATAGACAGACTAGAAAACCTATTCTCGCGTATCGGTTACGATCCGGGAAAACACATCATCGCCTACGACGACGAAGGCGGCGGTTGGGCAGGCCGTTTTATATGGACCCTGGATGTTGTCGGACATAAAAAGAGCTCCTACCTGAACGGGGGACTTATTGCCTGGGCTGACGACCAGCTCCCATTGACAGCAAACGCAACGGAAACCAAAGAAACAAGCGTCTCCCTGACTATTCACCCTGAATTTGTCGCCGAGAAAGAAGAGGTATTGGCCTCGCTTAATGACGACAACACCCAAATCTGGGACGCTAGATCACCTGAAGAGTACAGAGGGGAAAAAGTCTTTGCCGCGCGCGGTGGACACATTCCAGGTGCGATTAATTTTGACTGGTTGGAGCTGATGGACAGGCAAAAAGGGCTACGACTTCGGCTAGACATCGCCAATTTAGTCAGCGCAAAAGGATTTGAGTCCTCAAGTAAAATTATTACCCATTGCCAGACACATCATCGATCAGGGCTCACCTACCTGGTCGGAAAGGTTCTTGATCTCAATATTAAGGCTTATCATGGATCCTGGGCAGAATGGGGAAACGATTCAGATACGCCAATAGATAATCCGACAGCCTGATCCCGTGTTTGCTTTTCTTCAGCGACTCATTCCCAAACATTTCCTTAGCAGGGCCGTAGGATCTGTTGCCAAAAGCGAGCTGCCTTTGATCAAAGGCTTGTTCATTAATATTTTTTGTATGCTGTACAAGATTGACCTGGGTGAAGCACAGCGAGAAAAAGCATCCGATTACCGATCCTTTAACGACTTTTTTACCAGATCCCTGAAGCCCGGAAGGCGAACTATCCAAGGCACCGTCAGCAGCCCCGCAGACGGGACCGTCGCAGCACTGGGTAATATTGATGGTGATACCCTCATCCAGTCAAAGAATCATTCTTACTCACTGGCAAAACTCCTCGCCAGCAACGACATTGACGATTTCGCAGCCGGCTCCTTCATCACGATCTACCTTGCGCCTCACAACTACCACCGGGTGCATGTGCCATGGACAGGAGAACTTCATCACGCAACCTATGTTCCCGGAGACCTTTTTTCGGTCAACCAATCAACAGCTTTGCACCTACCTGACCTTTTCGCGAGAAATGAGCGATTAGTCTGCAGGTTCCGGACCGACACTGGCCCCACAGCTGCTGTGTTGGTAGGCGCCATGCTGGTTGCGGGTATCAAACCTGCCTGGTTTGACGAGGCCTACAAGCCAAGGTTACAGATCACCACCGAAATGAATCGTGTCTTTCACCAAGGCGATGAACTCGGTCAGTTTGAAATGGGTTCCACAGTAATTCTGGTCTTCAAGGAACGAATGGCTTTCTCTGTGAAAGAAGGCGAGCAGGTGAAATACGGCCAATCGATCGTTTCTTAGTCAGATATTACACGCCAGCGATATCTTCAAGGCCTCTTAACGCCATCGTTAACCGATCAATGCCCAGCGCCACACCTGCACATCTCGGGAGATCATCAATGACGGCGAGCAACTCCATGTCATCTTCGATTATCGGCTTGCCAGTTAATTGCCGTTGCTTGTTGTTCTCTGAAAATCGTCGAGTTAGCTCTTGCCCATCACACAGTTCCTGGTAGGCATTAGCGATTTCAACACCACCCACATAGAGTTCAAAACGATCGCTAACCAGATCACCCGTCGACAGTTGTTTTGTTTCCGCGAGCGATGCCTGACACGCAGGAAAGTCATAAACGATCGTCGGCGCCAATAGCTGTGGTTCGATAGCAGACGAAAACACCGCGTCCAGATAGTCACCCAGCGTAGAGCGTTCATCCAGGTGCGCTGTGATTCCCGGAGCCACAAGCCCAGCCAGCCCCTCAACCCCTAACGGGTGGGGGTTTACGTTGAAATGTTTTTCGAACAACTCGCGGTATGAATAGCGATCATTGATCCGACTAATGGGTTGAATGCTGTACTTCCCCATCTGCTTGCCGCCATCC
>Ga0206679_10001570_pt1 | contig 18808 bp, 13 predicted proteins | sample M110012015metaG_FD_155464 | JGI IMG/M metagenome (GOLD analysis project Ga0206679, IMG submission 155464) | Ammonia-oxidizing marine archaeal communities from Monterey Bay, California, United States - M1 100m 12015 | ecosystem: Environmental > Aquatic > Marine > Intertidal zone | place: USA... | reverse complement strand
TAAAGCTCGTGATGTTAATTCTTATTCTTGATTTCGTTGTTTCCTTATTCCTTCAATACTTCAAAGAACTTCTTCTGTAAATTATTTTAAACCCTTTCAAACTAAAATAATCCAACTTTCTTCCCGTGTCTCAAAACCCCACTATATCTACTTCTCGACACAAAAAATCCCCACCAAATAATCGCGTTCAATCATTTGCGGGGTGCAAAGATAACTACTCTTTCCATTCTTACAAGAAAAAAATGAAAAAATAGTTCGCAAAATTACTTCTGCGAACTATCCATTTATAATCACTCGAAATCAAATTGCTGAATCATAAGAACTTAAAGAGCTAATGAACAACCTGTATTAGTTTCGTTAATTTATTTCCATTTACACCCAATAGAACAATATAGGTTCCCATTTTGATATCATCTGCTAATTTCAAACTATATTGATTTAACCCGTCCACAGCTGGCTCGAGGTTTTCGTTATGGACAATATTGCCGCTAATATTGACTAAGCTGAATGAAATATTGGAATTAGTAAATACGTTTAGAGACAGGTGTACTTCATTTTTTTCAGGAACAAATGACACCATGTCTATAGACGGTAAAATTTCTTCTACATCTGCCGAGCTCTCGGAAATAACATGCTGTGAAGTATAAATTACATCTCCACTATTTGCTGCATTATTATTCGCACTATTGGATGCCACATAAAAGGTCACATCTCCACTATTTGTCGTGGGAGCTGTCCAGGACCATGTCCACAAACCTGTTGAACCCGTACTACTCGCACTCGTGTGATTCGCATATTTCCTTGACCCCGATGCATTAATAGAGGTGTTTCCACCTGCAGAAAAGTTCCCTGCCATGCTGTTTGTGGTAGTCAAAGCCGTGGACTGGAAGCCCTTCTTATTAGGTAAAGAAGCCAGCTCCAAACTTATTGAATACGTATTTCCTGGAATATAAGAACTAATAGGTATGCCCCCATCCATAACCATTAAGATGTTTTGACTTGAACCATCCTGGATTGCTCCTGAATGACATCCTGTACAATTTTGTTCACCCGGGGCACCTGTTTTTCCAGCAGGAGCTCCATTAGTATAAGAAGGTTTGAATGCTTTTTGAATTGAGCTATTTGAAAATTGAAAGCCAAAAAACAAAATGCTTACAACAGCCATCGTTATTATTATTGTCGTCTTTTTCATATGATACAAATCTACAGAGCAGCATAGCGGGCAACAATGTACAATTCGGCCTTTGTGATGTACAATTCTGAATTACAGAAGGAGAATTCCGTGTACAGGTGTTTAATAGAAAGTATAGGATATTCAATTATTAGACTAGATGCCACTTCTATTATTGGCATACATTAAGCAGTCTTTTTACAGCATTATTGTCTAAATTAATTGTTGAGTCTCCCCTGATAGATCCAGCATTCGAATAATTGAATAAGAGAATCATCTAATGCGGGACCAACTATAGGCATTTGAGTAAAGCCAATTCCTCGCATGGCATCCAGCATATCACTGGCATTGGCAGAGATATTGTCGTACCCCTCGAATACATATCCTCCCGAAGCTCCTCCTGCTTCATGACATTCTACACACTTTGTTTGAATTAATGGCTCAATCACGCTATTGAATGAAACGGTATCTGTACATTGTATTGCCAGATCAGTTGGCACCTTTTCTTTCATGCAAGAATAAAAGCATAGGCCAGAAGTCAATAACAGGTATGTAAATGCTCTTTTCATTTATTCAAAGCTAAATTGTCTGCTTACACAAAACCCCAGTCGGAATTGCCCTTTCAACCAATTCGAATAGGTATACGGAATAAATTGAGTCTCTCCAAGTCCCTTGGAATTTGTAAAATTTATGGTAAAATTATGTCCGAATGTTTTCCATTCGATTGCAAGACCAGTACTATTAAAAAAAACATCCTGTCTGAAATCATCACTAGAAAAACAAGGATAATATTCGAGTAGAACGTATAATTTTTTGGATACTTTTACTCTAAGTGCGCCACCAAGTGAAAATAACAGATTGACATCATTTTGACCCACATAATTTCTATGGACAAGAGTTGGCATCAACGACATGCTAAGGTAATCGCCCATGCGATAAGCTAAATTCAGCTGAGAATAATAACATAACCTGTGAGTTGTTTTTGGAAAATGACCGACATTACTCAAATCGGCTGAGGCCTTTGCATAGGTATAAGTCGTACCTCCTCCGACAGAAATTGACAGGGGGAAGCCCCCTTTTTTCTGGGTCATTACGCGATACTTAATAAATCCGTCAAGAACAGATTTATAAGGAGCAGAGGTCCCTTTACTTCTTCCAAAGCCTATCATCAAATTCTCATTTATACCGTATTCAAGAGCAATACGCATATCCGACAGGTTGTCAAATCCGAACATGGATTGGAACCCTCCTTCATCTCCAGCAATATCGCCAAATCGATGCTCTATTCTCATTTCAAATGTTTTTTCTGGCAGGGTTTCCACAGAATGACCAGAAATAATTCGAGTAGAGTTGAAGGTCTTTTTTTCTTCATCCTGATACTCCATGTCAAAATCGAAATCGTCTTGAGCAGTAATTAATAAAGGCATATTGAACAAGGAAAAAACAAACAAGAAATTGAATAGCTTTTTGAGGAACATGTTATTAATGTTATTTTTATACAACGATTAAATTATAAAAAAGTTGGTAATCGCAAAATAATAATTTAAATATTTATCATTGGATAAAGCTCATCTCAGAAATCTAGTTAAAAAACAACGCACACAGCTTTCTCCAAAGGAACTTCAATTGATTTCAGAAAAAGTAATGGCTAACCTCGAAGAGAATTTTGACTTTAGTAAAAAAATCACCAACCTATTTCTTCCTATTGAAAAATTTCATGAAATAGATCTTTTTCCTATGATTGACCTGATCACAGCCAAGGGAGGGGAGGTCTGCCTCAATACAGCCGATTTTTCGGCTCAACGGCTACACACTTATTTATATGAAAATAAAGAACAAATTAAAATATCCCCATACGGAATTCCAGAACCAATGTATGGTGCAGAAGTTGATGTGTCAAAAATCGATATTATAATTGTTCCTTTATTGGCATTTAATGACAAGGGATATCGAGTAGGTTATGGAAAAGGGTTCTATGACAACTATCTAATAAGGTGTTCGAAAAAATGTGTTTTTATCGGTGTAAATCACTTCAATGAGATGAATGAAATAGAAGATATTCGAGCACAAGATGTTCCTCTGCACTTTATTGTGACACCTAAAAAGATCTATACCTTTCCAGGGTAATACTATTTCAGATATTCTTCGTAAAAGTTGGATAATGGTAGCGTCTTTTCACCAACACGTGCAAATTGAATTCCATTTGCTGATAAAAATCGTATGATTACTCTTCTTGATTTCGCATCATTTTTCACCATATTAAAAGTAACCTTATGAGTCATTTCATCAAAAGCAGTATTGAAAAAGCTCGTATAATACTTGCCATATTTTTCAACATCAGAGCTGGTGATTTTTGAAGGCAGGACCATGACTATTTCTCCCGCTGCCTTGTCTTTTATAAAATCTTCTTTGGAACTTATGCTTACTTCGGCTTCTGACTGAGCAAAAGCACTTAAGGTCATTCCAAAAAAGAATAAAGAAAATAAGATTGACTTCATAACGATTATTTTCCGCTAATCTACAATATTTTTAGCACTTTTATTCAATGAAATCTTTATTAACACATTTTAAAGATCAGGTTTTAGAAGCAGGTTGCGACGAAGCAGGAAGAGGATGTCTGGCAGGTCCCGTTGTTGCCGCCGCGGTAATTTTAAATCCTAAAAAGCCTATAGAAGGCCTCAATGATTCCAAAAAAATCAATGAAAAATCTCGATTGATTCTTCAAAAGAGAATTCACGAAAATGCGCTTTACTACGGCATTGGCATTGTGAGTAATATAGAAATAGATGAGATTAATATTTTGAATGCGAGTTTTTTGGCTATGCATCGTGCTATTCAGAATATGAATTGCCGTCCAGAACACCTTATCATTGACGGAAACCGGTTTAATCCATTTGAAGACATTCCATTCAAGTGCATTATTAAGGGAGATGCAAAATATCAATCCATTGCAGCAGCATCAATTTTAGCCAAAACACATCGAGACGAATTAATGGAGCAGCTGGGCAAAAAATTTAAGGAGTACCATTGGCATAGCAACAAAGGATATCCCACAGTGAAGCATCGCAAGGCTATAAAAAAATTTGGCAAATGCACATACCACAGAAGTTCTTTTAATTTATTGGGAAATGAATCCCAATTAAATCTATTTGATTAAACATTCCAATGTTGATTTTATTTCTAATTGCGCACTTTTTGGGGCCTCATTGATTATATTTTTGAGGTATGCTGAAAAAAATCCTTTTGTCAGGCTCTCTATTACTATGTATTATTCTAACCATATACATAGTACAGGAATTGCGATTGGAAAAAATTCAAGTGGATTCTTCGTATTATTTTGAAGAGGCAGATTCTATAGTTTATGTTATTAATCACCCTTCCTCTGTTGATTTTGGAGCTGATGAAATTAAAACTATAGATATGAATAGCGATTTGTATAATAGCATATCCAAATCGATTCCTGAAAACTGTTCCGTTTTTTTGAGCCTTAAAAGAGGGCTCATTGTCTTTGAAGGTCGACTAAACTGGAATAAAGCAAGCATTAAGGAAGTATTTCTAGACGGCAAGCACAAAATACATTTTACAAAGCTCAGGCACTTTTCTTATGGCCCGTTCAGTGGATTCTATTCCAAGAATAAAATGATCCTTCACGACAAAAACCTTAACCCAAAAATACAGAACAAAGGATTCATTTTTGATAAAAAAGCCAGCTACAACGTTATTTCAATTCACAATAATGTAAGAACTGTAAGAGATTATTACAAGAAAAAAAATGTCACCATATGTTATCAAAACACAGCAATACAATTTGATAAGGGCATAAATCAAAATGATAAGGACCTCTTTTCAAGAATCATCTCCGACGATTTTAATGAATATACATTCTACGAGAAAAACTTCTTAAGCCAAAAGGATGACACCTTTAAAAATAGCCCCATTCGCAATTGGACTTCTTCTGGAATGACAATACTGAAAAAAGGAGGTAAATCAATTGCCATTGTAGAGCTTAAAGCCGGTCAAAAATCTATTGAAAATCTGAATGAAATTTTTGATTTCAATCAAAATAATGAGAATTATGTCTACTATCCATCTCTTTCTTTCTCTAGTCTCTGCCCTTCTTCAAAAGGCTATTATGTAACAGATTTACAAGGATATTCTGTGATATCAGGAGATAAAATGTTTTTTGATCAGCTTACTACTGAAATAAACATAGGAAATTCACTTTCCATGAACAAAAAGAAAGCAGAACTCATTTATAATCAGCTTCCTGAAAACGTGGTTTACAGACATATTCAAGGTGAAACCAAAGAAGCTATAGCCATTTCTGGAGGAAAATTAGTCAAGACGGAAATCGTGGATAAAAGGGGTATGGAAGAATCTGTTGCTTCAGACTCAAGGCAATACTTCACAATGAATCCCAGCGAACCAATAGAGTCTTTTTACGCGTATTCTGGAAGAGGGAACACCTTCCTTATTACTAAATCCAACAAGTGGATCAGGTATGAAAATGGAATAAGAAAATGGGAGAAGGTGTTTGATAAAGCTGTAATAAAAAACCCAAAACTTTTGGAAATGTCTTCTCTTGAGCATCCCGACATCTCCATTTTATTCGAAGATGAAGTTCTCATTATAGATAAAGCCGGGCGTATTTTAAATCGTTTTTCGAGCTCTGGAGGAGTTCATCCAATTCGCTGCAGGCTGAGAAATAAGATTTCTTTTTTAATCCCTAAAACGACAACAATAGAAGTGACTGATTACGATGGAAAGGTATTGTCAACTTATTCTTTCAGCTCTGAAATAAAAGACATGGTCTTATTTAAAGAGAATAATAAAAAGCACGTAGGTGTTTTGTGCGAAAAAACTTTGTTTATTATCAACCTAGAAAGAAAAAAAACCATACGCAAAATTCCTCTAGATGAAGAATATCAAATCTTAAAGTATGAGGAGAATTCTTTAATTGTGAATCTAAATCAGACACATTCGATAAACCTCCTTGGAGAAAAAACTCGGTTCTCTATACCTGCTGGGTTTCAATTTAAAACCTCTTTTATTAATGCAGATAATGTAAATCTTGTTTGCACCAACGATAATGAGCTCCTCGTTCTAAACAGAAAAGGCCAATTCAACTGGAAAAGAACAGTCCCCTGTACTTCAATTGACAAAATATTCATACACCAAAATATAGGAGATGTCTTGTCTTCACAAATCCAGATAGGAATTCTTGATGGTATTGAAAACAAAATAGTACTTTTGGATTCGCAAGGTAGAGTTATTGATAGTATCAAAAGACATGGTGAAAAAGATATCCAGATTACAAATTACGGAAATCAAGGAATATCAATCACTACATTTTTAGGGAACTATTTAATCCAATACACTAAATTTTAATTATATGAAAAATATCCTGTTCATTTTTTTACTTTTTGTGAGTTCTTCAGTTGTATCCCAAAATTATTTAGGGGTTTCTTCCAGTAATTATGCTGGTGTTATGGGAACAGATATACAACCCGCCAGTTTTGTTGATGGGCGATTCAAGTTTGATTTGAACTTGTTTAGTATGGATTTTAGTGCCTATCAGAATTTTGTAAGTTTTAGTACGAGTGGAATGGATAAATGGTGGATTAAATCTTTTCGCCCAGACGAGGTAGTTACCTACGATGATGATGGAAATGAGATTGTGAATTATACCACCGAGGTTGGTGGCTCAAACCCATATAATGACTGGTTATTACCTGATTCGACCTTTATGGATAATTACATTACAAGAAAATATGATCAAAACACGCCAGGTGTATTAGGATTTAACACGAATTTTCAATTTGACATATTAAATTTTATGTTTCACCTTTCACCTAAAATAGCTGTTGGTTTTTCTACAAAATTCAGATCCATTACAAATATTGATAACGTCGATCCCAAATTGGCCGTGCTAGGAGAAAATGATCTGGATATTGAAAGCCTATGGGGAATCAGACTTAATGAAGAGTTAATCAATGTGAATCACATGACATGGGCAGAATATGGCTTTAAATATGCTCAGGTGATAAAAGAAGAGGGACAACACTTTTTAAAGGCTGGTGCCAACTTGAAGTTTCTCGCTGGGTATGCAGCGGCATATATTTATAGTAACAATTTTGAATACAACTTATTTGATGATGAATTTTCTCAGTATTTGTCTGGTGATTTTGGTTATGGGTATTCTGAATCTATTGAAGAGTACATTGATGGTGATTATGAAACCGGAATGTTTGGCCTTCCAAAAGCATCAGCTCGAGGGATTGGTGTGGATCTGGGTGTGGTTTATGAGTGGAGACCGGATTACAAGGACTACAAATACGACATGGATGGAGAAATGAATTTGTGGGCAAGAGATCAAAACAAATACAAATTAAGAGCGGGATTGTCATTAACTGATATGGGTGGAATGAGTTTTAAGAAAGGGGGTATTAGTAGAGACTTCTCGGTTCAAACTTCAAACCTTTTTGATTTAAATACATTCGATGCGGCAGGAGATCTTTTAGGATTTGATATGATTATCGATTCTCTTATCGACCAATCAAGTGCTGCAGGAAATTCTGAATGGACCGCAGGGGAAAGAGATGTGGCCTCTTCTTTTTTCATGAGAACACCAATGGCTTTCAGCTTTCAGGTGGATTATCACATATGGAAATGGTTCTATGTGAACTCAACCGGGATTTTTAATATTATTTCTAAAAACAAAGATTCAAAAGTTAAGGTAGCCAATCAGTTTTCTGTTACTCCAAGTTTTGACTATGCCTGGTTTGGACTCCACTTACCATTTTCAGTTAACGACTACAGCGGATTCAAAGCCGGTTTCGGAGCAAGGCTAGGACCTCTTACCATTGGTTGTACGGATTATCGGTTTTTATTTGCAAAAGGGAATGTTCGAGGAGCAGATTTTTATGCGGGAGTTCGTGTCCCCATCTTATATGATGCTCCTAATGATCTGGATGGAGACAAGGTGTCTGACAAAGTGGATGACTGTATCGATGTACCAGGACCATGGACCTTTAAAGGATGTCCAGACACGGATAATGATGGAATTATTGACATGAAAGATGATTGTCCATTGGATTCTGGCCTTGTCGAATTCCAGGGATGTCCGGATAGAGATAATGATTCTATTCCTGACCGAGTTGATGATTGTCCTGACACTCCAGGTCTTCAAGCATTCAATGGTTGTCCAGATACAGATTTAGATGGAATTATGGACAAAGAAGATGATTGCCCGCTGGATTCTGGTCTTGTAGAATTTAATGGATGTCCGGATACGGATTTAGATGGAATTATGGACAAAGAAGATGATTGCCCGCTAGATTCTGGTCTTGTAGAATTTAATGGATGTCCGGATACAGATGGAGACGGGATCAGTGATCAGGAAGATGCCTGCCCATTAGTATATGGTAAGAAGGAATTCCAGGGTTGCCCTGATACAGATGGAGACGGAATCATTGATGGAATAGATGATTGTATTGAGATTCCTGGCCCTAAAGAAAATAACGGCTGTCCATGGCCAGATACGGACGAAGATGGTTTATTAGATAAGGACGATGACTGTCCTACAATTCCAGGACCTAAAGAAAATAATGGCTGTCCATATGTAGATACAGATGAAGATGGTTTATTGGATAAGGATGACGACTGTCCGAATACACCTGGTCCTATCGAAAACAACGGATGTCCTGTTATTGAACAAGAAGTTGTGGAAGTACTTAAAACAGCGTTTGATAATTTAGAATTTAGAACGGCAAAAGACATCATTTTAAATGAATCCAAGCCATCACTCGAAGAGCTGTCAGCTGTTCTTCTGGAAAGACCAACATGGGTTTTAGAAATCTCAGGGCATACAGATAATGTAGGCGACGAAGACAAAAACATGGTACTTTCCAAGAAAAGAGCTGAATCCGTAAAAAGGTTCTTAACAAGTCATGGCGTTGATGAAACTCATTTGATCATCAAGTTCTTCGGTGAAACGAAGCCAATAGCAAATAATAAAACGGCTGAAGGACGTCAAAAAAACAGACGAGTCGAAATGAAAATTATCTTTGAATAATTACATAATGAAATAATAAAAGGGGGCTGATTCATGTCCCCTTTTTTTATGTGACTAGGGCATTCTGGTCTATGCGACATGTTATAGAATGTACACATTCGAAAATTAAGAGAAAAACATGGAGATGACTATATTCGTACCACAATGGATAAAATTAAACAGCAGTGAAGTACCCAAAACCAAGCTTACTTATTTTTTATGGAAGCATAGCGACATTAGGATTTAGCTTTACTTTTACTCTATTTGTCCACCTTTTTATTTCTGAGGTCGATTCTTCTCTGTTTTTCATCATCCCGATCCTAGGAGCCGTTTTTGTGTATGTCGTTTTTCATTTTCTTTTGAAAAAATTTGTTCAGCACAGACTTTCTTTATTGTACAGATCGATACAAACCAAAGCTGATCATGCAGATCGAAAAAGTGAAGAGGAATCCTTGGACTCTATGATAGAAATTGCCGAGAGGGATGTGCAAAGCTGGCAGGAGAAACAAGATCAGGAGATATCTAAATTAAAAGACCAGGAAGCGTTTAGAAGAGAATTTCTGGGGAATTTGGCCCATGAATTAAAAACTCCTGTTTTTTCCATTCAGGGGTATTTACTTACCTTATTAGAAGGAGGTCTTGAAGACGATACCATAAATAAGAACTTTTTAGAACGTGCATCCAAGTCAACGGACAGAATTGTGAGTATTCTTGAGGATCTTGATCAAATCACAAAACTCGAGATTGATGCATTAAAAATGAAATTTGAAATTTTTGACATTGTTGAAATGGCATCAGATTCCATTGCTTCTATGGAACTCCGGGCAAAGGATAAAAAAATTAAGCTTTCCATTCAAAATGAGATAGAGGACATTTATGTTTATGCAGATAAAAAGCGGATTGCTCAGGTACTCACCAATCTTTTAAACAATTCTATTACCTATGGCGAAGAAAATGGAGAAACAACAATCTCCATGATTGTTATTGATGACCTGGTGACTATAGAAGTTTCAGATAACGGAATAGGAATTGATCAGGAACACCTTCCTCGTCTGTTTGAGCGATTTTATCGGGTAGAAAAAAGTCGTAACCGTCATAAGGGAGGAACAGGGCTCGGACTCGCTATAGTAAAACACATTATTGACTCTCACAATCAAAAAATTTCCGTCAAAAGTTCTATAGGTTCAGGCAGTCAATTTACCTTTAGTTTAGATAAAGCCGAAAGAAATCTTTAAAAATCAAATCCTTGTTGTACCTTTGCCGAAATTTTTGAAAAAAAGTTCTGTTAATTTAATTTATTTGCCTTATGAAAATTCTTAAAATTCAAGCACTTAGAGGTCCAAACATCTGGAGTATAAGAAGACAAAAACTCATTCAGATGAGATTAGATTTAGAAGAGCTGGAAGAAAGACCAACGGATAAAATCGATGGATTTAAAGAACGATTGGAAGAACTCTTACCAACACTTATTGAGCACAGGTGTTCAGAGGGTTGTCGGGGAGGATTTTTTCAGCGCGTTGATCGTGGGACCTGGATGGGGCATGTAGTAGAACATATTGCTCTTGAAATCCAGACTCTTGCGGGAATGAATGTTGGTTTTGGACGGACCAGAGAGACTAAAACTCAGGGTGTTTATAACGTTGTTTTCAATTATCTTGAAGAAAAAGTAGGAGTATATGCAGCAAAAGCATCAGTAAAAATTGCAGAGGCTCTAATTGAAGGAGTCGAGTATGATCTTACTGATGATATTCAAAAAATGAGAGAAATCAGAGAAGATGTTCGACTGGGGCCAAGCACCGGAAGTATTGTTGAAGAAGCAGTCTCGAGGGAAATTCCCTATTTAAGGTTGGGAAGAAACTCTTTAATTCAGCTCGGTGCAGGTGTAAACCAGATGAGGTTTCAGGCAACAATAACGTGTAAAACCAGCAATATCGCTGTAGATATCGCCTGCAACAAAGAGCAAACTAAAAAGATGTTGGATGACGCTTCGATTCCAGTTGCCAAAGGAGACATCTGTTATGACGAAGAAGATTTACAAGATACAATTGATACTATTGGATACCCAATCGTGATAAAACCCCTGGATGGGAATCATGGAAAGGGAGCTTCTATAAATGTAACGAACTGGGAAGATGCAGTAAAAGGATTAAAGCATGCCAAAGAGTACTCAAGAAGGGTGATTGTTGAAAAATTTATCACTGGTTTTGACTTTAGAGTCCTTGTCATTAACAATGAGGTGATTGCAGCCGCACAACGGGTGCCAGCACATGTCATTGGGAATGGTAAAAACACCATACAAGAGCTTATAGACACTACAAATGAAGACCCAAGAAGGGGTTATGGGCATGAAAATGTTCTGACTGAAATCACTATTGATAAAGCGACTGAACGACTCATTGATAATGCAGGCTACACCTTGGAATCTGTGATTACGAAAGGTGAAATTTTATATTTAAAATCAACTGCAAACCTTAGTACTGGGGGAACATCTGTTGATGTTACGGATTTAATGCATCCCGAAAATGTATTTATGGCAGAACGTATTTCCAGGGTCATTGGTCTTGATATCTGCGGCATTGACATTATGGCTCCTAATCTGACACAGTCATTGAAGGAAAATGGAGGAGTTATTTTAGAGGTTAACGCAGCACCCGGGTTCAGAATGCACCTGGCTCCCTCAGAAGGCCTGCCTAGAAACGTGGCAGCTCCGGTAATTGATATGCTCTACCCTCCAGGGAAACCTTCGAGAATTCCTATTATTTCGGTAACGGGAACCAATGGTAAAACAACTACAACCCGATTAATTGCACACATAGTGAAAAACAACGGGTATCGTGTTGGATTCACTACTTCAGACGGAATCTATATCCAGAATCACATGATGGAAAAAGGAGATACAACCGGTCCAATTAGTGCCAAATATATTCTCAAAGATCCCAATGTTGAATTCGCTGTACTTGAAACAGCACGAGGAGGTATATTAAGAGCTGGCCTTGGGTTTAAGGTTTGTGACATAGGGGTAATCACAAATATTCAGGAGGACCATTTAGGAATAAGTGATATCCACGATCTCAAAGATCTGTCAAGAGTAAAATCAGTGGTTGTTGATAGTGTGAAGAAGGATGGGTGGGCTGTTCTAAACGGTGAAGATGAAAACTGTCTCGAAATCGCAAATTCTCTTTCATGTAATGTTGCCCTGTTTAGTATGGATGAAAATTGTCCCGCCATTATTGAGCATTGTTCAGAAGGAGGAATTGCAGCTATCTATGAGAATGGTTTCATTACCATAAAAAAAGGAGATTGGAAGATTCGGATCGAAAGAGCAACTCACATTCCATTAACCTTAAATGGAAAAGCAAAATTTATGATCGCCAATGTATTGGCGGCTACATTATCAGCTTATCTATATGGATTTAAGAATGAAGACATCAAACAATCACTTGCGACTTTCATTCCAAGTGCTGCTCACACTCCTGGAAGAATGAATATTTTTGAATTTTCAAAATTTAAAGTCCTGATTGATTTCGCACATAATCCTACCAGCTATCAGGGAATTGAAGATTTCTTAAACAGCGTGGAGGCCTCACGCAAAATAGGGATCATCTCAGGAGTTGGGGACCGAAGGGATAAGGACATAAAGGAATGTGCCAGAATTGCGGCCAGAATGTTTGACCACGTCATTATTCGTCAGGAAAAGCATTTAAGAGGACGATCAGAAAAAGAAATTATTGACCTTATTGTAACCGGCCTACATGATGGAGACCCAGAAGTGACTCATGAAGTAGTTTCACTGGAAGTTGAAGCCATAAAGCATGCAATTTCATTAGCTGAAGAGGGGACATATATAGTGGCACTTAGTGATGTCATCGATAATGCCATCGATATTGTTCAGAGCTATTTGGATGCGGAAATTGAAGAGGAACAATTGAGCCCGGCCCTCTAGTTCTCAAATAGTTTCATTATGTGATTGATTTGTAATTTTTGTAAATCAAATCCTTAGAATATTGCTTTAATATTAATATCTTTAAGGCTTTAATTTATTCCATGAGAAACCTAGGTGTGTTGTTTGCTGTGTTATTGTTTTACATAACGCCAAATTCCCTATTTTCTCAAGGGTATCAGGTGAACTTTCAAGGTCAGAAACAGCAGGGAATGGGACTGGCAGGAACAGCTATGTATCTCGATGGTTCTAGCCTTTTTTTTAATCCTGGTTCTGTCGCATTTTCGAATGAGAATTCCATTAATATTGCTGTGACTCCTATTTCAGGAAATACACTTTACGTGGATTCAGCAAGTGGTGAAGGATATCGCTCCAATTCTCCTATAGGCACTCCTTTTTCCGCCTATGGCCTATTTCAGCTTAAGGATAATGCAAAACTCAAATTGGGAATCGCTGCTTATACTCCATTTGGGAGTACCGTATCTTATGAAGATGGATGGATTGGTCGATTTGCCTTAACTAAGCTACAGCTAAAAGCCATTTTTATTCAACCTACTTTTTCCTATAGAATTGCGGATGTTATTGGTATAGGTGGTGGTTTCGTAATAAGTACAGGAAGTGTGGTATTGGAAAAAGACATTCCTGTACAGTTTGATTCTGGTGAATTCGGCAGTGCGAGTCTGTCCGGCTCTGCCTTAGGATTTGGTTATAATTTAGGGTTGCACTACGACCTGACAAAGAAACTAGCGCTGGGACTCACCTATCGATCAAAAATAGAAATGAGTGTAGATAATGGAGCTGCAGAATTCAATGTGCCTGAATCACTTGACCCCAATTTCCCGGACAGTACGTTTTCAGGAGCTTTACCACTTCCTCAGGTGTTTACACTGGGGCTGGCATATAAAGTAAATGATCAACTGTCATTTGTTCTCGATATCAACCGGGTTGGATGGAAAGCATATGACACACTTTCTCTCGATTATGCATTAAACACCTCATCTCTTGAAGATACTAAATCACCAAGAATGTATGAGAGTACTTTTGCATTCAGAGCTGGTGGAATGTATGACTTTAAAAATGGACTTGCCGTAAGGCTAGGTGGAGGATTTGGATTTTCTCCAGTTCAAAATGGCTATATTACACCTGAAACGCCAGACAATGACAGGTGGTATGGAACAGCAGGTATAGGATATGAATTTGGCAAACATTTTTCTGTGGATGCCACCTTTTATTATACGCAGATGACTCGAACAGGGTACAATATTGAAACGGGATTAAACGGCCGATTTGATACAAAAGCGATAGCCGGAGGGCTTGGATTAATTTATAAATGGTAACTATGAAATATGTTCTATTGATATTTCTTGGAATTTCTATGCTGACCTTAAACTCCTGTCAGCCTAAATACGAATTACCCGAAGTAACCGCTGGAGAAACCAATCCGAATACATTTGTAATGGTTGGGGGCACATTTAGTTCCGGCTACACAGACGATGCTCTTTATCGCCATGGGCAACAAAATTCTATCGGATATTATATTTCGCAAAGCTTAAACAAAGCAGGCCTCTCTTTATATAATCAGCCATTGGTTTCTGAAGGCTCAGTTGGCCTGAGCACAACGGGATTGTCTCGCTTAATTTTGGGATATAAAACAGACTGCTTGAACATCACCTCTTTATCTCCAGTTAGAGAGACCACCATGGGAGATGCATCTATTCTGAATAGTGTCTATGATGGGATTCCGTACAACAATATGGGCATTCCGGGTTTGCGTATAAACGAGTTATCCAACTCAAATTACACCAATGAAAATCCCTATTATTCAAGAATGGCCTCGTCTGCTAGCGCAACAGTCCTCAGTGATATTACAAGCTCAAATGCGAGTCTTTTCTCTGTATTTATTGGATTGGATGATTTTATGCCTTTTATAAAATCTGGTGCCAAAGACGATTCCCTTCCCGATCTCACCTTATTTGAGAATGCATACAGAGAGCTTATATATGCGATGACGCTTAATGGTGCCAAAGGTGTTATTTCCACTGTGCCTGATCCAACAAGCTCCCCTTATTTCACTACTATACCATGGAATGGATTGACCCTGGATTCTGCCAATAATGCCACCCTGAACCAAATATACAATCCCTTGGGTTTTTACTTTGAAATAGGGTCTAATCCGTTTATGATTGAAGACCCTGCTGCCAATAATATGTTTGGTGTCAGGCCCATGGTAGAAGGTGAATTAATGCTCTTAAGTGTACCCTTGGATTCGGTAAAATGTCATAAAATGGGAACCCTTTACCCTTTGCGAAATGAATTTATCTTAACAAATGCAGAGCTTGAAGACATTAGAACCAGGTTAAGTCAGGTAAATACTCTAATTCGGTCTATTGCCACGGAATTCAACCTGGCGCTTGTAGAAACCGATGTCTTTTTTGCAGAATTAGAATCCGGCTTCGCCTATAACGGAATCAATATGGGTACTGCATTTATATCCGGAGGGGCCTATGGACTTGATGGACTACGATTTAACGCAAGAACAAATGCCTTACTGGCAAATCAATTTATAAAAGCAATTAATAATAAATACAATGCTACATTTCCCGAGGTGAATGCCTCTAACCTAGATGCAGCATTTTTTCCATAATCTAAAATTAAATCATGAAACACTTTTTACTATCTACATTCTTCTCAACTCTATTGTTTACATTAACAGCTCAATCGCCTTGTGCTGATGGACGCTATGCAAGTGACGTCTTTACTGATTTTACAAAAACATCAAATATCACCTACGGTTCAAATACTTCCTGGACTGGCGGAACAACATCACTGAAACTGGACTTTTACGAGCCGACTGGAGATACCGAAACAGAACGTCCATTAATAATATGGGTACATGGCGGTAGTTTTATTGGAGGTTCTAAAACAGATCCGGATATGGTAGCATTTTCTGAGGATTTTGTTCGTAAAGGATATGCATGTGCTTCAATAGATTACCGACTTGGATTTTTTCCTTTTGACTCTGCAAATGCAGTGAAAGCCGTGGTGCGTGCCGTTCAGGATTTAAGAGGAGCTGTTCGTTATTTTTATAAAGACAAACAAACGACAAATCAGTACAAAATTGATACAAACAAAATATTTGTTGGTGGAAGCTCCGCAGGAGCTATTACCTCATTGCACCTGGCTTATCTGGATGACGAGTGCAAGATTTCTGATTATTTGAATGAATCTACTATCTCTACTATGGGTGGATTAGAAGGAACAAGCGGGAGTCCAGGTTATTCTTCCAATGTTCAAGCTGTAATTAATGGGTGCGGTGCTCTGGCAAGATACAGCTGGATAGAAGCGGATGACGTTCCCTTGTGCTCTATTCACGGAACAAATGATAATGTAGTCAAATACAATCGTGGAATTGTAAATCCAGGTACTCCGTTAATGTACCTTGATGGAAGTAGAATGCTCCATGAGAGGGCGTGTGCCATTGGCCTTGAAGAATACTTCTATACATTCGTTGGAGAAGGGCATGTGCCTTATATAGGCGATGCAGCTATAATGACTATAACGCTGAATTTTATCAGAGATTTTCTTGTGAAACAAATGGGATGCGACGATGCCGAATTACAGCCGGAAAATGCGCCAAGCGAAACAGCCTTTCTGTATCCCAGTCAGGATTGTGACGGAAATCCTATAGATGAGGAATGCACTTCTTCTGGAATTGCAGAGCTTAGTATTCCGAACTTTCAGCTTTTTCCGAACCCTACGCAAAACAAGATAAATGTTGAATGCAATGAACTATTTAACAAAATTGAGCTCTACAATATTCTTGGGAAACGTGTTTTAACTTTCGATGGACTATTTACGCAGACCTCTATGGATCTTTCAGAGCTGGAATCAGGGAGCTATTTGATTCGATTATTTTACGAAAATGGTACATCTTCAAATGCAAAGCTGATTGAATTAAATAAATAAATCGTCTAAATGAATCATAGAGTTGTTTTAACCTGTACTCTTTTCATTCTATTTATCTGCCCCTTAAGAGGACAGACCTATTTACAGAGTTTTGATGATATCAGCACATTTACAGACTGGTTTTTTCAGAACAACAGCAGCTCACCAGATCAAAACTGGCATCAGGGAAATCCCGTTCAATTCAGTGCTTATCAGGGAGCGTCCAACTCGTTTATCGGAGTAGGATATCAAAGCACTTCTTCTTCTACTCCTGTCACTTTAAGCAACTGGGTTCTGAGCAAATCCCGCACCTTCAACAATGGTGACATCATTACATTTTATACACGATCAATGGATGTCACTCCAGTTTTTCCGGATCGCCTTGAGGTTCGTTTAAGTGAAGACGGGAACAACACCAATGTGGGCTTTGCCCCCGAAGATGTGGGTTCCTTTACAACGGTTCTATTGAGTATTAACCCTACACTTTCAACGACAGGCTATCCAAGCAGCTGGACACAATATACCATTACTTTATCCGGTCTTTCCGGCCCTACAAACGGAAGGCTGGGATTTAGATATTTTGTCACTGGAGGAGGTCCTGGAGGGAGTAATTCTAATTACATCGGCATTGACTCTTTTACTTATTATTCCACCTTAAGCCCTCCTGCAAATGACGACTGTGCAAATGCAGATTCTATTGACCATGCCGCCGTATGTACACCTGTAAATGGCTCACTTCAGGTAGCCACAGAGTCACTTCAGGGGTGTGATGGAGTGGCAAACAATGATGTTTGGTATCAGTTTACGGCAAATTCCAATGCTACCTCCATTGAGCTCATTGGGTCCTCAGAAATGGATGCCGTGATGGAGATTTATTCTGGATCATGTGCCAGCTTAAACAGTATGAGCTGTTTGAATGCCACATACGATGGTGGAACTGAAGCCACATCAATAAATGGCTTAACTCCGGGACAGGATTATTTTATTCGAATTTATGACTGGTATAATTGGATTCCAAATACTATGGATTTTTCTTTATGTGTCGAGTCCTTTGACCAGTGCAATATAGATGCAGGCATAAATAGCACTCCTGAAAATGAAGCATGCGGTGACAACACAAACGGAGGTTGTTTTGTGGCAAACCCCGAGTATCAGGATGTCACCTGCCACGAAACTGTGTTTGGATCGTGCTGGTCAGAAAATGGACTAAAAGATTACGACTGGTATCGATTTGATATTTTTGAATCAGGAATAACAACAATCAATATATCTTCTGAGTTTCCCGCAAGCATTGATATATACGACATTGGAAATTGTGCAGTTCCTCAGCTTATTGAGTCAAACAGCTATAATTCCTGTGATCAGAACACAATAGATCTAAATCTACTCTCAGGGACTTATGCAGCCGTCGTGCAGGCAACCTCAAACAATGATTTACTCTGTGGAAATTTCAATGAATATGAGATTGGCTTTACGCTTCCTGAAAGTGATGTAGAACTCAACTTAAACGGCTCTATTGAGTTTTGTGAAAACAGTCCTCTGGAAATATACACCACCCAAAATGGAGGTGTATTTGACTGGATTCAAAATGGAGTTTCCATATCAAGTAGTGATACCCTTAACCTGAATTCATCAGGACCGGTTTATCTGGCTTATACCAATCAAAACGGATGCCCATCGGACGCATCAGATACACTCG
>Ga0206679_10001568_pt1 | contig 18809 bp, 18 predicted proteins | sample M110012015metaG_FD_155464 | JGI IMG/M metagenome (GOLD analysis project Ga0206679, IMG submission 155464) | Ammonia-oxidizing marine archaeal communities from Monterey Bay, California, United States - M1 100m 12015 | ecosystem: Environmental > Aquatic > Marine > Intertidal zone | place: USA... | reverse complement strand
TATTAATCTATATAGGCTATTAATCTACCAGCGATGATTGCGGTTACCCACAAAGCAAGTGACGCCAGCGCCAGAACCTTTGCTCGACCCGGAATTGCACCTGCCGAGTCCCAATACTGACCCTGTTGTCTGACCAAACTCTGAATAAACGCTGCGTTAACTAAAGCGAGAATGATGGCGGTAATTTTTATCAGGAACGCGATATGGGTTGCAAAAAAAGTTGCTTGGGAGATAAACAACGAAATTCCTGATATGAGATTGATCAAAAACCCTGACCATGCCAGCTTGAGCAAACTGCTCAGACCAACTATGGGGATATCCGAAAAAAACCCCAGCAGGCGCATATTCAATACAAACAGAATACCAACTATTATTGCTAATCCTATGGAGTGGGAAGTCAGCAGAATCGGATAACCCCAGGCCGATGTGCCCACCCAATCAGCAAAGGCACTGTATTCAAGCCATTCTAAAAAAGCCATAAGTCTATCCTGCTTCAATTATCGTTGGATGCGGTTTTTTTTCATGCTGTTTCCCACAATTTAATACAAGCGGGCATGGTCATGATGATGCCAAATCTATTCTGCTTTTGCATAACCTGAGCAGCCACCTCTGTAGACAAGGATCAATGTAACTGACTCGCCTGATTTAATAAAACATTAATTTATTGTATGGCCATACTAATTTATTGATATAAGTTTAGCGTTCACTATTGAGATGACGATCTTGCTTAGATGCAACTCGACACCCAAAATATTCTTTTGCGGTTGCACAAACCAAGCATTTAAGTGATGCCAACAAGCACCTGCTAGAGGCGCTCGGCACAGCGCTATTCATCACAAGCCGGAGGAATCCAAGCAGATCGGTATTCATTGTGATTGTGCCCAGTGTCAGCAGCGTCCTGTCGGTTCCTCGGTTTCGAGAATCAAAAAATACTATCCCAACATCCTGCTGAGCATTGATGAGGCCACAATGCTGGATATTCGAAGGTCATTGCATACCGGGCCTGATTAACTGACCAGCAAACATCGCATACTGATACTACCCCTGTAGAAGGTGGCATTGTGCCAGCTCAAAGCATCCCCACGGGTAGCAACACCAAGTACATACAGCAAAGGCAGAAAATGTTCGTTGGTAGGGTGCGCCAAGCTGGCCAGTTGGCCCAGTGACTGGTAGTTGGCGACGTCATCAAAATTCCCTTGCAGTACTTTCCTGGCGATAATCTGATCGAATTCCTCTGCCCAGTCAAATGCAGTTGCTTCCTGTTTACGCAGGCGCAAATTATGTACCAGATTCCCACTACCCAAAATGAGCACCCCGCGATTCCTTAACGCTGATATTTCTTTGGCTAAATTCAAGTGCTGCATTGGCGATAGATCAGCATTGATACTTAACTGAACAACTGGAATGTCGGCTTCGGGGTACATATGCACCAGAACACTCCAGGAGCCGTGGTCAAGGCCCCAGTCTACTGTGGTACCGATTCCCTGCTGAAGGCCCTCTGACAGCATTTCCTGCTTAAAACCTGGGAACCCTTTCACTGGATATTTAACGTCATAAAGCGCTTCCGGAAAGCCATACATATCATAAATAATTTGCTGCTGCGGATTGCTCGTTAGAAAGCTACCATTTCTTGATTGCCAGTGCGCCGAGATTGCCAGGATAGCTGTTGGTCTGGTTACCTTGCTGGCAAGTGACCTCCATGCAAGGGTGTGCTGATTCTCGGCAATCGCGTTCAATGGCGAACCGTGTCCGATAAAAAGCGCTGGCATGCGCTCGGTCTTCGCCAGACCACCGGCAATAGTCGAATCGATCAGGGTTGATAAACTCAAAAGCGATGTTACCCGAAGGAACTCTCTTCTTTTAATTAGCATTGATAGAATTTATCAGCCAGGTAACGAGAGGTTATCCGTGTAAATACAAGTAGCTTCCTTTACGTCAGATCTCAGGACTCGATCACGAAATTTGACATGCTTCCATTCACCAATCCAGTGATCTGGATCGGTCATGGTGAGTTCCATCACTAAGGTGTTGTTATCGTTGATCATGCGATAGCGTTCGATAATTTTCAGTTTCTTACCAGATTTTATACCGGCTTGTATCAAGTGGTTTTCATCGGTAAAACCCGTCGTTTCAACAACCAGCGTATCTCCCTGCCAATAGCCCAATGATTCACCACCCCAATTTCGATCCAGATTGCTCTCCGCAAGCCTGGCCCGACCATCTAGGTAGATTACACGATATTCATTACTTAACCGCGAGATCATAAAAACAGCAGTTGAGTACTGCATCATCATCAATGAGCCGTAACGGGTCATTATCCGGGGCATACCGGCTGGATAACATTGCGTAGCAGGATCACCAAAACGAATGCCACTAATGGCTTTTTCTTTATATAGGTTGTAATAAGCTTCCGCTTCCGGTGTGAGTTGCGGCGTCGGTTTGAATTCATAAGAGCCGTAATTAGCCCGGTACTCATCTTCGCCACGATACTGCCAGACTCCCGTCATATCAAATGCGGCTGGCGCTCTTGCCCTGGCCAGATTTTCAGGATCGAGTGCACCTGCTGAAGTGCCTGTGGCAGCATCATCCCCCGCAGATTGTCCTTTTGAAACAATAGGTAACTGGCTCGGTCGCGTTTTCTTTTCGCGCACCTGCCAGGTCTCGCCCACGGGTGGCGGCACATATTTGACAAGGCTAGGTGCCACCTGGCGAGCGCGGTCCTGCTTCTTATATTTTTCTTCTACCTGTGAGCTATCCATTGAGTAGGAAGAGCCATCCGACGCCACCAGTCCCTGTAACAGTCCGCCAGGTTTGCCTGATTTCAGGGGCCGCATTTTGACCGTTATAACATCACCCTTGTTAACAGAATCCCGATTAAACCCCGTGGCTGTCAATGCGGCTACACTTTGACCTTCTATTTTCCAGAGATCTGATTTTCCATCGGGTCCTTTTACTTCCATATTAATAATCAGATGCGGATTACGATAGATAAACCGAGTGACTGTCCCGGTTTTCTCGATGGAGGCTTTACGATCAAAAACAGTGGCACCATGGTGCGCAGCTGAGCTGCTTACAACTAAATATACAACGACTGCTAAAAGACCTTTTGTTAATTTCACTGGGCACTCCTAATGTTTGAGCAACGCGTTTCGTTGCCGAATGTATACCGCATAAGCGCAAATGCGCTCACGTCAATCAAGCGCTTTCTACTGGCTGGTCAAGTACATTTTCGCACTTTCAACTGTGCAAGCAGCCTGCACCAATTCCCTGTCAGCGAGCTTTCGTACCTTATGCATAATGGTAACTGGCTCGGTAAGATAGACCGGGTCAGTGACAATCATTTCAATTGTAATAGCCAGACCATCATCGGACAAAGACAGTCGTTCCACCAGGTGTTTCTGATCACTTGAATCAACCCCGGTATAGGTACCCCAGCGATCAGCAACAAAATTATCAGTTTCAATAACTAATTCTTCACCCTCAAACCATGCAACAGAGTGACCCTGCACCGAACGCTCTCCTGCCATACGGTTTTTATCAAAGTAGATCGTCCGCGGAATATTTCTTCCCTCATAGTTGATCGTCATGGTGTTATCGCTATTGCGGATAATCTTCATGGGATAGGGCAGGATGGTTGCTTTGGGTGGGCCAGGATTGATGCAATCGGTTAACGGGGTCTGGCTGCCATCAAAGTTGTCAATATTTTCCTTTGCCAACGCTGTAAAGGGCCAGTCATCCTGCGGTAGATAACGTTTGGGAACACTCAAATGCCTGGACCACAAGCCAGAAAAGTCACTAGACGGCATAACAACCTCGGCGTGCAGCTTCAGCGTCAGTCTTGTGCCGTCGGATTTTTCCAGCCAGTTCAAACCTGAGTAGTAGCGGCTGGGATTTTTATCACTTGCGCCACTCCAGGTTATAACGTCGCCTTTTTTCAGCGATCTCCTGGTCCAGCCTCTCTCCAGCATACCTGGTGGATGTATCATCTCAATACTGTAGCGAACAATCTCGCCTTGGGGGTTGGCCGCATCTACCTTGATATACACATGCGGCATACTCCAACCATACTTAACAACAGTACCCTTGTTGACTATCACCTTGGTTCTATCGAGATTGGCGTGTGAATGGTGCGCGTATACGTTGGCAAACAGCATCGGCAACGTTAAAAAGAAAACGACTGCGATGCCCCTGATATAAAGCACACTGCAAAAGATCTGTTTTGCCAAAAAACGCATTGGGAACTCCTTGAATTAGTCGTTCTGTACAGACCCTGTCATAGTCTAAATGACCTGGACCTGACTCTGTGGATTTACAAGCAAACACCACTGCTGTGTTGGGTACCCTGTATTGTACTTTATCTGTATAGGCTTTAAATCGTTGTTTCCTGAGTAACCCATAAACAGCCTATAGGAGATTAATCGGTTTATAAAATACCAATTATTGATATACAATTTCAACTTTTTTAATGGATTAGGCCACCTCCTTTCAGGCAGTCCAGGTTTGAAGAGGAAGCAAAAACGTTAAGGTTGTTCACACATTAGGGAATTTTGTTAAATAATAGACCCTTTGTAACGATCTGATACTCGCAAAACTGAATGGAGGCTCTATGCCCACAGCGCTAGTCTGCTCCTCACATAGTCCCTTGCTGTACTGTTTCGACAAAGCGCCGGCTGAGTGGGATGTAATTCAAGCAGGATTCCTGACAAGCCGAAAGTTTGTTGAAGATTATGATCCCGAGCTCGTCTTCATCTTCGGCTGTGATCACTTCAACGGTTTCTTTCTTAATAACATGCCTGCTTTCTGCATAGGCCTGGCTGCCAATGCGGCGGCCGATATCGGTGGTTTCACCGGTAAGGTTGATGTGCCGCAGGATATTGCAGTGGCCGCCGTTGAACACCTGCGATCTAATGGCCTTGACCCTGCTGTTTCTTATCAAATGATCATCGATCACGGTTTCTCACAGACGCTTCAGCTAATGACGGGTGGCCTTGATGCAATACCCACTGTCCCCATTTTTATTAACTGCATTACCAAACCCTTTGTACCTTTTAGCCGGACCATGTTACTGGGTGAGAAGTTAGGTCAATTTGCCAATAGCCTGGACAAACGCGTTCTCTTTCTGGCATCAGGGGGCATGTCGCATCATCCCACCCGCTATTACCCGCCTTTTGGCGAAGGCGAGACGCAGGTCATGGCATGGCAGCTTTCAGGCGGCAAGGACCCGCTATCCATGACATCTGAGCAGTGGCTAGAGCGACTGGACACCATGCATCATGAGGGTGCCAGCATGATCACCCGTGGCGAACGTACCGCCCTGGACATGCGCTTAAATGAGGTAAGTGATCGTCGCTTCCTAGATGTACTACTTGAGAGCAATTTAAGTGAATACCTGAACTGGGACCAGGATCTCCTCGTCCAAGCAGGCGGTATTGGATCAATGGAGTTACAGACATGGATAGCGGCTACAGCTGCCCATTTAGCCTGTGGTGGCGCTAGACCGTCATTAGATGTGTACTCGGTTGCTCCGGAAATCGGCATCGCCTGTGGCATTGTTCATGCTTGAGGCATATCCTGCTCATGCTAATAGACCGTTAAATACTGGGGCGGACTTAAACACCTAATCGATCTGGCAGCGCCAGGTCCGTTCATGCTGAAAAGCAAACCGGTAAAGGGTCGGATATAAAAGCTGCTCTGTGAATCGAACATTGTAAGCAACGGATGGCAATTATCGGACACGGTGTGCTTTATGTGCGAATATTTCTTATCATGATTTCAGGCTAGCGGATTTCTATTACCTATGGCAGACCGGAAAATATATTAACCCAGCAGTAGGCTACCAGCAGCAATTACGTTTACTAATGATCGGCAGGATGAGATTGATGGGATTCGCTTTTGCATAGTTTACTTCTGTACTACTTATCACTCGGAACCGGGTGAACCACACAAACAGGCAGGGATACGAACAATGGCAAATAAGCGCTCGAATACACCAGCGGATAAGGGTAACCGAATCAGCCGAAGGGGCTTTATCGGTGCGAGTGTTGTCGGTGGTGCCACAACGGTACTGGCACCGGCAGCATTAGCTGGCAGTTCTGAAATATCCGATAAGAATCAACCGAAATCGACGCCACCCAGTGAGCAAAAAATGGAGCGAGAAGTGGGTAGCTCCGTACCGCCTAAACCGGCACACACTGTAAGACGAGCTGCCTCAGACCTGATGGTTCAGGTATTAAGAGACCTTGAAATCGAGTATGTAGCACTCAATCCTGGTTCAAGTTTTGAAGGTTTGCAGGAATCACTGATTAACTACGGCGACAAGGCGAACAGCATGCCTGAAGTCATATCTGCCTTGCACGAAGGATCGGCGGTTGATATGGCCCATGGCTATGGACGCTCTGAAGGCAAACCGATGTGCGCGCTGATACAGGGAACGGTTGGTCTTCAGAATGGATCAATGGCTATTTATCAGGCTTTCCATGGGCAGACGCCCTTGATTGTTCTGGCTGGCAATGATGAACATAACTTTTTGAAAGTTCATACTGGTAAAGACATAGCAGCACTGGTACGGCCTTTTACCAAATGGGATGCACAACCCAAAACACTGGAACAGACTCTGCTGGCACTGCAGGAAGCGTATCGACAGACCATCACCCCACCGTGCGCACCCGTCCTGGTGGTTTTAGACTCAGAAATTCAGAAACAGGAAGCCGGTGATCTTCAAGTTCCCGTATATAGTCCGCCCAAAATCAGTGGTATCAGTCAGCAACAGGCAGATTCGATTGCCCAGAACCTGATACTGGCAAATAACCCGCGCATCTCTGTTGGTCGGCTACGTACACCCGAAGGCATTAACAACGCAGTGGAACTGGCCGAGCTGGTAGCTGCGTCGGTGCAAACATCGGCAACAACAGGCCCTATGAGCTTCCCCCAGCGACATCCCCTGGTGGGGCCGGGTTCCAACAACAGTTACGACTACCATCTGGGACTCGAAAAAGCCGCTGCACAGGTATCAATAACGGGTCCCAACCTAAAATCGCTAATTGAACGAGATGTTGCTGGTGTCCGGTTTGGATGGAAGGAGGATCCAACTCTGAGACGGGGGCCAAAACCGGAAACCTTGCTCAGCGCTGATGCAGAAGCGAGCATCCCCTTGATTGTTAGTGCAGTTAAAGAACAGCTAAAAGCCAACATCAGGAAATCCATAGCTGAAAGGTTGCAGGCGAGCACTAAAGAAAACCATGTTTTTAGGATGAAATCCCTGCGCCAGGCAATCGAGAAGAAAAGGCCCGGTTGGAATGACACGCCAGTCAGCCTGGCTCGTATGTATGCTGAGCTATGGCCTTTGATCAAGGATCTGGATTGGTGCCTGGCCTCACCTACCCATTTCAGCGGACGTCATCATCGAGAACTCTGGGATCATGATAAGCCTTACAGCTACTTGGGCCAGTTCCCTGCAGCTGCACTTGGTTATGGCCTGGGGTCATCAACCGGCGCCGCTCTAGCCGCCAGAGACAGGGATCGGATCGTGATTAATATTCAAGCCGACGGCGATTTTAACTATATGCCGGGATCAATCTGGAGTGCTGCCCATCACAAGTTACCGATGCTAATCATCATGCACAACAATCGTGCCTGGCACATGGAACTCATGTATGTTCAATACATGGCAGGTGTCCGAGGCCGAGGAACAGACAGGGCCCACATTGGCACAACCTTCAGAGATCCTTATATCAACTTCGCAAAGATAGCCGAGGGCTATGGGATGAAAAGCGAAGGACCAATAAGTGACCCGAACCAGATGGTTGCTGCTCTAAAGCGGGGTATCAATGCCGTCAGAAACGGTGAGCCTTACCTCATCGATGTCCTAACACAGCCTAGGTAAACACTATGATCAAAATACTAATTTCTACCGTACTGATTTACATGGTGAGTTCTCTTCCAGCAACTGTATTGAGAGCGGCCCCGGCTACACCAGGAACGATCAGTGGAAATGCAGATAAAGGCGAGGCGCTTTATTACAACCATGGCTGTTACGCCTGTCATGGCTATAACGGCATTGGTAAACACAATATAGCCAATGACGTCAGTGGCATCATGATGAGCGAGGCGGTCTATCTTATTTTCCTGCGGGCTCGTAGCGAACTCAATCCGCCTTTGCCCACCCAGCGGATGCCGCACTATTCAAAAACCAGCCTGCCAGATCATGAAGCACTGGATATTTACGCCCATATAAGAACCTTTAAAGACACGCCGCCAGAGGCAGAGTCGAACGCAACAATGCAGGCAATTATCAATTCTGCACAATCCCAGGCACCGCAGTAAATTGATGAACAATACCGCTATGGAACCTTGCCGGTTTCACTCATCGCATTACCTGACGCGCAACTGGTAAGCCAGTATTCCACCGACCATCATAGGTATCGCGAAGGTCAGGAAATTGGTGGTAATCGAGATGCCGGTAGCAATCATGTAACCTGCGACTCCCGGGCCGATTACCGCTCCCAATCGTCCCAAACCAATCGCCCAGCCAACACCGGTACTGCGAATCTCGATAGGGTAGATTTTAGCTGCGACAGCATACAGGCCCGTGTATCCACCTTGAAGACTGATGCCAATCACGAAAATTAGCGTCATTAATATGGTTTGACTGGCCTGCAGTGATGCCGCAGCAGCGAATACCCACATCAGTGCCGCAGCAGTAACTGCAAAGATACTGATCAGCGTGGATAGCGACCACCTGGATGCCAGCCACCCCAAGGTGAAGATTCCAAGGACGCCACCGAAATTAAATAGCGTGAAAGCCAGGTTACCCGCGTCCGCGGGGTAACCGAGATCTATGATGAGTTTGGGTATCCAACTCATCAGAAAGTAGAGCGTGCTGATGCAAAGAAAAAATGTGGCCCATAAAGTCAGGGTAGAACGCTTTAGCTCCGGGGTCAGTAGCGAAAACATTTTCTGCAGGATACTCTGGTGGTCAGCTTCGACGACTCCGTCTGACTGATTGATCAAAGGCATCTCGGTTAAAGGCTGAACCGAAAACCTGGCTAACACCTTGTTGACCTTCTTCAATGCCCCTTCAGGTTGTTTTTTACACAGAAACTGGAGTGATTCCGGAACCAGCAGGAATGCAACGACCGCGAGGCCAATGGTTATTGTGCCGCCAACTGCAAACATGCCCCGCCAGCCAAATTCAGGCACAATGCTGCTGGCAACAAGCCCCGTCATCATGGCACCCAGGGGATAGCCAGACGTTACCGCAGTCACTGATAACGCTCGAAATCGTTCAGGGCTGTACTCGGAGGCGAGTGTAGCAACACTGGCAAGCATGGCGCCGGCACCAAGGCCGCTGACAAATCTGAGGAAGATCAGCATCGGCAACGAATTTACCAATGCAGTCAGTATTACCGTCGAACCCACTAACAACAATGTGATGATAATCATGGTGCGCCTGCCGATGATGTCAGACAGGGTAGCCAGAAACATTGCGCCCATCATCATTCCGGCAAGCGAGAAACTGAAAACGAGTCCTAGCTTGTCAGCAGTCAACTGCATGTCTTCACCGATCTGGTGAGCCGTCACAGCCATGGCGGTAATATCGAATCCATCAATCATATTGAAGATAAGACAGAGCGCGACAATCATGATCTGTTGTGCAGAAAAATTACCGCGATCGATGAACTCACTGATACTGAGGGGGGCTGTGGTCATTATCTTTCATCCCATTTAGCGTAAAGTTTTAAAGGGCCCCTGAAGGTGATGTTTGGGGCAAACGAAAAATCCTGGTTGTCGACCAGTCGAAGGCTGGGAACACGCGTCACCAGCGCCTCAATTGCAATCCGCGTTTCCATTCTAGCGAGCCGCGCGCCCAGACAGAAATGGATACCATAACCGAATGCAATATGCTTAGTGGCATTAACCCGATCAATATTAAATTCAGCAGGCGCAGGAAACAGAGCCGGGTCACGGTTGGCCGAGCCCAGACTGATAAAGATTCGAGTTCCCTTGGGAATGTCAACGCCACCAAGACGGGTATCCTGAGTCGCAACACGACGCCAGCTGATCTGAGGAGAGTCAAATCGCAACACTTCTTCCAGCATTCCGGGTATGAGTGACAAATCATTGCAACAGGCTTCCCACCTGTCACGCCTGGGTAGAAGATTCTGCAGCGTCAGCCCGATAAAGTTGCTGACGATTTCGTGACCAGCAAAAGACAGACCATAGATAATGGATTCGACTTCACGGTAGGTTAGTTCTTGCGGATTTTCTTTGTGCGCAGCAAGCAACTCAGAAGCAAGATCATCCGCGGGCTGTAAATTTCTACTGGCAACGAAGTCCCGGCAATAGCGCCAGTACCTGAGCATATTCTCAGCAATCTCTACCTGTTCTTCATCTGTGGGCTTACCCCAGGTGAAGATCAATCGATTCGAAGTCCAGTAGATCAGCTTCTCATCATCAGCTTCAGGAAAGCCAATAAACCGGAATATGACCTGCCCGGGCAACGGGTGTGTAAAAGACGATATAAATTCGGCTGGACCGCCTTGATCAAGAATCTGGGTCAGTAATGTATCGGTGGTTTCCCGAATATAGGGTTCGAGCAGTTTCATGCGCCGCGCATTAAAGCCGTCGCGCGTGTACTTACGAATTCGGGTATGTTCTGGCTGCTGGCTATTAGACATCACAGCCTGGGGGTTATAGTCGTCTGCGGACAGGATTGCCTTTGCCCTATCGCAGACCGGGAAAACAGGGTCCTGGACATTTTCTGAAGAGAAGACCTCATGGTTCTTCAGCACTTCCATCACATTGTCCATTCCTGTGACAACAAGATATCCCAGTTGCTCCGCGAAAAAAATAGGCCTTTCGGCACTCAATTGTTCCAGTTGCGGATACGGGTTGTTCAGATAATCCGGATCAAAGGGAGAAAATGCGTTATCGACAGGGCAGCCAGTAGGCTGGGCAGACGGTGGGATACTGATTTTATGATAGGCATCCGATTTTTTATGACTCATTGGGCCTCCCAGGTAATTTGGATATTATGCTCGTCTTGCTCACTTTGAAGTAGCTTTTCCAGGTTTAGGTCGTTCTGTTTAGGTTTTTTTTCAACGGGTATTAACCGCCTGGTCATCATCAATTTTCTCTATTAATTCATCCAGCAGTTCATAAAGCAGTTCCAGTTTACCGTATCCAAATTTTTCCGTGATGAGGTTATAACGTTCCACGGACGCGGGGGCAATTTCCTTGAATAGCTTTTCACCAGCCACGGTCAGCGAAATCACAGATCGTCGATTATCAGCCTCTGAGTGACTACGTGTGACCAGTATACGCTTTTCCAGATTCTGGATAATCCGGGACAAACTTGGCATCAGCAGAAAGCAGCGGTCACCTAGTTCAGTAATATCAAGACCTTGTTCCTCATTCAGTGCGCGTATTACCCGCCACTGCTGGGAAGAAAGGTCGTTTTCGCGCAAAGACGGAATGAATTTCTTCATAACAGCCTCCCGTGCTCGAAGCAGCGCCATGGGGAGAGAGCGATTAAAGCCGCGTAGTTCTTTGCCGGCGGTAACCACCATCAGGCAAACTCGTCTATCACTTCATTAGACAGAACACCCACGCCTTGAACTTCGACTTCAACAATATCTCCAGCTTTCAAATAAACGGGTGGATCAAACCTGGCTCCAGCACCATTGGGGGTTCCCGTGGCTATGATATCCCCTGGCTTGAGATTGAAGAACTGAGACATATAGGCGATCTGATATTTTATCGGGAACATCATGTTGGCAGTGGTATCATTCTGCCGCTGTTCACCGTTAACCCGGGTTTTAACGCGCATATCCTCAAAGATAGACGCGTCGAATTCATCAGCACTGACCATCCAGGGGCCAATACTGCCAGAGTGATAGAAGTTCTTTCCCTGGGTTACATTGAACTTCGAGTGCCGCAGCCAGTCTCGAATAGTGCCTTCATTCATGATGGTTAACCCGGCAATGTGGTCGTAAGCATCGTCTTCAGAAATACGATGGCCCTGTTTGCCAATAATAACCGCAATCTCGCCCTCATAGTCCAGTTGCTCAGATTCAGGCGGTCGCAGCAGATAGTCAGTGTGCGCAGTCAGTGAATCGGGCGTTCGCATAAACAGGCTGGGGAACTTGGGAGCCTCAGACCCATCTTTGTACTCGGCATTACGATTTGCATAGTTAACGCCGATACAGGCGATTTTTTCCGGATCTGCTATAGGCGGCAGATAACTTATGTCGGCAGTGGCAATATCGGGCGTCAAACCAGCTGCCAGGGTCTTTGCTTCATCGAGGCGATCATTGACCAAGGCCTGCTTAAAGTCGCAGCCCATCCGGCCGCCCAGGTCTATGACTCCATTACTGTTAATCATGCCCCACGATGAGCTAACGCCCGTCTTGAAAGAAAGAAATCGCATAGTCTGCCTCAACCATAATGTTTAACCTGTTATATATATTACACAAAAAACTCGGCATATAACTAGCCTTTAGCCGATTTTATTATTAACATGTTATGTAAATTGACCAAACAGGAGCAATCCATGTCGGGCTATGAAGACAATCTTACAAAGGCACAAGATTACCTTCGTCGATTCCGTGAGAACGTGACTGGCCATTTTATTGATGGTCAGTTTGAGGTGCCATCCGAGGCACAGACTTTCGAAAACCTGACCCCTGCTGACAACACCTCTCTAGGCGATATAGTTGCCGGAAGCGAGCAGGATATAGATCGGGCCTGCGAGGCTGCACAGGCAGCCTTTGCCGAATGGCGCGATGTGCCCGGAGCAACACGTAAGAGACTACTCAATCGATTTGCCGACATGATTGTCGAACGCGCCGAAGAAATTGCCCTGGTTGAATCCATGGACTGCGGCCAGGCGATTCGGTTTATGAAACAAGCTGCATTACGAGGCGCTGACAACTTCCGATTTTTCGCCGACAAGGCGCCAGAAGCAGTTAATGGCCAGGCTCTCTACCAGGATGCCCACACTAACTATACCATGCGCTCACCGGTGGGCCCGGTGGGTATCATTACGCCCTGGAATACGCCCTTCATGTTGTCAACCTGGAAAATCGCGCCGGCCCTGGCTGCGGGTTGTACTGTCGTACACAAGCCAGCTGAAATGGCGCCACTCACAGCCATGCTACTGGCTGAGGTTGCCAAAGATGCCGGTATTCCTGATGGTGTCTGGAATACCGTTAACGGTTTTGGTGAAACAGCGGGCAGACGACTCACAGAACATCCAGCTATCAGGGCAGTCGCACTGGTGGGGGAAAGTGCCACCGGGTCACACATTATGCGGCAGAGTGCTGATACCTTAAAACGCCTGCATTTTGAATTAGGGGGCAAGAATCCTGTGATCGTCTTTGATGATGCTGATTTTGATCGAGCCCTGGATGCCGTTGTTTTCATGCTCTATAGCCTGAACGGTCAGCGTTGTACTTCCAGTTCCAGACTACTCATCCAGAATGGTATTAAAGCGGAGTTCATGGCAGCACTGGAACAGCGTGTGATCAATCTAAGGGTTGGTCATCCGCTTGACCCGGACACAGAGGTGGGTCCTGTGGTCAGTCAGGAGCATTTCCAGAAAGTGATGAGCTACATGGATATCGCCAGAGAGGATGGCGCCTCGATTGCCGTCGGTGGCAAAGCTAGGAGTGATCTGGGTGCCGGCAACTACATCTGTCCTACCTTGTTCACTGATGCTGATAATTCAATGCGGGTTGCCAGAGAAGAAATTTTTGGCCCGGTGCTGACTGCCATGTCATTTGATTCAGAAAAGGAAGCTGTTGAACTGGCAAATGATACACCCTATGGCCTTGCCGGATATATCTGGACACAGGATGTGGGCCGCACCATGCGCCTGGCTAAAAGCCTTGAAGCTGGTATGCTCTGGTTCAACTCGGAAAACAATAGAAACCTGCCGTCTCCGTTTGGTGGCATGAAAGCCAGCGGTATTGGCCGCGACGGCGGTGATTTCAGCTTTGATTTCTATATGGAAACGAAGAACGTGTGCGTCGCACATGATCTTCACAATGTGCCAGTACTGGGTCGTTAAGGAGACTCACCATGGGTAAACTTGTCTACGCTGCAAAAATAACCCACGTGCCCTCGATGTACTTATCCGAACTAGATGGACCGCACAAGGGTTGCCGAGACCATGCCATCGAAGGTCACTATCATATCTCAAAACGGTGTCGAGAACTTGGCGTCGACACCATTGTTGTGTTCGATTCACACTGGTTGGTTAACTCGGGTTATCACATTAATAATGCGGCCCACTTCAAGGGAATTTATACCAGCAACGAGCTGCCCCACTTTATCAAAAACCTGCCCTATGAATATGACGGTAACCCAGAGCTCGGGCACCTGATAGCCGAAGCGGCCACAGAAGCAGGCGTACATACCCGAGCCCACGACCGCACCAGTCTCAACCTGGAATACGGCACGCTGGTGCCCATGCGTTATATGAATGAAGACAGGCACTTCAAAGTCGTCTCTATCGCCGCCCTGCTAGCCGTCCATAACCTCGAAGAAAGCGCTAGCTTAGGCCGGGCCCTCAGAACCGCCATCAATGACAAATATGATGGCAAGGTAGCCATATTTGCCTCAGGTTCCCTCTCCCACCGCTTTGCACAGAACGGCATGGCCGATGATTTCCTGCACAAGGTCTGGTCACCATTCCTGGAAGAATTTGATCAGCGGGTTATCGAAATGTGGAAAAATGGCGAGTGGCAGCGTTTTACAGATTTGTTACCCGAGTATGCAGACAAATGCCATGGCGAAGGCTTTATGCACGATACCGCCATGCTGCTGGGAGCCCTAGGCTGGAATCAGTACAAGGCCAAAGCGAAAGTAATCAGCCCTTATTTCGGGAGTTCCGGTACTGGCCAGATTAACGTCGAATTCCCAGTACTTTAGTCATGGCACATTTTATATACGAATACTCAGCGAACCTTTCAGAACAATTATTGGACCTGCCCGGCCTGATGCAAAAAATGCATGAGCGTGCGGCGGAAACCGACCTGTTCCCGCTGGCGGGCATGAGAAGCAGAGCAATGAAGTGCGAGCATTTTCGAATTGCAGATGGAGATCCAGCAAAAGGGTTTATTAATCTCAGCATGAAAATCGGGCGTGGGCGTGACCAAAAAATCCGTATGCAGGCAGGCGAAATGTTCTGGCAACTTATGCTCGACCACCTGACTCCGCTGATGGCACAGCAGGCAGTGACCGTGTCCTTTGAAATGCGCGAACTTGAACAGCAGGTTAAGTTCAATCACAGGAATTTTTAGCATGCTAAGCAAACAGCAGATTGCAGACGCGGCGGACCAACTTTATCAGGCGGAAAAAGAGCGCCAGCAGATAAGAGCGTTGACCTTGTCTTTTGATATGGATATGGAAGACGCCTATGCAGTCCAGAAAGGCTGGGTTGATCGAAAGTTAGCAGATGGTGAAAAAGTAATCGGCTATAAAATTGGCCTTACCTCACGCACCATGCAGCTTGCCATGAACATCAACACGCCGGATTATGGTGTTCTTACCGATGCCATGCAATTTGCCAGTGGGTCTGATATTACAGCCGCCGACTTTCTTGATCCGAGAATCGAATGCGAGTTCGCCTTTATTCTGAAAAAGCCATTATCAGGAGAGAACGTTTCCCTTGAACAGGTTATGGATGCGACTGCTTATGTTCAACCCGCACTGGAGCTGATTTCCGCACGAAGTCTTCGCGTTGACCCCGAAACCGGTTATACCCGAAACGTCTATGACACGATTGCGGACAATGCTGCCAATGCGGGTATTATCTGCGGTGGCAAGAAAATGGCGCCGGAAGATATTGACCTGAAATGGGCGGGCGCAGCCCTCTACCTCAATGATGACATTGAAGACACGGGTCTCGGGGCAGCTGTCATGGGTCATCCCGGCCATGGCATCCGATGGGTCTGCAGGCGCTTTGCACCACACGGTATCGGTCTTGAACCCAGACAGGTTATCCTGTCAGGTTCTTTTACTCGACCTATCGCTGTTAAGCCAGGGGACCGCGTTTTCGCAGACTATGGAGAGTACGGTTCTATCCAACTGAATTTTGTGTAATTCTGACCTCATAAAGCAATCTACTGAATCAGCCTGGGCCTGCCTCCTAGCATGGTTGTTGACAGCATCTGAAATACTTATTATGAGACCAGATGACCGATAGATTGCCGCAGGTCATGTAGCATATTGGAGGAATTATGTTGTTTAGACTCAGCTGCCTTGCCGTCTTACTGCTGTTCAATGCGAGTAGCTCAGCGCATCATTCGAGAGCCGCGGTTGACCTCAACAAAAAGGCGAAGGTAGTCGGTACAGTCGACTCAATTACCTGGAGAAATCCCCATATATTTATCAGCGTCTCCGGCATGGATGCGCAGGGCAAATCCGGAATATGGGTTCTCGAGGGGCACTCTATATCGGGTATGTTGAACCACGGCTGGAAAAAGGATTCTATTCAAGCAGGAGACAAGGTAACCGCCGTTTTCAGTCCAAATCGAAAAGACCATATAAAAAATGGCCTGATAGACCAGTTCACACGTGAGGATGGCCGGAGCTTCTACCCGTTCAGGTCAATACCAGCTGCGGATAATGGAAATTCTAAGTCCAGTTCTCCTATCCAACCTTCCACAGATTTTTCCGGCAATTGGAGTTATCAACGATCACTGCTAAGCGTCCTGATCAGCGGTGCGCCGGACTATAGTCGTTATGCTTTATCTTCGAAGGGGAAAGCTATGCTGGAAAGCTTTGACCCTTCACTAGATCCTGATTTGAAATGCGAGAGTCGCGGGCTTCCTACCCTGGCACTCTACGTTTATGGCTATCGCTGGACGCGATATGCGGATCGTATAGAAATTGAAAAAGAGCAGGCAATTATCGACGCGGAGCATCGAACAATCTACCTGGATGCCAACACGGCTCGAGCCAACAAACCCGGTATTCTGGGAATGTCCCTCGGTCATTTTGAAGAAGACGGTCAATTACTGGTGGTAGAAACAACCGACTTCTTGCCAACGACCTGGGGCATTGCCGAAGGTATTGATTCCAGCAGTGAAAAGCGCGTCGTAGAACGTTATCGCTTAACCAATGGCGGCCTGCGCATGCAGCTGTCGATATTAGTTGAGGATCCAGTTTATCTAGATCGCCCGTTTCAACTGTACGGCGTCTATGACAAGAAAAGAGACCGCGAATTTGTCCACTCTCCCTGTGACATTGACGTTGCCAGAGAGCATCTAAAGTACGAATAACAGCCGTAGAAAGACCGCCCATAACAATGGGCTGATCGGTCATCTATCGCCTATCCTCCGGCTGCAGACAGCCAGTGGAACTACCCGATCACCGCGAATCCAGAACCAGACGCCTATCAGGTGACAGCCGGTGAAGCTGTAGGTTCATTTCAGGCAATCCCAGGGAACGCTTCTTATCCAGTACTGAATAGGGGGTATCGCCATATTTAAGTGAGCCAAGCAATCTTTGATCCCGCGCCATATCAACCAACCCACAAAATAGTTTCACTCACCATTAGCCCAGCAAATGAACCAAGCATTGAACCAATAACAGACATAATAATCGCGATCGGCACCAGATTTTTGTCATAGGCGGCGGCAACCACCGTAGCCGATGAAGCGCTGCCGATATTAGCAATGGAGGCAATACAACAAATATAGAGATTAACCCTGAGCAGTCGACCGATAAGCAGGACCGCGGCTCCATGAATAGCCAGAATCATGAAACCTGCAAGAATATAGGCAGGTGCCTGGAAAATCGCACTCAAATTAACTTCAGCACCAATCAGAGCAACAATAAAATACAGCATGATGCTGGATATCTCATGACTACCAGGTAATTTCCCCAGTATGGTCGGCGCGACAAACATACCGGCCAGAGATGAAACGATAATGGCCCAAACCATGGGATTTAGAAGTCCTCTCGCCGCTATCAAGTCACCCAGAGTGTGCGAGATAGCAGCCACCCCCAGGGACAAGCCCAGCATCAGCATAAGCGCCTGAAAGTCAGGGTGCCCTGTATTTCCGGTATTTTTTAGTTCTTCAAGCACCCTGTCTAAACCAACATTATCCGCCTTCAGAAAATGGTTGAAGCGGGATTTAAACGGTTTCAGGGCAATCATCACAACCAGCCATACTGAATAGCAAAGCGCGCCCATTAAAAGCGTATAGGCCATAGCTGAATCACTGACCCGCAAGGCCTCTTTGACCGCAACAAAATTCTGTGTTCCGCCAGTCCATCCTGCAGCCATAACACCAAACGTCAAGGTTGTTTCCTCTCCCAGAAACCCATCCATAGTCTGCTGAACAACAATAAAAGCGAGCATGACCGATGCAGTTGAGCCGAGTAATAGTGTGATCAGCCTTACCCCTAGTTTACGGATGATCCTAAGGTCAAATTTAACCGACATCAGGAAAAGCATCGCGGGTATCAGGCTATCTCTGATCTGAGCACGAGCACTGCGAACTTCGGCCGTCATCTCCCAGAAACCAAGTGTATACAGGGCCATTGATCCAAACATCACCAATACCACACTCGGGAACCAGCGAAAGAAGCCCCCAGGATACTGCTGTTCGATCCAGACCAGAACGCCGCACAGGCAACCTATACAGGCGATAAAAGCAAATCCCGTTGTTATCATTTTAGCTCTCCTGCAGGCCACGGCTGGACCAACCCTGGTTTACGCCAATACACTTCTGGCCTGCCCTGTAAATCATCTATCTGCACGAATTCAGTCAAACCCATTGCCATCTCCTGAGCCTGAC
>Ga0206679_10001566_pt1 | contig 18812 bp, 16 predicted proteins | sample M110012015metaG_FD_155464 | JGI IMG/M metagenome (GOLD analysis project Ga0206679, IMG submission 155464) | Ammonia-oxidizing marine archaeal communities from Monterey Bay, California, United States - M1 100m 12015 | ecosystem: Environmental > Aquatic > Marine > Intertidal zone | place: USA... | reverse complement strand
ATGGATGATCAAATCGTCGACCAAGAAAACAATGACGGAGATGATGAATTATGACTCTTGCTGACTTAAGTATCAGTAATTATCTAGTTCCAACGGTTGTTGAACAGACAAATCGAGGGGAAAGAGCTTTTGATCTCTATTCACGTCTTCTGAAAGAGAACATCATCTTTCTAGGCACACCCATAGATGACGCGGTAGCAAATTTGGTTTCTGCACAACTTTTACACCTAGAGTCAGAAAACCCTGACCGTGATATAAGTCTTTATATAAATTCCCCTGGGGGTGATATAAATGCCCTCTTTGCTATTTATGACACCATGCAGTACATAAAACCTGACATAACAACAATATGTTTTGGTCAGGCTGCTTCTGCAGCTGCGGTACTGCTTGCAGCGGGGTCTAAAGGAAAGAGATTAGCTCTTCCTCACGCTCGCGTTCTTATCCATCAGCCTTATGCCGGTGCTGAAGGACAGGTGTCAGATATAGAACTAGCGTCAAGAGAAATCCAAAGATTGAAAACCCAGTTGGAGGAAATTTTAGCTAAACACACAGGACAGCCGGCAGAAAAAATTCACGATGACACCGATCGCGATTTTGTAATGACTGCATCTGAAGCGGTGGAGTATGGAATAATTGATGAAGTAATTGATTCAAGAGATTTTGCGGATAACAGCGGAGCTATTTCGGCAGTTACCTGATCGTGATAGCAGTTAAGAGAATGCAGGAAAGGGCGATTTAAAGTGGCCAAGTTTGGAGAAGGCGGAGAACTCCTTAAGTGTTCATTTTGTGGCAAAACACAAAAGCAGGTAAAGAAATTAATTGCCGGACCTGGAGTTTATATATGCGATGAGTGTATAGATCTTTGCAATGAGATAATCGAAGAAGAACTTTCTGAAACTTCGGAGTTCACACTGACGGAGTTGCCTAAACCTCGTGAAATTTTCTCTTTTCTTGATGAATACATTGTTGGTCAATCAAAGGCTAAGAAAATTCTTTCTGTAGCTGTATACAACCATTACAAGAGAATAAAAACTGCAAGCCTTTCAGTGGAAGATGTTGAGGTTGCGAAATCGAACATTCTTCTCATAGGACCGACTGGGTGTGGTAAAACCTTGATGGCGCAAACACTCGCAAGAATGTTAAATGTTCCATTCGCTATTGCAGATGCTACAGCTTTGACAGAAGCTGGCTACGTAGGCGAAGACGTAGAAAATATTCTCCTCAAACTTATTCAAGCCGCTGACTACGATATTAAAAAAGCTGAAACAGGAATAATTTATATAGACGAAGTTGACAAAGTAGCCAGGAAGAGCGAAAACCCTTCAATAACAAGAGATGTTTCAGGTGAAGGTGTTCAACAGGCTCTATTGAAGATTTTAGAAGGTACGCAAGCTGCCGTTCCACCACAAGGTGGAAGAAAACACCCCCATCAAGAATTTCTGCAGATTGACACAACAAACATTTTGTTTATTTGTGGTGGTGCTTTTGCCGGACTTGAAGAAACGATAGAAGCACGTCTTGGAGGTGCTGGTGTTGGTTTCGGTGCTGATATACGTTCCGCTCAAGAGAAAGATTTGGGAACACTTTTTTCAGGGGTCTTACCTGAGGATTTAGTCAAGTTTGGTTTGATACCTGAATTCATTGGACGACTTCCAGTAGTGGCCACAGTTTCACAACTTGATGTGGAAGCTTTGAAAAAGATTTTGACCGAACCTAGAAATGCTCTAATAAAACAGTATGAGAAAATTTTCGAGTTCGAAGACATTGAACTTGAGGTAACTGAAGGAGCCCTGAATGCTATTTCTGAACAGGCTCTTGAGAGAGGAACAGGAGCTCGAGGTTTGAGGGCAATACTTGAAGAAGTTTTGCTAGACCCTATGTATGAATTACCTGGTGACAAAACCGCAGGTCGTGTGGTTGTAGATGATGAAACAGTTATCCAGCGGGAACTCCCAAAAATTGAACCAAGAGACGAAGAACAGACAGATCGCGCCGCTTCTTAAGTTCACTAGCAATATCCTAAAGAGGTATGAATTTTAGGGAAGCTCTGCAGTACTTAGATCGTTTTATAAACAGAGAAGCAACTGCAGGGCGTATTCACGGATTGAGCTTGGCGGCAATGTCGCAACTGGTTGAATGTATGGGTGAGCCCCATAAAGATTTACGCGCCATCCACGTAACCGGAACAAATGGAAAAGGTTCTGTTGTGAGTATGACTGAATCACTACTTTCTTCAAAAGGATTGAGAGTTGGGTCCTACATGAGTCCCCATGTTGACACTATTAGAGAGCGTTTCACTCTTGCAGGTTCTCAGATCACTGAAGAAATATTTTCGGAAATAATTTTTGACGTTTCTCAATATGTGGAAAGTCATGAGTTGAAACCTAGTTATTTTGAACTGCTGACTGCGGCTGCAATTCTACTATTCAGCAATGAAGGGGTTGATGCAGCTGTTGTCGAGGTTGGAATACTTGGACGCTTTGACGCAACGAATGTTCTTGAAGGGGAAGTTGCGGTCATAACAAATATAGGAAAAGACCATACCGATGGGTCGGAAGGGTGGAGAAGGTCAATTGCAGCGGAGAAAGCTGGGATAATTGTTGAGGGTAAACCTTTATTGCTGGGCAACGCTGAAGAAGATGTAGTTGATTTGTTTGTAGCAGAAAACCCAGATCCCATATTTCAATATGGAAAGGACTTTTTAGTTGAAGACTCTCTTCCTGCTGTTGGTGGGCAAGTGATTAACGTAAAAGGGATTTTCGGCCATTATGAAGAAATTTTTCTACCCCTATATGGGAAACGTCAAGCACAAAACGCTGCATTGTCATTAGCGACTGCAGAAGTTTTTCTAGAAGGCCCACTCCCAGAAGAAGTTGTTGAAAGTGCCTTCGGAGAGTTGCTAATTCCAGGTCGCTTAGAAATCCTTTCGCGCAGGCCTGCAATTCTAGTAGACGGAGCGCACAATAAGGATTCAGCAAATCATCTCGCAGAGACTATTAATGACGTTTTTCCGGAGAGTCGAAGAATCCTGATACTGGGAACACTGGCACCTCATTCTCCTGAGGAAATATTTACAGAGCTTAAAGGTATTTCTCCTGAGCTTGTGATCGTTTGTGCTGCACCTTCTCCAAGGGCGGTTGACCCCAGCGTATTAGAAGAGGTTGCGATGAGGCTTGGATTGGATGTGGAAAGGGCAGAGAATCCTTATGAAGCGACTTTAAAAGCATTGAGAATAGGTGATGAAGAAGACCTCATAGTTGCTGCAGGTTCTTTTTATAATATTTCTGAGGTTCGACGCGCTGTTGAAGATTTTCAATCCACAACATCTGAAATTTGAAGAGACTGCAATTAACTTTCTTTCTAGGTCATAGCATGTTCTCATGAGTAGAACTTTTGTAATGTGCAAACCAGACGCTGTGGAGAGAAAACTGGTCGGTGAGATAATCCGTCGTCTTGAGGAGGCGAACTTAACTATTGTCGCTGCGGAGTTAAGAAAGTTAAGTCCTGAACTTCTTTCACGGCATTATGAAGAACATGTAGGAAAACCGTTTTATGATGAACTGGTGACTTTCATGTCTAGGTCACCTGCGATGCTTATGGTCTTGGAAGGTGAAGGAGAAACATTTGCTGTTGCTCGACAGTTAATGGGAGCCACGGACCCTGCACAGGCGGACGAAGGAACCATAAGGGGCGATCTAGGCACCGAGATGCCCGAAAACCTTATACACGGTTCAGATTCTGAAGAATCTGCGAAACGTGAGACATCTATTTTTTTCCCAGAACTGTAAATCACGCTCTGGGTGGTTAGATGTGCGCTCAGAGTGGTAAAAAGGTTTTACTTCGGCTAACGTCTAGTGAAAGTTATGTACTTAACTGTAAATATTGAGAACATAAGTTTAAAGCTCTTAAAGGCCAAAAAATCAGAAAGTAAATGGCAATGAATGCTCAGATCGAACAGATAAGTGGCACCACTTTTTTTGGTGGCCGTGATATCGCAGTCGATTTGGGTACAGCAAACACACTTGTGTACGTAAGGGGTGACGGAATTGTTTTGGATCATCCTTCTGTAGTGGCAATAGATATTCGCGACGGGACAGTTTTATCCGTAGGGGCTGATGCTAAGAGAATGATAGGTCGTACCCCGGGGCACATACAAGCAATCCGCCCACTTGAAGATGGTGTAATCGCTGATTTTGATGTATGTGAAAAAATGATGCGATATTTTATCCAACAAGTTCATAGTCGAAGGTGGGCAAAACCAAGAATGGTTATTTGTGTCCCATCAGGTGTTACAGGAGTTGAAAGAAGAGCCGTTCAGGAAGCGGCCGAGCATGCTGGAGCAAGATCACCCGCCTACATAATTGAAGAACCGATGGCAGCAGCCATTGGGGCAGGCTTACCCATTGCCGAACCGACGGGAAGTATGGTCGTCGATATAGGCGGAGGCACCACAGAAGTAGCAATGATTTCGCTGGGAGGTATTGTTGCTAATCAGTCCATACGGATAGCCGGAAACGAACTAGATGAAGCAATTATTCAGCACCTAAAACAAGAACATGGTGTAGCCGTTGGAATTAGAACAGCAGAAAATATAAAAATGAAGCTTGGTTCTGCTTATCCTCTTGAAAAAGAACTGGTAGCCGAAGTGAATGCAAGTGATCTATCTACAGGGTTGCCTCGAACAGTGAATTTTACAACTACTGAAATTCGAGAGGCAATGGCATTTCCTTTAATGGCGATAATCGACGCGATCAAGGTAACTCTGGATTCAACTCCACCTGAATTAGCAGCTGATGTTATGGAAAGAGGGGTAGTTCTTACAGGCGGTGGTGCTTTACTCGTCGGACTTGTCGAGAGACTCACCGAAGAAATAGGAATGAAGGTCCTGATGGCATCCGACCCATTAAACTCAGTGGTTCTTGGAGCCGGAAAAGCATTAGAAGAGATTGACCGTTTCGGAACCATTTTCTTCGGTAGTAATCAGGAGTAACACCCGTGCCCAACAGGTCAAGTGATAGGCCAAGGGTTGTTTTACTCGTATTAATGGCGGCAGCTTTGACGTTGCTAACTGCTCAGTTTAGAGAGTTTCTTCCGGTCGACGATTTTCAACAAGGTTTTCGCGACGTCATCAGTCCATTTCGTAAGGTTGTTGATAGATCAACTGATCCATTTCAGACAGTCTGGAATGGAATTTTCAATTACGAAGAAGTAAGCGATGAAAATGAACGCTTACAGATGGAAATAGCGCGAATGCGAGGAAAAGAACTAAGGGACGAAGCCGATCGTGAACTCCTTGAAAGACTGTTGGGAGAAGTAGATATAGATTACTTAGAGTTAGAAACTGTGGTGGCTCGAATAATTGGAGTACCAGGTGGAAATTACAATAGTCACGTTGTTGAGATAAATAAAGGCACAGATGATGGACTCGAAGAAGGTGCCGGTGTAATAACAAAAGCTGGACTCGTGGGTTACCTGTATGAAGTTGACCGTTCAACTTCTCTAGTGAGACTTGCGACTCATCCAGATTTCAGAGTCGGAGTCCGACTAATAAGTTCTCAAGACGAAGGATTGGCACGTGGAAATGGCTCAGTTGGTGTCTTGATACTCGATGCAGGAATAAATATTGATACTGAAGTTTCAATCGGTGAAGTTGTAGTCACATCAGGTGGAAGGAGCATTTTTCCGCAAGACATTCCAGTTGGGAGAGTCAACGATCCCGACAAAGAAGCTGACTATGCACGTTCGATAGAAATCGATTTATCAGCATCGTTAGAGAATTTGAGTTTCCTAAATGTGATTTTGGAAGCAAGGGAGAATCAAAGCAAGTGAATACATGGTTAAGAGTTTTAACTCTTCTTATTGTCGCAGCAATTCTCCAGTCTTCAATTTTTACTGAAATGCGTATTAATGGCATGGGGGTAGAACTTCTTTTATTGATTGCTATATTGTCTGGTTATCACGGGGGTCCCGTCCGTGGAGCTCATGTTTCTTTTTGGACTGGCTTAGTCAATGATTGTGTAGTTGCATCACCTTTAGGGATACATGCTCTCATTTATCCGGTAATTGCTGTAGCAGTAAGCAATCTGGAAGAGAGATTCATCAACGAGAAACGAGTTATCCGAGCTTTTGGAGTAGCTTTGGCTGTTGCTACGGGTGTCCTTTTGACTGCAGCTGTAGGACATATTTTTGGAGAGAAAACTTTTAATACAGACTCCTTACCGGAAACAGCAATTATTGCAGCGGTTATGACAACCTTTTTTTCTAAACCGATTAGCCGAATTGTAAATTGGACAGTGTCGAGTGGCATGCCACAAGAAGTTAAAACCCGCATTGCAGGGAGTTCTCGTTGAAAGAGGAAATAATCCGCTACCGAATGCGAGTATTAGCGGTAGTAGCTTTCTCCATGTTTCTTGCATTAACTGCGAGGCTTTGGTATCTGCAAGCTTTGAAATCAGATGAGGCTAAAGACGTTGCTACAACAAATATTACCCGAGTCATAAATATTGAAGCTCCGAGAGGACAGATTTATGACTCTTCTGGAGAATTACTCGTTGGTAACAGGATTGTCGCATCGGTAACTCTTAACCCTAAAGAAATCGAAGAGTCAGAAATGAATCCTCAGGAACTTTCTGAGATGTTGACTGAAATAGCGATTGAAATAAATCGTTCTGGAAAACTAATAAAAGTCACAGATATTGAAGTAATGCTTGAGAATTCTTCTTATGGCCCTTACGATGACATTCCAGTTGCTGTAGATGTGCCTGAAGATTTACTCGTTTATTTTGGGGAGAGACCTAATCGTTATCCTGGGGTAAAAGTAGCCGACCGTTCTGTTCGTTCTTACCTTTATGGGTCACTGGCTAGCCATGTTCTCGGCTGGGTGGGCCCAGTTAATAATTCTGAACTCTCAATCAGAAAACCAGTAGAAGGGAAAGATTATTCCCTAAGAGATCAGATAGGTAAATCTGGGATTGAGTTGATGTTTGAAGATGACCTCAGAGGCCAGAACGGTAAAAAGGTGGTTGAGGTTGACAGGAAGGGAAGGGTGATACGAGAAAGAGTAGACCTTTTTCAGCCTCCAGTAGCAGGAAATGACGTTCATTTGACAATAGATATAGATGTGCAGAGTCTCCTTGAAAATGAGCTTGCAAGGAGTATTCATCTAGCCCGAGAGAAAATTCCTGAAACATTAGAAGATGGTAAAGAATCTCTACCATTTATAGCTCCGGGAGGTGCGAGTGTGATCATTTCTCCAAAGAGTGGAGAAATTAAAGCGATGGCCTCATTTCCAACCTACGATCCAAATGAGTCAATCGGAGGTTATTCTTTGTCTCGCTGGGAGGAATTAAATGACCCAGTAAATGATTTACCAATGTTCAACAGAGCTATTCAAGGTGAATATGCGCCCGGTTCGACTTTCAAAGTTTTTACAGCTCATGCAGCATGGCACGAGGATGTCTTTGGAACTGGAAGGGTAAAAAAAGCTGATCAACCTATAGATGATCCAGGTGAATATTTTTTACAAAGTTGCCGTGCCGATGTGGAAGATTTGGAGTCAGCAGGTGGGTGTGTTTTTAGAAATGCTGGAAGTAAGCCGTATGAAAATGTTGATCTAACAAGAAGTCTTACTGTTTCAAGTGATGTTTATTATTACACAATTGGAGAATCTATTTATATAAATCCAAAGCATCCTGATAACGCGATTCAAGAGGCGGCAGTTTTATATGGGCTCGGAATGCAGACTGGAATTCAATTACCTTTCGAACAAGATGGGTACATTCCAACTCCTGAGAAACGAAAAGAGCGCCACGAAGAGAATCCTAAAATTTTCCCAAACGGAAAATGGTATCCGGGAGACAATGTAAACATTTCTGTTGGTCAGGGAGATGTACTTGTAACTCCTCTCCAACTAGCCAATGCATATGCAACATTTGCGAATGGAGGAACAAATTTTGCTCCAAATATTGTCGCGTATGTATTTGACAGGGATGGTGAAATGCTTAAAGAGTTTGGCCAAAGGGTTAAGAAGGAAATCGAAATTGATCTTGACTTCAGAAATAGAGCACTTAGAGGACTTGTGGGTGTAACAGAAGACATAGAAGGAACTGCTTATTGGGCGTTTAATTCAGTAGCTACAGATGGTGCATTTTTCCCACTAGAAAACTTTCCAACAGCCGCAAAAACCGGAACAGCTGAGGTCAGAGGCAAAGCTGACTCATCTCTGTTTGCAGCAATAACTCCAGCTCAGGACCCGGATTATGTAATGGTAGCGATGCTTGAAGAAGCCGGATTCGGTAGTGCTGTCGCAGCCCCTATGAGCGCCAGAGTTTTACAGAAGATAGTAGAAAACAGAGTTCCAGAAGCGCTAACAACCGAAAACCGTTACGCAGTTTCGGCTTCCTTGCCACTGTGTATCGATTGGTATATCTGGCGAGAAAGCGACTCATTGAAGAATTTAGAAAGTTTCAGTGAGTCTGAAGCGGAGATTTTTGGACCTGCTTTGAGCCCAGATGGAACCGTTAGGGTTCGTGGGATCGAAATCAATTGTGATCAGGTAATACAATCTCTCTTATCACCTACTGATCAATTAAGTATTTCCTCGAGTATGGAGTAGATGAGATGGTTGATATCAGAACTCCAAATTTCGGAAAAAGTAAACTTTTTCGACATGTTGATTTTTCAATTCCGATACTCGCCTTACTTCTAAGTGGAGTTGGGTTGTTGATGATTTATTCAGCTACTAAAAAACCTTTTGAGATAGTAGCGAAAAGTGAAATTTTGTATGTTCAAAGGCAGGCGATTTTTCTTCTGTTAGGTGTTGTCGGGATGCTAATCGTCGCAGCAGTCGGTCATAAAAGGCTTCAAAGACTTGCTCCTCTAATTTATTTAGTCATACTTGGATTACTTTTTTCGGTTCTGTTTTTGGGTGTTGAAAAAAAAGGAACTAAAGGTTGGTATGAGTTGGGAATTTACCACTTTCAACCTTCGGAATACTGCAAAATTGGAATCGTGGTTGTGCTTGCATTCTTGCTTAGTGGCGACGAGGCAATAAGCAAGAAAAGACTAGTAGTGACACTTATTGCTGCTGCTTTACCGATTGTAGCTATTCTCGCCCAGCCTGATTTAGGAACGATTCTCGTGTATGGAGCGATCACGGCCGGAATGGTGGTGGCAGCAGGAATTCAAGGGCGTTATTTACTTGTTTTGTTTCTGATTCTTTTGACAGGAGTAATAGCTGTATTTGAATCGGAAACCCTTGAGGATTATCAAGTTTCAAGATTATTGGTTTTTGTTAATGATGATGAATCCACAGCTGCAAGTTACAACCTTGAACAAGCACAAATAGCAATAGGTAATGGTGGAATTACTGGAAGTGGATTGTTTGAAGGCACACAAAACAAATCAGATTTAGTTCCCGAACAACAAACAGATTTTATATTTACAGTGATCGCAGAAGAAACAGGATTTTTGGGAAGTATTTTTGTTTTATCGCTAATAGGACTTTTGTTGCTTAGGATTTGGCGAATTGGAAGATTGGCTGAAGACACTTTTGGCTTGCTGGTTTCTGTAGGAATATTCTGCATGATTCTTTTTCAAACCTTTCAAAGTGTCGGAATGTCAACTGGAATAATGCCGATTACAGGAATTCCGTTACCTCTAATTAGTTACGGTGGATCTTCTGTTGTAGCTACTTTTCTTGGATTGGGATTAGTTGAAAGTGTCCACATGCGACGTCACGAGAGATCAAATTAAGTCCCTTTTAATTAATCTTAAAAACAAAGCGCTATTATTAATCTTATGAGTTCTCTATGGTATGAGCTCGAACAGTTTCTAGATGATGTAGAGAAGCCTGCAAGATATATAGGCGGAGAAGACGGGACGGTTGATCCTGATCATTCTCCGGAGAAGGCTTCGTGGCTTCTCATCTATCCAGATACATACGAGATCGGCTTACCTAATCAAGGTTTACAAATACTTTATGAAATATTGAACGAACGCGATGATTCGGTTGCGGAACGTTCGTATGCGCCTTGGGTGGATATGTTGCGTGAGATGAGAAAACGCAAAATTCCACTTTTCTCAGTTGATACTCATCGTGCTGCTGGAGAGTTTGACATTTTGGCGTTCAACCTTTCCGCAGAGTTGGTTTATACAAATCTGTTAGAATGTTTGGATCTGTCTAATGTTCCTCTTTATTCAAAGGATCGAAATGCTGAGCATCCTATTGTTATAGCGGGGGGTCATTGTACTTATAATCCAGAACCTTTTGCGGACTTTATAGATATCGCTGTACTAGGAGATGGGGAAGAAGTGGTAGGGGAGATAAGCGAAATATTTTCTCAGTGGAAATCGAAACCAGAAAAGGAACTGGACAGAAGTGAGTTGTTGCAGGAACTCGCCGAATTATCCGGTGTCTATGTTCCTTCATTATATGAAACTACTTTTTCAAATGGAAGACTCGTTTCAATATCACCGAAACTAGGAGAAAATACACCAAACGTAATAGAGAAGAGAACAATCTCGGATTTGGCGGCTTGGCCTTACCCCAAAAATCAATTAGTCCCACTTACAGAAGTTGTACACGATCGTCTAAACGTGGAGATATTTCGCGGTTGTACAAGAGGATGTAGATTTTGCCAGGCGGGAATGATTACTCGCCCCGTGAGGGAAAGACCACGAGAGCAAGTTGTTTCAATGGTGGAAAAAGGGCTTAAAAGAACCGGATATGACGAAGTCTCTTTAACTTCCCTAAGTAGCGCGGATTTCAGCGGGATAGAAAATGTTATTTCAGAAGTTATGAATCAAGATTCATGTAGTCCTGTGTCATTATCCTTACCCAGTCTTCGTGTGGATGCATTTACAGTCGATACCGCTTCACAAATGCAACAAGCGCGCAGAACTGGATTGACATTTGCTCCAGAAGCAGGAACATGGCGGTTAAGGCAAGTTATTAATAAATTAATAAGTGATGAGGACTTGTTCGCCGCAGTCGAATCTGCTTATTCACAAGGGTGGAGAAGAGTTAAACTTTATTTTTTGATTGGACTGCCAACAGAAACGGATGAAGACACTCTAGGAATAGTTGATCTGGCTGAAAAAACTCTTGAGATTGGAAGGAAATATCATAAAAGTCCTTCTGTAACTGTTTCCGTAGGTGGGTTTGTTCCTAAACCCGGCACACCTTTTCAATGGTTTGGTCAAAACACTGAACAAGAGCTTTTACGAAAGATCTACCTTCTCAGAGACGCTGCTAAAAAAATTAGAGGTTTAAAACTCAAATGGCATGACAGTAGAGCAACTGTTGTGGAAGGAATATTATCTCGCGGGGATAGACGTTTGGCGCCTGTTCTGGAAAAAGTATGGCAAGAAGGCGGTCTTTTTCAAGAATGGAGTGAGCATTTCGATATCGATCTTTGGAAAAATGCAATGGAGGAAGAAGATTTACTAATAGAAGATTTTTCTTATAGACATAGGGATGAAGATGAAGTTTTGCCATGGGATCATTTGTCCGCTGGCTTGCATAAGGATTTTCTTTGGCAGGATTGGCGCGATGCATTAAACAATCAAGGGCTTGAAGATTGCCGTTGGACTCCTTGTTATGACTGTGGTGCGTGCACAGGTTATGGAATAGAGCATGTTGTAGCATCAGCAGTTCCACCTGCTGGTGGCAGTCAAGGGACAGGTGTCTCTTCTGAGCAAGACAATGAAATAACGGTTTCAATTTCTCAAACAGGAACAGCAAAGAATCTGCAACCTTCTGGAGTGAATGAATGAAGTGTCTAAGGGTTCGTTACACAAAGCTAGGAAAGATACGTTTCATCGGCCACCGCGATGTCGCACGGATATGGGAGAGAACTTTACGAAAGGCAAATATACCTGTTCTTTATTCTCAAGGTTTCTCACCACATCCAAGAATTTCATTTGGTTTAGCTTTACCAACCGGATTTGAATCTGAGGCAGAGTACGTTGACATATACCTAGATGAAGAATTCTTCCTAAAGGATTTCGATGCAGAATCGATTCAGCAAGATATTGATATAGCTTTGCCGACTGGTATGAATGCTTTAAAATTGGGAATAGTTTCAACATCAGAAGATTCGTTGCAGGAATCAGTAGATGCCTGTGTTTGGGAAGTAAAAATTTCAGGTGTAAGCGTTGAAGAGTTCAAAAAGATTAGAAGTGAACTATTTTCTAGTGATTCTTTGGATATTGAGCGTGAAAGAAAAGGAAAAATACTAGTTGAGGATGTCAGATCGCAAGTGCACTCTATGGATATCGCTGAAGAGCATACAGATGGAGTTACAATACTTACAGAATTAGGTACTAAGCCACGTGTGCTACGACCAACAGATTTATTGAAAAGAATTAACTCAGAACTAAGAACAATACGTGTTCTAAGAAAAGAACAATTAACTTTGCAGGGAAATAAAAGAATTGAACCATTATCAATTGAACTTCACCCTGCCGCGCCTGCTGAGGTTTTGGCGTGATTAGAAGGGAACAAATTAATGTCGAACGAAAAGAAGAAAAAAGAAGACAAATTTTCTTCGAAAAATAAAGAAGACAACAAACCAAAAATAGGAGATAGTAAACCTGCACCCACTTCGGAGAGCAGGAAAACTTCTTCGGGTAATAAACAACAACAGAAAAATCAAAAGCGGGAACGCAAACGTAAAAATACAAAATCCCCGGATTACTCCAAAAGAGAGCATGTAGAGGGGATAGGGGGACACTCTCCAGTAGATCTAGACGAAGGATCTCTGCGTCATCGTCGCGGAAGAGAACGGCGCGGAAAACCAATAGGTCGCTATTTGATGTGTGTTAGTGCATCAGAAGGAGTAACACAAGTAGCAGTATTAGAGGGAAGATCATTAATTGAACACTATGTTTCGCATCCAGCAAATGATTGGAGCGAGATCCACGGAAATGTTTACTTAGGAAAAGTGCAAAATGTTTTACCAGGGATGGAGGCAGCTTTCGTAGATATCGGAACACCCAAAAATGCTGTTCTCTATCGTGGGGATCTGTTGTTTGATGAACAGGATCTTGAGCAATCATCTTCTGTTAAAATAGAAGAAGCTCTAAAAGTAAATCAGAAAATAATCGCACAAGTAACGAAAAATCCAATTGCGCATAAAGGAGCCCGCCTAAGTCAAGAGGTTTCCCTTGCAGGTAGATTTGTAGTGCTGATACCTGAAAGTAAAACTTTTGGTATCTCAAAACGGCTGCCGGACTCTGAACGACGTCGGTTACGTTCTATTCTCGACCGGATTAAACCGACTGAACATGGGATTATTGTCAGAACAGCAGCAGAAAGTGTAACCGAAGAAGAGATTACTTTAGACCTATCACGATTAATTGAACAGTGGGAGAGTATTAATTCATTTGCTAAAAAAGCAAAAGTCCCTTCGCTTCTTTATCGTGAACCGGAATTAGTTTTCCGCTACATCCGAGAAGAATTGAACAAAGACTTCCGAGGTGTATTAATTGATGACCGAGAATTGTTTGAACAAGTTAAAAATTATGCTGAAAGTGTCGCACCAGCAATAGCAGACAGGGTTTCTTTTTACGATAGAAGCGAAGAAAAACTGACATTATTTGAGAGGCACCATGTGCACGAACAACTGATGAAAAGTCTTGATAGAAAAGTTTGGCTTCCTTCTGGTGGTTCATTAATAATTGAAAGCACGGAAGCCTTAACAGTAGTTGACGTGAATACCGGTAAGAATGTTGGCTCTTCGAGTCTTGAAGAGACAGTACTAGCCAACAACCTTGAAGCAGCCGAAGAAATAGCGCATCAATTAAGATTGCGAGATATAGGTGGAATCATAGTTATAGATTTCATCGATATGGAGATAGAAAAGAACCGTGAAATAGTAGCTAATTCTCTCAGAGAAGCTTTATTGCGCGACAAAACACGAACTCAAGTATTTGATATCTCTGAATTAGGTTTAGTGGAGATGACTAGAAAACGGATAGGCGAGGGACTAATAGAGTCCTTTGCAGATGAGTGTGAGGATTGTTCAGGTCGCGGTTTTGTATTAGATGAGAAACTTGTTTTAGCTTCAGATGGAGGTAAACACCGCTAGCAATTACTCAGAGGCGGTGTTTACGGGCCTCTATTCGGCTAGCCTTAGAACGATGTATGCAGTAATTAGTACCGGTGGGAAACAGTACCGTGTGGAACAAGGACAGCGCCTGTTAGTAGAGCGACTTGGCGAGATAAATTCCGATGTTGAATTAAAGCCAGTGATGCTCGTTGACGGGGATAGTGTTTTAGCAACACCAGAATCTTTGAGTGGCTCAAAAGTTACTGCTCGAATAATTTCAGATGCTAAAGGTCCAAAGATCAAAGCTTTTACGTACAAAAATAAAAGCAACCAGCGACGCCGTTGGGGTCATAGACAAAAGCTTGCAGAAATAGAAATAACTGGAATAAAGAAAGGCTAGTTAAATGTCGAAAACCAAGGGTGGTGGGTCAACTCGAAATGGCCGGGATTCGAACGCACAAAGACTAGGAGTAAAGGTTTTTGACGGTGGGAAGGTTCAAGCAGGAAGTATTCTTATCCGCCAAAGAGGAACAAAGTTTCATCCAGGACACAATGTAGGAAAAGGAGCCGATGATACTCTTTTTGCTACATCAGACGGTGTTGTTAAGTTTGGTTTTCGCAGAGGGCGGAAGCTAATCGATGTTCTAGGTGACGCGTCTTAGTACTAACAACTCAGAATAGATAGTTATATATTTTGGGATTTTTGAATAGTCCGTAAGTTTTCATTACTCTCTTCTGGGAGATATAAATGTCAAGTTTTGTTGATGAGTGCGGTATTAATGTTTGCGCCGGCGACGGCGGTGCAGGAGTTGTTTCATTCAGACGTGAAGCCCACGTTTCGCGTGGTGGTCCAGATGGCGGAGACGGCGGAGATGGCGGAAACATCTGGATTGAAGCTGATCACAACGTAGCGTCCCTCTTGGCCTTTCGAGATCATCCACACCGACGAGCTAAAAATGGCACACATGGTTCAGGTGGTAAGAGACATGGAAAATCATCGGAAGAACTAATTATCAAAGTCCCCGAGGGAACGACTATTTACGAGTTGGAAGGAGATCAGGTTCTAGCTGATCTTTCACAAGATGGGGATCGGTGGTTGGCAGTACGAGCTGGAAGAGGTGGAAGAGGCAATGCACGCTTCCTGAGTAATAAAAGAAGGGCTCCAACTTTCGCAGAGCAAGGCGAAGAAGGTGAAGAAAAATGGTTACGAATGGAATTGCGGCTTCTCGCAGATGTTGCATTAGTAGGATTTCCAAACTCAGGTAAAAGTACTTTCATTTCAAAAATCTCAGCAGCAAAGCCCAGAATTGCGGATTACCCATTTACAACTCTCGAACCAAATTTAGGAGTTGTTCAAACTCCCGGAGTACCGGAATTTACTGTTGCGGATATACCGGGTTTGATAGAAGGAGCAAGTGAAGGTAAAGGCCTAGGACATCAATTTTTAAGACACATTGAAAGAGCGAGTATTTTATTGATACTTCTAGATCTCTCTCAAACTTCAGAGTTTTCACCTGAGCGACAAAAAGAAATATTAGAAAATGAATTAAGCTCATACCGTCCAGAATTGTTGTCTAGACCACGACTTGTTGTTGGTTCTCGTTCGGACATGTCACTTGAAGATAGTAAATTTGAAGGTCAAGAAATCTCTTCCGTTACCGGCGTTGGAGTAAAAGAAGTTTTATATCAAATAGCTGGCTTAATAGAAGAAGTTCGTTCAAATAAACCTGTTAACCCCACGCGTATTTTGCATCAGCCCGAACCTGAAGGAATAAAAGTCGAAAAAGTCGGCGACACTCAATGGGAAATCAGAGACAGAGAATTGATAAGAATTGCTAATTTAAACGATCTTAGTAATCCGGATGCATTGGTCTATTTGCAAGATCGCTTCAAAAATATGGGTGTAGATAGAGCATTAATCCGTGCAAAAGTAAAAAAAGGTGAAATAGTCAAGATAGGAAAACTAGAATTTGAGTATGACGATGATGAGTAAAACAGTAGTCGTTAAGGTGGGAACTTCGTCTATAACAAATGAAGATGGCGAGATCTCACAAGAGTCAGTTGCGAAGATTTGTTCAGAAGTCGCTGAACTCAAAAGCTCTGGAAATGATGTTGTAATAGTAACTTCTGGAGCTATCGCTGCCGGACTTCCTTTCTTGGGTTTGACAGGTGGAAACAGACCACAAGACCCCTCAACTTTGCAAGCTATTTCTGCTATAGGTCAAGGTTCTCTTATAGGCACTTATCGCGAAGAACTATCGAAGCATGGGTTGCTCGCCGGACAGGTTCTGTTGGCTCCTCTAGACTTTTTCGTTCGCTCCCAGTATTTGCATGCACGAAATACTCTGACGAAACTTATAGATCTAGGTGTTATTCCTGTGGTTAATGAAAATGACGCAATAGCTGATGATGAAATCCGTTTCGGTGACAATGATCGTATTGCTGCTTTAGTCGCCCATTTAGTTGAAGCGGATCTATTGGTTTTACTTACTGATACTTCAGGTTTGTTTACATCTGACCCAAGAATGGATTCCGAAGCTTCTTTAATAGAAGAAATAATTGAAATAGATCAGGAGATGGAGATATATGCAGGAGGCAGCAGCTCGGATCGAGGAAGTGGGGGAATGGCTTCGAAATTAGCAGCTGCAAAGATAGCAAGTTGGTCCGGAGTAAGAACTGTAATCGCTGATGCTTCAAGAGCAGAGATTCTAAAAGACGCCTGTAATGAAGTAAACGGAATTGGAACTGTTGTACACCCGCGAGACACACACTTAAATGCAAGGAAACTTTGGATTGCGTTTGCTGTAGGTTCCGCAGGACAGATAATGGTCGATAACGGTGCACGCAAAGCTTTAGAGGGAAGAGCTTCTTTATTACCGACGGGGGTGGTTAAAAGCATCGGAGATTTTGAAATCGGTGATGCAGTTGAAATAACTGACGAAAAGGCAAAAATATTTGCAAAAGGAATAGTTAGACAAAATTCAGAAGATGTTATGTCAAATGCGGGATTGAATACCTCAGAATTACCAGAAGGTGTTTCGCACGAAGTTATTCATACAGACGATTTGGTGATACTTCCTTAGAACTATCTAAAATTTTTGTAATTTCTTTTTAATCCTTCGACTAAAACTAAAGATTCTCGAACACCATTTTTACTAGAAACGGCGATGTAGGTAAGTGTCGTGGCAGGTATACAAAGTAAACAGTTTACAAATTCATTACTGTTCGACAAGAGCCATCGAGCAGTGATTGAAACGATTAACGCTGAAATCGTTGCTGGCAAAAGCTTTATAATAGGAGAGTAGGGAGAAACTCCTTGAGTTATTTTATTATTAGTTTTTCTAGCTAAAAAGATCATTTCGATCCAAGCGGCTACTGCTGAACCTATAGCTAGTCCCACAGCTCCCAAATGAGGATTCTCGGGTAAAGATCTGAGGCTTTCACTTAATGGTCCCCAAGTTCCAGCAATTGATCCCGGTACCTTTTCTAAAGCTGAATTTGAAATAAAAAGCCTGTCTAGGGGGAACATCAGTAGCAATCCGAGGATTAGAGAGATTATTACTCTCAAGGTTGCGGAGAATGCAGGAGTTTTAGTATCCCCATCTGCGTATAAAGCGCTTTGGTATATGCGCGAGATGCCTACTGCAGGAATTCCAAGAGAATATGCAGCCAAGGTTGCGGCAACAACAATGCTGTCATCTCTATCAAAAGACCCCCATTGAAAAATGGTACCGATAATTTGATCCCCGACTGTCACGTAGATTACTGAGGTTAAAAGCATCAAGAAAGAAGTTTGTTTAATCCCTTGATTTAAACGGATTCCGAGATGTTGAATGTCTGTAATTCTAGACATCTCAGGTAGTTCAGATGCAGCAATACTCATAGCAAAAAGACTTATTGGAAGGATGTAGAGAACTTGTGCGGACATCAGTGCTGCGACTGCTCCAGTTACTAGCAAGGAAGCCAAAACTAGATCGAAGTAAGCTGAAATTTGGACTACGCCTCTACCTAAGATTGCCGGATTGAAGCGCTTTATTATCTCTCTTACATGTTCATTTTTCCAAGAGAACGAAAAGCGGATTTTGGTGCGTAATTTAAGAACACCAAAAAATTGGAATAAAAGCTGAATGATTCCACCTAGAAATAACCCCCAAGCAGCAGCCTTAGCTGCTCTCGCTGGATCCCAGTCTTTGCTAATAGCAATGAGCAAAATCACAATTTGTGCAGCATTCCAGATGACAGGAGCAACATAAGAGAGAAAGAATTTTCTGTGACTATTTAACACGCCGAGACACCAAGCTGCAAGTACTAAAAAACCAATTCCAGCTGTTGTTATTTTGATTAAGTCAGCTGTTAAATCGAGTTTTTCTGAGGTGAAACCTGGAGTCAAAAGTTTTGCTATTGGCCTTGCTATTAGTATTCCAACAAGAGTCAGTGCACCTGTAAATGCAATTAGAAGGCTTGCAACAGCACCAGCAGCATTCCCAGCTTCTTTCTCTTTACCCTCGGAAAGTAGTTTGCTATATACAGGGATAAATGAGCTTGATAAGGACCCTTCTCCCAAAAGATTTTGCAGAAGGTTAGGGATTCGTAAAGCCGCAGTAAATGCATCAGCTGCGGGGCCGAGACCAAGAACAGAACGAAGTAGAGACTCTCGCAACAAGCCCGCCAAACGCGAGAGTAGTATTCCAGCACCAATTTTTTTTGCTCCACTATTTCCGGAAATACCAGAAGATTCGTTAGAGGATTCCAATTCTCTTT
>Ga0206679_10001564_pt1 | contig 18815 bp, 16 predicted proteins | sample M110012015metaG_FD_155464 | JGI IMG/M metagenome (GOLD analysis project Ga0206679, IMG submission 155464) | Ammonia-oxidizing marine archaeal communities from Monterey Bay, California, United States - M1 100m 12015 | ecosystem: Environmental > Aquatic > Marine > Intertidal zone | place: USA... | reverse complement strand
TGCGTCGCCGGGAACAGGTTGCTTTTCAGAACTTCCGCGAGGGCGCCAACCGCGCCCTCGAAGTCATCCGTAAGCGGCATGGCAACAAGGACCCAAGGGTCATGACCCTGCGCTCGGTGCTCTCCACCTGCGACATCGCTGATGCGGTCATGCGCTTGGTGTTCAGTTCCGTGCACGGAGCTTTAGGCGACCCCCAAAGCCTTTTGTCCAAAGCAATCGGCACAGCCCTCAAGGTGGGCGGAGTGGCCTTGCCTGGAATTCAGAAGGGGCCAGAAATGGGCGAGCAAGCCGACCTTGCCCAAGAGGACTTCCTCGAAGGAGCCATCTTGAAGCCAACTGCACCAGCAGCCAACCAATCAAGCGGAGACCAGACCCATGGTTGAGCTCCCGCGTATTGTGATCACCGGGGTCGGCCTGACCTCCCCCAACGGAAACTCCCTGGACGAGTACCGTGCCAACCTCCTGGCGGGCAAGAGCGGAGTCAGCCCCTGGGAAATCCGCCACTTTGGCAAGACCGTGGCTGGCCAGTGCGACTTTGAAGCCACTCGCTATCAATCCCGCAAGGCCCTGCGCCGAGGCACCCGGGCTGGGTCCATCGCAATCTATTGCTCCCACGAAGCGGTCGCCAATTCCCAACTGGACCTAGATCGCTTGGGCCGCGACCGGATGGGTGTCTATGTGGGCATCACCGAACACGGCAACGTGGAAACCGAAGAGCAGATCCACGAGGTTAGCCAGTACGACTTCGACCTTTCCTTCTGGTCTCACCACCACAACCCGCGCACGGTGGCCAATAACCCCGCTGGCGAAGTGACCTTGTCCTTGCCGGTTACCGGCCCCCACTACGCCATCGGCGGCGCTTGCGCAGGGGGCAACCTGGGCATTATCCAAGGGGCTCAGATGTTGCAACTAGGCGAGGTCGATGCGGCCCTCGCAGGTGGCGTCTCGGAGAGCATCCACACCTTTGGTATTTTCGCTTCCTTCAAGTCCGAAGGAGCCCTTGGCTATCACGAGGATCCGACCCAGGTCTCGCGCCCTTTTGATAAGGACCGCAATGGCATCGTGGTCAGCGAAGGGGGCTGCATGTACACCCTTGAACGCCTAGAAGACGCCCAACGACGGGGCGCGCCGATCATGGCTGAGGTCCTAGGCTGGCATGTGAACTCCGACGCCACCGACTTTGTGTTGCCCAACCCCGAGCGCCAGAATCAGTGCATGCGAAGTGCAATCCAGCGCGCAGGCCTCTCGCCGGAAGACATCCACATCGTCAACACCCATTCCACCAGCACGCCTCTTGGTGACATTCAAGAGTGTCGCGCGGTCAACGAGGTCTTCTGCGACAGCAGCAAGACCAGCATCAACAACACCAAGAGCTTTATTGGCCACACCATGGGAGCCGCTGGCGCCCTTGAGCTGGCAGGGAATTTGCCCTCCTTCACCGACGGCTTTGTGCACCCCACGATCAACGTGCAGAACCTAGACCCCGACTGCGCCATGCGCGGCCTAGTCCTGCAAGAACCCCACAAGAACGATAAGGTCGAGACCATTTTGAACCTCTCGTTCGGAATGCTCGGCATCAATTCAGCGGTCATCATTGGCCGCCCCACTTTCTGACGCACCGACCCCATGTGCCCCGCCGGGGCCCCAATACCATGACCAACGAAGACATCGTCCAAGCCATCAAAGACATCATCATCACCATTGCCCCCGACGAAGAGGTCGCGGGTCTCAAGCTCGACGTTTCCCTGCGGGACCAAATCGAGTTGGACTCCATGGACTTTCTCGACATCGTGATGGAACTACGCAAGCGCTACGGCGTCAACGTACCCGAGGAAGACTACAAGGAATTGGCCAGCCTCCAGAGCTGCGTGGACTACCTAGCGCCGCACTTGGCGGACAAGGAATTAGTCGCCCACTGAGGCGCAACGTTCCCGTGAAACCCATGGACGAGCGCGCGGACGCCATCGTGATCGGTGCGGGTCCTGCGGGGCTCGCGGCTGGGATCCGATTGGCTCAAGCAGGCCTTTCCACGATTGTGCTCGAACGGCACTGGTTGTGGGGTGGCCTGAACTCGTTCTATAAGCTCGGTGGCCGCAACTACGACGTGGGCTTGCACGCCCTGACCAACGCGGCTCCCAAGAGTGCGCGCAAACTGCCCCTGCCCCGGGTCATGCGCCAGTTGAGGATTCCCCTAGAGGCTTTGGAATTGGGAGAGCAACTGGGATCGCGCACGGTTTTCCCCAGCGTGTCCCTCGATTTCAGCAACGACTTCGACGAACTGGCCAGCCAAGTGCGAACCAAGTTCCCCGCCTGCGCCGAGGCCTTCGATGAACTCGCCAGAGAATTAGCCCTGAGTCCCCACGGGGTCGAAGAGGGCCCCGCCAGCACGCGCACGGAATTGCTGCGGCGGCTTGGGGATGAGCTGCTGGTGGATATGCTCATGCACCCCCTGCTGTGGTACGGCTCCCCCACTGCACACGATGTTTCATGGTCCCTTTTCGTGGTGCTGTGGAAGAGCATCTATGAAGAGGGTTTTGCCCGCCCACGGGGAGGAGTGCGCCCCCTGCTCAAGCTACTCACCGGGCGTTTGCGTGAGGTGGGAGGCACCTTGCGTTTGAAGTCCGGGGTACAAAGAGTGTTGCACGAGGACGGGCGCACACAAGGTGTCCTGCTCGACGATGGAACGGTTCTACGCGCGCCCCTGGTACTGTCAAGTGCAGGCTATGTGGAGACTCTCCGAATGCTCGGCGGAACCTTTGCCGAACGGGCCGCCACGGAACCCGTAGGCACCATGACCTTTGTGGAAAGCTGCTCACACCTGGGCCAGAGCGCACCATCCCTCGGCTTTGACAAGACGATCACCTTTTGGAATCACTCGGAGCGCGGGATCTATGCGCCGAGCACACCTGCGCCTTTCGATGCCCGCAGCGGCGTGCTGTGCATTCCTGAAAACTACCGCAGCCAAGACCCCGAGCCCGAGGGCGTCCTGCGCACCACGGTGCTGTCCAACGCAGCGGTCTGGGAAGACCTCGAGGGGGAAGCCTATGGGGCCCAAAAAGAAGCCGCCTACCAAGCATCCTTGGCAGCAGTGAGCACATTCGCCCCTGATCCCCGACCTCACGTGATCGCCAGGGACGTGTTCACCCCGCGCACAATCACGCACTTCACCTCGAAACGAGCCGGTGCGGTCTATGGCATCCCCCACAAGGTGGACGACGCCGCCAGCGGTGTGCAAGGCCTGCACATTATCGGTACGGACAACGGATTCCTGGGAATCGTTGGAGCCATGGTGGGCGGCGCAGGCGTGGCGGCCTTTGTGGCTGCGGGTGCACAGGGCCAGGAGGCAACCCCATGAGCCACTTCCACACGGGCAGCCGCGACGGGAAACGCCCCCCCAAGAGCGACCCTTTGGCCAAGGCTCAAAGCCACTACGACGTGATCGTTATTGGGTCGGGGCTTGCGGGCCTGACCAGTGCAAACATCTTGGCCCGGGCGGGGCACCGAGTCTGCGTACTTGAGCAACACTACAATCTCGGGGGCATGGCCACTTGGTTCAAGCGCCGAGGAGGCCACGTGTTCGATATCTCCTTGCATGGCTTCCCCTGGGGCATGAAAAAGACCGTGCGACGCTACTGGAGCCCCGAGTTGGCCCAGCGCATCGTGCAGCTAGACGGGATCCGCTTCGACAACCCCCAATTCTGCTTCGACACGGCCTTCACGAAAGAAGACTTCACACAAAAACTGGTGGGAGTCATGGGGTGCAACCCCAAGTCTGTAGATGCCTTTTATGCGGACCTGGCCCAGATGAACTACTACGACGAGGACACGCGCACCACGGGTGACGTTCTCGAGCAGTATTTCCCCGGCCGCAACGATGTGCATCGCTTGTTGCTGGAACCGATCTCCTACGCCAATGGCGCGCACCTCGATGATCCCGCGATTTCCTTTGGGATCGTGTTCTCGAACTTCATGTCCAAAGGGGTGTACACCTTTACCGGGGGCACGGATTTGTTGATCCGGGATCTCAAGGCATCCCTCAAAGCCAGTGGAGTCGACCTCTTCAACCGAGTGCAGGTGGAACGAATCTTGATCGACCAGGGACGCACCCGGGGAGTCTTGGCGGAAGGCCGCGAAATTGGCGCAGAGGTCGTAATCTCCAATGCGGGCTTGCACCCCACCATCCAGAATCTGATTGGGCCCGAGCACCTCACCGAGGACTTTTACACCGGTGCTATGGCGGTGCGTCCGAACTGCTCCTCCACTCAGGTCTACATGGGCCTTGAGGCAAAGTACAAGCTGCCCTGGTTTACGGACCTTTATTTCACCTCCACGCGCGAAACTTTCGATTCCCACGCTTTATGTGATCAGTTCGGAGAAAGCCGCACCTACAGCTTTTACTATCCAGAGGCCGGCTCGGGCACGGGACGCACTGCGATAGTGGCCTCGATGAATGCCCACTGGAACGATTGGAACCGGCTGGATGATGAAGGCTACGCCGCCGCCAAGACGCGCCTCGAACAAGAGACCCTCGCGGACTTGGAACAGCGAGTACCCGGTTTAACTCAGCACATCACCCACACGGAAGCCGCCACCCCCAAGACCTTTGGGTTCTACACACAACACATACGCGGAGCCTCCTTTGGCACAAAATTCGAAGGTCTTCCCTATTCGATGCAGCTCTCCGAGCAAGTGGAGGGTCTCTACCACGCGGGCTCCGTGGGCATCATCATGAGCGGCTGGCTGGGCGCCGCCAATTATGGTGCGATCACTGCCAACCAAGTGGACGGTCGCCTTCATTCCATGCTAAAACAAACGCCCTAGGGCATTCTTAAGAGACAAACGATTCCATGAAATTCACCGATCAAAAAGTCATCATCACCGGTGGCACCCGCGGCCTGGGACGGGCGGCCAGCTTGGCTTTCCTCGGGGAAGGGGCCCGGGTTCAAGCCACCTACCGAGGCAACGAAGAAGCCGCGGAAGAACTGCGCTCCTTGGCGGGAGAAAACGCCGAACGCCTAACCCTCACCCGCTGCGATGTGAGTCAGGAGGACCAGGTCAACGCGTTCTGGGAGGAAATCGGCGACCAACCTGTGTCGGTGCTGATCAACAACGCGGGCATTCGCCGGGATGCCCTCTTGCCCTTAATGGGCATCGCTGATTGGCAGTCGGTGATCGACACGAACCTGACCGGGGGCTTCTTGATGAGCCGCGGTGCGGTGAAGAACATGCTGGGCCAGCGATACGGACGCATCCTGTTCGTGACCTCCCCCGCCGGCCGCGTCGGATTCCAAGGACAAACCAACTACGGCGCTTCAAAAGCTGGCCAGATCGGTTTGACCCGCAGCCTTTGCAAGGAAGTCGCCTCCAGGGGCATCACAGTCAACTGCGTCAGCCCAGGCTTTATCGCCACCGAGTTGCTCGATGACCTGCCGGAGGACTTGACCCGGGAATACAAGAAGTCCGTCCCCGCACGGCGCTTCGGTAAGCCCGAGGAGGTCGCTGCGGCCCTTCTATTCTTAGCCTCCAGCGACGCTGCCTACATCAACGGCACTACCCTGGAGGTGGCCGGTGGAATCTGATCAAGCACCTGCCCTGGATCCAGCCGCGATTCTGCCCCACGCCGATCCATTCCTGCTGGTCACCCGCGTGCTGGAGTTACAACCCGACGGGGCCACCTGTGAATGGGATGTTGCCGAAGATCTGGACATCTTCCGCGGACACTTCCCCGGCAACCCGATCTTGCCCGGGGTCTACATCTCGGAACACTGCTTCCAAAGCGCCGCGATCGCGATCTACTGCGCCGCAACAGAAAAATCTGCGTCCACCGAGAGCATGACGGGCACCCCTGTCCTGGTTCGCATCGAAGACGCACGCTTCAAGCGCATGGTGCGGCCGGGAGAAACCCTGCATACCCAAGTGAAAATCACCGATGCCCTTGCCAATGCCCGTTGGTGCAGTGCGGTTGTACGAGTCGAAGGCGAACTCGTGGCCCGGCTCAAATTTGTCTTGGCCCTCGCGGAAGAGACCAAAGAGGAAACAAGCACCCCATGAACGACTGGTTGCAACTAAAAGGTAAGCGCGTGCTCGTCACGGGCCTCTCCAACCGCCGCAGCGTGGCGGCCTTCATTGGCCAAGAACTGCGCGCCGTGGGTGCCCATCCAATCTGGATGGTGCGCACAGAAGAGCGGCGCGAAGAGGTCGCCAAAATAACTGGCGACGATCCAGTGCTCTGCTGCGATGTGCGCGAGCAAGATCAGATCGATCAGCTCGCGGTGGATCTCAAGCCCTTCGGCCCCATTGATGGGCTGGTGCACTCAATCGCTTTTGCCCGCTATGATGGTGGCGAGCAACCCTTTCACAAGACTCCCCGAGAGCATTTTTTGGAGGCAATTGACGTATCATGTTTTTCCCTGATTGCCCTCGCGGGAGCCCTCGAAGATCAACTGGCTGCGGGCGCTTCGGTGGTCACGATTTCAATTTCCACGACCACCATGGCTGCGGAAAGCTACGGCTACATGGCGCCCGCAAAGGCTGCACTTGATTCCGCAGTGGCGTTCCTGGCCAAATCCCTCGCATCACGGAATGTGCGCGTCAACGCGGTACGCGCCGGCCTGCTCAAAACGCGCTCCTCCGCGGGGATTCCTGGCTATGCGGATGCCTACCTCTTTGCGGAACAAGCAACTCTTCGCCATGTAGGTTTGACCACCGAGGAAGTGGCCCAAGCCGCCCTCTTCCTACTCTCGCCCCGGTCGTCTGGAATCGCCGGCCAGGGCCTGCAAGTGGACGCAGGCATGGGCTTGAACTACTTCGATCGTTCGATCCTCGAACGCGCTACGCGCTTCGATGGTGAGTGAACCCAAGCGATTGGGTTGAGCACAGCCCCCAACCGGGGTACTGCCTCCCCATTGCTGATCTCCACGAGCCATCCCAGAATGCCCCCACGGGGGAAGGTCGGCCCCGAAGCCCCCACCCTGAACGCCCCCAGGGGCCCTCGCAGATTTCTACAACAAAAGTGACCGGTACCAACTCTAGAACGAGCAGGTCCGGTCCCCTAGGCTGGGAGGTGAGGGGGCTAGAGCTTTTGCCGGGCACATGGGCGGAAGCGACAGCCAAGATCCATGCACAAGATCCTGTCTAATAAAAATATTACCGCCCACATTTTCCCCATCTTCCTGCTGTTGTTTACAGCCTGTGGCGGAGGCGGCGGAGCAAGCGACGACCCAGGAACCGTCAGCGCCCCGACCCCTGGGGACCTGATCACCATCGGCCCCGGACCCCACCCCCGCATCGATTTGCCCGGACGCCTTTCGGTGCTCTTGCAGGTGCTCTCGGACGACGGACGCCCAGTACCCGGCTTAAGCGCATCAGACTTCGTGCTGCGCGAAAATGGGTCCTTGGTCAGCACCAGTGAAAGCCAACAGCGACTGCTGCCCAAGCCGCGGGTTTTCCGAGCCTATGCCCATCTCTTGCTCGACCTCTCAGGTAGCGTCGCCGGTGACCCTGACGGACTTGCAGCGGAACTCGCCGCTGCCCATGCCTTTGTAGACGAGGCCCTCGCCGAGCCCTCGGTAGAAGTGGCGATCTCCTGGTTCTTCGGTGCACCCGCCAGCGTGCCCGGTTATCTGCCAGGATCCTCTGCCCCCCTAGGATTCACCTCCAACGCCGCTCAACTGCACGCGGCCATCGACAACGTCAACGATGTGACCGTCACCAGTAACTCCACCAATCTCTTTGGAGCGGTTCTCGATGGACTGGCAGTGCTGGACACAGCCGCTGCCAATGCAAGCGCCATGGGCTTGGAGTTTTTCTCCCTCAGCCTGATCACCTTCACTGATGGAACGGACCAGGCGGGGCTCGTGACCCGGGACGCTGCGGTTGCAGCCCTCAGCGCCGGGGACTACTCGGCCTACACCATCGGCCTTGGCAACGAGATCGATACCCAGAGCCTGACACTGTTAGGTCCCGACGGGTTCGTACAAGCGGGTGACCTACCGGACCTGACTCCGGGCTTCACGGACGTGGCAGGAGATGTGCGCGACTTGGCCAACAGTTTCTATCTGGTCGGTTATGTATCTCCCAAGCTGCACGGTTCGGGCAGCAACACCCTGCGCATCACGGCCAGTCGTGATGGAGATTCCGCTTCATTGGAGTTGGACTTTCTGGCGGACTACTTTTCAGGAGGGGCCGGGTTCATGGAGTCCATGGCCCCCGAGGATGTGAGCACGGATTCCTCCCTGACCCATCTGGCTCCCTGGGTCGACAACGGCTCCATGGTCACGGGGTGGAAGGACGACGGCAGCGGGAACCAGCGCACCATGTACATGGAGGCCCGGGACCAAGAGCTCCTGCCGGACTCTTCTTTTGGTGTTGCAGGTCGCCTCGAATGGTCCACCCTGGGCTCCCCCGACCACATCACCCCGGGCGCTTTACTCTCCGACCCCTTGACCGGCAAGAGCCACCTGGCGGTGACCCTGCGCACGGAAGCCACGGACCCCAATCCCTCCGTACAGATACTGCGCCTCAATGCCGACGGCAGCACGGATGTGAGTTGGATCCCCGCCCCGGGCCCCGATGCTCCCCGGGAAGTTGTGGACCTGGCGACTCACCCTGGTGGTGGGCTGGTATTGCTGGCAACCCGCGCCGCAGGGGACCTTGCAATCTGGCGCATCCTAGAGACTCCATTTGATTTGGATGGATCCTTTGGTATGGGGGGGATAGCCTCCTGGAGCGTCTCCACCGACATCACCCCGAAGGCCTTGGCCGTGAGGGATGACGGCCGCATCTTAGTGAGCGGCACGGCCCACAATCCCATGGCCGCAGCCACGGATATGCTGCTCGTCCAATGGAACAGCGACGGCACCCTAGACACGGGTTTCGGAACCCAAGGGGTCTTGCGTAATTTCGGCAGCTTCCAAAACGATGTGGTGGGCACGCCCGAGGCCTTGGCCATTGACGATCAGGATCGAGCCCTAGTGGTGGGCCGCTTGGCGGCTGCTCCCGGCGCCGCTCACCCCTCCCCCGCCTTCTGGCGCTGTGATGCAAGCGGACAACCGGACCTAACTTGGACCGGGAACAGCTCCGGCCCTTATGCGGGCAGCGGGCTGGTTGCCCTCGGCCCGGTTTTCACCGCCGAACCCGCGGTGCTCTTTGGTCGCACCTCAGGAGCCACTGCCTTTTGCATGCGCCCCGATGCTTCGATTCTGGCCGTGGGCACCCGTGAGAACGCTGAGGGCCATACGGACTTGGCCTGGTGGCGATTGGACAGTCAAGGGCGCCTGGATCACAGCTGGAATGGAACCGGTTTCATGATCGAAGATGGCACCCTGGAAGACAATGCTTCGGAGTCCTGCGGTTCCCTGTTGATCGATGGAACAGGTCGTGTGCTGGCGGCAGGGTCAAGCACCCAAGGGGTGGATCCCATGCGCGCTTTGTTGTGGATCGACCAGGGTGGCCAGCGCACCTTCGAGCCCTAGCGCGGGTAGGGTGAGCAACACCTGATCCATCCGGTGGACAAGCCCGAGCTGCGGAAAGCGCGAGTTAGCCCCTACGGTCTGTCACGCGCACCCAAACTCTCTCCACTTTCTCAGCCACCGCAGACCAGTCAAAAGCGGCGCAGGTTTCTGCCGTGGGGCGCGGGGCGGGTCCCGCATCAAGGGCTTCCCCAATCACCCGCGCTAGGTCCTCTGTGAAACCCGGAGCCGCCCCCGGAGCCAAGCGATCGGGGCCCACGAGCTGAGGGAGCGGGCAAAGGTGCATCCGATCCACGAGGGCAGCGGCCAAACCTGATCGAATTCCTGGAAGATCATTCGACACCAAGCGACATCCACAAGCGGCGGCTTCCACCAGGACCAAGGGCAGGCCCTCGAAAAGTGACGGCAGAACAAACACCTCTGCCTTCCCCATGGCTATGGCCAACTTCCCGGGGGTCAAGCGGCCGAGGATACGCACTCCCTCGGTGGCCTCCATGCTCCGCACGAGCCGCTTACCCTGCTCCCCGCTCCCCGCTCCTGCGATGGCCAATTCAAGGTGGGGTCGTTCCACGCGCAGGACGCTAAAAGCTCCGAGCAAGGGCCCAAGTCCCTTGGCATCAGCGAACTTCCCAGCGAACAGCAAAGTACCCGGGGAGGCGGGTTCCACCGGGGCTCGGAACAGGTTTCGGTCAAACCCAGCCCCCACCTGGTGCACCCGGTCGGATCCGATGCGCAGGGCGCGGGCGTAATCCTGGGCGTGTTGTTCGTGCAACACACAAATCCCAGCGATGTTTTGGAGGCCCTCCCGCACCCGGTCTTCCAGGTGCGGGAGCAGCCCCATTTGGCGCAGACCCGTGCCATGACCATGCAAAACCACCGGAGTGGAACCGGCTAACTCACAGGCGATGCCAGCGCCGATCCAAGCGTGGTGCGCGTGGATCACATCTGGTTGAAAGTCATCGATGGCGCGCTGCAAGGCAGAGCGCAGTACTTGACAATAGAGTCTGAGTTCTTCGGGGTTCATCTCCCCAAAAACCGTGCTGGCATAGGGCATCACATCGCTCATGCCGGGAATCGCAAAGGGAAGGGTGCCGCCCTCGCCACAATCCACCACGTCAATCTGCTCGCGCCCAAGCCCGCCCACTTCCGGAACTTCTTCACCAACGGGTAGAAGGCACAACACGCGCTGGTCGATGCCCTTGCAGCGGGCCCAGTCCACCAGTGCATGCAAGGTGGTTCCGCTGCCGGTCCAACCCGGGCGCTGGGTTAAGAAATGAAGTACACGCATGGGAAATGGAATCTACCAGGAGAAAGGCCTAGTGCCGGTCCCAGCCTTCTTGACTCCGGGCAAGGGCCCACTTGATGGTATCCGGATCCTTGGCCGGTCTGGTACAGAGCCGATCGGCTCGGGGTATAACCCCAACCCGGCCGAGGTCCAATCGGTCCGCATCCCAGCAGGTCTGCACCGTGGAATGGGCCTCGGTCAAACCAGCCGTGTGGGCGCGGCAGGCCATTAACAGGTGCTCGAAGGGTTCGTCATCCATCTGGAACCACTCTCCTCGCATCTCCACTGCCAGCTGGGCTCCGCGGGCTCCGTGCCCCGGATCCCGGCCTTCGTTGCGGCGTCGACAATCGTGAAAGACCGAGAACAACTCGACCACCTCCGTGTCGGCTCCGGTGCTCTCGGCCAGGAATAAACCGTTCTCTCGTACCCGTCGCCAGTGGGAAATTCCATGGGTGCCGTCGTGGTGCAGAGCGTAGCCCTTGAGAACCTCAAGGGTTATTTGTTCCATGTTCATAGGGTCATTATAAGGGGTTTGGAGCAAGCCATAGAGCCCGAAGAGGGATTCACAGCCGGCTACCGTGAAGGAGTTCGCTACTCTCTAGATCATGTCCCCGAAAAATCCAACCATGGCGCACATTTGTATTCTGCCGTCTCCAGCTGCGCCCCCTAAGGGGCGCGAAAGGGTAATTATTCAGAGAAAAGCTTCCCGCCAAGCCCTCGCTGTTGCGGCTCAAGCGGCCGGAGCGCCATCGGCTGATTGGGAGCAAGAAGAGGAAAGCGGGCGACCCCTGCCCAATGCTGGATGGCATTGGTCGGTGACCCATGATGCCCACTTTGTGGGGGCGATCGTGGCCCGGGTGCCGGTGGGCATCGACACCGAACAACTCACCCTTCGCCGTCGAAGCTTGGTGGAACGGGTACTGGATAAGGACGAGCAGGATCTCTTGGCTGGAAACGACGAGGCCCTGGCTTTCACCCGGGCTTGGTGCGCCAAAGAGTCGGTGCTCAAGGCCACGGGCATCGGCATCGGGGGACTTTCGCGCTGCAAAATCCAGGATAAGGATGGGTCCGAGCTAGCCCTGTGCCTGGATGGCAAGGACTGGCGGGTGGTTCAAAGGCGCAAGGGCAAGAGCCTCTTTGCTGTAACCATGGATGCGCCAACAGTCCTGTACCATTGGAACGATGGGGATCTTGCCTTTGATCCCTGGAGCGAGCAATCCACTCTGTGAGACAATCCACGTAGCGACGCAACCCAACCCCATGATTCAACCCAACCAATGGAGGGCCCTGGCCCTTGGAACTTTTCTGTGCGCCCTTGCAAGCTGCTGTGCTTCCGATGCAAGCCCTACCGAAGACGCCCAGCGTCCTCCGAACATCGTCTTCTTCATGGCGGATGATTTGGGCTATGGAGAAGTAGGCGCCTATGGGCAAGAACTGATCCCCACGCCGAACATCGACTCCCTCGCCCGGGACGGCATGCTTTTCACGAACCACTATTCGGGCAGTCCGGTTTGCGCCCCAAGTCGCTGTGTTCTGCTGACAGGTTTGCACACGGGGCATTCCGAGGTGCGCAACAACTGGGAAAACGGCGGCTGGGGTCAGGATCAGCCGGAGGGCCAGTGGCCCCTTGCGCCGAACACCCAGACCCTGGCTCGCGTGCTGCAAGCCAAGGGATATGCCACCGGCGGCGTGGGCAAGTGGGGCCTCGGCGGACCGGGCACCACCGGTGCACCGGAGAACCAGGGCTTTGATCACTTCTCCGGCTACCTTTGCCAACGCATCGCCCACAACCACTACCCCACCCACCTTTGGCGCGATGGGGAACGGGTGGAACTAGAGGGCAACGAGTGGGTTGACTCCCACCAAAAGCTGAAAGAGCCCCTCGACACGGAAGACGAATACTGGGAGCGCTACAACGGCGCAACCTATGCACACGATGTGATGCTCGCGGATGCGGTCTCCTTTGTGCGCGAGCACAAGGACGAGCCCTTCTTTTTGTATTACGCCTCGCCCATCCCCCATGCTTCCTTGCAAGCTCCGCCCGAGGACTTGGATGCCTTCCCCCGGGAGTGGGACCAAGAGCACTACTTGGGGAACAAGGGTTACCTGCCCCACCCAAGGCCCCGGGCCGCTTATGCCGCCATGGTGGCGCATCTAGATCGGGAAGTGGGCAGCGTGCTTGCAACGCTGGATGAGCTCGGCCTGCGGGACAACACCATCGTGGTCTTCACCAGTGACAATGGCCCGACCTTCAACGGGGGCACGGACTCAACTTTTTTCAACAGCGCGGCGGGCATGCGCGGTTTGAAGTGCTCGGTATATGAGGGAGGCCTGAAAGTTCCCACCCTGGTGCGCTGGCCCAAGCACGTGACGGCGGGCAGCGCATCGGATTTGCCCAGCGCCTTCCAAGATTGGATGCCGACCCTCTTGGAAATCGCCCAGGTTCCAAGCCCCACAGGCTTGGATGGAATCTCGCTCTTGCCGACCCTCGAAGGGGCTGGCGAGCAAGCAAAGCACGAATCCCTCTACTTTGAATACGGCGGTCAACAGGCCCTGCGAGCTGGCCGTTGGAAAGCCGTGCGCCGAAAACTACGCAAGGACAATTTGGTCACGGAACTCTACGACCTAGAAGCCGACCCAAAAGAGTCCAAAGATCTGGCCGACCAAGAGCCAGAAGTCTTGGCCCGCATGGTGGGGCTCTTGAACTCATCGCGCAGCCCATCGACGATCTTCCCCTTGCCGGGGATCGATCCGCAAGCCAAGAAGAAGTAAGCCTCCCCGAGTGCCCTACTGGGACTTGGGCACGATCTTTCCATGGGCCCGGTTTTCCGCGCCCTTGGTCTTGGTCAAGTTGTCCCCAAGGCGCTCTCGTAGCTCATCAGCATGGCGCAGCATGCGTGCAAGGACCTTTGGGTTCGCCTGGGACACATCGGTTTGTTCCCCGGGATCGAGCACCAAGTCAAACAGGGCAAGGGGCGTGACAAGGCCGTAGTTGTACTTAGTGGGAATCCCTCCGGTGCCACCTGGCCGGCCCTCTAACGACCGGTACTTGTGGGGTAGGTGCAATTTCCAACGGCCGCTGATCACCGCCTGCAGATCGTTCCGGTTGTACCAGAGGCCATAGTATTCCTGAGGTGACGATGCATTCGGCTTGGCCTGGAACAGGTCCCAGGCGCTGCGCCCATCAATCGACAACTCGGGTAACTCCGCCCCCACGATCTCCGCCAATGTGGGCAACACATCGATGGTCATCAAAGGTTCCTCCACCACGCGTCCCGCTGGAATGCGCCCAGGAAAACGAGCCAAGGCGGGCACCCGTACGCCCCCTTCAAAAGTGGTGCCCTTGCCCTCGCGCAGACCCTGGGTGGTGCCCGCGTGATCCCCGTAACTGAGCCATGGCCCGTTGTCCGAAGTCACCAGCACCAAGGTGTTGCTCGCGGTTCCCGTGCGGTCCAAAGCGGCGAGCACTTCACCCACGCTCCAATCCAACTCGCTCACCGTATCCCCATAAGGAGTCGGCGTGCGCCCGGTAAAAGGTAGCGAGGCAAAGATCGGCACATGGGGCATAGGCTGGGCCAGGTACAAGAAGAAGGGCTTTTTCTCCGCCGCCTGACGTTCGATGAAGTCCACCGAGCGCAGGGTCAGGGCGCGGGTCAAGGTGGTTTGATCCGGATTCAAATCCACGAGCTCTTCCCCTCGAAAGAGAGGGAGCGGCGGCCAAGCACCCGGGGATTCCGGATGGAAGGGCCACATGTCATTGGAATAGGGCAGACCATAGAACTCGTCAAATCCATGACGCGTGGGCAGGTATTCAGGCAGGTGCCCCAGATGCCACTTGCCGAAGAGGGCGGTGGCATAGCCCTCTCCCTGCAGCATCTCCCCAAGGGTTGTTTCCTCCGGCGCAATCCCCCAACGAATGCTGGGCCCGAGGGCCCCATAGAACGACAGTCGGTTGGCATAGCAGCCGGTCAAGAGCGAAGAGCGAGAAGCGGAGCAAACCGGCTGGCTCACATAGAAGCGAGTGAAGCGCACCCCTTCCCGGGCCAAGCGATCGATGTTTGGGGTCTCCCAGCGGGTTTCCCCCTGGCAGGACAGATCCCCCCAGCCCATGTCGTCCATGAAGACGATCACGATGTTGGGCGGCTCAGGCTCGCCTGCGCTGGATGATTGTTCCGCGGCAAACCCAACCCCTGCGCCCATCAAGGCCAGGAGCAAATATCCAGTCACAAGCATCGAGGGCGTTGGGCTCACGGCTTCGGAATCCCGGCAAAGGTCGCGTCAAAGACCTTCCGATCCTCTTCCTCGACAATCGCAGCGCCGAGCTCCACCGCCTTGGCATGAGTCTCGACAAAGTGATCCATCTCTCCCGCCGCGTGGTGCGCATGGGCATGGATCGCCTCAATGAACGCAGCCTCCCAGTCCGGCACGTCTTCCGCCGCGAGCGTTTCCCGGCACTCATGGGCCGCCGCCAGAGCCACCTGACCATAGCCCAGCAGAGCATTCACATGGGCCACAATCATCTGCGCCCGGGCCACATGCACCCCAGTCCCAGCTATTGCCCAATGAAAGGCCGACGCATGGGCCGCCGCCAACATCTGCGCATCCTCTTCCGCGGTCCGCGAACTGTTCCCGCTCAAACCCCAAGCCAAGTTGTTGCACTCAATCGCATGCCACTTGTGGGACGCCATTTGTTCTTCTTCGTTCATGCCCGGAGTATAGCCGCTGAATCTGGGAAACCGGTACTCCCGGTTTCAACGCTGCATCTCATTCAAAGCCGCCATCACCCCCAGAGGTTGACCGCCGCCCTTGACCCGGGGGGCTTGGGCCTTGCGGCGCAAGAGTTCGGCAGCGAGGAGTTGGGCCAAGCGACGGGCGTCAGCGGGGCGCTCTGGGGCTAGGTCCTGGGTCTCGCCCGGATCCTGGAGCACGTCATAGAGTTCGATGCGCCCGTCACCCTGGAAGAAGAGCAGCTTGAGACTCCCCTGGCGAAGGGCGCTGTAGGGCTGGATCCCCGGGCCGTGCACCCCCCAGAAATGGGGCATATGCCAGAGCAGTGGATGCTCCCGGTCCAGGTCCCCGCCTTGCCAGAAGGGCGTAAGGTCGACTCCGTCCAGAACATGATCCTTTGGCACGGAAACACCTGCGGCGGCCAATAAACTTGGGTACAAGTCATGGCTAATCACGGGCACATCGCTTGTGGTTCCCTTAGCTACCACGCCTGGCCAACGCACGATCCAGGGCACACGCACTCCACCCTCATAGGCCGAACCCTTGCCGGAACGCAACGGGGCGTTGTGCACATGTCGCTCGCCTCCACGACCGTGAGCCGAGAGGCCCCCATTGTCCGAGGTGTAAACAAACAAGGTGTCCTTCAGCATGCCCTCGTCCTCAAGGGTCGAAAGCAACGCCCCTAGGGCATGGTCCACAGTCTCCACCATGGTGGCGTAAGCTGCCTCCTTCGGATCCAGGTCGGGATAGTGTTCGAGATACTTTTTATTGGGCATGATCGGCGCGTGCACCGCATAGGGAGCAAAGGACAGAAACAGGCGCTTATCGTCCTTCGCGGCCTGCCGCACAGCCCCACAGGTTTCCTCAACGATCGCCTCGGTCAGATAAACATCCTTTTGGTGATAGGCCTCAAGCCCCGGCACATCCCAAACGCTCTTGCCCGGTTTACCCCGGCGGCCGTTGGCGCGAAAGTCGTGCTGACCGTAGTAGGACCCGGGTCCCCCAGGACCGTGCCCGGCAATATTCACATCAAAACCCAAATTCAACGGGTCCGCCCCCGATGAGCCGATCGCTCCCAAGTGCGCCTTGCCCGCGTGGACCGTGCGAAACCCAGCGTCGGAAAAAAGTCGCGCCAGGGTCGGATCGCTTTGATCTAGGCCGTTCACATCCCAAGCAGGAGCCACCAAACTCGAGGCGTCCTTGCGCGCCCAAGGAGTGGTCTGGTCCCGGTCCGCGTACAGGGTCCAATAGGTAATGTGCGAGCGAGCCGGGGATTGGCCCGAGTGAATTGCCGTGCGGGTGGGCGTGCACACGGGAGAAGAAGCATATCCATGGCGCAGCAACAAACCCTCCCGGGCCAAGCGCTCCGCATGGGGCGTCCGGTAGCGCTCATTCAAAGGGGTCTTCTCGGTGTGGTGGGGCACCGAGGTGTCCTGCCAACCCAGATCATCCACTAAGAAGAGCACCACGTGCCGAGCCTCGGGAACGTCAGAGTTTTGGGCGCGGGCCTGTGTAGACAACAACAGGCTGAGCATCAGGAAAGAACGCAGCATGGCCCCAGCCTACTGAATGGCCCCAGGCCATGGGCAGGAGCCTGCCCCTGCAGCAGCCGGCCCCTGGAAGAGGCGAGTTTCTGCCCGCCCATGCGCTCCCTCCCCGTTATCCTGCTGCGCGAGATCCCCCCATGCCTATCGAGACCATTGGAAAACCCGGCAGCGAAGTGCGCCGCCTGCGCCTCAGCACCCTTGAAGAGGACGCCCTCATGGTGACCCGCAACCTGGTTGCGCCCATCAAGACCCTCTGGCCCTACAGCCCGCACTTTTTCGAAATCGATGATGCCCTGCTGCACTATGTGGACGAGGGCCCACGGGATGCACCCGTGCTGCTTTGCGTTCACGGCAATCCCACCTGGGCTTTCATGTGGCGCAAATTCATCGAGGCCTTTTCCGGCGAGTACCGGGTCATCGCCCTCGACCACATGGGCATGGGCTTTTCCGAGCGCCCCCACGACTGGAACCAAACCCTGGCGGGTCACCGCACCGCCCTCGAGATGCTGATCGATCACCTCGACCTCTCGCGCATCACCCTTTGCGTGCACGACTGGGGCGGAGCGATCGGCCTCGGTGCAGCCGCCAACTGTCCCGAGCGCATAGAACGCTTAGTGGTGACCAACACCTGCGTCTGGCCCGACGCTAAGTTGCCGCCGATCCTGGGACTGGCCCACCTGCCCGGGATCGGACCGTTCCTCACGGGCACCCTGGGCCTGATGACCCGGGGCCTGTCCTCCCTTTGCACCACCGGCGGCTTGCCCGAGGACGTGGAAGCTGGCTTCCTCGCGCCTTATCTCGATGCGGAAAGGCGCCGCGGTATCGCCGCTTTCGTGCGCGACATTCCCCGTGGGCCATCGGACCGCAGCTACGAGGCCCTGACAGCGGTGGACGCGGGACTGGCCTCCCTGCGAAACAAGCCTTGCCAAATCCTATGGGGCATGCACGACTGGGTGTTCACTCCGGAGATCCTGCGGGGGTTCCGGGAACGGCTACCCCAATCACGGGTCACGACCCTTCCGGACGCGGGACATCTACCCCTGGAGGATGCGCCCCAAGAATGCCTGGAAGCAGTGAGTGATTTCTTGAAGAGCACCTCCGCCCCGCACCCATGAGCGCTTCTTTGGCCCCATCCCCCGCGAGTCTGACCGCAGGACAGAACATCGCTGAGCTGTTCTTGCAGCAGACCCGTGCGAACCCCACGGGTGAAGGGGTTGTGGAGCGCAAGGACGCAATTCGTCGCTCGATCACTTTTGGAGAATTGGAATTGCGTACCGCCCGCATTGCCAATGGCCTCGCGGCGGAAGGCGTTGGCCCAGGCGATCGGGTCGCGCTGTTTGTCCCCCCGGGCATCGATTTTGTCGCCATCACCTGGGGCCTATTTCGCCTGGGAGCTATTCCCGTTTTGGCCGATCCGGGCATGGGACGCAAGCGCCTGTTGGCGGCACTCGAGCGCACGGCCCCCACGGTGATGATCGGTGTGGGCCGAGCGCTCCTGGCCAAGTGCCTTTTCCCCAAGGCTTTCCGTTCCGTGAAAAAGGTTTTTGGGGTGGGACGTAGGTTGCCCGGGCTGGGGCGATCACTCGCCAAACTCGAAGGCTCGAGCCCAGCCGATTCCGTGCTGCATCCAGCCCAAGTCAACGACACCGCCGCAATCCTGTTCACTTCTGGTTCCACCGGACCGCCCAAGGGTGTTCCCATCACCCACGGACAGTTGGCCGCCGAAGTCCAGGGCCTGCGCGAGACCCTTGGCTTTACCCCCGGAGAACGGGACTTGTGCGGACT
>Ga0206679_10001563_pt1 | contig 18816 bp, 20 predicted proteins | sample M110012015metaG_FD_155464 | JGI IMG/M metagenome (GOLD analysis project Ga0206679, IMG submission 155464) | Ammonia-oxidizing marine archaeal communities from Monterey Bay, California, United States - M1 100m 12015 | ecosystem: Environmental > Aquatic > Marine > Intertidal zone | place: USA... | reverse complement strand
TCCTTTGTTAGATGAGATAGGTAAAGGTGATTTTAAGTTTTCTTACAAGTCTGATAAAAATATAATTGCGTTACTCCCTGGTAGTAGAAAACAAGAAATAGAAAAAATTCTACCAAGAATGCTAGAAGTAGTTGATGATTTTCCTGGCTATCAATTTGTAATTGCGGCTACTAATACTTTTTCAAAAGAATATTATCATCAAATTATTCAAAATTCGAAAGTAGATTTGGTTTTTGACGAAACTTATGGTTTGCTTTCCAATGCTGATTATGCTTTAGTAACTTCTGGTACAGCTACCTTAGAAACAGCTCTCTTTAAAGTGCCTCAGCTTGTTTGCTATAAAACAAACTGGCTTACTTATTCTATTGCTAAATCTCTTATTAAAATTAATTATTTGTCTCTAGTAAATATCTTAATGGATAGATTAGTAGTAAAGGAATTGATACAATCAGAGTTAAATAAGGAGAATCTTATCTTTGAATTAAATACTATCATAAAAGAAAAAGAGTCTATCATAAAGGATTACGATAAACTCATTAATATATTAGATAAAAAAGGCGCTTCAAAAAATGCAGCTCAGTTTATATCACAAACTATTTAGTAGCTTCTTTGTATTCTTGTATCTTTTTCTTGCTCAATTGTAGCTTAATACATTCTCCTGGCATAATATTGTTTTCAGTGTAGTCATAATCAGCAACTAGGCCATCATCTGGGTAAGCTGACCATGAGAAAGAGCCTAAATTATTATTGTAATTACCATTCCAGTATAATGTAGCTGTAAGTGTTGATCCATCAGCTTGAGGTATGCAATTTGGTGCACCTGTCCAATAGTAATCACTAGTTATATAACCAATATAGTCATTATAGCTATCATAAAATGTATAATAAGAAATTCCCCAATTTATCATGTATTGTGCTGCACTATAGTCTAAATAATAAACAAGATTACAACTGTACTGACAAGTATTAATATCTTCCATTGTAGCAAAAGGATCCCAATTATCTGCGAGTGGGTCTGTACAGCCCCATATGTATACACAACTACCATCATCATAATCTGCAAATGACTCATAATTTTCAGCATAGATATCAGTACAACCACCTGTTTCTACTTCAACTACACATGAATTAAGTAGCAATGTAAGTGGTAAGAGTAAAAGTATATTTTTCATGGTTTATTTATTTTAATGAGACCAGAAATGTCTACCTAAGTAAAATGCTAATTTGAGTTTAGCATAGGCTCCCATAGAATTGAATTTATCTGTTCTATCTTCAATATATTTAATATCTGCAGCTTTGTTATAAGAAGTAAATGTGCTGTTTGTTGTTCCAGATCCAATGTTAAATCCAATAATTGGCTCAACTGAGAATATCTCTCTACTATTAAAGTTAAATAGTGACCAACCTACTGCTATTCCAATGTTAGATCCAAAAGTACTGGTCTTATCTTCTGTCCAATCACCATTTGCTAGATCGATATTGTTTTTGTCATTAGTTAACCCAATTCCAAATGAAGTTTCAAAAAACATTGCATTACCTCTTCCTGTTTCTATATAGTATCTTAATTTGGGTGTTGCTCCTAATGTAAGATTATTTAGTTTGTTAATCATAGTAGTATCATCATCATTTGTATTGAAACCTCCTAAGTCTAAGCCAAGCCCAATTAAAAAGCCATCAGCAACAAAATAACCAATACTTACATTTTTTAAAAATCTATCTTCCCAATTATCAAAATTTGTAGCATCCAAATCATACTGAAAATTTGTTTGCGAATTATAAAAATCACTCCAATCTCCATCTGCTTCAGATATTATAGTTCCGTTAGATGTTATTTTTTCATCAAATTCACCTCCAGTTACCCAATTAAATCCTAAATCTAATCCTGTCCCAATTTCAATTTGCCAAATTCCTTTTTCTATTTTTTGTGCACTTACGTTTAATGTAAATAGAGCTACAATTGCTAGTGTAAATATTTTTTTCATATTATTTATGTCTGTAATTAGTTTGTAAAATTAGAATAAATAAGCAAATGATAGTACAATTGCTCTATTATTTAGTTCAAAGTTGTATTCTTTCTTTTCGTTTCCATGCTCTTCAATTGATGTAATTCTATTTACTGTACCAACCTTCATAAATCCTGTATTAACTTTAGCATCTACTAAAAAACTCTCAGTTATGTAATAAGATAACCCTAGGTTTATGCCTACATCTAAATCTTCTGCTTCATATGTTCCAGGTGTTGGTTCAACTGAATTTAAAGGTGGAGTGTCACCAATAATTTTCTCAGTAAAAGTATAATCCTCACTAATTAGAAAAGAAACAGAAGGACCAAAGTTTAAAGCTAATTTATCAGAAGCTTTATAGCTAATAGTTGGGTTTAATTCTACATAAGCTAATTTTAATGAGTTAGTTGTGGCATATTCATCTAAATTATTTACATTATTTAACGAAATACTATCCCATTTATGCTTGTAATCATAATTAAAAGAAGCGCCTTTTTGAACATAAAGAAGTTCAGGATTAATATACCATTTATCATTCAAAGCAATTTCCATATAAAACCCTCCTGCAACAGCTAGTAGAGGAGTAGTTTCAATGTTTTTCACCCCTTCATTAGGAGTTGAAGTTACATTTGCAATATTAAGTCCTACTTTAATTCCGTATTTAGTAGGAAGTAAACTTTGACCATTAGCTCCAAAGCTTAATAAAGCTACAATTGTTAATAGTGTTATTTTTTTCATAATTTTAGTTATTTAACATTACTGGCATAACCAGCATTAAAGTGTTTTCTCCTTCTTCTAGTCCATCTAAAGGCAGTATAATTCCAGCTCTATTTGGTGCACTCATTTCTAATGAAATTTGTTCAGCACCAATATTATTAAGCATATCAATTACAAATTTAGAGTTGAATCCTATTTCCATATCAGTTCCTTCATATTGACAAGATAATCTCTCTTCTGCTTTATTTGCAAAATCTAAATCTTCTGATGTAATTTGAAGTTCACTTCCTGCTATTTTCAGCCTTATTTGATGTGTCGTTTTATTTGCATAAATTGAAACTCTTTTAATTGAACTTAGAAGTGAAGCCGTTTCAATTGTTAGTTTATTAGGGTTCTCCTTAGGTATTACAGCTTCATAATTTGGATATTTCCCGTCAATTAATCTGCAAATAATTGTAATATTATTAAAAGTAAAGAGAGCATTAGTGTCATTGAATTCTAATTTAATATCCGCATCATCACTAATGTTATTTTTAAGAATAGTTAATGGTTTCTTTGGTAAAATAAAAGAAGCGGTTTTATCAGAAGAAATGTCTGTGCGAGTATGTTTTACTAGTTTATGAGCATCAGTAGCAACAAAAGTAATTTGCTCAGTAGAAAGTTCACAAAACATACCTGACATCACGGGTCTTAATTCATCATTTCCACTAGCAAATAAAGTTTTATTAATGGCATTAGCTAAAATAGCACCTTTAATAGTTGTTGTTGACGAACCATTTAATTTTGGAGTTTTAGGAAATTCATTAGCATTTTGTCCTGCTAATTTATAATTCCCCATTTCTGAACTCATTTCAATTCCAAAAGTTTCAGTGTTTACAATAAATGTAAGTGGTTGATTAGAAAATGTTTTTAAAGTATCAATTAAAATACGAGCTGGAATTGTGATTTTACCATCAACATCAGCCTCAACTGAGATAGTTGACATCATTGTAGTTTCTAAATCAGAAGCAATAATTGTCATGTTATTACTGTTAATATCAAACAAAAAGTTATCTAATATTGGTAAAGTATTGTTTGAACTAATTACTCCATTTAACTTTTGTAACTCTCTTAAAAGGGCGGTACTATTAACTATAAATTTCATTAAATCTTCTTTTTTATTTTGTGTTAAAATGAGTGTCAAATATAAATTATCTACTCATATTATATGTGTATTTACTTTTTTAATTCATTGAGAGTAATTAACACTTTGTTAAAAACATAATCTTGTATCAGCATTAAATCTCCATGATTTACAGTAGCATACATTCTGTCAACTGTAAAATTCTCTTCTTTTGACTTCTCTTTTCCTTCACTTAATTGATAGGTTCTTAGTGTGTCAGAATTTACAATTAATTCATGTAATTGAGTAGAAAAATCAATTTTCCATTTTACTTTATATGTTTCGCAATTAAGTTTTTCAAAACTATTAAGTAGTTTGAAAATAGCCTCTTTGTTAACAGTAACTTTCTTAGATGTATAATCACTTAAAATTAGCGGATTAGTTGAAAGTTGATAAGAGTTTTTGATATTTGATAAGTCAGTAAATTTGATGTTTTCAATTTCCTCTGATTTTAGAGAAAATATTTTATTTGACCTCCAATTAACAACATCTAGTTTTTGCCCTTGAATTCCATATCTTGGGGATAAAAACCCATTAAAAGATGGGATATGAATTACAAACGGCTTTGTAGCATTTTCCATCAGCATATAAGTCCCTAGATGATCAGAAGTGTTTGAGCCAATTGTATAGGATTTAATTAAATTATATTTATCATAAATCTCTACTTTTATTCCAGATGTAGCCATAAATTTAATTACATTATCAAATGATGATTTTGACACAGGTTTCTTTATTTTCAATTTCGAAATAGTAGAAAGCAAAGTATTTATTGCATCTTGTCTAACTTCATACTTGTTGTTTACAACCCAACTTCCATCATTTTTTTTAACTGTAATTGTATTCCCACTTCTATCAGCAATAAATACCTTTTTAATAATTGAAGTATCTTCAATTGCAAAGTTGTTGTCCTCAATAATTGTTGATTTTTTATCAGAATTTAAGAGCCAAATAGAAATGCCAATAAAGAAAATAAGTAAAGCAAAAAGTATATTTTTTTTAGGCATATTTTTTCTTTTTCATTTTTGTGAAAATAAACGCAAAAATAAGTAATATTAATAGAGGGAGTAAGATATTTATTAGCTGAATAAAAGTCTTATTATTTTTGATTTTTTCTTTGTCTAATAATCTTAATTTTATCTCTTTTGCTTTTAGCTGAGTTAAGCCTGTTTCATCACATAGAAAGTGAATTGAATTCATAATAAATTTCTTGTTTCCAGGGTAAGTATATTTTATAAATCTATCATAACCTAAAGGGTAAATATCTCCATTATTTGATACAGAATTTCGAATTAAATCCCCGTCAGATACAACTATCATTTGAGTTTTTTTGCTTTGACTTACAAAATTCAACTTCTGATTTTTAGGGAGTATTCTATTTTTAAAAACTGATTCAAATTCTCCCTCTAATAACACTGCAATAGGCAAGTTTTCTTTGTTAAATGATGTAAGAGGAGGAGGGTTTTCTAATATCCCTAAACTTACTTTTGCAGGTGTTGGGCTTATTCTACTTTGCTTAGAACTATGTAAAAGTATTGTCTTGTTGATGTTATTCTTAATTGTATCAATTGAGCTTACAAAATCACACTTTATTGCATCTAATCCTTTTGAGATAGGATGATTATTCTCCGAAAACAAAAGAGGGTAGTAGGGCCAAGGAAAATAAGATTGCTGAGGAATATTATTGCTATATCCTGTTACAATTGGAATTTCGGTTGATCTTAAGTCTTCAATTAAATTTGCATTAATTCTTATGCCATATTTGAAGAGTTGATCACTAAGTTTAAGGTCATTATTTGTAGCAATAAAACTCTTATTTTGTTGCAAACTATCCATGCTTGCTTTTGCACCATCAATCAACCAAAGAATCTTCCCGCCATTCATTAGATATTGATCAATTATGAACTTATCTAACATATTAAAAGCAATTGTTGGCTTGGCAATAATTATTGCCTTATAACTGGTTAATCTCTTAACCTGACTAGATATGTCAGCCTGCAATGTATTGCTGTCAATTTCGAATTCTTTAATGTTAAATCTGTCAATAGTATAATGGTAACTCAGCTTATCATTATCCTGCATAACTGATTCTGTAATATCATAAACTTCAGATGCTGAAAGCTCCCCATTTCCTTCTAAAAATGCAATTCTATGTGTTTTAGTTTTACTGATGTGATATATTGCAGAGATAAATTCAAATTCTAGGTTTTCTACTGATGCATTGATATTTTCTCCTGCATTTTTTGTAACTGAGTTTTTTAAGAAATTTACTGCAATTTCTTTGTCTTTATAATAGATAATTGCACCAGGAAAAATGATTTGGTTTATACTGCTTCCTGCTTTTTTTATTTCAATATCGGTAGGGGCAAGTCCTTGTTTTACTAATTGCTTATATAAGTCAACTTTTTCTTTTTCATTTCTACCTTCATTAGGGTTAATGAACTCAAACTCTAAATTATCATCAGCAATAGTTTTAAATGAAGAAAGTAAATTCAAAACTTCTGAGTGAAGATGTTTGAATTCAGCAGGAAAAACGCCTTCTAAATATACTTTAATGAAAACAATATCATCAACTTTTTCTAAAGTTTTTATTGTTTCTTCTGATATTGAATGTTTGCCATCAGCAGTTAAGTCCAAACTATAATCAGTAAAAGAAACAAGTATGTTTGTTAGAATAATTAGTAATATAAAAACTAGAGAAGAATAGTATTTTCTCATTAGGTTTTTTTGTTTTTAATTACTACCTCAGTAAGTTTTATAAAAAGTAAACTTACTGACATAAAATAAACTAAATCTGATACTTTTAACAGACCTTTACTCATCATATTGTAGTGGTAAGAAATTCCGATTTTTTGAAGTATTAAATCTACTATTTGAAGGTAGGGTAACTGACTTAAAATATCAAATCCAAAGAAAAAGAAACTACTCATAATTATTGCAAGTAAGAAGGCAACAATTTGATTACTACTTAATGATGATGCATAAACACTAATACTTGAAAAAATACTACTTAGTAAAATCAGTCCGATATAAGACCCAACAACTGCTGCTAAATCCAAATTTCCAGTAGTTTCCCCTAAAAAGTAAATACTAATTACATAAGTAATAGTTGGTAAAATTGCAATAATTACTAATGATAAAACTGCAAAGAATTTAGCAGTTACAATTTCAAAACTGGAAATAGGCTTGGTAATTAAAGTTTCGATTGTCCCTGTGTTGAATTCCTCTGAGAATACTCTCATGCTTACTGATGGGATGAATAGTAAAAAAATTAGTGGGGCAATAGAAAAGAAAGAATCCATGCTTGCGTAAGCATTATCTAAGATATTTATTTCACTGATGTCATGCCATAAAATTAAACTACTAATTAAAAGGAAGAGTCCAATAATTAAGTAGCCAATAATAGTGCTAAAAAAAATACTTATTTCTTTTTTGTAAAGCGTTATCATTTAAAATCTACTCTTACTAATTCATGAATTTTTAATCCTAATAAAGTCTTTGCACTTCCTTTATTAATAGCAATTTGGAGTAAATTGTTTTCTCCAAATAAAGCTAGTTTTTCAGGAACAGAAACATCTTTATACTTAGAAGAAATTTCTGTAATTTTCTCATCTTCTCTTCCAAAAAGAATTTCGAATGATCTTCCTTTTTGTATGCGTTCGAATTCAGCTTTACTTATGTTAGTAGTCGCATTTCCGTAATTATCAACATAAACAACAACTCCTCTTATCATATCTGGTTGAATTACTGCTTTTAGTTCCATTTTTTGAACTTCAAAATCTGGAATTTCAGTACCAATAATTTCCATAGTTCCACCTCTAGCTAGATGGCAAGCAGCTGGAACAAAAATATATTTTGCAGCAAATGTCATGCAATCTTCCTCTAATGAAATATTTAGTCTGACAATTTTTTCGGGTTTAAACTCATCAAAAAGTAATGAGAAAAAACCATTATCTGCACCAACAAAAAAATGGCCATTAGCATAAATTGCTAAATGCTCATTATTTATTGATATTTCATCATCAACACTAATAATATGAACAGTACCTTTTGGAAATGATTTAAAGCAATTTCTTAAAACAAAAGTAGCTTGTTGAATATTAAACAACTCAATATCATTACTAATATCAACTATTTTTGCATCTTCAAGTTGAGAGTATATGCTACCTTTTACGGATGCTAAATAGCTGTCTTTAGTGCCTAAATCGGTAGTAAGTGTAATTATTGCCATTTATTAATAAAACCTATTGATAGAACAGTTAAAATGTGTTATTTTGTAACTTCAAAATTAAAATAAATCTATGAACAACTTTACTAATGAGTGAAAAAAAAATAACACTTAGTAACATTGAGTTGGTAAAACTTTTTGGCGCAAATAATAAGAAGCTTGATAAGATAAGAAGTTTATTTCCCCAGCTTAAAATTATTGCAAGAGGAGAAAACCTAAAGTTGATGGGTAGTATTGCTCAAATAAAATATTTTGAACAAAAATTAACAGCATTTATTAAACATATAAATCAATATAATTCATTAACAATTAGTCATATAGAAAGATTGGTTGAGGGTGATGAAAAAGAAATCTTAAAAACTAAAGATGATGTGATTTTGCATGGGCAAAATGGCAAAGTAATAAAAGCAAGAACTGCAAATCAAAGAAAAATGGTGGAGGAAATAGCCGTTAAAGATATGATGTTTGCAATAGGACCTGCTGGTACAGGAAAAACTTATACAGCAGTAGCTATTGCAGTAAAAGCACTAAAAGATAGAGAAATAAAAAGAATTATTTTCACAAGACCTGCAGTTGAAGCAGGAGAAAACTTAGGTTTTTTGCCAGGTGATTTAAAGGAAAAGTTAGATCCTTACATGCAGCCAATTTATGATGCGCTTTTTGATATGATACCTATTGATAGATTGAATGAATATGTTGAAAATGGAACAATTCAAATAGCTCCTTTAGCATTTATGAGAGGTAGAACTTTGGATAAAGCTTTTGTTATTTTAGATGAGGGGCAAAATACAACTGAACCTCAAATGAAGATGTTTTTAACAAGAATGGGAATGTCAGCTAAATTTATAATTACTGGTGATGAAACACAAATAGACTTGCCAAAACATCAGAAATCAGGATTAATACACGCAAAAAATACACTTAAAGGAATAAAGGATATCAGTTTTATTACTCTTGATGCAAAAGATGTAATAAGACATAAACTAGTAAAACAAATAATTAAAGCATATAAAAATAATGATTAACACAATTAAAGGAACAAATTTCAACTTACCAGGACAAACTAAATTCTACAAAGGAAAGGTAAGAGATGTTTATACGGTAAATAATGAGACATTAGTAATGGTAGCTTCTGATAGAATTTCAGCTTTTGACCATGTATTACCGGAGGGAATACCTTACAAAGGACAGGTTTTAAGCCAGATAGCAGCAAAATTTTTAACAGCTACTGCTGATATTGTACCAAACTGGATGGATGCAACACCAGACCCTTCTGTAACAATTGGTAAAATGTGTGAGCCATTTATGGTTGAAATGGTAATTAGAGGATATTTAACTGGGCATGCTTGGAGAGAATATAAAGCAGGGAAAAGAATGATTTGTGGCGTTCCTATGCCTGATGGGATGGTTGAAAATCAAAAGTTTGATACTCCATTACTTACTCCTACAACTAAAGCAATTGTTGGTCATGATGAGGATATCAGTAGAGATGAAATTTTAGCTCAAGGATTAGTTGCTGAAGCAGATTACATTAAACTTGAAGAATATACAAGAGCAATTTTTCAAAGAGGTACTGAAATTGCAGCTGAAAAAGGGCTAATTCTTGTTGATACCAAATATGAGTTTGGTAAAGATAAAGATGGAGTTATTACTCTGATTGATGAAATTCATACACCTGATTCATCTCGTTATTTTTATATTGAAGGATATGAAGATAAAATTGCAAATGGAATTCAGCAAAAACAACTTTCAAAGGAATTTGTGCGTCAATGGTTAATTGAAAACGGATTTCAAGGAAAAGAAGGACAATCTATTCCAGCTATGAGTGAGGAATACTGTAATTCAGTTTCAGAAAGATATATTGAATTATATGAATACATTACTGGAGATAAATTTGTAAAAGAAGATGTAACTGATGTTGTGAATAGAGTAGAAGAAAATATTTTGAATTATTTAGCTAAATAATCAATGCTTATCACTCTTCTTCTTGCTATTGCTGTAATTAGTTTGAATGTTTTGTTGTTTTATTATTTGTACTTTTTTTTGAAGTTGAATAAGAAACCAATTTCTAAATCAGGTTTTCATAAACCAATTTCAATAATAATTTGTGCTAAAAATGAAGCTGATAATCTGAAAAAGTTTTTACCTAAAGTATTGGAACAGGACTATCCTGAATTTGAAGTTGTGGTGGTGAATGACCAATCAAAAGATGGTACAGCAGCTATTTTAAAAAACTTTGAAAAAAGCTATCCCAAGCTAGTAATAGTTACTATTGATGAGCATATTAAGCATTGGCCAGGAAAAAAGTTTGCACTTACTTTAGGAATTAAAACTGCTATGCATGAGCACCTCTTATTAACAGATGCTGATTGTTTACCTAATTCCAGTAATTGGGCAAAACAGATGAGTAGTAATTTTAATAACTCAGAAATTGTATTAGGTTTTGGTGGTTATCAAAAAAGAAAAGGTTTGCTTAATAAAATCATTCGTTTTGATACTTTCAATGTGGCTAAGCAGTATTTATCTTATTCTTTAGCAGGATTTACTTATATGGGAGTAGGGCGTAATATGGCCTACAAAAAATCATTGTTTTTTAAAAATAAGGGATTTGCCAAACACTTGCATATTCCATCAGGGGATGATGATTTATTCATACAAGAAGTAGCAAATAAAGACAATGTTTCAGTTGAAATAGTTACTGATGCTCATACTACATCAACAGTAATTGAAAGGTGGAAGGATTGGAGTTATCAAAAAAGAAGACACATTACTACAGCACCATTATATAAAACAAAGTTTAAGATACTTTTAGCTGTTTATCCTTATGCTCAATTTTTCTTTTGGACAGCTATAATTATACTTTTTGTGCTTAAAGCGCCAATTGCTATAACAACTACTATATTAGGGCTAAAATTACTTACTTCTTATCTGATTTACTACAAGCCTATGAAGCAGTTAAATACAATTGATTTGTATTGGATTCATCCTATATATGAAGTTATGTACCTTTTAGTACAAGGATTTTTTGTATTATTGAATGTTGTTAATAAACCTAAAAAATGGAGTAGATGACAAACAATTTGACAGAGAAGGGAAAAAGAGATTTAAAACTCATCAATAGAGCTTTAGAAACTGGAGATCCTACTGCTTATAATGAGTTGATGAAGCTCTATAGAGATCCTCTTTATTTCATGCTTTATGAAAAAGTTGGTGACCAAGAATTGGCTAAGGATTTAACAATTGAATCACTTGGAAAAGCTTTTAAGAAATTGCACTTGTATGTGCCTAATTATGTTTTTAGTACTTGGCTTTTTACGGTAGCTCGTAATCATTGCATTGATTATTTGCGTAAGAATAAATTACCTACTGTTTCTATCGATAAAATGATGTTAGATGAAGATGGAAAAAGAACAAATTTCGATTTAATATCTGATATGCTCAACCCTGAGCAAGAGATGGAGAAAAAACAGAGGATAGCTATTTTAAGACAAATTGTTGATCAACTAAAACCTAAATATCGTGCTTTAGTAAAACTCAGGTATTTTAAAGAAATGACTTATGATGAAATTGCGACTACTTTAGATATTCCTATTGGAACTGTAAAAGCACAATTGCATAGGAGTAGAGAGCAACTTTTCAAAATTATGTCTGGTATAAAGGACGCTTACTAAATGCAAATTATACAGAAGTATTTCCCTGATTTATCAGAGAAACAATTACAACAATTTATCGATTTACAAGAACTTTACGAGCATTGGAATGCTCAAATAAATGTGATTTCCAGAAAGAATATGGATACCCTTTATATTAATCATGTATTACACTCCTTGGCTATAGCTAAAGTTATTCAGTTTAAAAAAGGTACAACTGTTTTGGATATTGGTACTGGTGGTGGTTTCCCAGGAATTCCTTTGGCTATTTTATTTCCTGACACTCAATTTTTACTAGTAGATAGTATTGGTAAAAAAATAAAGGTAGTAAATGAAGTAAGTAGTGCTATTTGTTTATCTAATGTTAGAACCATGCACGAAAGAGCTGAAAAGGTTAATGAAACCTTTGATTTTGTAGTGAGCCGTGCTGTTACTAATATGACAGACTTTAAAAAATGGGTAAAAGGGAAGTTCAATAAAAAGCATTACAATAGTATTGATAACGGAATTCTCTACTTAAAAGGTGGTGATTTAAGGGAGGAGTTAAGAGGAATTTCTCATGCTAAGTACGATATCTCAGAATTTTTTACTGAAGAATTTTTTGATACTAAAAAGGTTATTTATATAGGGTATTAATAAACTTTGGCAGACATACTACTTATATTTTTTCACAGAAATAGACAATCTCATCCTTTGGAAGAGCATATCTTTCTACTAACTTTGGGTCAAGTTCATTTATAAAATCACTTTCAGTAACTTTAAATCCTGCTTCTTCTAGTTTTTTTCCATAATCTAATCCGAATAACCTAAGGTGGTCATCTTGCCAATATAATCTTTCTCTTTCTTTAGGGTCAGTTACGCTTTTATCTTCCTCAGTTTTAGGGTTATTTACATCAATTGGCACTTGAAAAATCCCCCATCCACCAGGTTTCATTACTCTGTAAAACTCTGTCATTACTTTATGTGAATCCTCTACATGCTCCAATACATGGTTACAGATTACTACATTAAAAGAATTGTCAGCCATTGGAATATCATGTACATCCATTTTTACATCTGCCCAAGGGGAGATTAAATCGCCAGTAGTATAATCTAAGTTTTTCATTCCTTTAAATAGTTTGATAAAACAATATTCAGGAGCAATGTGTAAGAATTTTAAATTAGCTGTAAAAAAGTTAGTTTTCTCTTTCATGAATAACCACATCAATCTGTGCCTTTCCAAACTCATACTATCAGGTGCAATAGCGTTTTCACGAGATATTAATCTTCCATAAGGTAAAAGTTTACGGTAAGTTTTTCCGTTTATAGGGTCTTCAAATTTGTTTCCTCTTAAAAAGAGTGAAAATATCTGCAGAAAAAAGTGAGATACATGTTGTAAATAGTGCCTAGGGATAAGGCGAGTTGCTAATGATATTATTAGTTTCATCTTTTCAAATTTAGGAGCGCTAAAATAAGAAAAGGAAATAGTATTTAATCTTTAAATCGTTTAAATCCCAAACGGACTAACATCTTTTTCTCAAAAGCCCAAAAGAATTTGAATTGTCCGAATAATGCGCCAATAACTACTATCATCACTTGGTAAATAGGAAAGATAATTGCTATCCTTATTGGCCAGAATACCCATGGATTAACAGCTGATTTATCTAACCCAACAAGTTCTAATATTGGTTTTGCAACCCATACTGCTAACGATCCTGTAACTGAAAATACAATTAATATTATTATGAATTGGAAATTTGATGTAATTCCCCATTTTTCTTTTAATCTTTTCATGATGCAAAACTAGCTTTATTATCCAATCTATTTAAACGAATAGCTGACAAAACTGAGAAAACACCAACAATTATAGCTAGGGTGTAAAAAGTAATGTTTAACGAGTAATTATCAGCTAAATAACCAAATATTGGCGCACATATTGCAAATGAAATTCGAATGATAAAACTCCTTATTGATAGTACAGTAGCTCTTTTGTTTGAGCTTGTATTTTCATTTATTGCATTACGCAAAATTGGGGTTACTATCCCTCTTAAAAGGTAGATGAAAACAATAAATATGATCCCAAATAAACTCATGTTAAATCCTAAAAATACAAATGAAGTCGCCATTGCTAAAGCAAGATATAAAAGCATTTTTGTATTGCTCTCATCTTTATCAAATTTATGGGAATTAAAGGAAGTTAATCCTGCTGAAAAATTTAGCCCTGCCCAAAGTATACCAAAGTAAGCTAATGGAATTTCTACCTCCTTAAAAAAGGGTTGAGCAAACCAAGCCATTGCTAAAGTTGCTACTCCCATTGCTGATGAATAAATAATGAGCCATCTGAGTTTTGCATTTTCAACCATTGCAAATTTTACAACTCCCAAAATAGCTTTAAAAGATCTTTCTATTTTATTTTCCTTATGCATAGTTGGTTCTACTAATGTTAGCGCTATTGGTATGCTTAAAAACAATATTCCTGTTTGCACATAAATAGGCAAGTAGATGGAGCTAACTGCTAAAAATCCACCAAGTATTCCAGCTGTTGCTTCCGAAAAATTACCAATGGCATAATTCCTTCCTTCAATTTTAGTGTAGGTTTTTTTATCTCCAGTTTCTAATAAGGTATCGTAAAGCAAAGCACTATCACTCCCTGACATTAAACTACCACCAATTCCAACTAATGTTGAAGCTGCTGCAAAAGCATAAAATCCTCCAAAGAAAGAAAACACCAAATATCCTGAAAAGGAGAAAATAGTACTCAATACTATGGTGTGCTTTCTGCCAAATAAATCAGCAATATAACCTGATGGAATTTCAAAGACTGCTACTGATAAGGAATAAATAGCTTGTATAATCATAACCTCTGTTAAGCTTAAACCGTGCTCTTGAAAAAACAGCACAATTATTGGCATGGCTACCATAAACCAGAGCACTCCTTTTAGCAAGTACATCTTTAATATATTGTGTTTTAAGGTCATTAGCTTCTTGGGTGAAAATCAATGATATTACTCCTTAAATAATCTTTATCAAGGTGTGTATAAATTTCAGTTGTTGTAATGCTTTCATGTCCTAGCATTTCTTGTACGGCACGCAAATCAGCTCCCCCTTCAATTAAATGAGTGGCAAAACTATGCCTAAAAGTATGCGGACTAATTTTCTTTTTCAATCCAATTTCTGCAGCTAATTTCTGAATTATTAAGAAAATCATTACTCTAGTAAGTCCTGCGCCTCTGTTGTTTAAAAACACAAAATCTTCTTGTCCTTTTTTTATAGTTTGATGATTTCGCACCTCATTAATATAAGTAGTAAGATATTTTAAAGCTCTCCCTCCAATAGGAGCTAGGCGTTCTTTATCTCCCTTTCCTATAACTTTTAAGTAGCCCTCATTAAAGTAAATATTGCTGAGTTTTAAGTTTGTAAGTTCGGACACACGCAAGCCACAAGAGTAAAGAGTTTCTAGTATTGCTCGGTTGCGTTCTCCTTGTTTGTTGCTTAAATCAACAGCTGAAATAAGTTTGTCAATTTCAATTAATGATAAGGTATCAGGTAATTTAAATCCTACTTTCGGACTTTCGATAAGCTCAGTAGGGTCGTATTTTATGTAATCCTCAATAATAAGGTATTTGTAAAATGCCTTTATTCCTGATATTATCCTTGCTTGTGAGCGAGCTGCAATCCCATCATCTTTCAATTCTGCTAGGAAATCAGATATGTTTTCTCTTTGTATTTTGAGTTCATTAAGTTTTAAAGGTATGGCATAATTGGCAAACTTTTTGATATCACGAATATAAGCTTGTACCGAGTTATCGGATAGCGATCGCTCAATCTGCAAGTAAGATTTAAAGCCTTTTATTGATGATTCCCAACTCATTTATGTAGATTTGCTCCTATGAAGGTAATGATTATTAACGGACCAAATTTAAACTTATTAAGCAAAAGAGAAGAAGCTATTTATGGCAATATTTCTTTTGATGATTATTTACTGACATTGCGAGAGGAGTTTAAAGATTTTACGATTGATTATTTTCAATCTAATGTAGAGGGGGAGTTGATTAATAAATTGCAGGAAGTAGGTTTTTCTTATGATTATATTCTGCTGAATGCTGGAGGTTACACACACACCTCAGTTGCCTTAACGGATTGCGTAAAAGCGATTGAAACTCCTGTTATTGAAATACATATTTCTAATATTTATGCTCGTGAAGAATTCAGAAAAAAATCATTATTATCTCCTAACTGCAAGGCAGTTATTTGTGGGTTAGATTTGAATTCTTATAAAGCAGCATTATCTACTTTATAATACCTTCCTAATCCTTACTAATTTAGTAAGTAAATCTTCTAATTTATCCAGTTCCAACATATTAGCGCCATCTGATTTTGCTTTGGTAGGGTTTGGGTGTGTTTCTAAAAATAATCCATCAACTCCTGTAGCAATTCCCGCTTTGGCAATGGTTTCAATCATTGCTGGCTTTCCTCCCGTTACGCCACTGCTTTGGTTGGGCTGTTGCAAGGAGTGTGTGATGTCTAATATAACGGGTACGCCAAATTCCTGCATGGCTGGGATACCCCTGAAGTCAACCACCATATCTTGGTAGCCGAACATAGTTCCTCTGTCGGTTAGCATTACGGAATTATTACCACTTTCCTTTACTTTGGTTACGGCATGAACCATGCTTTCTGGGGATAGGAACTGTCCTTTTTTGATGTTTACCACCTTACCCGTTTTTGCTGCTGCTATTAGTAAGTCTGTTTGACGGCACAAAAAAGCAGGTATCTGCAATACATCCACATATTGGGCTGCAATTGCGGCTTCCTCTGCCGTGTGTATGTCGGTTACTGTTGGTATATTAAAGCGTTTGCTAACTTTTTTTAGGATTGTAAGTGCTTCCAAATCACCAATTCCTGTGAAAGAATCTAGTCGACTTCTGTTTGCTTTTCGGTAGCTTCCTTTAAAGATGAACGGGATTTCCAATTTGTTCGTTATCGCAAGGATTTTTTCTGCAATTTCCATTGCCATTTCCTCTCCTTCAATAGAGCAAGGTCCTGCTAATAAAAAGAAGTTTCCACTCCTCTGATGTTGTATTTTGTTGATTTTTGCTAGCATCTTAAAATTGTAATTTAATGTTAAAATAAACGCTTATTGCTTTTGCTTTCTTCTTGTTTAGTACATTTTCTAAATGATATGTCCCTACTGTAAAATTATGTTTTTTTCCTCTGGACAATGCCAATCCTAAATTGGTGTTTGCACTATAACCACCATGACTTAAAGTAGGGATAACATCACAATATTTGCTATTGAATACACTTTGAATGTAGTATAAAGTCGAAAAGTTTGATTCCTTAAAACCTTGCCCAATTTTTGCAAAGGATAAAGGTGTATTGTCCGAATAGGGTTGCCACTTTCCTTGTACGCCAAGAGTGTAATTTTTCAAGTGTTTATAATCCCCACTACCGCTAACACTCAAATGAAAAGTAGCAGGTATGTAGGATTTAAAAGCTGATTTTTTTGTGCTTGGCAAATCATCCTTTGGGTTGTTTACCTCCAACAAGGAATCGTTAAAACTGAAGATATCTTCAATTTCAATTCCTGAAAAATTAAAGTTGCTATCAGTTGCCAAAGTAATGGATTCTGGGCTCCACATGATAAATCCTAAATCAGAAAATGAAAGGTGAATGTCATGTTCCTTGTACTGAAAATTGGTACTTAAACCCAATGCTAAACCGTTTCCATTATGTACCAATGGGCTCAGTGAAGCTGTGTCCGTAACAAAGGCACTCATGTCATAAGCAATATCTAAGGATGTTCCAAATGGTGCAGTGTATAAGCTCCCTTTTTCAATGATGTAGGAAAGATGATGATTCCCTGCCAAATAGGATAGGGAAGTGCTCATTTTTACTGCTTTTACTTCTGTTCCGTAAGTGAATGTGTACTGCTGAAAACGGTCGGCTCTAATGCTTGTTCCACCAAAGTCCAATGTTTTATCCTGATGATAAAAATTTCCCTCAAAACCAAGGCGTAATAAATCATCCGTAAAGCTTGCGTTTAGGATGTTCCTATCTGCAAAGCGAAACCCAATACTATGCTTGTTAAAATTATAGGTATAGCTCAGTCCATTGCTAATCTCAGAATAAAGGACATTGTTATCTCCTCCAGAATTTATCCATTTTGTTTTCATGCTATCGGTAATGTATCCACCATACAGCATGGTATTAAGGAAGCCTTTATCCAAGCTACTGCTTTCAAATAATAGGTTAGTATTCCACTCAATGTGGTGTTTGTGTTCCTTATTTTGAGCCAATAAAAATAGGGGAGTACAGAATATGATAAGTAGTTTTTTCATTAGTTTCCTATGGTTTTACTGACCTTAGCACTGATTGTAATATTTAATTCATAGTCAGAATAAATATTTATGAACTCATTGTTTTGAGCAGTGCTAAATGATGAGATACTTACTATTTTATTCACACTTTCGAAATCAGTATAGTCCATTTCTATAGTTGTAGTTTCAGAGTTAGTAACAATGTTATTTGCATCTAATTGAGCGGGTAAAACAGTTGTGTTGTGTGTTAAAGTATCAATTATATTATTGCTTTCGTCAAGTAAGATAAGTGATAAATTTGCTGAAAAAGGCAAGCCATTCTCTATTGTGATGTAAATTTTTTCAATGTCTATTTCAGTAGTGTTCTCAATTTCAAGTTCATTCGTATCAGTAAAAGTTAAATTAGTAGCTATTAAACTTAGTGGAATTTCAATGCTTAATCCTGCCTCAATTGGGAACTCGGGGTAAAGAAAGCCTGCTGTTGCAGATTGTCCGTTTGGGTTTAAATAGAAATTTGCTTTACTGACAATCTTATTTGGCAAAATTTCTATAAACTCATCTGCATCAATAATAGTTGCTGAAATAAAAGGAGTAATTGGTAAGCTGTTATTGGTGAGGGTTGCTCTTCCGATATCAATTGTATGGTTTTCAAAAAGGTTAATCCCATCTCCATATTGATTTTCACTTCTCAACTTGATAAGTTCAAGCTGAGCATCAGCACCAATATAATTGTCAATTTTTAGTTTAAGGTTTACTTCTT
>Ga0206679_10001562_pt1 | contig 18820 bp, 18 predicted proteins | sample M110012015metaG_FD_155464 | JGI IMG/M metagenome (GOLD analysis project Ga0206679, IMG submission 155464) | Ammonia-oxidizing marine archaeal communities from Monterey Bay, California, United States - M1 100m 12015 | ecosystem: Environmental > Aquatic > Marine > Intertidal zone | place: USA... | reverse complement strand
TTTTGAAATGCCGCCAGCTACCATGCCGCAAAGATATTGAGATTCATAAGTTCGACCATAAAATGATTTTAGATTTGGGCCATTTGTCGTTCCTGCAGGATTAAGAAATACGATATCTGGATGACGTTCAGATAACTCAAGAAAAGTATCAGAATACCCAAATGCAGAGCCAATTATTATATTAGCGCCACGTTCAATAAATAGTTCCGCTGCTGGCCGAATTGCTGTCGCCGTTTCTGGAATACCTTCCGCTTGAGGAATACGTATGTCCATTGAATTTTCTAATCTAGTTCTTGCTTCATCAATCGCCTGAGACCAGCCGCCGTCATTAGATTGAGAGAATATCATAACTGCAGGTTTTGGATTCCCTTTTGCAAGAAAATCTGCTTGTGAAATCGCTGGAATGCAGAAAGTTGCTGCAATCCCTAATGATATAATTTTTTTCAGATTTGAGAACTTAATCATTTTCTATTACCCCTTATTGTATTGTAAATATAGCCTGATCAGCTCAAGCATTCTTTACAAGAATTTGTTTTTATCTCATCTGTGATCACACAAGGGGAAAGGCTTTGAGTAGAACTGTCAACCAACTTCTTTAGTATTAAATAAAAAATTCACCTAATGGTTGATAAATTGCTATTTTAATAAAAAAAGTAACCTTGCTTCAAGAAGACTTTCAAAATGTCTTGTGACATTATGACTAATTATTTGTGAAATCAGCATCAAAGCCTAATGATTCGCGTTTTTGTAAAGTAAAAGTAATTGTAGTTTTTATTCTTTGTACTTAGGCTAAATAGTTTAATCTAAAAAATATTTAATAAAGCTATTTGTTACATATTCAGGTAAGCTTAGTGCTGGAGGAGAGAATTGAACTCTCTTCATTGCAATTTACTAATAGTATAATAACTATAAAAATAAGACTTATAATAGCAAATGCAGTGACAGATGTAGTGACAAAAGTGGAGAGATTGCCCTTGCTTTTTCTCTCCTTTTATGATATAATTATGCATATATCGGAACAAAACCGTAAATACGGAATGAACCTACTATTTGGTTTGTTTAGAGACTAGGTGAGAGAGCTTTAGCCCTGACTGAATGAGCAGTCACCATAGCCTAGTAAACAATCAGCAAACTGTTGCATCTTATTCATTTCCAAAATTAACTTTAGAAAATTATATTTTTAGTAGCATTTTGAGATAGAATATGTATTACAGTAGTCTCTTTAGTTAGTAATAATATTTAAAGAAAATGGAGTAATTTATGAAAATGTTAGTTAGTGTTAATATATCAAAAGGCTTTAATGTTTGGTTGGAAATGGCTAAGTCACTTAATCCGGAAATGGAAAAAGTTGGAGTTAAAATGGTATGGTCTGGAACCAATCCTGATGAGAGTAAGGTGTTTATGATAGTCGATATGCAAGACCCTTCACAGATGAAAACATTTGGAGAAAGAGAAGATGTGGCGAAGGCGCGTGCAGATGCAGGTGCAGATGTGGCAAGCACAACAATAATTTCTCCAATTGGAGAAGATTATCTTCCTTAGAGTTTCTATCTTAATTTTAAGATCGAAAATGGTATCAAATCCCTTTGATCAGTTGCCAAAAATAGCCCTACACGATGGTGTTATCTACCCTGCTGGGTTTTGCGGTTCAGGAACGGTCTAGGTTCGTTGGTTAGGGTAGAAAGCTGCAGGAATGGTTCTAGGCAAAAATGCCGAAACTGTTTTTTTCTGGCCAAAAGTTTTGGACCCTTCCGTTTTAAAAGGGAGACCCTTGCTTCCTTCCAATGGCAATGAATTATCACAAATTAAGGGATAAATTCTCTTTGAAATCAAAGTAAAAAATTTCTTTTAATTTATAGTAATGTATTAGAAATTTTTGCGACACCAAATCTTACTGGATCTTCTACTGGTAAACCAACTTCAAATTCCAATTTTTTAATTTCAGCACGCGCAGAATGTTCATCTAGTTCCCGAGTATTTAAACAAATACCAACCACTTTTGATTTAAACAGAGCTCCAGCGGCATGCGCCACAGCTTCATTTAAAGCTATAACATCTTTAATTGGAGGCACCTCAACAGGATTTTCTGAGTTTTTACTTGTTGTATCAAGGTGTGTCATCTGTGCTCTATGGCAGAGTATCATGTGAGTAGGACAAGAACCGCGAATAAGCGGTAAGGTTGCAGTACTTCCCGGGTGTAGCAACGACCCCTGACCTTCAACAATCACAATATCATTTTCTGCTGCGTCAAGTACCATTCTTTCAACTGCTCCACCGGCGTGGTCTACACTATAAGCATCTAAGGGAATACCAGTACCCATTATTGCAATACCAGTTTGACCACTTGCCAAGAAGTTTGCGTTATAATTATTATCTTTTAGGTGCTTATAAATTTCTAGACCAGCAGTCATCTTTCCAACCCCCATATCTGTTCCTACCATTAATACCCTTTTATTATTTAAATCTGCAGCCCTTGCGTCCCCAATTCTTGGCAACTGACCAACCGGAGCCCTAATGTCCCAGATCCATTGGTTAGTTTTAAGTTCTGAAGAAAATACTGTACTAAGTTTGTCATGCAGACCATTAACTACAGACATCCCAGATTTCAGAGCTTGAGAAATTACATTTTTCCATTCGTCAGGAAGGCGACCCCCTGACGGTGTTGTGCCAAGGACTAAAACTTCTGCTCCGAGCTTTATTGCCTCACTAAGAGTTCCAACGATAGGTACATCGGTATCCAATTTCCAAAAATCTTGTAGATTTTGACCGGCTGCTTTACTATCTATAACTGCTACACATTCATTTGGGCCGTATCTTAATATTCCTTCTGCCATCTTAGTGTAAGGATGACCTATTGTAGCTTCACAAAACAGTGCGAGTTTTTGGTTTGACTTAAGCATTTATAATTTTCCCCCATGTCCCAAACTGTTAGAAGGCACAACTTTACCATCTGTCATTTCTGCTCCACTGCAGGGATCAGGTTCCAAATTCAAATGAGAATCAAGATCGATATAATCAAAAAGAGACCCTATTGATGCCCCGGCGGCGATTGATATTGAACTTTCTCCCATACAGCCAATCATGGTTTTTAGCCCAAATGCTCTAGCCGTACTTACAATTCTAAATGCCTCAGTAATGCCCCCGCATTTCATTAACTTAAGATTTACTCCATCTACTCTATCTGCAAATTTAGGAATGTTTGACGATACTCTACAACTCTCGTCAACGAATATAGGTAGTGGCCTATCTTTGAATAAATGGATCAAATCTTCTTCTTCACCCCTTTTTAGAGGCTGTTCAATATATTCCACACCACGATCTGCCAACCATTGCATCATTTTTTTTGCTTCGGGTACAGTCCAACCACCGTTTGCGTCTACTCTTAAAGTAACGGAATGATTTTTTGTCATTTCTAACATCGCGGCAAACATTGCTTGGTCAGCATCTAAACCTTCTGGAGAACCCAATTTAACCTTTAAGGCTTTGACACCTGTTCCATCTAGTATCAATGGAATCCTTTCCCTCACAATTTCTGGGGGATTAATGCCGACAGTTACTGAAGTTGGCACAACCTTTTGTGACAAGCCAAGTAATTTGTAAAGTGGAAGACTTGCTTGTTTGGCCCTAAGGTCCCAAAGTGCCATGTCTAGTGCTGCTACAGCACAAGGAGCCACACCTGCTCCTATTGCATTATCGTAGTTTTCTTGAATAGAGTTAGAACTCATCTCGCTTGCACAGAAATCAGTTAACATTTTCTTTCCCTCATCTGCGGTTTTTGCGCCTTCAGTTTCACCGGGGGCCATCTCTCCAACGCCTGTAATGCCATTCTCCTCTATACTAATAAAAAGGTTATCGGAGCCTGTCATTACCCCTCGGCTTATTTTTAATGGAAAACGTTTGTGTAAATGTCTGATTTGTGTGCTGATGTTTAACATAATTTACCCTTCAACTATTTCTACATAAAATAAATTCTATATAATATTTGGCGAATAATGGATTGGCGTGCAACCAGAAAAAAGGTTATTTACTGTAATAACGTTTGTTAAAATACCTGATATATATTTAATATATTAAAATTACCTATTCGATTATTTAAAGTAATTATGGTTTTTTTTGCTTTGTATTGAAGTAAAACAATTTGATTTAATAAATAATTAATTGAGTTAATTTTTGCATGTTTTGGTATATCTGGTGCTGGAGGAGAGAATTGAACTCTCGACCTCGTCATTACCAATGACGCGCTCTACCACTGAGCTACACCAGCTTTCTTGGTTGCTCACTTAAGCTTAATTTAAATATCAGGCAAGCATAATCTGGACGAGAGTTGGCCTGTGTAGTATTAGAACTCTATGGTTGATACGAAAAAGAAAATTATATCAAAAGAAAAAAAACAAAGTGACCGCGCAGCGCGACTTGAAGCTGCCTTGCGGGCAAACCTGCAACGACGGAAAAAACAAACAAAATTACGATTAAATAACAGTAAACCTTTTGTGGGAAAAGAATAATTTAAATGGATTCAATTTTAATCAAAGGCGGTCAACCATTAAAAGGTAAAATAAACATAGCTGGCGCAAAAAATGCTTGTTTGGCTTTAATGCCATTGACACTTTTGACCGATGAAAAATTAATACTTACGAACGCCCCGAGGCTTTCAGATATAACTACTTTCAAACAATTGTTAAGCTCACTTGGATCGCAGGTTTCAATTATAAATGAAGGTCGAGAATTACACCTTTCTTCTGCTGAAATAAAAACTGTACGTGCAGATTACGATATTGTCAGAAAAATGAGGGCATCAAATTTGGTTCTTGGTCCTTTGTTAGCGCGTGAAGGGCGGGCAATCGTTTCTCTGCCGGGTGGATGTGCGATTGGTGCAAGACCAATGGATATTCATATAGAAACTCTAGAAATGCTTGGAGCAAAAATAGATTTAAAAGATGGATATTTATATGCCAATGCTCCAAATGGATTAAAAGGATGTGCCATAAAATTACGTTTTGCATCTGTTGGAGCTACGGAAAATTTAATTATGGCTGCTTCACTAGCTAAAGGCACTACGATAATAAGTAACGCTGCATGTGAGCCAGAAATCGGTGATTTAATTGATTGTTTAGAGCGAATGGGAGCCAACATTGATGGGAAAGGAAGTCCAACCATAACGATAGATGGTGTCGATAAATTACATGGTGCAACCCATCCTATTATCTCGGACAGAATAGAAATGGGGACCTACATGCTTGCTCCATTAATAGCTGGAGGTGAAGTGGAACTGATAGGGGGAAAGATTGAACTTTTAGGCTCTTTTGTAGATAAATTATTACAAATTGGTGTATCGATTAATAAATCTGGAAATAATATAATCGTAAAAGGTCCAACTGATCGAATAAAGGCAATTAATGTAAAAACAGAAATTTTTCCAGGCTTTCCTACTGATTTACAGGCTCAAATGATGGCTTTGCTTTGTACTGCCAATGGAACATCAATTCTACATGAAACTATTTTTGAAAACAGATTTATGCATGCTCCAGAACTTATTAGAATGGGAGCTCAAATTGATGTTAGTGGTGGGCTAGCTACGGTAATTGGAGTTCCAAAACTAAAAGCTGCACCAGTAATGGCAACTGATTTACGGGCATCGATTTCAATGATTTTAGCCGCATTGGCTGCAGAGGGTGAAACTGTCGTTAATAGAGTATATCATTTAGATCGAGGTTATGAAAATGTTGAGAAAAAATTAAACAATTGTGGTGCCCTTATTGAAAGGGTCAGTTTATAATGGCGAGCGATGCAAGATTTGAAGATGCCTATTCCAAACCCATCAGGTTGGAAGCGTTAGACATTGAGGATTTGCAAGTTATTTCAACATTATGTCAGGACGCCATAGTACTTGGACAAGATATATCGTGGCAAATAAGTAAACGAAGGCTTACTCTTCTCTTAAACCGTTTTCGATGGGAAGAGTACTCCGTTGAGCCAGAGCGAGTAAGAAGCCTGTTAATATTTAATGATGTAAAGAAAGTGTCCAGTAAGGCAATAGTTCGTGGTGATATAGGTAATATTTACTCTCTGTTATCATTAAAATTTGAGTTAAATGATGAGGTCAGTGGCCATTTTACTATTACATTTGCTGATGAAGCATTAATTTTCATCTCTGCTGAGTGTTTAGATGTGAAGCTGCAAGATGTAACAAGGCCTTATAAATCACCCTCGGGACATAAGCCGAAACACGAAGAATGAAACATTTAATTCATATTGATATTGAGGATCAAGAACTTGCGATCCCAACTCCAGAAATTGCGCAAGAGCGAAGGGTGGCTATATTTGATTTGCTGGAAGAAAACACGTTTTCTTTACCAACACGGTCTGGATTAAAACCCCCAAAAGGGCCGTATAAATTAATTTTAGGAATAAGAGAGGGTCGGTTAGCATTTGATGTAAGAACCAGCTTAAATGAGCCAGCTACACTTATAGCGTTGTCTTTAACTCCATTAAGACAAGTAATTAAGGACTATTCTCAGATTTGTGAGGCATATTATGACGCAGTAAAAACGTTATCGCCAGCACAAATCGAAGTAATCGATATGGGTCGCCGTGGAATACACGATGAAGGTGGAAGGGTGTTGCAAGAGCGGTTGGAAAATAAAATTATTTTAGATAAATTAACTGCTCGTAGGTTGTTCACATTAATATGTGTTCTGCATTTTAAAGGATGAGTTATGGGTAAGAATATTCTCCAATCATCTATTCTTTTTTGTTGTGATCATAATGCTATCAGATCACCTATTGCTGAGGGTTTAATGAAAAAATATTTTGGCACCTCAATTTATGTACAGTCAGTTGGTGTTGAATCTGAACGGGAAATTGATGGGTTTGCTATAAATGTTTGTAAAGAGATTGGTGTTGAATTAAGTCGCCATCAGGTGCGAAATTTTGATGAAATGGAGGCGCTAGGTGACCAATTAGTGGAGTTTGACATTGTCATCGCTCTTTCACGTGCGTCACATATCAAAGTAATGAACTTAGTTGAGAATAAAAAGTCTAAGGTAGAATATTGGCCTGTAATTGATCCGATATTTAATAGTGAACGAAGAGAAGAGAAGTTAATTGTCTATAGAGCAATCAGAGATCAAATTGATACATTAATATTCGACCGATTTAGCAAAGAATAATCTTTTAGTTTCCTATTTTAATAGTTTGATCTGACGATTGTTAAGACGAGTTAATGCCTGAAACTGACAAATGAGTGTTAAAAATAACAAATATTGCCAACTAAAGTGATGAAATTACAATTTTTGAGGATATGTGCTTGATTTTTTCATAAAATTTCAACATTGACTCAGTCAACAATTAGAAAATTTTTAAAAACCGGAGTAAATATGGCCAAAGAAGAATTGCTAGAATTTCCAGGAGAAATAAAAGAACTCTTACCGAACGCAACCTTCAGAGTTGAGCTGGAAAATGGCCATGAGATTATTGCTCACACTGCTGGAAAAATGCGAAAAAACCGAATTCGAGTATTGGCTGGAGATAAGGTCTTAGTGGAAATGACACCTTATGATCTTACAAAAGGCCGCATTAATTACAGATTTAAATAATAAATGAAACTAACACTGGGATCAGCTAGTCCTCGTAGGTTAGAGATTTTACGACAAGCTAACATAGTTCCAGATAAAATCACTCCAGCTGATATTGATGAAAAACCAAAAGTTAGAGAGTTACCTCTTCATTATTGTGAAAGAATTGCTTTAGAAAAAGCAAATTCAATATGCATTAATGAAAATGAAATTATTTTAACTGCCGATACTACCGTTGCCGTCGGAAGAAGAATTTTGGGTAAGCCTAATAATGCAGAAGAAGCAATAAAATTTTTAAAATTATTATCCGGTCGACGGCACAAAGTGATTACCACTATTGCTGCAAGAAATATCAACGCAATAAGAAAGAAATCTGTTATTACTGAGGTTAGATTCAATAGATTATCTATGTCTGATATTAATTGTTATATTGAATCTGAAGAATGGAAAGGAAAAGCAGGTGGGTACGCTATTCAAGGATTAGGTGCAGAGTTTATTCCTTGGATTTCTGGTTCATATTCTGGAGTAGTTGGTCTGCCAATTGCACAAACAATAATTTTACTAAAATCTATGGGGTGGAAATAATGAAAGGGCCTATTATCGTTATTTCTGAATTGAATGGTCGGCCCGCTAGTGCGCTGGTGGAAGATGGGCAGTTGATAGATTTTGTGATTGCTCCAAGGAGTGAAAATGAGCCTATTCCAGGCGCTATTTATAGAGGTGTTGTTGGACGGACATTAAAAGGATTAAATGGTGTTTTTGTTGATCTTGATGGTAAGAAAAAGGGGTATTTGAAGCTATCTAGAGGTTTGGCCCCCGGAAGTAGCATTTTAGTACAAGTCACCACCGCTTCTGACGATGGTAAGGCGCCTTCTTTAACTCAGAAAGTTATTTTTAAAAGTAAATTTGCTCATGTTACGCCGTTCTCTCCAGGGGTGAATATTTCACGTAAAATTAAGAATGAAGAAGTTCGTGGAAACTTGAGAATTATTTCAGAGGAAATTATTGGTGACAATCCTGATTTCGGTTTAATTTTAAGGTCTTCGTGTGTTGATACTGATGAGGGTGAAATTGCTTCTGATATTGAAAGCACATGGAAACTTGCGCAAGCCGTTATGCAAGATTTGATTGGTAAACCTGAGCTTTTATTAGATGGCGTCGATCCTAGTGATTACGCTTGGAGAGAATGGCCTAATCTCAAACCATCAAATATTATAAATGGAGAACACGCTTTTGATAATGCTGGTATTTATGAACAGGTTGAAGCATTAAGTCAGCCTTACATTAAGCTTGGTGAGGGAGCGTCTATGTATATTGAAGCTACAAAAGCCATGGTAACGGTTGACGTTAATTCAATTGGTGGTGTTTCATCTGCGGTTAATATCAATATGAAAGCAGCTCAGTTGCTGCCAAAAGAGCTCCGTTTGCGTGGATTAGGTGGGCAAATTGTGATTGATTTTGTTCCAATGCCAAAAAATAATCGTAAAAAAATTGATTTAGTTTTAGCAAAAGCATTCAAAAATGATCCTATAGAGTCTTCATTGGTAGGTTGGACACAAATGGGTCATTTCGAATTGCAGAGAAAACGAGAACGCATACAACTTTAGGAGTTATAAAATGATTTGTCCGATTTGTGCAGGTGTTACTTCTGAGAAATATAAGCCATTTTGTTCTAAACGTTGTGCGGAAGAAGACTTAGGCAAATGGCTTCAAGGGAGTTATCGAATTCCTATAACTGATTCTGAGGAAAATGAAGAAATTGAAATAGATAATGAGGACGATAAAACATTTATTAATTAGTCGTAAAACTATGAATTGAGGTCTGGACAGATTGAGTAACCTACCATAGAACGTCGCGAACTAAAGTTATTATTATTATCCATGCCCGGGTAGCTCAGGGGTAGAGCAGTGGACTGAAAATCCTCGTGTCGGTGGTTCAAATCCGCCCCCGGGCACCATTACCAAAATTAGCTAAATTATTGGAACTATAATGCCCCAAACTGCGCTCTTGAAAGATGTCTTTGGGTTTGACTCTTTCCGTCCCGGTCAAGAAGAGATCATTCAGGCTGCAATTGAAGGGCAAAATATTTTAGCCATAATGCCCACAGGTGGAGGTAAATCTTTATGCTTTCAGTTGCCTGCACTTCTGCGCGAAGGCGTAACGGTTGTTATTTCACCTTTAATTGCTTTGATGCGTGATCAAGTGCGTGCCTTACAAGAGTTGGGGATAAGCGCTGGTGCAATTACATCTGGCAATACACCCGAAGAAATAGATGCGGTTTGGGAAGCCTTGGCGCAGGGTAAGTTAAAGTTGCTTTATATCGCGCCTGAACGCCTTGCTGCAGGCTCTGCATTGGGTATGCTTCGCAGAATTGGTGTTAGCATGATAGCAGTAGACGAGGCTCATTGTGTTTCACAATGGGGTCATGATTTTCGGCCAGATTATCTGCGTATTGGTGAATTACGAAAGGCGTTGGACGTTCCTATCACAGCCTTTACAGCAACAGCTGATGAGGAAACTCAAGCAGAGATTATAAATAAGTTATTTGATGGTGTGATGCCTGTTAGCTTTTTACAAGGGTTTGATCGTCCAAATTTACATTTGACTTTCGTAGCAAAAGACCAACCTCGCAAGCAGATTTTAGGTTTCGCAGCAGCGAGGCAAGGTCAATCAGGTATCGTCTACTGCGGAACACGTGCTAAGACTGAAACCTTAGCACGGGCGTTACGGGACGCCGGATGTTCAGCATGTCATTATCACGGTGGCATGGAGGCTGAAGATCGTCGAGTTGTTGAAGCTCGTTTTCAACGTGAAGATGGCTTGATTGTTGTGGCTACCGTTGCCTTTGGTATGGGGGTTGATAAACCAGATGTTAGGTGGGTCGCGCATGCTGACTTGCCAAAATCGATTGAGTCATATTATCAAGAAATAGGACGAGGCGGGCGCGATGGTGCTCCAGCTGAAACATTAACACTTTTTGGCGCAGATGATATTCGGTTGCGCCGTTCCCAAATCGATGAGGGATTAGCCTCCAATGATCGTAAATTAACGGACCATACGCGACTTAATGCGTTACTTGGATTAGCGGAGGCTCAGATTTGTCGGAGAGTTACTCTACTTAAGTATTTTGGCGAGACTTGTGTTAGCTGTAACAACTGCGACTTATGCGATAAGCCACCCGAATTGTTTGATGGAACTCAGGTAGTGCGAATGGCCCTTTCAGCTATATTGCGAACTGGTGAATGGTTTGGCACTGGGCATTTGATTGATGTGCTACGAGGTAAGTTAACCGATAAAGTTCAGCAACGTGGCCATAATGACTTGCCAACATTTGGTGTGGGTAAGGAGCACAGTAAAGCTCAATGGCAAGCAATTTTTAGACAGATGATGGGTTATGATTTAATTCGCCCAGATCCTGAAAGGCACGGAGGTTTACGATTTACTGAAAATGCACGACCCTTATTGAGGGGCGAGGCGCACATAAAACTTCGAAAAGACAGTATTGCAAGTGCAACTGAGCGCCATCCAATGGTTAAATCTCTGGTTTCTGATGAGAATGCGCCACTTTTATCTGCGCTTAAAGCTCAAAGACGCGCTTTGGCGGAGCAACAAAAGGTTCCAGCTTATATTGTTTTTAATGACAAGACACTGATTGAAATGGCTGAGCGCCGACCCACCACGTTAGATGAAATGGCGTCAGTGGGGGGTGTTGGTTCTAAGAAATTAGAAAGATATGGTCGAGAATTTTTGGCTATAGTTACTGGTGAAGAGATAAATGTTCACCCAGTTCGTCGTAAAATAGCTGGCAAACCAGAGGCTGATATCTTTGATCGGCTTTTAGAGGCGCAAAGGATATTAGAAAAGGGTGAATTTGGCACGGAAAAACCACTTTCTTGCTCTATAGCAATATTGCGAAACATTGTTATGACACGTCCAAAAAATATAAAACAACTTGAACGAATAACTGGCATGAATACTAATAAAATAGAACGTTTTGGATCAAAATTTATGGAAATCTTAAAATCTTATTGAAAATTTTGAATTGTTATAACAAATGGGTCAGGCGGCTATAAGAATGTACTTTAATTATTAAAAAGTTCCTATTGATTATGGTTTTTAAATGAGAGATGTTTAGTTAATATTCTAGTATTTTTTTAACAGGGATTTTTAATGTCGCGACCTGTATGTGCAATTATTGGACCTGGAGAGGGTCTTGGGCAAGCTCTTGCTAAAAAGTTTGCCAATCAAGGATATGATATAGCTTTGATCTCGCGATCATCTGAAGGAAGTGCTTTGGCACTTAGGGCAGTAAAACTAGTGGGAACGGATGTTCGACATTTTTATGCTGACGCTCAAAGTCCTAGCACTATTGAAAAAGCAATAGCTAACGTAATTAGTGAAATGGGTGAAGTTGAAGTCTTGATTTATAATGTGCGAGGTGAGTTTACGGCGTGTGAACCGTTAGAGATGTCTTACGAGCAACTTTCAGAAGTATATAATGTTGAAGTGGTGGGGGCATTCGCTGCTGCCAAATCAGTTTTACCTAAAATGATTAAAAATTCTAAAGGTAGTATATTTTTTTCCAGTGCAACTGCTGCCTATAGGGGATCAAATACCTACCCACTGTATGCGATTGGAAAGTTTGGTTTGCGAGCAATGTCTCAAAGTCTCACAAAAGCTTACGGAAAAAATGGAATTCATATTGTGCATGTCAGATTAGACTGTGATCTTGATGTGCCTTATATGAAAGATGCTTATGGTTCCCAATACGATTCCGAAAACCTTGCGAATCCAGATGATGTGGCGGAGAGCTATTGGTTGACACATTTACAACCAAAGTCAGCTTGGAGCAATGAGATTGAATTACGGCCCTATACTGAGGATTGGACATATTGAGATAATTAATTTTTTTTTGATGAGATTGATTAGAAGGAGAAATTTATGGGTTATAAACTATTTTATGCTGAAGGTAGTGCGGCTCAAGGTGTGCAAATGGTTCTTGAGGAGTTGGGACAGCCTTATGAATTAATTCAATCGACTAAGGATAGAAGTAAGCCCCGTCCGCCAGAACAACTTAAGGTCAATCCCAATGGATGGGTTCCAGTTCTACTATACGATGATAAAGGCATGTATGAATGCGCCGCTATTACGATATTCTTGTGTGATCGTCATTCAAATGTAAATTTAGCACCCAGAATTGAGGACCCCACTCGTGGACTGTTCTTACAAACGCTTGTTTACTTTTCTAATTCAGTACAAACAGCATTTCAAACTTACTATTACCCAGATAGATTCACTGATTTAGTTGAGGATGAAGCAGGTGCCCGAAGAAGGGGAATCAGACGGCTGCGAGAGACTTGGAAGGTTATTGATGATCAAATAGGTAGTAATAAATGGTTATTAGGTGAGGAATTTAGCGCTGCTGACATTTATTTGTTTATGTTAACCACGTGGCTCTCTCTCTATCCTGATCGATGTCTTCCAGAAGTTTCTGAATTTTCGAATGTAAAAAGAATTGCTGATGCCGTGATGTCTAGGCCAAGTGCACAGTACGTTTACAATGAATGGATTTCTACGAAGAGTAATATAAATTTTTAGCAAGTTTTGGGTCGCATAAATAATTAAGATATGCGAGCTTATGGCGTGAGCAAAACTACATCTCTAAACATCGACAGGACCTCTGGTATTTTTTTACTTGTATTGGCAAGTCTTTGGGGTGGATCTTTCTTTTTTGCAGAAATTGCGTTGTCACAAGTATCTCCGATAACGATTGCATTACATAGAGTTTTTTGGGCTGCTATTATTCTCTTTTTTATAATTAAAGTTAAGGATATTAAGCTTCCTAATCTAACTAGGACTTGGTTTATTTATCTAATGATGGGTGCTTTGAACAATGCTATTCCATTTTCTTTAATATTTTGGGGTCAAGCGCATGTTGGTAGCGGATTAGCATCAATATTGAATGGAACAACAGCTATTTTTGGCGTTGTTATTTCTGGAATTTTTCTTACCGATGAAGCTTTGACGAAAAGAAAGTTTATAGGCGTAAGTTTTGGTTTTTTTGGTGTCATAATGATTATGGGTTTTGACAGTATTCAAAATTTTAATCCAAGCAACCTGGCTCAATTATCAATCTTAGGCGGTGCATTATCTTATGCATTTGCTGGAATTTGGGGGAGACGTTTTTTATCAGATTATTCTCCCATCTCTAATGCTTTTGGTATGTTACTTGGAGAGATGATTCTGCTTATTCCAACTGTATTGATTTTTGAGGGAGGGCCGTCCTTTGCTATTAGTACTGATGTTTTTTTAAGTCTTATTTCCCTTGGAGTTTTTTCTACTGCTTTTGCCTACCTTTTGTATTTTAGTATTTTAAAACGAGCTGGGTCTGCCAACCTTATGTTAGTTACGTTACTCATTCCTCCAATTGCAATTGCAATGAGTTACTTTGGTCTCAACAAAAGTTATAATGGTGAAGGACTTTATGGATTTGTATTAATAGCATTAGGGCTCTTAATAATTGATGGTCGATTAAAGTTATTTTTAGTTAAAATATTATCTAAATAGTTTTTACTCCATAATAGGAGCACCACCTTCGGATGAACGTTTTTCAATAAAGCTAGCTAAACGTTCTGCAACTTGCTTGCCGGTATCAGGTTGGATGTAGTTTTTGAGGGTATTTTCCCAAATGCTTGTGGCACGTTCGTCAGCTGTTTTGGCGCCACTTTTGATCCATGATCCATTATTTGATAAATCAGCTACGAGTGGGGAATAAAATGCCGTTGCGTAGCGATCCATAGTGTGTTGTGTCGCAAAGAAATGTCCTCCAGGCTCAACATCTTTTAGAGCATCTAAACCAATTTCAGATTCTGTAGCTTCAGTTTTTGTACAGAGCTCAGCAACTGTCTGTAGAGCTTCAAGATCTGTGATAAATTTTTCGTATCCAAAAGTAATGCCACCTTCAAGCCATCCTGCAGCATGGATTGTAAGTGTCGCATTTGACATCAGGGCACCCCAAACCCCAGAAATATTTTCTGTTGCTCCCTGGGCATCAGCAATATTGGAGGCTGATCCAGCTGCTGATCTCCATGGTAAATTTATATGCCTTGCGAGTTGCCCCGATCCTATTTGCATTTTGATATGCTCTGGCGTACCGAAAGCAGGAGATCCAGACTTCATATCAACATTAGATGCAAAGCCGCCATAGCTTACAGGTGCTCCAGGGTTTGTTAGTTGTGCCAACGCGATACCAGCGAGCGCTTCTGCGTGTTGTAATGTTAATGCACCTGAAACTGTTATTGGCGCCATTGCTCCTGCGAGACAGAAAGGAGTTATTATACTCATTTGATTGGCGCTTGCAAAATCAATAATACCTTGAGCCATTGGTCTGTCTAACATTCGTGGCGAATTTGAATTAATAACGGTAGTTCCCCAAACACCAGTATTCCAATCCTCTTCACTTAAATTTAAGCCCAACCGGATCATTTCAAAAGATTCATGAGTTTGTTTGGAACCTCTTGCATATATAAACATTGGTTTATCAGAAAATTCCATTTGAGCTTGCATTGTGGAATAATGGCGCAAGTGGGTTGGAATATCTTGAGGTTCAGCTGATGGGCCCAATTTATGTATTACATCAAAACTTTGATGCAATTTTACTGTTTCGATGTAAGCATTTAAGTCACCAGGTCTTCGACCACGAATTCGATCAAAGACATTGGGACAACCCGCGCCTGCTGAAAATATCAATGCCCCATCTTCATAAGTCAAAGCCCGGGCTGCATTTACGGCACATAATTGAATAACCGCTGGCGCTGTCTGCAAAGCTGAGGCAACTAAATCTTTGCCAATAAAGACCATTTCGTCTTTTACCTGTGAACCTGCTTTTTTGAAAATATCGCGCGCTTCGGGTAGAAGAATTTTGATGCCAAGGGTTTCCAAGACCTTGAGAGCGGTATTGTGAATACTTATGACTTCATCTTTGCTAAATATTGATTGTGGCTCAAATGGATGCCTTAGTTGCCGATAATTTGGTTTTCTTAAGGGAATGGCTTGTTTCTTGTGAGCTCTTTTTCGACCACCAGAACGCCTAGGTTTATCTTTTTGATCCATTTTCACATTCTCATCTTATTACCTGCTGGATCATAGGGTGAAGACACTATAATCTTAGCTGAGTGCTTTTTCCCCACAACATGCACAGAAACTATTTTACCAATTTCTACCTTGGTTTTGTCTAGCATGGCGAAGGCATAACTGCGTTTCATCCTATGACCGTAACCACCTGATGTTGTTATACCAATGACGTCATCATCTTGCCATACTGGCTCAAACCCTGTTGCGTCTGCATCATCAGCATCTATTTCAAGCATAGTTAGAACTTGCTTTGGATTGAGTGATTTTTGTGCCGCATTGCGTCCAATAAAATCACCCTTATCCCAATCACACCATCGATCTAACCCTGTCATTGCTAGCGTGTAGCCTTGTGTGAATTCAGCGTTCCAAATTCCGATAGATTTTTCCAATCTTAAAGAAAGCATAGCATCAAAACCAACTTCTTTAATTCCTATTTTTTCTCCAGCTGACAGTAAAAGGTTTCTTAGTCCTGCGTGTTCTGAATTAAGGCAGTTTATTTCAAATGCCATTTCCCCAGATAACGATAGTCGGGAGATTTTTACACGATATAAGTCGAGATCAAATTCCGCACATTCCATCATTTTTAGTTCTGGTTTTGGAGATATAGTTAACGCGTTTAATACGTCACGAGATTTTGGCCCATTTATTGAAAAGCCACCATAGCTATCTGATAAATCTTGGATATCCACCTCAATGTCCATATTCTTTTCAAACCAACGCATATGAAACTGACGCATATAATAGGATCCCATTAACCAATAGGTTCCATCTCCCCAATTAAAGCACGTAAGATCTCCTTTAAGCCTACCATCATGCCCAAGCATGGGTGCTAGTTTAATTTTGCCAGGTTTTGGAAGGTTACAAGCTAATAAATTGTTTAACCATCTCTCAGCGTTATCTCCTGATACCCTATATCTGGAGAACCCTGAAATATCCAAAAGGCCACACGTTTCTTGAACTGCATTACACTCCTCTTTCACATACTTAAATGAATTAGGACGTTTCATGGTTCCAGGCTCTTTAAAATCTTTTGGAGCAAAATAGAGTGGTAATTCTAATCCCCAAAGGCTGCCCCAAACTGCTCCGGCGTTTGTCATATCACTATACGCACCTGAAAGGCGTAATGGTCTTCCAGCAGGCAATTGTTCATTTGGATAAGTCATAACAAACCGACGAGAATAAAACTGACCTGTTGTTTGCTTTATATATTCTCGATTTGATTGATGTGGTCCAAATCGAGCGATATCCATACCAAAGATATCATTTTCTGGTTCCCCATAAACCATCCACTCAGCTAGACTTTTACCAACACCTCCTCCTTGGCTAAAACCGGCCATTACGCCACACGCAACCCAATAACCAGTTGGGCCAACAGGGCCAACGAGTGGATTTCCATCAGGAGCAAATGTAAATGCGCCATTAACCCATCGTCTTATCCCAATTTTATCCAGACCTGGAAAACGTTCAAAGCCGATAGCTAGCTCATTTTCTATGCGGTCTATATTTTCTGGAATAAGCTCCATTCCATAATCCCAAGGAGCACCATCAACATTCCAATGTTTTGGATTTTGCTCATAAACACCCATCAACAACCCATCACGCTCCTGTCGCGTGTAAGTAAAGCCATCTAGATCAACAATCGTTGGAAGCTCTCCTTCGAGGGCATTTAACGGTTCAAATGGTTCTGTAACAAGATAGTGGTGTTCCATTGGAGTGACTGGCAAATCCACATTTGCCATTAGTCCAACTTGTTTTGCCCAAAGTCCCCCAGCATTAACAATGTGTTCGCAATGAATTGTACCTTTTTCCGTTACAACGTCCCAACTGCCGTCTTTTCTTTGATTAAGTTCTACAACGCGATTTCTCAAAATAACGTCTGCACCACGATTTTTTGCTGCGCCTGCGTAAGCATGTGTCGTTCCGTGTGGATCAAGATAACCTTCATTATCATCATAAAGTCCACCTAATACATCGCTCGTTTTCACAACTCCGGCAGTAATTTCACTTACTTCATCTGAAGACATTAATCGTGCGGTTTTTACTCCAATTGCTTGAAATGTTGCCCATCCAGCCTTGATCTGGTTCCAGCGATCTGGGTCTGTCGCAATATTCACTCCTCCCGTCATATGAAGGCCACAGTTTATACCGCTTTCTTTTTCAATTTCTCGATATAAATTGATCGTGTAATCTTGAAGAACTGCAATGTTTGGATCTCCATTTAAAGCATGAAATCCCGCTGCGGCATGCCATGTGGAACCTGCTGTTAGTTCAGCGCGTTCGATAAGTGCTACGTCACTCCAACCAAATTTGGTTAAATGATAAAGCACTGACGCTCCGACCACACCACCTCCAATTACTACGGCACGATAAGACGATTTCATTATTTTTTCCTATAATTATTTAATTAATAATTACTTGAATTATTTAATTAATAATTACTTGGATGTTTCTCATAGTAAAGATATGATATTACTTTTTTAATAATAGTTTTAATTTTGTTCCTAAAAGTGCCTTTACATATGGAATTTGAATACTGTTGGAGTAGGGGGGTGGCCGACCCATTCAACAAATCTGATGGTTTTTGGTCGTAATCGCTAGATACTTGCAAATATGGGAATAATATATAGGTATAATTTTAAATCAGAAAAGTTATTTTCTAAATTTTCTAATTATTATTTTTGATTTTGCAGCTAAGATTATATTCAATATCGCTTTTGTCACTGACGCCAGTTAGTTCAAACCCTTGCTTTTTTGCTTCAAGTTGAAAAGCCTTGTAAAGTAAACTTCGTAAATCAACGTTAATACTGCTATCTTCAACCAAAAACTCTTGGAAATATTCTTGGCTATCGTCAGGGTTGTTACTTAAGTCATCCTCAACATTTTTTTTATTTCCAAATATTTGCTCCCAACCAGATCGATAGGCTGGCGTAGAAACACTTGAAAAATGACTAATCGAGGATTGAGAAGCGGACTTAGGGGTTGTTTTTTCTTTTGTCGTTTTAGAATCTTTACTAATTTCAGTATTTTCTTTTTTTATTTCGGTATTTTCTTTTTTTACCTCGGTGGAAGTGGCTTCCTTAGCTGGCTTCTTGGTTGTTGTTTTTTCGCTTTT
>Ga0206679_10001561_pt1 | contig 18820 bp, 17 predicted proteins | sample M110012015metaG_FD_155464 | JGI IMG/M metagenome (GOLD analysis project Ga0206679, IMG submission 155464) | Ammonia-oxidizing marine archaeal communities from Monterey Bay, California, United States - M1 100m 12015 | ecosystem: Environmental > Aquatic > Marine > Intertidal zone | place: USA... | reverse complement strand
TGGAGTACAGGTACGACTTGTCGTTACTGAATCTGGAGAACTTACCCTTGCACATGAATGTCAAATCGATAAAGAAACAATTGCTGAAAAATATTCAGCTATTCTAGAAGATGAGAGTAATGTGGCGGCAAAGTCTGCATCTGGTTCTGCAAATATCGATGCTGTTGTGATCTGTCCTTGCTCGGGAACAACTTTGGGTAAGTTGGCAGCAGGCATTAGCGATAACCTCGTCACCCGTTCTGCAATCGTTGCTATGAAGGAAAGACGAAAGTTGATAATCGTTCCACGTGAAGCCCCTTATGCCACAGTTCACTTAGAAAATATGGCGAAATTATCTTCGTGGGACACAGTGATAATTCCTGCATCACCTGGTTTTTACAACCACCCTCAATCAATAGATGACTTGATTGATTTTGTTGTAGCAAGAATTCTTGACCAATTGGGATTAAATCATGATATCGGTAAGCGTTGGACTGGTGAAGAAATCCAATAATTCTAATCAAGATACCATGTAGTTCATCAAGGTCGGGCGAATAGCCCCTATTGGTGCTCCAATGTCCGAGGCAGATTATTCTTCTATGAAAGTCTCCGAATTGAAGGATTTGTGCAAGTCAAATTCATTGCAAGTTTCTGGAAAAAAGGCTGAATTAATTGAGCGCCTAACAACTCATTTCACAGTCGTAGAAGCAATACTGGAACATGAGAAGTCACCCGGTAATTTCATTCAGTTGGATGATGGCGCAGAATTTTCAAGTAGTTCTTCAACATTTCAAAGAATGTTCGCGGAAAAAGCCGGACCTCACACTATGAAAATTATTGTGGCCTTGGGGCTTTCAGTGCTGATGATTTCCGCTGTATTAATCATCCAGCCTGCATGGCTTGGGTTTGGTCATGATCTTGAATTTGAATTAATTGAATTTGATGAATCAATGGCAAGGCAATATGCTCAGGACCTTGTTGATCTCGGTCATCCTGAATGGACTGGTAGAATGAGTGGAACTGATGAAGAAGCTGCTGCTGCACAAATGATAGAAGAGCATTTTAAATCACTTGGAATGACTACTACTCTCCATTCTTATGAAGTTGAAATGCACCATGTAAATGCAGAACCGAGTGTTCAAGTTTGTACTCCAGGCAACAACTTCCTCGCCCAACCTTGCTCTCCACTCGATATTGGAAGCGTAGCATATACCTTTGAACATCGAATTGACTATGTCATCCAGGGATTCAGCGGCAGGAGTTTCATACAATTCGGTGATAATGCCCCAGTTGTTGATTTAGGAAATGGTTCTGAAGATTCACTCTGGCAAGAGGCAAATGGAAAGATTGGATATGTTAGAGGCGGTGGCTCAATTACAGGTAATACAGCATTGATGAGTAAGGCAGCAGAAAATAACTTAGTCTCATTGATTAGAGTAAACAAGGATTACAATTGTGGCAAGGTTGAGGCTACAGATTGCGTGCCAATATTCAAGGGCACCTCTATAGAAGCAATTACAGAAGCGAATGGTGGTAGCGTACCTACCGAGTTATCATTCATCGCAATGTCGAAAGATGCTGGTGAAATATTAGAAGCAGCAGTAATCAATGGTTCGGGAACAATCTCATTGGACATAGATGTCACCAATGATGGTACTCGGACAATATACGTGCCTTGTGGAGAGATCAAAGGAAAATCATCAGAGGTAGTTATCGCTGGCGCCCACCATGATACTGTTTACAGTGGACCTGGTGCGATTGATGATACATCTGGTTCTGCCAGTATAATGGAGATGGCGAGACAAATTTCCAAAGTTGTCAATGAATCAGGAACACCTGATAGGACAATTCGATTCTGCACATGGGGTGGAGAAGAAGAAGGCCTTTACGGAAGTAGAGCCTATGTTAATGAGATGAAGAATAATTTGAGGAAAGACCTACGCCTCTACATTAACTTGGATATGAACCATGTTGATGCTGATTTTTCTAATCGTGGAAACTCATTAACATTATTCACAAATAATGTTGACGATTATTTGAATGTTGAACAAATAAAAAATAGATATGTAAAAGAAAATCCAGATGTTGCAGTCAAGTACGACATCCGTATGTCGGTATTAACTGGCGAAAAGGGTGCAAAAGATGGAATGCCTTACAATTCCGACCATGGTCCATTTGTTTATGACTTGGGCAGTGGTTCAAACGGAAGAGCTGTCGTTTGCTATGGTAGTGGAAGTTGGGAATATCACACATACAAAGACAATATGGAACGCTTCAATGAAGAATCATTAGGTGTTTCTGTTACAATCTATGGTACATATTTGAGCGCATTGGCATATGATATTGAATCTTGACAATCAAAAGAGTTCAAGAATAGAATACCATAGCAGTTTCATGGTCGCACCAAGCGCATGGGCAAGTCATATTTTGGTTGAATCCAAATCTGAAGCAATACAGATTAAAGATAAGGTTTCAAAATTAAAGGATTTCCAAAAGTTGGCAAGGAAAAAGAGTTCGTGCCCATCTTCCCAAAAAGGCGGAGATTTGGGTTGGTTTAGAAAGGGTAACATGGTCAAAGAGTTTGAATTAGCAGTATGGGATACGCCACTGAAAACTGTTTCACAACCTGTGAAAACTCAGTTCGGATACCATTTAATTTGGGTTCATGAAAGAGAATCTACTGAATAAGGTGATCTTAGATGATTGTCACAGTTGCCTTAGAGAACTATACTGTCATGGCCAAGCATGGATATTATGACTTTGAACATGAGACTGAGCAGCCTTTTGTGTTCAGTGTATGGGCAACCATAATGGAGCACAGAATAGCAGGTAAGTTGACAAATACATTGAACTATGCGGATATCCAAATCGCAATTGATGCTGAAATAATTGATGTCGATACACCGATTGGATTAATGGAAACAATGGCAGAGAGAATCATTTCAAATCTTTCCAATAATGATATGGTTTCTAAATTAAAGATACGAATAGAGAAACCACAAGCGCCATTGCCTCATCCTGGCGGCTTACCGCTTATCGAAATGGAATGGTTTCGCCCGCAATAATTCGCTCCAATAACTAGTGTTAATTGCATTTTTTCGCATAAGCATTGAAGGACTTCACAACAAGGGCGATGTAATGTCCGATACTCCCGCCCGTGTATTTGTTCCAACTGCGGTTGAGGCAAATGGTAAGGCAATAGGAATGGGTTGCTTCAGTACAGAAGAGACTGCTTGGCAGGTTTTACGTTCATTTCTAAAGAAAAGCGACATCATGGAACTAGCCTCTGCAAGTGTTGTTATTTGGGAAATTGATATCATAGGAGATGATGCAATGACCGTTCTCTCGACTATTGAATGCAAACCTTGCCCAGTATGCAAACGGAATTCGTTCTGGGTTGATTTAAATCAATTTAGTGCATTATGCTACGGACCATCTTGTGCCGCATGGGTTGAAGAGAGCACTGTTGAGCCGGGAGTCATTGATTGTGGCTGGCCCGCCATACAATTCTTGAAGCAAGCCGGCTCGATAAAAGAAGCATTCCAAGAATTATACAAATTAGGAGACCGCCTAACTGCTGCTGGACAAACAGAACAAGTCGCTGGAACTGCTGAAGGGTTGCTTGGAGAGTTCCAAAACTCTTGATTATCCAGCCACTTGTAATACAATTGATGCAATAAAGGGTAGGGCGAAGATACCAAAGAATACGAGCATTAAGATTCTAACTTGTTTCTGATTTTTCTCGTTCTTTTCATTCTTGGTAATACATTCTTCTTTCTTGCAAACCCTTGGTTCCGCCTTTACTGAAATCGCTTCTTGGCAGATCTTACAATGCTTATGCGGTAATACTCGATTACTATTCCTTGCTTTATTTGCTGATTCCGACATGTGTTCACCTCATGAATTGATTAGGGTGCCATCAAAAGGCTGCCCATCTAATGCTTGTTCCAATATTGAAATCTGACGCCCATCCAATACTGCTAAGTCAATACAGGCATCTTTTGCCCACCCAACTGCTATTGGGTCAATTACCGCTGATGCGCCTGGCGCTAATGGCTCACCAATACCTGTTATCTCCGCCAATTGGTCGATGGTTAGATTGGTTAGTGATTGAGCATCATCAAATTGGCGTGGGTCTTTATCGTAAACATGACTCACATTAGTTGCAATAATGCAGGTTCTAGCACCCGCATCTCTTGCTAATGCAACCGCTACTGCATCTGTGGTATGTCCAGGGGTTGTACCGCCCATTACAACAAAGTTGTATTGTTCTAACAATTCTGCTGATTGAGATGTAGTATGCGGGATTTCGGGTGCGACATTGCATCCAATATCCAATAATATTTGTTGAATGACTGTCGCATTTAATCGGGTTGCTGCAATACCAACTCGGTCCAATTTTTCGCTTGAGGAAATACAATTTTTCGCTAAATCAATAGCCTCTCTTGCTGGAAGTCCCCCTCCAATGACAATTCCTATTTTACGCTCATTTCCTTCCAAATGAACTGCCAACTGCCTTAGTTGCCCGAACCATTCTCTACGCTTCTCGGATTCCTCCGGGCGCAGCAGGCTCCCTCCCAATGCAACAATGTGACGACTTGTCATCAGTCTCGCCTCGCAGACCTATTCTTTGAGTATATCCCTTGTGACTATTGACACATAGCCAATTATCAATGCTAATTCATTAAGGCATTAGCATAATTATGCCAAAATCATCCACAAATATATCTTTCAAGAACTTCAAAGTATATTCATTGATGTGCGAGGGTTGAAAACCCTCCGACTCTGCCGTATAAGCAGAGGCGTAGACTATGTCAGATGATGTTGAACTTGCTGCACGCCGTCTTCGTCTCAAGATGGCGTTGGAAGACCTTCGTGAAATGAAGGGTTTTGGCACTGAACTAGTCAGCATAATCATTCCACCAGACCGCCAAGTTTCCGATGCTCGTTCACTACTTCAAAATGAACATGGACAAGCTGCAAATATCAAATCAAAAGGAACTCGTAAGAATGTCCAAGGGGCAATTGATTCCGCACTTTCTTCACTTTCAAAAATAAAAAACGCAGGAGAAAATGGTATTGCATTATTCGTCGGTTCAATCATTGTAGGAAATAATCGAAATCGCATGATTAATGTCTTGGTCGAAGACCCACCTCAGCCTCTTTTGTCATTCCGCTATAGGTGTGATTCCACTTTTGAGTTAACCCAACTTGAAGATATGCTTATCGACAAAAAATCATATGGATTATTCGTAATTGATAGGTCTGAAGCAGCATTTGGAATTGCTACGGGAAAAAGAATTCACGTCCAGGAACATTTAGTTTCCAACATTATGGGCAAGCACCGACAAGGTGGTCAATCTGCGCAACGTTTCGAGAGATTGATTGAGGAAGCAGCACACAATTTCTTCAAGCGTGCAAGTGAGCATGCTTGTGATTACTGGCTACCTAATCTAGAGAATATCCAAGCGATAATTATTGGAGGGCCAGGTGCTACAAAGGATTTCGTGGTCAAGAATGATTACTTCCATCATGAAATCGCCAAAAAAATTGCTAAAACAACCTTTGACGTGGGATATTCTAACGAAAGTGGAGTTCGTGAATTGGTCGGCAATGCTGGACAGATGATGGGAGAAATTGAACTTGATGCTGAGCGAAAAATAATGGATGTATTCCTTGCTGAATTAATAAAAAATCATCCAAAGGCAACATATGGTGAAAAAATGGTTATTCAAGCGCTTGAACAAGGCGCTGTTCAAAAATTACTCATCTCCGAAGCACTGAGGAAGAATGCGATTACATTACAATGCCATTCATGCAAGAACGAATGGAAGATTACAATTGGTCGCATGGAAGCGATTCCTAATTGCCCTAAATGCGATGGATCTGGAGAAAAGGCCAAAGAAATCAGCAGTATCTCTCTAATCGATGAACTTGGTGCAATGGCTGCTAAATCTAACAGCGAACTTGTCTATATATCGACTGATACAGAGGAAGGCTCCCAACTAATGCTCGGCTTTGGTGGCCTTGCAGCAATATTGCGTTATCCCATAATGTGAGGTGAATTGATTGAAACTCCTAAGAGATGAGGTAGAAGAACTGATTGGGCAAGCTCTTGCCAAGTCGGGGATCAACGGTGATAATTGGCGCAAAATGCTAGCACCAAGCCGCGATACATCTCAAGGAGACTTATCTCTACCTTGCTTTCCTTTAGCAAAACAATTGTCAAAAAACCCTGTTGAATTTGCTCAAGAAATCGCTGATGAAATATCTTCACATCCAGCAATTGGCCAAGTGATAGCAGTCGGAGGATATCTCAACATCAAGGCCGATATGAACTGGTTAGCACAACAGGTGCTATCTGGTAAAGTGCGCGTCGGCGATCCATTTGGTTCATTGAGTAGCACTGGAAGAAAAATCCTCATCGAACATACCTCGGCAAATCCAAATGGACCATTCCACGTCGGCAGAGCAAGAAATGCAATTCTTGGAGATTCTCTTGTCCGACTTCATCGTTTGTTTGGAAACGAGGTCAGAGCAGAATACTATGTTGATGATATGGGCAAACAAGTTGCCGTACTAGCATGGGCGCTTGCAAATCTAAGTAAACAACAAGTTGAGGAAACACTTGCTGGAAGAGATGGAGTTAACCCACGCTGGACTGGTAAGGCAGACCATGAAACCGTTCGTTGGTATCAGGCTGCGCAAAAGATTCGTGAAGAAGGGGATGCACAGTCTATTGAAGACGAAATCGGAAGATTAGTTCATGCCAGCGAGCATGGTGACCAAGAAGTATTGCAGCAATTTGAAGCAGCCTACCAGCCTGTTTTGGATGGAATGTTAACCACCCTAAGCCGCCTTGGAATTGAATTTGATACTTTTACCAAAGAATCAGAATTTGTCATTAACGGTGATGTTGCCAAACTAATGCAAAGACTGAGTGAAATGGAAATATATGGCGAAGCTGACAATGGTGCAGGTTACTTAGATTTGGGCCAGCGTGGCCTAAAGGGAAAAACTGAGTTCTTCTTTAGAAGAGGCGATGGTTCATCGCTCTATGCAACAAGAGATATTGCATATCACATGTGGAAATGGCAGCAAAGTGATGAATTGATAAATGTACTGGGTGAAGACCACAAATTGCAAGGAAAGCAAGTTGGAATGACCTTAGAAGAATTGGGTGAAAAGGTCCCAGAGATAATGTTCTATAGTTTCATTAAATTGCCAGAAGGCAAAATGTCTACCCGTAAAGGAAACGTTGTATTCATGGATGATTTACTTGAGGAAGCCCAAGCCCAAGCCGCATCAGTAGTCAGAGAATTACGCCCTGATTATCAAGAACAACAGGTACTGGATATTGCTGAAGCAGTTGGTGTTTCAGCGGTTCGCTTCAACATTGTCAAGGTCAGCCCAGACAAGGGATTCACATTCCGCTGGGAAGAAGCATTAGCCTTTGAAGCAGGCTCTGCTCCTTTCATCATGTACAGCCACACAAGAGCGCATTCGGTGATGAAGCGTTGTGTTGAAGCGGGCGCAGATATTGATTCAATCATTGCAACAAAGATTGATTGTTCAAATCAAGAAATGCCAAGTGGATTGGTAGAACTTCTAAGAACAATCGCTAGACATAATGATGTACTTGACAAAGCGGTCAATATGAGAAAGCCTCACCTATTTGCAACACAGTTACTCGATTTAGCAAATGCATACAATGGATTTTACAGAGATTGCCATATCTTAGTCGAAGGCGTTCCAAACCCATTCTACCTTCAAGTTTCAGAAATTGCACGAAACCTATTGAGAACAGGAATGCAGGGTGTAGGAATTATTCCGATTGAACAAATGTGATTCATTCACGTCGATTCCAATCTCTTGTCTTCTTGTACTTTGGCTCTTCAATATCGTGATCTCTACGATACCATCCTTCAGGCAGACTCAATGGGTCAGTGTCGCGAACTGATTTCACTCGATTAACAATTTCTAATCGCATTGCATCCATACCAACAAATTCTGTAGCAGACATTGTTGGGCGCCCATGATGGTCAAAGAGAAGTGGCAAATGTGGGTCTCCTTCGCTTCCTTCATCGTGCCATTGTTTCTCCGCAGCGATAACATCGTCCCACATTTCTGGTTGTGGATTTAGTAAATCCGCTTTGGAGGTGACAACAAGTAATTCGGTTTCAGGCAATAATCCCTTTATCTCTTCAAGAAGGTTATTCTGTTCTTCAAGTGGAGTTCCACAATGCTCACTTTCGTCCATCAAAAATAGAACTAATGAACCAGTGTTTTCCAATGCTGCAATCGCTTGCATTTCAATTGCATTTCTCTTTATCATCGGTCTATCGAGCAGCCCAGGAGTGTCAACTAGCTGGTGCTGAAGCCTTCTGTGGAAGAAATGACCAACGTGAATTTGCTTGGTGGTAAAGGGATAATGATTGACTTCCATATTTCCCGAACTCAATGCTGAAATAAAGGCGGATTTCCCTACATTCGGAGCACCACAGACCACAATACAAGGTAAGTCAGTCGAGATTGTTGGTAACTTTTTCAGAGTTTCTCTCGCTTCACTAAGCCATAGTAAAGAAGGGCTTACTTGGCGTAGAATTGAACTGATTCTACCATATGCTTCCTTTCTTGCATCGTGCATCAATTCGGTTCTTCCAGTACGGATGATTTTCTTTGAGTTCTGTGCTGCAATGGAGTTAACTCTCTTTGCACCCCATTGTAACATTGAGAGATGGTGACGATAATCATCGCATCCAACACAGGCATCTATCATCGCTACATCAAATTGAGGAGATTGGTCAAGACTCGGCCAAGAATTAACCAAATCTGTAAATTGATTGAAGATAACATCTGCTGCGGTTTGAACCATTCTATTCATTTGCTTTCTAACCCTAAAGACACGGTCAGAATCGTCAACACGATCTGCTGCTTTGCGAGCACGGGAGAAGGCTTTGTCGAGAACTTCGTCCTCCAAAAGGACTGTCGGTAAAGTTCGCCATGAGACCTTCAAGCCTATTCCTCCAATTCATGCCGGTAGCCCACCCTTGATGAAGGCACTCCCCCAAATATACAGTAAATAGCGAAGATTTCGAGGTCTCTTAATGGACAAAAATCTACTTTTTGGCGATATTATCTCATCGTCTCAAGTGCGAGCGTTCAAGTAGCGTCGCCTAATCAACTACAACATGGCGAAGAAGAAGAACAGTATTGACCTACCAGATTGGGCGAAAACATTGTGGGAAGGTATGGGCTCTCCAGACCTTAAATCCAATGTAGGAATACACGACGGTGACCTATTGGAAAGACGTCATGGACTTCGCCGTGATGACCTTGTAGAGATTTTAATGGATGCTAGAGCGCTTGCCGATGGCGCTGATGGATGGATTAGAGGGAGACTACTATCAAGCGGAAAATCAAGTATTGAATTACTTGCTGAAGACGGTAAGAACCACTACATTTCACGAGATGTAATCGTTCAAGTCATTTTAGTAGCACATACTCGTCCAGCATATATTGATGATTCTGAATTATTAGCATTTGAGAGAGACGATATGAAACGCCGTAGCAGTCTACACGAAAAGGTTGAGAAGCAAAAAAGCGGCAATGATGACGCTCACCTATGGGGTTGATTCTCAATGCCTGAGGGCGATGTAGGGTTTTCGCGCCATGTATTTGTTTGTGGCCATCAGCGACCGGAAGGTTCTGCTAAACCAAATTGCATTGACAGAGGAAGCCTAGATTACATGAAAACTCTAAAATTAGCTGCAATAAAAGCAGGACTAGAAGATGTTCGTGTTCAAAAATCTGGCTGTCTTGATTATTGTGATCAAGGAACTACCTGTGTTGTATATCCAGAAGGTGTGTGGTATACCATCAATGATGAAAATGACATATTGCCGATTCTTGAGCATCTAAAAACAGGTAAGATTGCTGAAAGGCAATTGCTGAAGTTAAACTAATCAAAGTTTTACCGGCCTAGTAGCACCGCATGCCTGACACTTTAGAAGAGTGGTTCTATCCTCTTTGATAAAGTGAGTATCAGGTGCAGAACATTGACTGCACTTGATGTATGTATTAACATAATTAGCAATAGTTCTCTTAATCCTCTTTGGTGGTATTCTTCCCTTGAATCTAGCACGTGGCCCATCTCTTGAACCAGAAGTTCCTAATTCGTTTAGAATAAATTGGTATACATGATTTTCGTCACGGTCCATCATTGAAATCAATTCATTGAAGTTGCGAAGAATTGTATTTGAACCTTCAATCATTATTTGAGGAACTGGTAATTTCCAACGAGAACCTGAAGATATCTCCTCTGGTATATTTTCTCTAGCTCGGTCGAGAAGAGCCTCATATTCGAAGTCGCCCATGACCCTTCCCTGTGGCGACCTTTCTTGAAGCCTTTGCAGGCCAATAGGTTGCTTTGTGGAGGTATTTTAGACAAAGGTTTGATTTGGGGGAGGCAACCCCCTTTGCTTTGATGGTATTGAGTATTGAAGAGTTGCGAACCCTTGCAAGCAATTTACGAGTAGAAGGATTAAACTCACAACAGATAGCAGATGAATTATCATTATCGCAAGATACAATCGCCTGGCTTCTTGCTGGAGATAGCGAAAATCGCCCTAATGATGTTCGAATTGGATGGAGAACAATCGGTGTTAAACCAGGGCGCATTGCGGCTATTGGGGCAATAATGGGCGACGTTGTTGATGAAGAAATGGGTTTGGGAGAGACTGATACCGTTGTTGGAATCTCAATCAATGGAATCGCTTTTGCACACGAAGTTGCTCGCATGATAGATTCCGAAATGACCGTCTATAGAACAACTGATAGCGGAAACGGCAGTGGTTCACTTTCAAATAAATACGGACAGGTTGCCGGTAAGAGAGTGGCCATCATCGACGATGTACTTTCTTCAGGCGTTACGATGTCACATACGATAAAGGCAATTCGTGATTGTGGAGGAGAAGTTGGACTTGTTGTCGTATTGGTAAACAAGACTACTCGTAACGAAATTGACGGAGTCCCACTTCGTGGAATCATCAGAGCCGTTGCTGTTTGAGGTGAATTAGAGTGCACTGGGCAGATGTAGCGGCCAAATCTTTGTCGCATAGAGGTAATACTCATGTCATCTCAACCGGTATTACTCCAAGTGGTGAATTTCATATTGGCCACCTAAGAGAAATTCTAACTGGTGACATGTTGGCTAGAGCAGCAAAGGATGCTGGCCTAGATGTTGATTTTATCTTCATTGTAGATTCGGCTGACCCTTTGCGTAAAGTCTACAGTTTCTTAGGCCCAGAGTATGAGCAATTCATTGGCCACCAACTAGGCGCAATACCTGCTCCCAGAGAAGGAGATAACAATCCCGATTGGCAGAGATTCAATGATGAAGGTTGGACTTATGCAGATCATTTTCTCACCCCATTTATGGACGCACTAGCAGAAATTGGCGTACGGCCAAGAATTGTGGACAACTTACGTTCTTATCAAGATGGTAAATTCGCACAACTAACCAAAGTTGCATGTGACTCAGCAGATGAAATTAGAGAGATTATTGAAAGAGTCTCAAGTAGAGAATTAGCCAATGATTGGTTTCCTTGGAGCCCTCTTGATTCCAAGGGTTCACTGGATGGAGTAAAAGTCACTGGATACGAATATCCATTAGTTCATTGGATTGATTCGCATGGAGTTGAGGGTTCTTCTGATATTACAAAGGGACAAGGAAAGTTGCCATGGAGAATTGATTGGCCAGCGAAATGGAGTTGGATTGGAGTTACTTGCGAAGCATTTGGAAAAGACCATGGTGCAGCAGGAGGGTCATATGCTACTGGAAGAGAGATTTCCACTTTACTTGGCTATCAGCCACCTCAGCCGCTAACCTATGAATGGATTAGTTTACGCGGAAAGGGGGCAATGTCTTCTTCAACAGGAAATACCATTGGCCCAATAGAAGCATTGCGCTTAGTACCTCCTCAAATTCTAAGACTATTGATTGCTAACTCAAAGCCAAATAAGGCAATAGATTTCGATACAGGTATGGGATTAGTAATTCTTGCTGATGAATTTGAAAGACTTTGTTCCAGAGATTTTGATAGTGAAATGAGTGAAGAGGATATTAGCCGAAGAAAACTGGTTCAAGTTGAGGATGCAAAGGCTGCACTTCGTCTTTCAATGGTTGAGCCTGGAGAGATTGCCAAAGCAACTTCGGTATCTTTTAGGCACTTAGCGCTATTAGCCCAAACAAAATCAAATGATGATGCTATTTGGCAAAGCCTTGTATCTTCTGGAGCGATTACTGAGCCTACTAAGCAATTACAAGACCGTCTTGTACGTATGCGTTATTGGATAAGCAGTGATCACTTCCCCGAAGAGATGAGAATCAATATATTATCAACACCAAATGAACAAGCATTGTCATTGTTGGATGATGAACAGAAATCTGTTTTGAAGGGCTTGACTACTGCCTTACACAATTGTCAATGGGATGCTGAATCGATAGGCGGTGCAATACCTCAAGCTGCCAAAGACATGGAGTACAGTCCAAGAAGTGCTTATCGTGCAGCATATGCAGCATTAATGGGTCTTGAAAAAGGTCCGAGGTTAGCACCAATTCTGGCAGAGATGGATAAAAAACAGATAATGAATCTTCTAGATTCGTGCTGCCAACTATTGTGATGCAATAATCATTTGAATTATTATCACACTCCCTACGGGAGTGAACAAAACTACGGCTTTCCTGAAGTTGTCGTCAATTTACATATTTTTGGCAAAAATAAGCATAACCCTTCAAATGTGGTGAAGGTTCTTGTCAACTTATGGCCGGAGTCTATTGTCCAACCTGTGAAGCAGGCGTTGAAGCGGCAGCAAGGTTCTGTTTATCCTGTGGTCATGATATGACAGGACAAGGTCCAATCACCTCAACTGGGCACGATTTGAACCAATTGAAAGATGTAATTCGTATCCGTGATGACCTCTCAATGGCGGAAAAGTTCGATATGATCGCCAAAGTAGAAGAAGGTGCAAATCCAATACAACTCGGCATTGCAGCACCAGCAGAAGGCGATAGTCGTGACCTCGCTGCTGCATTCGCTGATGGAGAAGCAGGTGAAATGGATTCTTCAAAGGCATTCTCTGACCATCAATGGGGCCAATCACCTGCTGCTAATGCAGCAGTTGCTGCAGTAGTAAAAAATACAAGTGGATGGGATTTAATTCAAGCTGGAAAACTAGATTTGAAGGAAGGAATGTTTAGAGAAGCAATGGATAATGGAATGGAGGCTTCTACTCATATCCACGATGTTGCTAGCGGTGAACACGAAGGTATTGACCCAGAAGCAATGCGAGCAATTCCGGTCCTCAAGCCGCCAAAGCGTAGTTTCTGTCCAAAATGTGGTTCTGATATTCATGCCAATACCATGCTACAGTGGAGAAAGTGGAGAGAGTCATCAAATGATGTTGTTTCTATGCAACTAGAGGCTTCTATGGAAACTGCACTAATCCAAGTTGCATCACACTACATTGGAACATTGCAAATACTAACCGATGAAAGAGATGATGCAATAGCACTTGCCGGTAAAAATAATCCTGCGGCAGTTGAAGAAAAATTGCGCTCTAAATTGGAAAAAGAAATCCGAAGAGAATTGGAAAAGGAAATCCGCTCCGAAATGCAGCAAGAATTTGATGGAAGAGGGGCTGCAAGTTCATCGAAATCAGCATCAAGAGGTTCGAGTGCAGGCAAATCTGCAACATCTTCAACTGGAAAGAAACCAACATCAGGCGGTACAAAGAAAAAGACTGGTGGAGGTATGTTTGGAGCAAAAACTCCAAAGAAAACATACGAAGGCAAAGCGGCAGAAAAGGCAGATTGGTTCCTTGCTGAAGCATTGGATACTATTTACGATCCTCATGGCACTGGAAAGGTGGTCAAGGCTGCAACGATTCTTGCTCGTTCAAGTGATGGCAATGTACGTGTTCGCGATGTCGTCAGAATCTATGATGTTGAAGGAGAAGCAGGTATTAGTGAACTGGCTTGGACAAGCCCTCTAACAAAATATATCATTGAAGCATACGATGCTTGCTGAAGTCATCAATAATGGACTTCCAAGTGCATTGGTTCAAGTTCATTCTCTAATCTCGCCTTCATTGCTGCAACTTCCATTACCGCGCCACGCATTGTAGTTACAAATGGAATATTCAATTCAACTGCCAAACGGCGCATCATATTTCCATCTCGAACTGCTCCCCCAGAAATCGTTGGCACATTAACAATGAAATTGACTTCACCCTTTCTCATCAAATCTAAGGAATCCGGATGCATTCTTTCTGCAATTCGATAAGAGGTAGTGACTGGAATGTTAGCCTTACGCAATACATCTGCTGTCCCAGGAGTTGCATAAATTGTGAAATTCAAATCCAACAAAGATTGTGCCACAGGAATAAGGTTGGCTTTGTCTTCTTCCCTTACAGTAAGGTATGCCCCTCCTTCTGTAGCAACTGGGACTTCAGTTGCCAAACGGGCTTTTAGATATGCCAAATCTGCTCTAATATCAGAGCCAAATACTTCTCCGGTAGATTTCATTTCAGGACCTGGTGCTGGGTCCAATCCTCTCAGTTTGATGAATGGGAAAACTGGAGCCTTCACACAAACTTTTCCAGAGGTGCGGCGTGGTATTTCCTGCTGTGAAAGTGGAATTCCAATGGTTATTCGTGCGGCGATTCTTGCCAAAGGCAATCCACTTGATTTGGCAACGAATGGAACTGTTCTTGATGAGCGTGGATTGACTTCCAAACAAAACAAATCATCGCCCTGTATTGCGAATTGAATGTTATAGCAACCCTTAATTTTCAAATTCAAACCAATTATTTTTGTTTGTTCTTCAACTCTCTTGAGCATGTCTTGAGATATATTCTGTGTTGGAATGAAACATGTAGAATCTCCTGAATGAATTCCGGCTTCTTCTAAATGCTCCATTATCGCACCAACTAAGACTTGCTTTCCATCAGCAGCAGCGTCAACATCGAGTTCAGTTGCATGGCCGAGATACTCGTCAATCAGTAGTGGCTTATCTGGTGCTAAGTAAGCCTCTTCCAAGTAAGCATTAACTTGCTCATCGTTTGAAAGAATCTCCATACCCCTTCCGCCAAGAACGTATGATGGTCTGATTAGTACTGGGAAACCGATGTGCTTTATCGCCTCTCTCACATCATCGGCTGTTGTGCCTGTTTGTCCACGCGGCATGCGTATTCCATTACGCTTAGCAAATGCCTCAAACCGCTCTCTATCACTTGCTTCATCAATAGCATCGCATGAAGTTCCCATTATCTCTAATTGGAGCCCTAATGTTTCCAAATGCGGCATTCTTTTGTCTAATGGTTCGGCTAAATTGATTGCAGTTTGTCCTCCAAACTGCAGAAGAATACCATGAGCGTTCTCTCGCAGCAGGATTTCCGAAACGCATTCCAATGTTAACGGATCAAAGTAAAGTCGGTCTGATGTATCAAAATCGGTAGAAACTGTTTCAGGATTATTATTGATTAATATCGCATCGTGCCCCGCTTCACGTATTGCCTTAACAGCATGGACACAGCCATAATCAAATTCAATTCCTTGTCCAATTCTAATCGGTCCAGAACCTATGGCAACCAAACGCTGCTTTGTTCTATTTTCCAAATCGGGTAAGACATCTATTCCAGCTGCATCATTGATTTCGTATGTTGAATAATAATATGGAGTCTGTGCTGCAAACTCCGCAGCGCAAGAATCAACCATTCGGTATTTTGGATGCAATCCTAATCTATGACGGCGAAGCATTACCGCATGTTCATTATGACTATCAGGTAACGACTTTGGACCCAATACAGGGAATTTTGACAATGCATCTGCGATATGTGCGTCACTAAAGCCATGACTCTTCCAATATCTCATTTCTTCAAATTGCAATTGGCTAGGAGAAGATTCGGTTGCTGTGATTTGTTTTTCTATTTGGGCAATGTGCTCGAATCGATAGAGGAACCATCGTGTAATGCGAGTAATCTCGTGAACTTTTTCAACACTCCAGCCTCTCCTAAATGCCTCAAGTAGCGCTCCCATCCTTCGGTCTGTTGCGACCCTACACCATTCAACAAGTGTGCTATCAGGGAGTTTTTCCAAAGCCCTTGCCGCCATTCCTTCTCCTTCTGATTCATCTGCTTTTGTTAGAGGACGAGGGTGAGCATATCCTTGCTCAAGACTTGCCCAAGCCTTGAGGAAAGCCTCCTCAAAGTTCCGTCCAATAGCCATCACTTCTCCCGTAGATTTCATGCTCGTACCGAGTGTTCTATCAGCAGTTCTAAATTTATCAAATGGCCAACGTGGTATTTTGACTACACAGTAATCAAGAGTGGGTTCAAAGGCCGCAGTAGTTCCTTCTCCTGTGATTGGATTTGGTAATTCATCGAGCGTATATCCAACAGCAATTTTCGCGCCCATGCGAGCAATAGGATAACCAGTTGCCTTACTGGCCAGTGCTGATGAACGTGAAACACGAGGATTTACTTCAATCACTCTAATCTCACCAGTTGATTGATTGAAAGCAAATTGTACATTGCAACCGCCCTTAATATTCAATGCCCGAATTAAGGCAAGTGCTTGGTCACGCAGTATCTGATGGTCAGCATCGCTAAATGATTGAAGTGGTGCAACAACAGTTGATTCACCGGTATGAACGCCCATCGGGTCAATATTTTCCATAGTACAGACGATAATTGCATTGTCTGCCTCATCTCTCATCACCTCATATTCCAATTCTTGCCATCCAAGAATTGATTCCTCTATCAAAACCTGATTGATTCTAGAGTTCCTTAGACCCAATGTAGCAATTTCCACTAATTGGCCCATGTCCCACGCAGTTCCACCGCCAAGACCGCCAAGGGTAAATGCAGGCCTTATCAAAACCGGCCAAGATGCAAGTTGCTCTGCTGCTGCAATGACTTCATCCATGGTATTACAAGCGACTGCTTCACTGATTGGCAAACCTATAGAATCGCATACTTCGTTGAATAATTCTCTATCTTCTGCTTTGTCAATCGCATCTAAATCAGAGCCAATCAATTCAATTCCCAATTCATCTAATGTGCCATTATGTGCTAATTCACTGGCTATGTTTAGCGCTGTTTGGCCTCCCATTCCTGCTAATAGTGCACACGGTTTCTCAATCTCCATTATTCTCTTTATCGTATCCGGTAATAACGGTTCAATATAGACAACGTCAGCCATCTCAGGGTCATTTTGAATAGTTGCTGGATTGGAATTGACTAAAATAACCTTGTAGCCATCTTCTCTCAATGCCCTTACCGCTTGACTTCCTGAGAAGTCAAACTCGGCGGCCTGACCAATTTTTATCGGCCCGCTACCCAAAACAAGAATTGTTTCCAAGTCATCTCGTCTTGGCATTACAATTCACCTCCCATATGTGAATCTACAATTTCTCTAAATCGCTGGAACAATGGAGCCGCATCATTTGGTCCAGGGCATGCTTCAGGGTGGAATTGAACGGTAAAGGAGGGATGACCAACAATATCCAATCCCTCTACAGTTCGGTCATTAGCATTGACATAGCGAACTTTCACTTCTGCTCCATGTTGATTTTCTGCCAAATCAGAACAAGCTCCACTTGGATGAGCTGCTAGCATTCCAGCCTGAGGATCTGCAACAGCGAATCCATGATTTTGACTAGTTATTGAAACAGTTCCATCCACTAAATCAACTACTGGCTGGTTTGCACCTCGATGCCCATATCTCATTTTGTAAGTCTGTAATCCAGATGCGAGTCCCATCAATTGATGACCCAAACAAATGCCCATTACTGGCATATTATCAGCCACTGCTGCGGCAAGCGTATTCTTGGCATTGTTTGCTTTTCCTTTGTGCGCAGGGTCACCAGGTCCATTGGAGCAAAATAATGCATCGACTTGATATTGTTCTTTCAATGTAGTAAAATCAGTTTCTGGTGGACACCAAACCACTTCAAAATGGCGGCAAAGATTCCTCAAAATATTATATTTTATTCCGCAATCTAAGGCACCAAGGCGAGGCAATGGCCTATTCAATTCATCGAGAGCACCCTCGTTGAGAATTACTGGATAATCGATTGAAACTTCATCAACAAGGTCTTCCAAATCGGGAGAAGTCAGTTGAAGCAATCGGTCATTCAATTGTTTTTCAGAACCTTTCGGCCCAAATACACACAATACAGTACCGAGTTCTCTAACTCTGCGAGTGATAGATCTCGTATCAATTCCTTCAATTCCAGGCACTCCGTGCAATCTCATCAATTCGCCAATCGTCGCAATTGAATCTCTATGGTCTGGCTGTGTCATCGCATGCCTAACTACTACTCCACGTGGCCACACACCCGAAGATTCTGATTTACCTTGGTGAATACCGTAATTTCCAATCAATGGATATGTGAAAGTCAATACCTGACCTGCGAATGAAGGGTCGGTCAATGATTCCTGATAACCCATCATTCCAGTAGTAAAAACTAGTTCACCTTCACCATATTTTTCTGCACCAAAAAGAGTACCTTCATAGCGGCCACCATCTGCTGTTAACAGCAAACCTTCACCACTTGCAGCAGGGGGTAATTCATCACCAAAAACCAGCCCGTCAGCAGCGTCAGAAAATGCGGGAGCATTGCTTACTCCACGGCAACTTGAACCGGGAGAGAAACTGCCGTTCTGTGAACCGTCTCCCGACATCAACTTTGGTCGTTAACGGCGACTCATAATCATTAGGTATGTAAAACAATAGAAAACATCTATTGTTCAAATGAGTCACTAACTGAATAAATAT